>Ga0194132_10000871_pt1 | contig 61884 bp, 59 predicted proteins | sample TA2KigOf80mmetaG_FD_148612 | JGI IMG/M metagenome (GOLD analysis project Ga0194132, IMG submission 148612) | Freshwater microbial communities from Lake Tanganyika, Tanzania - TA2015054 Kigoma Offshore 80m | ecosystem: Environmental > Aquatic > Freshwater > Lake | place: Tanzania: Lake... | reverse complement strand
GACCTTTCTCATCCCCAATCTTCACTCGGTGAGCAGCCAAAACCCGAAGCGCAGGAGTCTCCCACCGGAATTCAACCGAAACCTCGGGCGAGAGGACTCAGTCCCTATCCGGCTAAGTCCACCGCCCATAAGCCGGCTGCAGACCACCCATGGAGACGAACCGTACTGACAAAATCACTGCACCCTAAACACTGACAGATTCACTGCCCCTTGACAGGCCGTTATTCTCCAGCCATTGCACTCCATGCACCTGGTACGGGTCCATCCCTTCAGGCAGAGGCCCGTCCCCCTCGTCTCCGTTCGTGACGAGAATATCCGTATCGCCGTCTTTGTCCAGGTCCGCCAGCTAAATCCCCGACATTCCGTACTGCTTGATCGCCGCCTTGAACAGCACCTCTATGGCGAAAACTCCTGCGCCGTTGTTCCGATAGAGCAGCACCTCTGCAAAGTCCTGCGAAAGCGAGACTGCGATGTCCGCGTCGCCATCTCGGTCCGCATCGAACGGAAACGCGTGAATGGCGCCGGGGCGAGGGTCGATTACGTGCTCCTCGAACGCCATGCCAGGTTTCTGCTCAAGCCACACTACCTTGCCTTCGTTGTTTCCGAACACGCACACCGCGATGTCCAGATCGCCGTCCCGGTCGAAGTCGGCCGCCTCCGCACAGGCAACCCGGCCCACGTTCTCCAGCAGCGTCACCGGCTAAAACCGCCCACCGCCGACGTTCCGCTGCAACACGACGCGACCGACATTTTCGTCGGATGGTATTAAAGAGCCTATATCGGCAACGAGCAGGTCCCTGTCCGAGTCGCCGTCCAGATCGACCACGTGCGTTCTCACGGGCTGCCTGAGACCGACCTGGAAGGCCACGAAGTCGTCAGGTCGGCGCATCCAGATTACCTGCCCCCGAAGCGGCTCCGCGGCGAAGACCTGCACGGAGCCGTCCCCAAGGAGATCGCCGGTACGCACGTTCGCGGTCATGTGCGGCGCAAAGTCCGGGACAAGGACCGTCTTGTCCGTAACGGCCCACGCATCTCCCGGCCCTTGCGCCCGCGCCGTCAACGCCGGCGCGGTTATGGCTGCGGCGGCCGCCAACGCGATGAGCACCCGCAGTCGTGCATTCAACTCTTTCCCTCGCGACCGACGCTTTCCAACACGGATTTGTACCGCCCAATACTCATGCTGCGCGTGTAGTTGCCCTCGTAGGCCAGTCGCGCGCGGCGTTTCATATCTGCCAGGAGCGTGCGATCGCTCTCAAGCGATTCGACCGCCCGCACGAGCCCGTCAACGTCGCCCTGGCGAATGTGGTAGCCGCAACGGTTGGACGTCACGATGTCCCCAATCTCGGACGTCGCACCAGCGACGGCAATGACTGCGAGCCCGGCCGCGAGCGAGGCGTATATCTTGCTCGGGGCGGAGAGGCCCTCCATGCCCTTTTCCAGCGTCACGAGCGACACGTCGCCGCAGGTGAGAGAGTACGGCAGCTTTTCAAGCGGCTGGTACGGCAGCAACGTGACATTGGTGAGGCCGCAATCCTTGAACGTCGACTCTATCCAGTCGCGCTTGCCGCCTCCACCGATGAACAGGAAGTGCACTTTGCCCAGGTGCTTCAGCCTGGTCGCCGCCTCGACCAGCGTCTTCATGTCGTGGACCATGCCCATGTTGCCGGAGTAGATACATACCAGCTTGTCCGCGAGCCCCAGATCCTGGCGCATTGGGTTGTCCGCCGGCACCCTCGGGCGGATCGCATCGCCGTCTGCCCAATTGGGGATGACCTCGAATTTGTCGTGGCGGCTGGCCGGAGCGGTCCGCTTGACCACATCGGCCATGCGAGGACCGAGGACGATGATTCGGGCGGCATCCCTGTAGACTCGCTTGTAAACGCCGTACCACATCTTCGCGGGCCTGGACCGCGCGCCGATCACGCCCAGCTCGACGGCGATCTCCGGGTAGACGTCCTGCACCAGGAACACGTATGGGATGCGGCGCAGCTTGCGGAGCGCCCAGGCGAGGCTGACGAGGAACGGCGATGTGGAGTCCACGAGGAGCACGTCCGGCTTCTTGCGGGCGATAAGCTTGAAAAAGTTGCCTGCGGCGACCGTCGCGCCATTGAGGAGCCTGCTCTTGGTGCCCTCCCGGGAGAGGCGGCGGCTGTAGGCGCGGTAGATTTTGACACCCTTGTAGACCTCTTTGGACGGCAGGCGCTTCTTGTCCCAGTACGCCGGCTGGCCGGTGAATACGGACACGTCGAAGCCCGCCTCGGTCAGCCCGAGCGCGAGGTCAGTGGAGAGCTGAGCGGTGGCCGGAACTTCGGGATAGAAGTACTGCGTCAGGAGGAAAAGGCGGACGGGCCGAGTCATTTCCGCGCGGCCGCCCTTGAGCGCTCGTACCAATCTATCGTCTTCCTGAGACCGTCGCGGAAGGGCGTCTTTGCCGTGAAGCCGAACTCCTTGCGGGCGCGTGCAATGTCCAGCTTGCGGCGCGGCTGGCCGTCCGGCTTCGTGGAGTCCCACACGGTCTCGCCCTTGAACCCGATCAGGCCGGCGATCAGGTTTGAGAGGTCCTTGATGGATATCTCCTCGGAAGAGCCAAGATTGACCGGGTCAGGCTTGTTGTAGCCCTCCATCGCCAACGCAATGCCTTCGGCTGCGTCGTCTACGTACAGGAACTCCCTTGTCGGGCTGCCTGTCCCCCACGCCGTGACGGTCGCTGCGCCCGCGTTGCGCGCCTCCACGTACTTGCGTATGAGCGCCGGGATAACATGGCTTGACTTGAGGTCGAAGTTGTCCCGCGGGCCATAGAGGTTTACCGGCAAAACGTACACGATGTTCGTCCCGTACTGCTGCCGGTACGCCTGCGCCTGAACCATCAACATCTTCTTGGCCAGGCCGTACGGAGCATTTGTCTCCTCCGGATAGCCGTTCCAGATGTCGTCCTCTTTGAACGGGATAGGAGCAAACTTCGGGTAAGCGCAGATAGTGCCGACGATCAGCGTCTTCTCGACGCCGAACTTGCGGGCCTCTTCGATCAGGTGAATTCCCATGACCGCGTTGTCGTAGAAGAAGCGGCCGGGCTCGGCCATGTTCGCGCCGATGCCGCCCGCGATCGCAGCGGCGTGGATAAGGTATTCGGGCCGAGCGTCCTGGAGCATACGGACGATGTCGGCCTTTTCACGCAGGTCGTACCGCTTGCTGCGTGGGACGAAGATGTTGGACGCGCCGCTCCGCAGCAGGTTGTCGCACAGGGCGGAGCCTAGAAAGCCTGCGCCGCCTGTGACCGTAATTCTCTTGTTGGTCCAGAAGGTCATCAGTTACCCCACTTGTGCCAGCCGTCGAACTTCGTCTTGACGGCCCTGATCCCATCGCCGGGGGGCTTGAGGCCGACCGCCTCGAGCTCAGCGTCTACCATAATCTTCACCAGGTCCGTGAAGCCGATGCGCGGCGACCACCCAAGCTCCTCGCGCGCCTTGGTAGTGTCCGCCGTGAGGTGGTTGACCTCCGTGGGGCGCAGATAGCGCTTGTCGACGGCGACGTGCGGCTTCCAGTCCAGTCCGGCGTAGCCGAAGGCCGCCTCGACGAATTCGCCCACGGTGTGCGCCTCGCCGGTGCCGATGACGTAGTCGTCGGGCTTCTCCTGCTGGAGGATCTTCCACATGACCTCGACGTACTCGGGCGCGTAGCCCCAGTCGCGCTTGGCGTCCTTATTGCCGAGGTACACCTTGTCCTGCTTGCCCGCCTTGATACGCGCGACGGCGCGGGCGATCTTGCGGGTAACGAACGTCTCTCCGCGGCGCGGGCTCTCGTGGTTGAAGAGGATGCCGTTGGAGGCGAACATCTTGTAGCCCTCGCGGTAGTTGACGGCCATCCAGTAAGCGTACAGCTTTGCGATTGCGTACGGGCTGCGCGGCGCGAACGCCGTGCGTTCGCTCTGCGGCGGCGGGCTGTTGCCGAACATCTCGCTGGAGGAGGCCTGGTAGAAGCGCGCAGTGCTGCCGCTGCGCCTCATCGCCTCCAGAATCCGCGTCGTCCCCAGCCCCGTCACGTCGCCGGTGTACCCGGGCATCTCGAAGCTCACCTGGACGTGCGACTGCGCGCCCAGGTGGTAGACCTCTTCAGGGCGGATGTTGTAGATGATGTTGGATATCTGCTCAAGGTTCGCCAGGTCGCCGTAGTGCAGGAAGAGCCTGACGCCCGCCTCGTGCGGGTCGCGGTAGATATGGTCGATTCTGTCGGTGTTGAACGTGCTGGCCTTGCGGATGAGGCCGTGCACCTCGTACCCCTTGTGGAGGAGGAGCTCGGCGAGGTAGGAGCCGTCCTGGCCGGTGATGCCGCTAATCAGCGCGCGTTTGACCATGTGACCTCGGAGGGGAGATTAATCGCAGGGTTCGCAGAGAACGCAAAGTTTGAACAGAGTTATGACCGTTTGGCTTCGCGCCGCGCTTCAAGGATGTATGCATCCACCAGGAAACGGTACCAGAAGCCCTGGAGGAAGTGGAAGACGAGCCCCTGTCTCCCATCCAGGAATCCAAGCTGTATGAAGTACCGGAAGAGGAAATATATCACAGGGCGGACAAACAGGGGCATGCGGCCATATACCTTGACCTTGAGCCAGCGCCTCCGCGCGACCGGCCCACCGCGCAGGGACGGCTTGACCTCGTTGTCCGCGGGCGGGGCCATGATCGTCTGGGCCTCGCGCCGCGCGTAGCCGTTGTGGCGGGCGATCCAGTGGAAAAGCCCCTTCCGGTTATCCTCCCGGATATCGTGCCGCAGCTTGCCCGCCCTGCCCTGGCTCAGCACCATGTGCTCGTCCATCGGCCTGTCCTCGGCCCTGGCCTTGCCGCAGCGCCATGCTCGCAGTATCCACGTGGGATAGTACCCCCCGCGGCGTATCCACTTGCCCATGAAGAAGACGCGGCGCTTTACGTAGAGGCCGGTGACGGCGGCATCCATCTTGGGCAGCGAGACGGGGAGCTCCTTCGCCAGCTCCGGCGTGAGCCGCTCGTCTGCGTCCAGCCGGATGACCCACTCGCCGCTCATGGGCACGTTGTCGAGCGCCCAGTTGAGCTGGCGCGCTTGTGTCTCGAACTGGTGCGTTACGACCCTTGCGCCGAAGCTCTCGGCGATCTCCACGGTGCGGTCCGTGCTGCCGGAGTCGACGACGACGATCTCCGCCGCCAGCGGCTTGAGGCTGGCGAGGCAGTCCGGGAGGTTGGCCTCCTCGTTGAGGGTGAGGACGATGACAGTGAGATTCACGGAGATATTAACCGCAAATTGCGCAGACCTTTCATTGGCGAAAATCCTTGTAGGGGCGCACAGCAGTGCGCCCGTTACGTTGTGAACGCAATGTCGTGCCCTGGCAGGGCGCGGGCGCCCCGATGAATCGGGGCGCCCCTACAAGGACTTCACGTGACGGTTGGTGCTCGTCTCGGAGCCACTTGCTCATATAGCCCTGCGATCCTTTTTGCAGCGATGTCCCACGTGAACTTCTCCGCCACGAGCTGGCGGCCGTTCGCGCCCATGCGCTGCCGCAGCTCTGCGTTGTCAAGCAGGAGCGCCAGCGCCTCCGCGACTTCTATGGGGCTCATGCCGGTGACGACGCCCGCGCCGGCGTCCTTCACCTCGTGCCAGATGTTCACGCGATCGGAAATCACCACCGGCAGGCCGGATGCCATCGCCTCAACGACCGCCACGCCGAAGTTCTCGTGGTAGGATGGAAGCACAAACACATCCGCGTCCGCGAAGTACGACCACTTCTGCTCGGCGTCCACCAGCCCCGTAAAGACCGTCTGCGAGGTCAGGCCGCTCGAATCGACCATCGCCCTGACCTGGTCTTCGTACGGCTTGTCTCCGATCCCGGCGATGACAAACGCGAATTCCTTAGTCTTTGCCAGCTCGGCCAACGCGGGGACCAGGATGTCCATCCCCTTAACCGGGTCGAGGCGCGAGAGGTGCAACACGATCTTCTTGTCGGCCAGCTCGGGGTACCGCGAACGCAGCCCAGCGACGGGAGTTGTCACCGACTCCCCGGGGAGCTCCACGCCGAGCGGGAGGACACGCCTGGGCGGCTTCAGCCGCATGCGGTCGGTGGCGTCCTTTTCCGCCTGGGAGGTGAAGTGTATGGCTGAAGCGCGGTTGATGTCCGACCGGCCAAACGACTTCAGGTAGATGTTTTTCCGCACCTTGCTGAGCATCGAAGCCTTCGAGCCGGCGTACGCCTTCGAGAGCATTGCCGGGCTCAGCATCCCCGCCGGCCGGAGAATGTACGGTACCTCGTACCGGCGGCACCAGGCGGCAGCGACCGTCGTTGGCCACAGGAAGACGGAGTGGATATGCACGACGTCGAACTCCTGCACGCGCTCCTTCAGCGCCCTGGCGAGCCCGCTGGAGTAGCAGTACCACCGGGGACGCTGCACCGGGAAGTACCATACTTTCACGCCGTCCAGGTCCACAGCCTCGCCCGTCGGTACGTCAAGGACGCCGGGGCCGTCGATGTTGGTGGTGAAGACGGTCACCTCGTGTCCGAGCCTCACGAGCGCCTTCGTCATGCCGAGGCCGGCGACGATTGGCCCGCCGTAGCGCCACCCGGGCGCGAAACTCGGGATGATGTGGAGGACCTTCACGGCTCCTCCGCGCCGTTGCGCTCCACCATGAACGGGCCCATCGCCAGCACGTCCATCTTTGTCCGCAGGAAGCACGCCACCGCCTCTTCCGGCGTGTTCACTATGGGCTCGCTTTCGTTGAATGAGGTGTTCAGCACCATCGGAACTCCTGTCAGGCGGTCGAACGCGCTGATAAGGTCCCAGTACAGCGGGTTGGCGTCCTTCGTTACCGTCTGCAGCCTGCCCGTGCCGTCCACGTGCGTCGGCGCCGGAATCTGCGCGCGCTTCTCTTCCCTCACCGGGTAGGTCATCAGCATGAACGGCGATGGAAAGTCCTTTTCGAACCACTCGCCTGTGCGCGTCGCCAGGACGGACGGCGCGAACGGCCGGAAGGTCTCGCGCATCTTGATGCGACGGTTGAGGATATCCTGCATGTCCGGTCGGCGTGGGTCGGCGACGATACTGCGGTCACCGAGCGCCCTGGGACCCCACTCGCTTCGGCCCTGGTACCAGCCCACGACCTTCCCCGCCTCGATGTGCTGGGCGGTGCGGTCGATCAGGCTGGGCATGGCGAGCCTCTTATAGCTGACGGTCTGCGCCTTCAGGGCCGCCTCCATCCGGTCGACGCCGTATTCCGGTCCCCAGTAAGAGTGGGTCATTCGCACCTTGCGCGGCTGGCCGAGCACCTGGTGGTAGACGTACAGGGACGCGCCTATCGCCAGCCCTGCGTCTCCCGCGGCGGGCTGTATGTAAATGTCCCTGAACGGCGTGCGGTCGAATATCTTGCCGTTGGCCGAGCAGTTGAACGCGACGCCGCCCGCGTAGCAGAGGTTCGCGTTGCCGGTGCGCTTGAAAAGCTGGTTCATCAGGACGAACAGGACCTCTTCCGTCCGCCACTGGAGGGTGGCCGCCACGTCCTGGTGATGCTTCTCCACGGGGCCGCGAGGGACGCGCGCGGGTCCGAGAGCCTTTTCAAGCTCCGCTGAAAAGAGCTTCCCGATCTTGGGCTCGCCTTCGGGCCAGGACATCTCCGGCCCGCCCTTGTGGTGGGCGAAGTACCTCAGGTCAAGGCTGAAGGTCAGGTCATTGTGCGCGCGGACCAGCTTGTCGAACATCTCCTTGTACTTAGGCTCGCCGTACGCCGCAAGGCCCATGACCTTGTACTCGTCGCCGTAGCTCCAGAGTCCCAGGTACTGCGTTATGGCCGTGTAGAAAATGCCCAGAGAGTTGGGGAATAGCGTGAAGCCCTCCGCCGACATGTCTCGCCCCTTCCCCGTTCCCCAGAGCATGCTGGCGAAGTCGCCAAGCCCGTCCAGAGACAGGACCGAAGCGCTTTCGAACGGCGAAGCGTAAAACGAGCTTGCGGCGTGCGCGACGTGGTGCTCAACGTAGTGGTACTGCGCCTTGAGCCGTGCCGCCGGCACATCAACAGCGGCTGCGAGGAGGTCCTGCACAGTGCCGAACTTCTTCCAAACCTTCGCCCTGTCCAGCGCCAGCGAAGGCATCCGGGCGGCCCACAGGGCCTTCCGGGCCAGGTGCGCCGAACGCTTCCGTGGAATCGCCACGTGGTCGATCTCCTCGGGCCGCACGCCGGCAGTCTCGAGGCAGTACCTGATCGCACGGGACGGGAATCCCGCCTCGTGCTTGACCCGGGTGAACCGCTCCTCCTCCACCGCCGCCACCAGCTCGCCGTCTCGGAAGATAGCGGCTGAGGCGTCCCCATGAAACGCATTGAAACCCAGAATTATCATGAAGAATATTTCCGCAGATTACGCCGATTACGCAGATTAGGGATCAAGGGACGAACCTGTACTTGTCTTTGAGGCGGCCGAACTGGTAGCGGCCGCCCGTGTCCACTATATCGTAACCCAGACGCCAGGCCCGGCAGATGCTGCGGACCGCGAGTTTGTATGCCGCTGGCCGTGGCGGGACGTATGAGGAGATACTCGCCCACTCCTTCCTGGCCGTGTCCTTGATAGTGGATGTCTTTGATGCCTCATGGACGCGGAAGTAGACAAGCTCGCGCCGGATGAACTTGAACCTCGCCCCTGCCAGGGCGAATTTGACAAATAGGTCCGTGTCCATGGCGAATCGAAAGGTTGGGTCAACCCCGCCGACGCTGTCATAGAGCCGCTTTGTCCAGAACGCTGCCGGCTGGTAGACTCCGAACCCGCCGTAGAGCATGCCGCGGCGAGAAAAGTACGGAAGGAAGGGGCTCAGCCTGCGCTCCCCTAGCCATCGCCCGTCGGCGTCGATGAGCCCCCTATTCCCGTACACAACGTCCGCGCCACTCTTTTCCAGGGCCGTAACAGCCGTTTGCACGGCGATGGGCGGGTAGACATCGTCGGAGTTTACCCAGGCAAGAATTTCGCCTGAGGCCATTTCGAGACCCTTGCGGAGTGCGTCCGCCTGTCCTCCGTCCTTTTCGCTGACCCACTTCGTCACCGTGCCGGCGTGTTGCTTGATGATATCGACCGTCCCGTCGGTGGAGCCGCCGTCCACGATAATGTATTCGATGTTCCTGTATGTCTGCGCAGCCACGCCCAGGATAGTCTGCTCAAGGAATGCAGCGCTGTTGTAAGACGGGGTGATGATGGAAACGAGCGGGTCAGCCACGGCGCGCCGGTCTCAGATCGTAAACTGCGCCGGCAATTGCGCGACCCCCGGTGATGTAGGCCTCCGGCCTGGCCGGCCAGCGCCGCACCACCCTGGCCAGAGCGCCGATACCGTTGCGGTAGCGCCCCGAACGAAGCGCGTCCCGCCCTGCTGCGCCCATCACCCGCATGAAGTACGCCGTCTCGTAACGCGCCGCGCCCTTCTCGCCCATCCATTCGACCAGGTGCGGTCGCCATTTCTTGAAGTACATGGCGGTGGCCTTCCATCGGGCCTCCGTGTCGCTCGTCATCCTCCTCCCTGTGGGCGCTCCGACCGTCACGAGCGGCTCGTTGACGTAGTCCGCTCGCAGGCCGGCGAGGGCCATCGACATCCATACATCGTGGTCGAGGTGACTCGGGAGCGTCGCATCGTACCCGCCTACGCGTCGAAGCAGGTCAGTCCTGAAAAGGGGCGTCGATGGAATTGTGCTCAGCCGGCCGGACGCTACGAAATCCTGGATAGGACCCCGGAAAGCCGGGAGAGAGGTTGAAAGGATGCGACCGTCGCGGGCCGCTATTCTTCCGCCGCAGTAAACAACGGCACAGTCAGGGGCCACGCCCTCCGCGACAGATACCTGCTTTTCAACCTTTTCAGGAAGCCACTCGTCGTCATCGTCCAGGTACGCGATGTACATCCCGCTCGCAGCATCCAGGGCCGTGTTGCGCGAGGCCCCGAGCCCCCGGTTGCTGTAATGCCTGATGTACCGCGCCCGCCCGTTGCCGGCTTCCGCCACTACTGCCTCCGTTTCGTCCTGTGAGAAGTCGTCGACGACGATTACCTCGATGTTCCGGTACGTCTGCCGTAACGCGCTTTTCAGCGCCCCTGCCAGAATGTGCGGCCGCCGAAAGGTCGTGATCGCGGCTGTCACAAGCGGCGCGGGACGAACGATGCCCTCGTTCAAAGGCGGTCGCTCAGCGGCCAACGTTGGCCTTCACGAACCTGGCGAGGTCGAAAAACAGCCTGCCCGGCTCCGGCGAAAGAGTAGCGCCGCGCATAAAATTCCGCCACGCCGAGCGGCGCCTCCCCAGACGGGCCTCCAGGACCGCCAGGTGGCGCAGCGTTGCCCCTCGTTCGCGGGGTCGCCGGGCATATTGCGCCTTGAACTTCTCCAGGCGGATTTCCACTCCCCTGGCGTCGGCTGCTATGCCCCTGGCCGTTGAGCTCGTGAGGCGGGGGCCGTGTCCCACATGCACCTTAACCAGCACCTTCGGGAGCACGTCGACCTTGTACCGCAGACAGACCCGGCGAATGAAGTCGCCGTCGTTCCCTCTAACGAGGCGTTCGTCGAACCCGCCCATTTCCCGCGCGACTTCCGCCCTCACGAGTAGCGTAGGGCAACCTGCCAGCCGCTGCCTGTCCAGGAGCTGGTCGAAGACGTAACCCTTCAGCGTCGGGTGGGTCTCGCCGACCAGCTTGCCATCCTCGTCGAAATAGTCCATCCAGCAGTAGACCATCCCAACGTCCGCGGGCTCGGAATCCAGCTGACTGACCTGCTCCTCCAGCTTGGTCGGCAACCACTCGTCGTCATCGTCGAGGAACGCAACGTACGTTCCGCGCATGTTCGCCAGGCCAGTATTCCGGGCTCCGGACGCGCCGCGGTTCTGCTCGTGCCGGAGATAGCGGACGCGAGGGTCCGCTATGGCCTTGACCACCCCCTCCGTGCCATCGCTCGATGCATCATCGACGACCAGCAGCTCGAAGTCGGCGAACGTCTGCGCCAGCACGCTGTCTATTGAGCGGCTCACCAGGTGCGCCCGGTTGTGGGTGGGGATTATGACTCTTACCTTTGGTCCGTTGGACTGCATGGCCACGCTAGCCCTCCGCCTTCACTCGGGCGGTCGACCAGCGGATGGCGGTCTGGACCCATAAAAGCTGTGCCTTCTCGATGAGCGTAAGGGTGCGGTCCCACTTGCCGTCCTTCGGCCACGACCTGGCCGGAAGGATCTGCCTCCATCCGGCTCGCGGCCGCTTGAGGAGGCCGCGCTGAGCAAGCTGTCGCTGGCCCTGGGCCACCCGCCTGCTCTTCTTGACTATTTCCCTGTATGTGCGCCGCGCCGGGTGACCGACGACGGCGTCTTCAATGTATATAAGCTTCTCACCACGGGCGGTCACGCGCCGGCCGAACTCGTAGTCGCCGCCGGACACCAGGTCGCCGAGAAATGGCCCGTAGTCTGTGAACAGGCGAGCCCTGGCAAAGAAGTTCGCGGTTGCCGCGAAGCCGGAATCCACCACGTAGCTGCGCTGGTTGAGCTTGCGCGCTGAATCGAAGTATTCGTACACGTTCGGGCGCTCCCGATGAAACGTGAACTCAACCCCGCCTCCGCCGCATGCTGCGTCTTCACGCACCAGCCCCGCAACGCCCGCTTCAATCCAGCGCGCGTCAGGGATGCAATCGGAGTCCGTGAAGGCGAAGACTTCCCCCCTGGCCTCCTCGATTCCCTTGTTCCGCGCCGCGTAGGATGTTTGCACGCGCGATTCCACTACGCGGCGCACACGCCCTGGATAGCGCTCCGCAAGGGTGTCCACAATGGCGCCGGTGCCGTCGTTCGAGTTGTTGTCGGCGACAACAACCTCGAAGCGGTCCGCTGGGTAGGTCTGGGCCATGAGGGCGGTGATAGCCTTGTGAATGCCGTCCGTGTTGTTGTAGACGGGGATAATCACGGAGACGAACGGGGGTGTCGTAGAAGTCATCTCTTTATCAGCCGCCGATATATGTCCACCTGCCTGTCGGCAAGCTTCCGGGCGTCGTACCGCTCCAGAACGCGTGCGCGCCCTGCCATTCCCATGCTGGAGCGCAATTCGGCGTCCTCGACAAGCTGCCCTAACCTGGAGGAGAGCGCCGGCACGTCGCGCTCCGGCGCCAGGAAGCCCGTGACGCCACCTTCAACGATTTCGGGGATGCCGCTGTGAATGGTTGAAAGCACAGGTATGCCCATTGCCTGCGCCTCGATCAACGTGGTCGGTGTGCCCTCTTTGTCGCCGTCCGCCGCGGTGACGCTGGGCAACAGGAACACGTCGGCCTCCCCTATGAGATCCTCTACCTGGCGCTGCGATTTTGCACCGAGGAATCGGACGCACTGCCCAAGGCCCAGTTCCGCGGCCGTCGCCTCCAGTGGAGTGCGCAACGGTCCTTCGCCCACAATTTTGTAGGACAGCGGAAGTGCGCCTGGCCGGGACGAATATTCCGCGACCGCCCTCAATGCGAACTCTATCCCCTTCTTTTCCACAAGCCGCGCGATCGTGATTACCTCTACGGGCCCCGGAACGGAGACGCGCTTTCGCGGCCGGAACCGGTCGGAGTATATGCCGAGCGGATGGATGAAGGTCTTTGCCTCAGGCAACCCCAGGGCTATGAGGTCCTGCCTCATGGGACCGGACAGTGCAATGAACGCATCTCCTTGCACTGCTAGCCGGTGGTACAGCCCTTGGGCGGCCTGGGTCTCGCGATAGACGTCGTGACCGTAGAAGGTTGTTACGAACGCTCCAGGCCGGACCGCCGGCACCGCGGGCACAACCCGCCTGCCCACGCCGCCGAAGTGGCAGTGCACGATATCGTATGGTCGCCCTGCGGCCAGCGGCATCCACGAATACAAGGCCCTCAGGTTCACAACGCCGGGACCGTTCGCAACGGGATTCAAAGAGCCGGCGACCCGCCCGATATTACCTGGCCCAATGCGAGGGAACATGCCAGCAGCCGCGGCGTACCGCCGGAGGGCGCCCGGAGGAGGTACGAGGTAGACCGTCCGGTCCAGGAGCCCTCGCTCAGCCACGTCCTCGTGAACGATCCCGCTCTCCGCCCCGAATGCGAATATTCGCACGTCGTGGTCAAGGTCGAGCAGCGCGGTGACCTGGCTCAGGATGAAGGTCTGCGAGATGCTGGGGAACGTTGACGTGACGAACGCGATCTTCACGCGGCGCCCCGCGGGAACAGGATGTCCGCGACCTTTGACGCTGTTGCCTCAATATCGAACAGGCGGCGGGCGGTGGCGACGGCGTTGGCCGAGAGCCTGGAGTATTCCTCGGGGACCGTCGCCGCTCGGGCAAGTGCATCGATGTCGCCTTCGCCGCCGCCCGGCGACACCGTCACGCCGAATCCGTGCTCCCTGACCAGGTCCCCTAGAGGGCCGTCCCGGTATGTCACTATCGGAATCCCCTTGGCCATGCATTCGATCATGCTTTGCGGTATGCCTTTGACGTTTCCGTCGTCCTTGAAAAGGCAAAAGCAGAAGTCGAAGTCGTCGAGGAAGGCGTTCATGTCCTCGACGTAACGTCTCACGGCCTTCACAGGCCCTGCCGGAGCGAGGAAGGAGTCTACCACCGCGGTGTCCTTGCGCCAGAGCATGGTGGTCTCGACGGGCATCCTCGCGGAGAGCGCCCCCGTGAGCTTTATGATATCGAAGACTCCCCTGCTCTCCATCACCGCAATCTCACGCTCCCGTGTGTCGTGCTCCGGCACTGTCGAACTCGCGAAGACAAATTTGACCTGCTTCCGTGGCCGGGACATCGTGCGCGGCCTGAACTTCGCGAGGTCCACGCCGGGATAGACGAGGTGTACCTCGTTGGAGGGATATGCCAGCTTCGCGCGCTCGTAGATCGAGTCGTTCTCAGCCAGAACAGCGGTGTCTCTCGAAACCTTCATGTCCGCGTCGAAGTGCTGGTGCGAATAGATATGCACAGCTTTGCGCGCCTTCAGGTCAAGGAAGGCGCCATGGAAATAGACTGCATCCGCGCGAAAGGCGCGGCAGAGGATTCGTGGCACAGCGCTGTTTGAGATGACCCGGTTTAGAATCCGGGGCCAGCGCGTCCGGTTGATGATGAGGTACGGCACGCCGTTTCTGCGCGCCCTGCGGGCGGCGTAGCGGGCACCTTTCCAGTACGAGAGCACCCGCACGCTGACGCCTTGCCGGGCGAGCGTGTCCGCAAGCAGAAGTGTGGCGTTCTTGACTGCGTCGTCGAACGGGGGATACGGGTCTAGCTTCCGGCCGATTATCAGGAGTCTCTTCGGCACCTTGCAACCCAGATAGCAGAGTTGTTTGTCGGCCGGGTCCGTGACCTGAGAAGGCGGTTCGCCGTCCTTGCCACGAATACTTTGCCGCGGACCGTGGGAGCGATTGAGATTGCCCGGTTCAGTCCGGGCCAGCTCACGGGCACACCGAGGAGACTTTCGACTTTGAACCCCGCCTCTGCCATCTCCGCTGCGAACTCGTCCCTCGTGTAGATTTCATCGAACACGTGGCGGTCTGCGATCGCCTTCTCATGGTACCGGCGGTTGGCAACGTCGATAACCAGGGTCCCCCCGGGTCTCAGCACCCTGCGAATTTCCGCGTGCAGCAGCTTGCGGTCCTCTTTCTTGAAGTGACGCACAAAAAGGAAGGTCACGACCGCGTCGAATGACCCATCGGCGAAGGGCAGGGAGAACGCATTGGCGTTCACGTAGGTGGGGCGCTTCGTTCGTCCTCTTGCCCTGGCAAGCATCAGCGGCGAATTGTCCGCTGCCACGACCGTAGCATAGCGTAAGCGGCCGGATACGGCATCGGCGAAGCGCCCGGTGCCGGTGGCCATGTCCAGGACGGCGCGGGGCCTCACGGGCGCAAGCAGGGCCACAACGGCATCGGTGTCCAGGGCGTGTCGGATGCGTCCCTTGATGCTCGTGAAGCGCTCCTCGTCGTAGGAATCGACGACTGTGGGGTCCTTGTAGAGGGCTTCGACGCTCTCACGGTCGAATGCGCCTCTGCCACCTAGTTTTTGAGCAGCCTTGCGGGTCTTTTCCATTTCACTCCATCCGGTGTGCCTCAGCCACCCTGCGTTCGAAGCTTTGGCAGCAACGGCCCAAATGCGCGTGACGGCGCTTCCTTCACGGCCAGGATGGCGTACTCGCCGGCGGGGATGGGCGCTGCGCCTTCGAACGGCGCAAGCGGCTCCGCGGTGGGATTGACCAGGAGCATGTCCTCTCCGCCGCGGAGGGGGATTGGGAGAATCCCGTTCTCCACGGAGCTGATCAGCGCGGAGACCCTCTCCCGGTTCAATGTCCATGCCGCGAGCATCAGGTCAACAGGGAAGCCGCCATTCTCGTAGGCCTGGTTGGCAAGCTTTACAATAACATCGGTCCGTTTGCCGTCCAGCGCGAAGACTTCCAGCAGGGTGCCGTACATCCACGGCTCGTCCACCTGCCGCCTCTTTATGCACCTGCGCTCCAGGTACGCCAGGCCGGCATCGATTGCCCCGTTCGCCCAGGTCTCTTTCGACACCAGCCGGTGGACCATCAGGTCCCGGAGGTTGATGAGGTTGTAACGCTGAGACAGGGAGGATGCAACCAGGTCCCGCTCAATGAAGCCGTTGGGCATCACCAGGCGCGGGTAGCGGGCCTTGGCCTTCAACATCGACCGCCCTGCCACGCGCGTTAGCCACGATGATGCCTTGCGTCCCACCCTGCCGCCTCTGGCCAGCCTGCCGCCTAGCTCGTAGACCTCGAACACGGATTCGAAGGCATCTGGTCGCGACTGTGCGGAAAGCACGGTCCTCAGGGCCTGGAGACCGAGGCGGTGCTGCTCGCGGTACTTGCCGGTCTGGTCATGCGTTGCCATCAGTAGCAGTGTTCGCAACGTGTTCACGTGCGTGTTGACGCACAGAGTGTTTGACGTTGACTTCCCAAAGGCGTTCGATTCCACCAGGTTATGATACCCGAGGCTGACAAGCTCCGGCTCCGCCTCCAGCTCGTCGTGCAGGAACCAGCGTCCGCTATCTAGCCAGTCCGAAAGCGAAAGCAGGTACTGGCTGGCCCTGTCCGCTGCGTGCAGGAAGGAGCGGTTCCTGGAGCGCTCGAAATGGTCTATCAACAGCGAAATGCCATCCGCCTGGAATCGCGTGTGCGTCTCCATCAGCCGCGTCCAGTGGCCGTGACGCCACCTGCCGCGCTCATCCAGCCTTATCATCACAGAATAGGCTATGAGGTGCCGGAGGGCAGTGTATACGCGCTTTCCTGAAGCCTCCATGAGCGACGCCACATTGTAGAGCAGGAGAGCAGCCTGCTCTTGCGGCACGCGCTTTCCGCCATTCGTTTCTTTGTGACGGGTCTCGAAGATCTGCCCCTTTACGAGGCTCCTCCAAAAATCGGAGATCCCTTCGTGCCTGAAGTACCGGTACTCGCTCAGGCGGAATTTTTCCACCCTGCTCACTTCGAACAGGTCCACCAGATACTGCGGAGCGCTCTCCCTGACCTCGATGACGGCCAATTCGAGGCGCCTGCTGCCCCACTGCGCAATGGAGATATCAAGGGAGGCGCCCACAAGCTCCCAGTTGAGGCTGAGGTCTGCCTCCGTCTCAATCCTGCCGTTCACGTCCCAGGTGCGGTCTACCGGAGGCCTCGGCAACCAGTAGAGCACCCCTTCCGAGATGGCGGCCAGACCGATCGCGCCCTCGTATCGCACGTCGGTCACATTCGACAGCTGGAGGCTCAGCAGCTGTGGCCTGCCGAGCTCGATGGTGAGAAAGTGGCTGCGCACCTCTTCCCAGGAGTCGGTCAGCCTCGCATACTCGGTGCCGTCGTGAAGCCTGCGCTGGGCCGTCTCCCTGAGGAACGCAGCGTCGGAGAACAGGGCAGTTAGCCCGGCCTGTTCGCGTAGTATGTCTGTCAGCCGTAGAATCATTGCGTCCTAATGCGAGATACCCGCAAGCCTTTTCAGGCTCGTTAACGCTTTAGACCCGGTCATTGTGTCCAGCGCCAGGCAGGCGCTGCCGTAAGCCAGGCACCCGACCGTGGCAAGGCCGCCCAGCCACACAAGCCCCGCCACCGATTCCGCCGCGCCCTCCAGCCCAATCAGCCCTCCTGCCCACACAATATTCGAAGAGGCAGTAAGCTGAAGCGCCACGAGGAGGATGGCCATCATGACCCCCGTTGCCGCGATAGCTATCCACACCGCCTCAACGAACTGCATTAACGACCCGCGGACAGCCTTCATCGCCTCCGTGAGCGACCATGGGATCGTTACCGCCGTTCCGATCAGCACTGCCCAGCCCGTCCCTACTATTCCCATTGTCTGCGTCAGCGGATAAATGAGCGCGGCGATTGCCGCGAGCCTTACCGCCGAGACAATGGTCACAAACCGCGGCCGCCCGAGCGCCTGAAATAGCGGAGCGAACGCGCCGATCGTCTTCAACGCCCCCAGCACGGCCAGAACTTGCAGCGCCGGCACTATCTCCAGCCATTTCTCCGTCAAAACGACGCGCGTGAAAGCGTCCGCCAGCACAAGCACCCCACCGGCGAGCGGTAGCGTCACTAGTGTGGACACCTGCACCGTTCTCAGATATGCCGCGCGCAGGCGGTCCACATCTTCCTGCATCTTGGACCACGCCGGAAACATTATGCGTGAGATAAGGTCCCCCACCTCCGTTGCCGGCATCTGCGAAATGCGGTAAGCCATCTGGTAATGTCCCAGCGCCACCGTGCCCAGCATGCGTCCAACAAACGCGTTGTCGCCGTTGAGGATGAAGTACTTGAGTACGTTCGTGCCGAAGACCCATTTGCCGTAGCTATAAAGCTCACGCGCCTTCCCGAAGTCGATCCTGGGCCTGGGACGGTATGGGTGTACGATAAATGATACGACTACCAGGGCGATGCTCGCCGCCACCGCGCCGTAAACCAGGGCGCGCACGTCCCTCAGCGCGATCCCAAAACCGACGCTCACGGCGACGTCCGACATTGTATGGACGATCTGAAGGACCGATTGCTTGCGGAACTCCAGGTCCCGCTGGAAGTAGACCACCGCACTGTTCGTCAGGCCTTTGAACAGCACCACCAGCGCCATCGTCCGCACAATGGACTCTGCCCCCGGCGAGTCGAAGAACCGCGACACCACGGGCGCCGCGAGCGCAACTGCCCCGGCCAGAACAACACCGCGCACCAGCTGGACCGTCCATGCGGTATCCAGGTACGGCCTGATATCCCCCTTACGCTGCACCAGCGCCGTCGCGAAGCCCGTCTGCGCCATCGAATCGAGGAAACCGACGACCAGCAGAGCGATGCTGATCAGGCCGAAGTCCTCCGGCGCCAGGAGCCGGGCCAGCACCATCACACGGGCCGTCCCGGCCACCGAGACGACCACCCGCATTGCCATCGTCCACGTGCCCGCGCTCAGCACGCGCCGGGAAAGGTCCCCCGCGGCTCCAGGCTCTATTGCTGCCGGCTTCGGGTCTTCGATCTTCTTGCTCTCAGAACAGGCCAAAATAAGGGCTGCACGCCCCGGGACTCATTGTCCCAGAACGTGCAGCCCATTGGTACCGTTTATCGTCCGTGAAGGTCTACGGCCTGCCGACGCTGTAGTATTCAAACCCTGCGCCCCGCACTTTCGCGGGGTCGAACAGGTTGCGGCCATCGATGATGAGAGGTACTTCCATCGCGGGCCTTAGCTTCGCCAGGTCCACGCCCAGGTAGTCCTTCCACTCCGTAAGCAGCACCACGGCGTCAGCGCCTGCCGCCGCATCCTCTGCCGAGTCGCAATACACCACTGACGGCGGGTTCGCGGGGATATCGCGCATGGCCTCCTTGTTGGCCTGCGGGTCGTGCAGGCGCAGGTGCGCTCCTTCCTCGATCAGCGCCCGCACCACGGCCAGCGCCGGCGCCTCGCGCGTATCGTCCGTTCCCGGCTTGAACGCCAGGCCCCACACCGCGATGTTCTTGCCCTTCACCACCCATAGCGCCTGCCGCACCTTGGCAGCGAACTTGCCCACCCTCGCATTGTTGATCTTCTCAACCTCGCGCAACAGAGAGAAGTCCACTCCGTGCTCCGAGGCGACGTATGTGAATGCGCGAATGTCCTTCGGGAAGCAATAGCCGCCGTACCCTATGCCCGCATTCAGGAAGCGGGGGCCGATGCGCGGGTCCATCCCGATGCCGCGCGTCACGTCCTGGATGTTCGCTCCCGTCGCCTCGCAAAGGTCGGCGACCATATTCGCGAATGAAATCTTCATCGACAGGAACGCGTTTGAACCGTGCTTGATAATCTCTGCGGCGTTGATGTCCGTGACTATGATCGTGGAATCCATACTCTTGCCGATCCGCTCAACAAGGGGTCGGTAGACGTCCATCATCATCTTCGCCGCCGGCTCGCTCTCTACCCCGATGACAATCCTGTCCGGGTTGAACACGTCGTAAATGGCCGTGCCCTCCCGCAGGAACTCAGGGTTGACCGCCACATCGAAGTCCACCGAGCCGCCGTTGCCGTTGGAACGGGCGGCAGCATAACGAATGATGCTTTGCTTCAGCCGCCCGGCAGTCTGCACGGGCGTTGTGCTCTTCTCGATAATCACCTTGTACTCATTCAGATTCGGCGCGATAGTCCGGGCCACCTTCTCCATATGGGAAAGGTCTGCGGCGCCATCGTCTTTCTGAGGCGTGCCCACGCACACGAAAATGACGTTGGAGTCCTTCACCGCCGAGGCCACATCCTTGCGGACGATAAACCTCCCGGAGTCCAGGTGCTTCTTGAGGAGTTCTTCGAGGCCCGGCTCGTAAAAGGTCGGGTCCCCACTCTGGATCCTCTCCGCCTTGTCCCGGTACTCGTCGGCGCCGATGACTGTCCAGCCAACCTCTGCCATGCCAAGAGCTGTGGGCAGACCAACGTGGCCAAGGCCCAACACCGCGATTCTAACGTCCTGTTTGTTTTTCAACTTCTCTCCTCTTTCGTTCCGTTGCGGTACGATCAGACGGCACACGACGTCCCCCCGGCCGGTCAGCCGAGTTAGCCGCGCGCGCCCCTGGGTCGCCCCCGGAGCAGAAGCTTCTACGGAGGGCGATGTCTTTCGTTATTCTAACTCTCCGCCGGCAACGCGCCCTGGGAGCCGCGCGGCCCGAAGCCCTTGATCCAGCGGCCCTTGCCCCGCGTTCGGCGGGGTGGACGCCCACTCCCTGCCTGCGCTTCCAGCCATTCCTGCCCGCCTGCCGGCTCCAGGCTGTACCAGGGCACCCTGGCGTGGACCAGGCCTCCCATGAAGCTCATGAGCACCTTTACCCGGGACTGTGGGGACTTCGCCTCTTCCAGCACCTCGGCCAGACTGTCCACGTGGCCGTTGACTACCCGCACCCTGTCTCCAGGCTGGTAGCGGCGCCACTGCCCTCCCGTTGCGTTTACTTCCTTGAGCCTGGCATCCATCTCCACTATTACGCTGTCCGGCACAACGGGTATGACTCCGTCGAACTCCACCCACCCGATAAGCCCGGCGATTCGGCCTACGGGCGGCAACGACGCACCTTCATCCTCGTTCCTCACGAAAAGGTATCCCGGGAAGAGCGGCGCGTCATTGTGTCCTGCCCGTGGCCGGGGTGTTATTACACGTGGGAAGAACGGCATGTACCCCGAGCGCTCGAGCGCAGAGGCAGCTACATATTCCGAAAGAGGCTTGGTCCTGACCAAGCGCCAGCCATTCGACAAGCGGGCCCCTCCATCTGCGCGATCGTAGTCAGCCTATATTGTACGTGCCGTCGGCAGTCTGTTCAAACCCTGAACACACCGGCGTTGTTCATCGGGGTCCTGCGTCGGTGCCGGTGGTGCTGTCGTTGGCCCTGGCGGCAGGCCGGCTTCTCCAGCCCATCACCTCCAGAAAGTCCGCTTCGGCAACCCCCTGGGAAAGGAGCATCTGCCGGCATTCATCGTTGTCTCCCCTCGCCGCCAGGAGGACCCTTGAGAATCGCCCGTTTTCGATCTCGCACACAGATCTGACTTTCATGCCGAGGAATCTCTGGCCGTTCGCGTGCAGATCGAAAATGTGTATCTCCTCAACGCCTATGTCCCGCAGCGCCAGGAATGCAAGCTCAGCCATTTCTGTAGAGCCCACAATCGCCACGCTGGACTCTTCCGTGATCTGCCCTTTCAAATCATCCCTGAGAATCCCGCGGACACGCTTGTAATGGCCAATGAACTGCTCAACGTATGCCGCTGCAAGGTGGACCTTACGCGCGACCCCGGAAGGGGAAACCACATAGGCCCATTTCCGCCAGCCAAGTTGGGTCACGCGAACGTATCCCCGCTTTGCCATTTCGCGCAGAAGCAGATTGGCTACACCAAGGGCAATGCCAAGCTCGGAGGCAAGTCGTCGCTGGCTAAGCTCGGGGTCCTTGTTTACTTCTTCAAGCACCCGCAGCTCGCGATAGACGTCGCCGCCTAATATGTCCTGATGTTCATTCGCAGAACGCATTGCACAAATGTATGAGGGGTTGGAAACTATGTCAAGTACCTATTTCGGCATCCCATCGTTTTAATTAAGGCGATTGAATTAACCACGGAAAAGCCCTGTAATTGTCGAAGGGATGAGGCTTCGTGAAGCGGCGGCCCAGTGAACTTCCTTCGAACCGCGCAACGAATGTGAGTGCGTTCATAGCAGGAACTGTGTATAATTCGTTGGGTTGTTAACGCTGGGAAAAATGGTCGAATTTGTAGGGACTCGATATGGGTGATCGGAAGCAGAAGAAGACCGGGTCCGGCGGCGTAGCTGCCGCACTGCCGCACCTCCTCGAGCGAGGAGGTCGCCGTGTCTGGCATTCGCTGGTATTTGTTACTGTATTAGCGATTACCGTGGTTTCCGCCAAAATCGCGATCGACCTTGCCCCGCTGGCCGCCGGAGCTTCGGACCGGATCAGGGACCTTCGGGATATCTCCTCGCGAGGCGTGACCGACGCAGACACGAAAGCCATCGATGACCTGAAATCCAGAGTTGCGACCATAGAGGGAGAGACCGGGGCGCTTGCGCGCTCCGCAGGATGGGCTTCGCGGCTCTCCTCAGCGGCGTCGTGGCTGCCATGGGCCGACCGCGAGGTCAAGGCATGGGCCACCCAGGCCGGGCGCGTCCACCGGGACGTTCTGTTTGCTGGGGATATCCTGGAGAGCTCCGCTGAGTTGATGTCCACCTTGTCGGACGCTCAGACGGTAATGCTCGCTCCGACCGGCAGCGCTGCGGTCGACGATCTTGCGAGCAAGGCGCAACAGCTTGAGGCCACGTTCGCAACAACCCTGAATGAGCACGCCAGGGCGTCGCGCAGTGTCAGCAAGGTCCGCCCCTCATACACTATTACTCCGGCCATCAGCGCCATGGACTTCATGACAGAGTCTGAAGCCCGCATGCAGAGCGCCGCCGTAATAGGACAGCAGGCCTCCGGCCTCCTCGCAGACCTGATGGAGATCGGCGCCAGCGCCAGGCCGTTTGTCGGTCAGTTCAACGGCTCTGCAACCGGGCCAATGGACTTTGCCGCGCTGAAGGCCACAATGGCGAAGCTCGACACCGACCTCCAGTTTGCGCTGGTCCGCTCAGAGTCGCTCACACGGCTCGTGGCCGATAGCGGACAGAGCACTGAGCTGCTCGCGCGCCTCAGGCTCCTGAATGACATGGAAAGCTCACTTCAGAAGGCCGCAAAGGCCGCTTACATAGGCGTCGACGTGCTTGAGCCGGCCTTCGCGGAGGTTAAAAAGTCCGGAGGCGGTCTGCTGGGCCCGGGCGGCACACTGGCACCCGTGATAACCGCCGTTTCAGCCAGGCAGCAGGATATCGCGTCCGCCGTCGCCCTCCCTGACGACTCCCGGCGCACACTCGCAAAGGCCGGTTCATCAGGCAGCGCCGCTGAGATTGCCGGCATGGCCGACCTGCAGGCGCTGGTTGCGAACCTGGCAGACGGTATGGGCCTGCTCAACGATATCGCACCCATCGGCGAGTCCATCATCGGCGCAGATGGCTCAGTCAAGCGTTACCTGGTGCTCGGCCAGACTGCGGATGAGCTCAGGGCCACCGGGGGCTTCGTCTCTTCCGTATGGCTGGTCACGTTCGAATCCGGCGGCCTCAGGGCCATCGATTATTACGATGCCGTGTTTGTAGACGATTGGGACAAGCTGGTCCTCTACCCTTCAGCGCCCGCGGGGCTCCGCGATCACATTAACGCAACCGTGTGGCTGATGCGAGACGTCTCATGGGAGCCGCATTTCCCGGTGACGGCGCAGACAGCCGCAGATATGTTTGTCATAGGCCAGGGCATACGGGTCGATGGGGTGGTCGCCATCAATCAGTGGACTCTGTTAGGCCTGGTCCAGGCCATCGGCGATATTCCCGCACCTGACGGCGGCCCCGACATTAACCAGAGAAACCTGTTCGCGCGGCTTGAAGAAGGCACGGACCTGCACGGACGCGCCTACATGGACGTGGTGCTCCAGGGGGCAATTAGAAGCCTTGACTCAAGGGCGTCTCTGCCGACGATGCTTCGCCTTGGCGCGGCTATGAGGGACAGCCTGGAGAAGCGGGAGATGCTGGTCTATATGAGCGACCCGGCCGCTCAGGGCCTCATGGCGCTCAAGGGATGGGACGGCAGCGTCACCCAGTCTGCCGATATGGACTACCTCTATGTAGTCGACTCCAACGTCGGATGGAGCAAGGCGGACAGGAACATCGAGAGGACAGTCCACTACCAGGTGGACCTGAAACGTGAAAAAGGGGCTAGAATTAATCTGCGACTGCGTTACAATAATCATAGTGGTCCGGGCTCCCCAGGCTGCGAGCCGCAGTGGCTGAACCGCGACACGAACTATAGCCAGCTCAAAAACGCTTGCTACTGGGACTTCTGGAGGGCCTACGTGCCACGGGGGGGCGAAGCTGTTAAGCAGTACCCCCTGCCCTTGTCCATGAATACGGTTGCGGCGGAGATCGGGAGGGGGGACCCGGGCAAAGATACCGTAGCTACAGGCTCAACCTACGACAAAACAGTCCTGTCCGGGCTGTTCGCCGTGGGCGCGCAACAGACGAAAGAGATTAACCTCGTCTATTACCTCCCGTCCAGGCTGACCTTCCGGGACGGCGAGACCATCAAGTACCAGCTTCTTCTACAGAAGCAGCCGGGCAGCAGGTACAGGGACGTTACACTCGAGTTCCTGCTCCCGAGCGGCTACCGCGTAGCCTCCAGCTCCGTCGCGCTTACCGCGAGCGGAGCAACCCCCAGGTTCCAGGTCCGCGTGGACCAGGACATGCTTTTCGAGGTGGTGTTCGCGAAGAAGTCCGCATCCGCCTCGGACTGATTCCCCAGGTCATTATCACAGTGGTGAGTAGTCTTTTGCCCAGAGCATTTGCAGTGTCAGAAAATCGAACGAGGGCGCTTCTTTCGGCCCTCGCGGTGGCGTCCCTCGCCCTCGCCTTCGTGGCGACCGCGTGCTCGCGACCCGCCACCGCCACGCCGGTGAATGAGAAGACCTTCGTCGCCAGGGTCGCCACCCCGGAGACCAAGCTGACGGTCCGCGCCTCGGTGGAGATCACCGCGCCGATCGTCCGTGTTGCACCTGTATTCACCTCCGTAAACATCGACCCCAACCCAGTCGTTATCGATGCCGGAGACTCCGCCACCTTGAAGGCGACGGCGTACGACAGGAACGGGCAGGTGCTCCCGGACGTGCAGCTAAGCTGGTCGGCGGTGGATGCCCGCGCGGGCTCATTCGCGGAGGACGGCACCTTTGTCGCTCGGTCCCGCCCGGGCAGCTACCAGGGTAGCGTCCTTGTAACGGCGGTGCAGAACACGCCGGATGGTGTTGTCACCAAATCGGTAACGGCAGACGTCGTGGTTGTCGGCGACGACCGCCCGCTGGAGATGGCCCACATCGAGTTCGTTCAGAACGGGGCAACCGTGCTCCGCCAGCAGATATTCCGGTTCCACGCCGTGGCATTCGACGTCGACGACTCCCTGATACCGGACGTTCCATTCGCTTGGCGCCTCCTTGACGAGAAGCTGGGCCGCATTGACGAGTTGGGCGTCCTCACAGTCCAGGGTGAGGCAGGCTTTTACGAGAACGCTGTCGAGGTGTCCGCCGTGTGAAACGGTGTCGAGATCACGGCCGTGACATCCGTTACCGTCAACGATTCATCGCAATTTGTGAACACTCTGACAGTGCATGCCCTGCCACAAAGGTATTTCACCGCACCGAACGAGCGCTCCCACTTCACCGCGCACGCGTTGAACGGCCTTGGCCAGGTCGCTGTGGGCACAACCCTCCGCTGGAGCATGGCGGACCCGAAGGCGGGGACCATAGATGAAAAGGGGTCCTTCATCAGCGGCGAAGATCCCGGCGTATATGCGGACGCGGTGCTCGTCGAAGCATTCATCCCGGGCGAGTTCGGCTTTGTGCATTGCAGAGACTACGCGACCGTCGTTGTCCAGCAGTCAAAGGCTATTTCCCGCCTGAAGTCTGTCGAAGTCCGCCCGACCGGCGTAGTGCTCCAGCCGGGGACTCTGACGACGTTTAGTGTGAAGGCCGCGGCAACGAACGGCAAGGCGGCAACGAACCTGGTGATTGCCTGGGAAATGGTCGACGGCAGCGCCGGAGAAATCAGCTCCAACGGCGCCTTCAAGGCCGGATCGATGGCCGGGATTTACACGGATGCCGTCCGGGTAAGCGTCACACAGAAGCTAGCGGGCGGTGAGACGATAACGATGACTAAGACAGGGACGATCACGATCCCTGGTAAGCTGACCACGGTCGACATCCAGCCGCTAAATGCGGTCGTCTCCGCCGGAAAGACCGTCCGCTTCAGCGTGAAGGGATGGGACGAGAACTCCGTCGAGGTCAGTAGCGTGATAGTCCGCTGGAGTCTGGCAGACAACTCTATCGGCACGATCAACGGCCTCGGGAACTTCAAGGCGTCCGCATCGACCGGCAAGTATGAGAACGCCATAATCGCCGAGATCGTCCAGATCCAGCCTGCCAGGTGATAGCCCCCATGCCCTCGCGTCGATACATCGTGGCTGTTGCAGCCGCCGTCCTTACCCTCTCTCTCCTGTTCGCCCTTGGATGCAAGAAGAAGACGCCCACAAATCCTACCCCAACGCCTGTTCAGCAGGGCGTATCCAACGGAGATGCCCGGTGCGCACCGGGCACGGCCGTGAATATTGTGGACTCCACTGTGATCGACGTTGAGACCGACGACAGAAAAGTTGTAAGGGTGCGCTATTATGGCATCGAAGCGCCCAGCATCGCGTCGGAATCCGGCGATAACGCGGCGTTCAGTTTCAACCGGTTCACGGTGGCGGGGCAGCGGGTAGAGATGGAAGAGGCGCCTGACCTCTTCGACGAGGAAGGTAACCTGCTGTGCTTCGTTTACGCAAACGGGGACATGGTTAATCGGGAGATGCTCGTCAGCGGCTACGCCCGGGTTACATCTGATGAAGGGAGCTTCAAATATCTCCAGCAGTTCCTGGCCGCTGAAGAGGAAGCCCGTAACCAGTTGCGCGGCCTATGGCAGCAGGCCTCGCACGACTTTGTCTCAATCCCCTACACGCCCACGCCCGTATCCGGCCAGCCTTTCGAAGGCGGCACGCTGCCGAACTTCGGGGGCATGGATGGAATCGGCGGCATCTGCGACTACTCAGGCACAACCGACGCGGTCATCAAAGGCAACGTGGACGGCAGGACGGGCCAGCGCATCTTTCACGTACCCGGCGGGTTCTTCTACGAGACGATAATTGTCTCCGCTGCCGACGGCGACGCGTGGTTCTGTACGGAGGCCGAGGCCCGCGCCTCCGGTTTCCGCAAGGACAAGGAGCACTGACGGCAGTCGGCAGTGAGCAGTTAGCCGGTCCCGCCGTAGTGGCGCACCGAGTGCGCCCCACTGTATCCTTTGCTCACTGCTCACTGTGGCTCTGAACCCCGATTGCATCGGGGCTCACTGCTCACTTCCTGTTGTAGTTGTCCTCAAACCTTACGATGTCGTCCTCGCCAAGGTACGCACCCGAGCCCACCTCGATCAGCTCCAGGGGCACCTTGCCGGGGTTCTCCAGCCGGTGTTTCATCCCCTTGGAAGCATACGCGGACTGGTCCTCCGTCAACAGGAATACCTCGTCGCCGCGCGTCACCTTCGCGGTGCCCGTCACAACGATCCAGTGCTCAGACCTGTGATAGTGCATCTGGAGCGAAATGGCGGCCCCCACGTTGATCGTAAGGCGTTTGACCTGGAACCCGGGTCCCTTGTCCAGGACCTCGTACGTCCCCCATGGGCGGTGGACCTTTCGGTGTACCACGTATTCCGGACGCCTGTCCTTCTTGAGTCTCTGGACAATTTCCTTGACTTCCTGGGCCCGGTCCTTCTTCGCTACCAGCACGGCGTCCCCGGTCTCCACGATCACCACATCCTCCAGGCCCACTGTTGCCAGCAGCCGGTGCTGTGAGAGCAGGAGAGAGTTCTTCGTAGAATGGGCATAAACGTCGCCCTGGACGACGTTGCCGTTCTCGTCGTGCCCCCGCTCTTCCCAAAGTGCAGACCACGCGCCGATGTCTGACCACCCGGCGTCCATCGGCACCACTACGCACCCGGTTGCCCCGTGAGACTCCCCAGAGGCGCCGTTGCCGTTACGACTGTAGATGGCGGCTGCGGCTTTCTCCATTACGGCGTAGTCGATTGAGTCGCTGGGGCATTCGGTGAATTGCTCCCTGCCCGGTCGGAAGAAATCGCCGTCGGTCTTGCCGGCTGAATAGGCGGCTACGCACGCGTCAGAAATGTCGGGCCGGTATTTTTTGAGCTCTGCAAGCCACACTGAAGCGCGCATCATGAAGATGCCGCTGTTCCACAGGTAGTCTCCAGAGGCGACGTACTTCTCGGCTGTCGCCAGGTTCGGCTTCTCGACAAATGCGGCCAGCTCCCTCGCAGTTAATGACGAGGCGCCGGCGGCAGTAGCAGCCTTCGTCGCAGGGGCGCCGGCGGCGGCGCCTTTCTGGATGTACCCGTAGCCTGTGACCGCAGCGTCCGGGACCACGCCAAACGTCACGAGGCGGCCGGCGGCGGCGTGTGCTGCGCCTTCGCGGACAACGTTATGAAAAACGCGTTGGTCCGTAATCACATGGTCCGCGGACATCACGAGGATAATCGGGTCCTCTTCCTTGTCCTTGACGATTTCGGCCAGCTTCAGGGCGGCCAGGGTAAGCGCGGGCGCGGTATTGCGCCCGGAGGGTTCGATTATCGACGCCAGCCCCTTGCGATCGATTTCCCGGAGCTGCCCCGCAAGGAGAAACTGGTGGACCTCGTTGCATACGATGATCGGGGGAGCGACGTTTTCCATGCCGTCCAAGCGGCAGACGGTCTCCTGCAGCATGCTGCGCTCCCCCATTAGGGAAAGGAACTGCTTCGGGTAATGGTCTCGGGAGAGGGGCCACAGGCGTGTGCCCGAGCCACCGGCGAGAATTACAGGGTACAGCTTCATAAATCCCTCCCGCGCCCGTTGGCGCACAGGCGTTAGCATCTTAACGGAAGGATAGCCGCGCCCCAAACGGGTGTCAACGGTCGAATGTGTAGCTGGAAAACGGCATCGTCTAGTCCATCCGGCTTATGACCACCGCCTTCCCCGAAGGCAATCGCCCTCCGAACGGCAGCGGCGGTGCGTTTAGCGGCGAGGCTGATAGTTATTTAAGACCAGATCTTGATGTCCGGACGGCTTATTGCCGTGAGCTCGCAGCCACCGTTACTCTCGACTTAGACGGCGTTTCACTCAGCGGCGGTTGTAGTAACACTGGAGGAGGAGGCGCCAATGAACGCACTGGAACTGCATAAGGCCGATCATAAGGCCGTTAAGGGGCTTTTCAAAGACTTCCGCAACTCGGGCGATGCAGCGTACAAGACCAGGGCGAGTATTGCAGAGAAGGCGTTCAGGGAGCTCATGGTCCACTCCCAGATCGAAGAAGAGATCTTCTATCCCGCAGTCGCCAGGGCAACAGGCAAAGAGGGCAAGGAGCTCGTGAAAGAGGCGAATGAGGAGCACCACGTTGTTGATGTGCTCATGGGCGAGCTGCAGAACATGAAGTCGGACGACGAGAACTACGTCGCCAAGTTCACGGTCCTCATGGAGAACGTGGAGCACCACATCGAAGAGGAAGAGGGTGAGATGTTCCCCGAGTTCGAAGAGTCCATCTCAGAGGAGGAGCTGGGGGCGATAGGCGAGAAGCTCCTCAAGCGCAAGGAAGCACTGGCGAAAGCCGTCGTTTAACCAGACGAAGAGAGGCGGATCGTACGGACCGCCTCTCTTTTCGCGCTATTATCCCGGTGCGGGCGTCTTCGCACTCTCGGCCTCGATTTCGTCTATTTGCTCCCGGATGCCCCTGAAATGGCGCTCCGCAGCAGGCGTTTCCGCCACGTACTTGTCGATTATGTCGCGCGCGCTCGCGAAGTTGCCCTCTACTACGAACTGGCCGATCAGCAGCAGCTGCACCTCTATCCTCGTCGGCGCAAGCGCAGCAGCCTCTTCCACTAGGACCCTGGATTTGGGGATGACCGTCGGATCGAAAAGCGAAGCTACCTGATAGAGCCCCGCCAGCGAGTTGTGCAGCCGCCACTCCTGCGGTTCGGCTTCAATACCCAGGCGGCCCTCCTTCTCAGCAAGGTCCAGCGCTGCTCTCGCGTCCGTCTGAGACATCGACTCCCATTCCACCCTCATCCGCTCAAGCATAACCCGGCGCGGGTAGTTTCCAAGCTCTGGGAACGTGTGGATCGACTCCTCAAACAGCGCAAGCCGCTCCGGCCATGGGCGCGAGCTGCCGAGCGGCTTGATCACCGTCTGGGAGGCAACCAGGGGCCGCAGAGTGTAGAAAGTGAACGCGACGAAAATGAGCACCGCCATGATGCCGGCGCCCGTCATCAGGCCGCCATCGGTCTGAAGGAATTTGAGGCCGCGCAAAGGTATATCTGCGGCGGCGCCCTTTCTCACCGGCGCAGCGGCGCCCTCTGGCTCCTCCCGTGGCGCGAACAGTCCGTCCACAAAAGCCACAAAAGCCACGAGCAGGTAGAACTGGGCGACCGTGCCGACGTTGTCAAACAGGAAGAGGTTCTGAACGAAGTAGGCAACCAGTGCCGCTCCGGCAAAGAGCACGAGAGCCTGCGCCCCGCTCTCAAGCGACCTGGTGCGCCTCACTACAATGAAGACCAGGTACCCCCAGAAGGCCATGTACCCAAGTAAGCCGAGAATGCCCTTCGTGGTCAACTCCTCGATCAGCTTGTTGTGCGCCTGGTCAAAAGTGACTGTGGCGGCGGCCACCACCTCAAGGGGCACCAGCCTGTCGTAGGCGATCGTGAAGTTCTCCGGTCCCCAACCGAGTATCGGCCGCTCCGCAAACCCCTGCAGTCCAACTTTGGCGGAACGAATGCGGCCCTGCATGCTCTCGTCGTTCAGGCCAGTCGTAGCCACCCTTTCGAGCACGCCGGTTGTGCCGTCTATCCCGCCGGACCCGGCGGAGACACGGATTACGACCAGGAGAAGGGCGAGCGCTCCAACGAAGCCTAGGGCGCCGTAGGCCGCGAGCTTCAGACCGCGGACCCTGCCCAGCGCTGCATATCCTGCAATGAAGAAAAGCAGTCCGGCAACCAGCCCAAGGAATGCGCCGCGCGTGCCGCTCAGGTAGAGCATGAGGAGGTCCATCAACAGCGCGGAAATCCAGAAGGCGCGCATGACGTTCTCGTTCAAGAGAGGAGCGCTCTCCGGTTTCTTGCGGGCAGGCCCGGAAGCCCGCTTCCTGCGGCCGGCGGTCGTCGCCTCAGGCTCCTGGACGACCCTATCCTTGAAGAACGAGCTCGCCAGAAAACCAAGCGCAATAAGGACATTCACCGCCATGTATCCGCCGACATACGTCGGGTTGCCAAGCGATATCTCCAGGCGTTGCGTGGTCCTCAGGAACGGCAATATGCCGAAGTCGAAGTACTGCGTCAGCCCCAGCAGCCCCATGACTATGCTGACACCGAGGTTGAAGTTGAGAGCAATCCGCCACGGCAGCCAGGTCCGGAACACCGAAGCGGCAACAACTACGTACAGGTACCAATGCGCCAGGTCCACCCACCCTTGCATTCGCTCGTACGTAGACCACAGGCTCCGCTGCATGCTCACGCCGAGGAGAGACGCCAGCAACGCAATAAACACGTACCCGCCCAGAATCGGCAATAGCCACGACTTCGGAGGCATATACGTTCTGTCCCGTAACACCAGGACTAACCAGATTCCGACGGCAATCTCGATCAGGGCCCGGTAGTAAAGGGCCTTGCCGACAATGAACGGGAAGAAGGTGCTGGGGAAGGGCTCGGTCATCACTATCAGTGGGGAAAGCAGCGCCATAACGAGCAAGACGCGGATGGTGTTCAGCAGGACGTTTTCAATGGGTGACTTTGCCATTTTCTCAACTCGGTTGAAGTGAGTCGATTCTAGTTGACGGCCTTGGCTGCGGTCAATTGCAGAGAGGGAGATGGGACGGGCGGCAGGTGAACACCTGCCGCCCGGGAGTTCGGTCACGGTCCGGCCTCGCTGCCGGAAGCGATTATGCCTGGGACTTGAGCCAGGCGACAGTCTGGCGCAGGCCGTCCTTCAGCGAGACTTCGGGCGCCCAGCCGAGCTGCTTCCTCGCACGGGTGTTGTCGAGCACGATGCGCTTGACCTCCCCGCGGCGCGCAGGGGCATAACCGGGCTTTAGCTTGTAGCCCGCCTCCGCCGTCAGGAGCTTCGTTACCTCATTCACGGATGTGGCCTTGTTTGTGCTGACGTTGACGGTAACCGGCCCATTGTGAAGCTGGGCCTTCTCGTGCGCCCGGGCGACGTCGGTTACGAAGATGAAGTCGCGCGTCTGCTCGCCGTCGCCGTAGATAGTGACGGGCTGGCCCTTGAGCATCCTGAGGCCAAATATGCCGATGACGCCTGCCTCGCCCTTCGGGTCCTGCCGCGGGCCGAAGACGTTCGCCAGCCGCAGGACCTTCACCGTGATCGTTTCCGGCGCAAGAACGCGCAGGTATTGCTCAAATGTCCACTTGCTCAGTCCGTAAGGGCTTATGGGGCGGATGGCGTCTTCTTCGCGGCACGGGTTGCGCTCCGGGTCGCCGTACAGCGCGCCGCCTGTGTTGATGTAGAGGAACTGCGGCACGCCCGCCTTCACGGAGGCGTTCAGCATGTTGATGCTGCCCAGAATGTTCGTCGTCGCATCGTGGATGGGGTCCTCCATTGACACGACCACCGAAGCCTGGGCGGCGCAGTGCGTTACCAGGTCCGGCTTGAATGCCGCGATTGCGTCGTACACTTTCGGGTCCGTGATATCCATTTGAACGAGGTCAGCGCCCGAGGGTACGTTGGACTTCTTGCCGCTCGAGAGGTTGTCCAGGACCAGCACCTGGTCCTTCCTGGCAAGCAGCCTGTCGACAATATGAGAGCCTACAAAGCCGGCGCCGCCGGTAATGAGAACGCGCACTATCTTTTCTCCAGTGTTGTTTCCTACAAGCTTATATCCGGTTATGGAAAGAAACAACTCCCTGCCGGCCTAACCCTGTACTGCTATGCGCCAATCTCATATTATGGTGCTACTTTGTAAGGGGGCCGATATGGCCAAGCCGGACGCGCTGGTAACCGAGCTGACGTCGGTAGTCGGAGAGCGGTATGCCCTGTACCGCCCTGAAGACGTCATCGTCTTCGAGTACGACGGGTCGGTGGACCGTGCGCTGCCGCGCGCGGTTGTGCTTCCCGGGAACACCGACCAGGTCTCGGCTGTGATGAAGACCGCCCGAAAGCACGGCGTCCCTGTCGTCGCGCGCGGCGCTGGCACCGGCCTCAGTGGCGGCGCAGTCGCGGAACGCGGCGGGATTGTGCTCGCCATGACCCGGATGAAGGCGATCATTGAGATCGACCCGGAGAACATGGTTGCAGTTGTTGAGCCGGGCGTCGTCAACATGGACCTTTCATACGCAGCCGGAAAGTACGGCCTTTATTACGCTCCGGACCCATCCAGTCAGAAGGCGTGCACCATCGGCGGCAACGTCGCAGAAAACTCCGGCGGCCCTCACTGCCTCGCGTACGGCGTGACAACCAACCACATCCTCGGCACGGAGGTGGTGCTCGCGGATGGGTCTGTGCTGTGGTTGGGTGGCAAGACTCGCGAGAAGCCCGGGTACGACCTTCGCGGTGTCGTAGTGGGTTCGGAAGGGACGCTGGCCGTAGTTACAAAGGTTGCCGTGCGCCTGCTCAGGAAGCCGGAGGCGGTCAAGACACTCCTGGCGGTGTTCAGGGAGATCGAGCAAGCGAGCCAGGCGGTTTCCGGCATCATCGGCGCGGGAATTGTGCCGGCCGCGATCGAGATGATGGACCACCTTTGCATCAAGGCGGTGGAGCCGGCCGTGAACGCCGGATACCCTGCCGATGCGGGCGCTGTGCTGCTGGTGGAGGTGGACGGGCTTAGCGAAGCAGTCGAAGAGGAGGCGGAAGAGATCGAGCGCATTTGCCGCAGGTATGGCCCGATGGAGATAAGGGCTGCGACCGACCAGGCGCAGAGGGACCGCCTGTGGGCCGGTCGCAAAGGCGTTCTGGGAGCGCTCGGCAGACTGGCGCCCAACTACTACCTTGTAGACGGCACAATTCCCCGCACCCGGCTGGTCGAGGTCCTCACACGGATAGCCGAGGTATCGGCCGAGGTGCGCCTGCCGATAGTTAACCTGCTGCACGCCGGCGACGGGAATCTTCACCCCTCGGTGCTTTTCGATGAGAGGGACCCTGACGAGCTTCGCCGCGCCCTCTACGCCGGTGGGGAAATTCTCAAGATTTGCGTAGAGTACGGCGGCGTGCTGTCCGGTGAGCACGGAATTGGCCTTGAGAAGCAGGAGTACATGCCGCTCATGTTTTCACAGGCAGATATGGCCGCAATGGCAATGCTCAAGCCCGCGTTCGTGACCGACGACATGCTCAACCCGGGCAAGGTCTTTCCGAAGGGAGGCGGCCACGCGCGCCTGGAGCAGGCGGCGGGAGTGGGCCGGGCCGGGCCGGGTGCGTACAAGTGAGCGTTCGGACCACAAGGGAAATTACCACATTCGAGAGCGACCTGGAAGCGAGGGGGATTACTGCCGGTCACGAAGTCGCCCCTTACGAGATTGACCGAATGGCTCCGGCGGTTGTGACACGGCCTTCAACCGTCGATCAGCTTGCGGCGGTGCTCGGCTCCGCGCAGCGACACGGGCTGGCCGTTTCTCCCACGGGCGGGCGGACGCGGCTATCAATAGGAAATGCTCCCAGGGCGTACGACGTTGCGGTGGACATGACCGGGCTGAACAGGGTGATCGCGCACAACCACGCGGACCTGACAGCCACTGTTGAGGCGGGTGTCACCTTCGCCGCGCTCCAGCAGAGGCTGTCCGCCCAGGGCCAGATGGTGGCTATCGACCCGCCGCTGCCCACGCTGGCTACTGTCGGCGGCACACTTGCCGTTGGGACGGCCGGCCCGCTCAAGTGGCAGTACCTGCACCCTCGCGACCTCGTTATCGGCATGAAGGTCGTGCAGGCGGATGGGACGGTCACGAAGAGCGGCGGGCAGGTGGTCAAGAACGTCAGCGGGTATGACATGTCCCGCCTGCACATAGGCGGCCTCGGCACCATCGGGGTGATCGCAGAAGTGTCGTTCAAGCTGACGCCCTTGCCGGTGCGTGAGGCGACGCTCATTGTCGATTTCCCGTCTGCCGATGACGCCGTCAGCGCGGGGCTCGCCGTATTCAGGAGCGCGGTGATGCCGCTGGCAATCACTTGCTTCGGCCCCTCGTGCACAAGGCTGGCGGTCCGGATGGGGGGGAGGCCCGCGGCGCTGGCGAGGCAGGTGGACGAGTGCGCGCGCCACGCGATGGCGGCAGGCGCCACCGGGCTGGAGACCATGGAAGGTGAGTCGGCGGCGGGACTGTGGCGGGGCCTGTCTGACTTCGGATGGGACGGCGACACCCCTGCGTTGGCGATGCGGGCCAGCGTCACCCCCTCCAATGTCGCGGCGCTTATCCATAGCGTCGCAGATGGAACGGTGGCGCCGGAGATGGTGGCGCACCCGGCGCACGGCACTGTGCAAATACTCTGGCGCGGCCCGATGGACGACGTACAGGCTTTCGGGAAAGCCAGTCAGGTCAGGGCCGCCGCAGCAGCCATGGGCGGCTCGGCGGTGATTGAGCGGTGCTCGTCCTCGATGAAAGCGTCTTTCGACGTTTGGGGAGAGGTAGGTAGCTCCATAGAGACGATGCGAAGGCTGAAATCTCAGTTCGATCCGAACGGCTCGCTGAACCTCGGCCGGTTCGCCGGAGGAATTTGATGCCTTCTGAGCCAACCGCCGCCGACCGGTCGAACGGGCCATTCTTTTCCGGCCCGGACGCCCCGAAGGAGTCCGAGCTATACAAGTGCGTGCACTGCGGGTTCTGCCTTCAGGCGTGCCCCACTTATCTCGAGACCGGCCTTGAGACTGAGTCGCCGAGAGGCCGGATCGCCCTCATGAAGGCCGTCAACGAGCGGCGTATAGGCATTACGGCGGAAACGGTCAGGCACTGGGACCTTTGCATCCAGTGCCGCGCCTGCGAGGTCGCGTGTCCTTCCGGCGTCCCATACGGCACCCTGATCGAGGCCACGATGGCCCAGGTAGAAAAGCACCGCAAGCGGGGCCTCCTCGAGAAAGCCGCAACCTACATTGTTCTGAAGCAGGTTGTGCCGAAACAGTCCCGGCTTGGGCTCGCCGTCGTCGGGCTGCGCATGTACCAGCGCACCGGCGCCCAATCACTCGTACGCAGGACGAAGGTCCTCTCTGCCATCGCGCCCGGCCTGGCGGCGCTTGAGGGCACGGCGCCGGAGGTCCCGGCCGAGCGGCTGGAGGCGAAGGGACAGGTTATTCCAGCCATAGGCCCGCTTCGGGCGCGCATCGCAGTTTTGGCCGGCTGCGTTATGCCGCTGGTGCACGGCCCGCAGATGAATGCCGCTATCCGGGTGCTGACGCGGAACGGCTGTGAGGTCCAGGTCACCCGCGGCCAGGGCTGTTGCGGGGCTATTCACTCGCACACAGGGGACCTGGAGCAGGCCCGCGACATGGCCCGAAGGAACATCGACGCCTTTCTCTCTGCCGGTGTGGACGCGGTCGTGGTCGCGTCCGCGGGCTGCGGCTCCAGGATGAAGGAGTACGGCCACCTGCTTGCCGATGACTCCGGTTACGCGGAGAAGGCCCGGGCCTTCTATGATCTTGTGAAAGACATCCACGAGTTTCTCGCCGCCCTCCCGCTCATCCCTCCGACCGGTCGCATTGAGCGAAAGGTGACGTACCAGGACTCGTGTCACCTCGCGAACCCGCAGAGGGTCACCGCGGCGCCGAGGGCGCTGCTCAGGGCGATACCCGGCCTGGAGCTGGTTGAGCTCGGCAGCAGCGTGTGCTGCGGCGCCGGAGGGACGTACACCGTGACTGAGCACGAGATGTCTATGCGCGTGCTGGACTCCAGGATGGAGGCGGTCAGCAAGACCGGGGCCGACGTTGTGGCCACCGCCAACCCGGGCTGCGTGATGCAGCTAAAGCTCGGGGCGGACCGGAGTGGCCTGGGCGTGCGCGTTTGCTACGTGACCGATCTCCTGGACGAGGCGTATGCCGCGGAGGGCAAGTAATGGAACTGGGCCTGAAAGGAAGAGTAGCCGTTGTCACCGGCGGTAGCGAGGGAATCGGCAAGGCCGCCGGCCTCAGCCTGGCCGCCGAAGGTGCAACGGTTGTGATATGCGGCCGCAGGGAAGATGCCCTTGCGCGGGCAGCCTCTGAGATTCGCGCCGCCGGAGGACAGGTCCTCGCCGTTCAGGCGGACGTGACCAGGACTGAAGACATCGACCGCCTTTTCGACAGAGTAATCGACCAGTTCAAGCGGGTCGATATTCTCGTCAATAACGCCGGTGTGTCCAACGCAGGCCCGCTCGAGTCGAAATCGGACGCAGAGTGGCAGGCCGACCTCGACCTGAAGCTCTTTGCGGCCATCCGCTGTTCACGAAGGGCCATACCGTTGATGCGTCGCGACAGGTGGGGCCGGATAGTCAACGTCACCAGCATCGGCGGCCGAACGCCGGGCGCGGGGTCAGTTCCGACGTCGGTCAGCCGGGCAGCCGGCATAGCGCTGACAAAGGCTATGTCCCGCGAGCTTGCGAAGGACAACATACTGGTCAACACGGTGTGCATAGGCCTGGTAAAGAGCGGCCAGCACGAGCGGGCGTGGCAGGAGCGGAGGCGCGACGAGCCCTCGCTGGGGTTGGAAGACTTCTATCGCAGCATGGCCCGGGTAGACGGCGTCCCGCTGGGACGGGTTGGAGAAGCGGGCGAGGCCGGCGACGTCATAGCCTTCCTCGCATCCGAGCGCGCAAGCTACCTGACAGGCACCGCGATCAATATCGACGGCGGCGAGTCGCCGGTGGTATAGAGTGTATGGACATTGTGGTTTCGGAGCATGCCAAGGAAGAAATGGCTCGAAGGGGCATATCCAGGAATATCCTGGATGAGGTGCTAAGGGAACCGGGACAAATAGTTGCCTCATACGACGGCAGAAAAGTCTACCAGTCGAAGTTCGCACCGCTTGGCGGTAAAATGTACTTGATCAGAGTGGTGGTAGCCAGTGACGTTAGCCCGCCCATGGTCATTACCGCGTACAAGACTAGCCAGGTAGGCAAGTACCGGAGGGACCATTGAAAGTCACCTACGACCAGCAAGTGGACGTGCTTAGAATCTTGCTTAGCAACGCGCCCGTTGATGAGAGCGACGAGGACCGGCCTGGCGTCATAATCGACTATGACAAGGACGGAAATGTTGTTGGCATTGAGATATTAGATGCGTCGAAGCGAATGGAGAACCCGCGCGCGCTCGATTACGCCGTGCAGGGCTAGTGGACCGCCTCGGGCATTCAGTCAGAATTCCTCGCCGCTACCCCGGCAATCGCCTCCCCGGGTCCCAGCCTCCCACCTGGCCTCGCTGCCTGAGGGCGTGGTCCACCAGCACCAGCGCCATCATCGCCTCCACCATCACCACCGCGCGCGGCAGTACGCATGGGTCGTGGCGGCCGCGCCCAGCGATCTCCGCCGGCGCGCCGGTCTCGTCCACGGTCTCCTGCGTGCGCATGATCGTTGCCGTCGGCTTGAAGGCGGCGCGGATGATTATATTCTCGCCGTTGGTGATGCCGCCTTGAATGCCGCCGGAGTTGTTTGTGCGCGTGCGAATGCGGCCGGAATCGTTATAGAACGGGTCGTTATGCTCTGAGCCGGTCAGGAGCGTTCCTCCGAAGCCGGACCCCGACTCGAAGCCCTTGCACGCCGGGAGCGAGAGCATCCCCTTGGCCAGGTCTGCCTCCAGCTTGTCGAAGACAGGCTCGCCGAGTCCCGCCGGCACGCCCCGCGCGACGCACTCCACTACCCCGCCGAGAGAATCGCCATCCTTGCGCGCCTCTTCAATGCGCTCAATCATGCGCTCGGCGACACCGGCGTCCGGGCAGCGCACGATGTTCGCCTCCACCTGGTCCAGGGTAACCTTGTCCGGGTCGATATCGGCCTTGATTTGCCAGACCTGCTTCACGTAGCCGACGATTTCAACGCCGTACTCGGCCTTGAGGATCTTCTTTGCGATGGCGCCGGCGGCCACGCGCCCGATGGTCTCGCGGGCGCTGGAGCGGCCGCCGCCCTTCCAGTTGCGAACGCCGTACTTTGCCTGGTAGGTGAAGTCGGCGTGAGACGGCCGGAACTTCGTGCGCATGTGGTCGTAGTCCTTCGACCGCTGGTCGGTGTTCCAGACGCCGAGCATGATGGGCGTGCCTAGAGTCATGCCGTCGAAAACCCCGGAGAGGATCTCGATCCGGTCCTCCTCCTTGCGCTGCGTGACGATGCGGCTCTGGCCGGGCCTTCGGCGGTCCATGTCCGGCTGGATGTCCTCGACGCTCAGAGGCACGCGCGGGGGGCAGCCGTCCACGACGACGCCGACGGCGTCGCCGTGCGACTCTCCCCATGTGGTTATTCTGAAGGCGCGTCCGAAAGTGTTTCCCACGAGGTCCTCTCTGCAAGCCTTTCCCCGTCCGGGGAAGTGTTTGTCCGAAGCCACTACAATGCTATCATCACCGGCACCCGTGTGGTATCATCAAGGACAGCACAGTTCGAACCGGGTCCGGGTTGAAACACCTATGAGCGCCTGCCTTCGGGATGAGCGCGCTCATAGCCCGGACCCCTTTTATTTGCCGGCTCTACAAAAATGCCTCCAGAACCTGGAACGAACCCGGAACCGTCCCCTAGCAGCCTGCCCTCAGCGACCGGTCCCCACTCCGCACCCCAGCCGTCCGTGCGGTCCAGCGGCCAAGCAGCCCCGAGGCGGACAGCTCCTCCAAGGCACACCAGCTCGCTTCCCTGGCGGCAGACCTTTGTTTCCCTGGGAGAGAAGAGCTTTCAGCGCCTGTGGCTGGGCACTCTTTTCATGATGGCGGGTGTGCAGTCGCAGCAGTTGGTCCGCAGTTACCTGGTCTACGATATGACGGACTCGGCATTCCTGCTTGGCGTGGTCAACGCCGCTTCCGCCCTGCCCATGCTCTTCCTCTCCCTCTTCGGCGGCGCACTCGCTGACAGGCTGGACCGCAAGCGGCTTATCCAGGCCGGACAGGGCGCGATCATGGTGATCGCCGTCGCGGTGGCCGTCCTGGTCTACACCGGGACCGTGCAGTGGTGGCACATCCTCATCGCCTCGGCGCTGCAAGGGGCGATGTTCTCATTCGTCGCACCCGCCCGGCAGTCGATTATCCCCGAGCTCGTTGGGAAGGACCGGCTCGGGAACGCGGTGGCGATGACCGCCGCGGCGATGAGCGCGATGACATTCGCGGCGCCGGCGATGGCAGGCGTTCTGTACGCGGTTATCGGACCGGGCCACGTCTTCATGCTCATCGGCCTGACAATGCTGATTGCGATGGTGTTGACGGCATCCATCCCCGCGACCGCTGCCCGGCTCAAGCCAAAGAACGCGATGATGGCGGACATCAAGGCAGGGATGTCGTATATTCGCCGCACGCCGATTGTTCTAGTGCTTCTTGGAGTTGGCCTGAGCACGGTGATGCTAATCATGCCGTTCCGGTTCTTGCTGCCTGTGTTCGTAGTGGACGTTTACCACCGCGAATCGGGCTCACTTGGCCTGTTGCTCAGCATACTGGGCCTCGGCTCCCTTGCCGGTTCAATCGGCGTTGCTGCCATTGGCCGGAAGAACCGGGGGCTCCTCCTCATCATGGGAGGCTTCGCCGCAGGCATCTCAATGCTGCTAATAGCGCTGATTCCCATCTATTACGTGGCTGCGGTGATCATGCTCGCGCTCGGCCTCAGCGACGCCGGTCACAAGGCGATAAACCTGGCGCTTGTCATGGAGAATTCCGACGAACAGTTCCGGGGGAGGGTTGTCAGCGTGTGGATGCTAAACTGGGGGTTGATGCCTCTTGGCATGCTGCCGATGAGCCTTGCGATAGACCTGCTGGGCGACAGGCTGGCTATCGGGATCATCGCGGGCATCGTGCTGGCGATGTCAGTCGCGATCATGCTGACCCAGAAGAAGCTGAGGGCATTGCAGTAGTGTCAGCGAGATGTGCCGTGGCCCGCGCGATTCATCGCGACCGTATTGATCTCCCTGTTCGCCTGTGGGCGACCCAGTCGCGATAAATCGCGAGGGCTACAGAAAACGAAGGGGCGTCCGTGAAACGGACGCCCCTGATGCGTTTATCCCTTAGAGCTTCTCGCTCTTACTCTTCCTTGATGGTGATCGACCGGATCGCGTCGCCGGGAGTGCGGGCGGTTGCGGGGTCGCGGAGCGTGATAGCGTTGACCACGTCCATCCCTTCAATTACCTTGCCGAAGACCGTGTGGCAGGAGACCCGCGATGCCCCGCAGTCCTTGGCGCTGCCGTCCGGGTTGAGGCCGTCCAGGTAGCCCGTGTCTGTGAAGGTGATGAAGAACTGGCTGCCGTTGGTCGCCTGGCCGTTCCGCAGGCCGGCGTTGGCCATGGAGATGATGCCGGGGCCTTCGTGGCGGCGGATGGGCGAGAACTCATTCTGGAATGTGTAACCCGGCCCGCCCGATCCCGTGCCGGTGGGGTCGCCGGTCTGGGCCATGAAGTTGGCGAGGACGCGATGGAATGTCACGCCGTTGTAGTACCCCTGCCGGGCAAGGAAGACGAAGCTGTTGACGGTGTGGGGGGCCTCCTTGGCATAGAGCTCGATGACGAACTTCGCGTTGTCCGACTTCGCCAATTGGACGGTGGCGGTGTAGCGCTTGTTCGGGTCGATTGTCATCGGCGGCTCTTTGTCCCAGCTCATCGACTTCGGCGTCGGCTGGGCGGCGGCCGGCCGCGATGTGGCCGTTGGGTTGGCAGTCGATGTCGAGGTCGAAGCAGAGTCGCCGCTACATGCAAGTACCACCGGAACGATGGCAATGGCCGCTGCTGCAATAAGGTGCTTGAGCCGGAATAGCATAGGTTACATCACACTCCTATGATGCTTTGGACGGCCTATTCTAACACCTAACACCTACATCCCCAGCGCGCTGAAGCTCGCGGCCATGATGCTGTCGGCATCGATGCCGTACTCGCGGTAGAGGTCCCACGGGTTGCCGGACTGGCCGAACTTCGTGACGCCCAGGGGGTAGGTCTCCGTCTTGAGCGCGGCGCCGAGCCACGCCAGCTGGTGCGGGTGGCCGTCGCAAACCGTAACGATGGGGGCGGTGCGCTCACCCACGCCGATCACGTCCGCCAGGAATGGCCGGGAGCCCCTGCCCTCCTTGATCGCTGCCCGCACGGAGTCCTGGAACTCGCGGTAGAGGGGACCGGGACCCGTAACGTTGAACACGTTAGCGAAAACACCCTCGTCCAGCAGGCGGTTGCTTGCGGCGACGGCCTCCGGCGCCATAGCGCCGACCGCCATGATGTTAACGATGTTGTAGCCCTTGCCGTAGCCAGGCTCGGCGCTACGGTCGATGAGCTTGTACGCGCCGCGGATCACCTGCTTGCGCAGCGTCTCCACGGCCTCCGGTGTCGAGGGCATCTTGAAGATGTCCTGGTCAATGCGCTTGCTCGTCAGGCGCAGATACGTAGAGTGCTCGCGACGGCGGATCTGCTCCATAGCGGAGAGCATGATCCACTCCAGCTCATGGCCGAAGGCGGGCTCGTAGAAGTCCATCTCCGGCATCTCGACTCCTATGGACGGCGTGATCTCAGACTGGTGCGCGCCGCCCTCCGGGCCGAGGGTGATGCCTGAGGGCGTGGCGACGACGATAAATTTGCCGCCAGAGTAAGCGGCATAGTAGAAGGCGTCCAGGCCGCGCCGGACGAACGGGTCGTACAGCGTGCCAAGCGGGAATAGCATCTCGCCGTTCATCTCGAACGAGGTGCCGAGCTGGCCGAGAGCCATAAAGAGGTTATTCTCGGAGATGCCGAGCTCGATGTGCTGGCCGGTGGGCGACTCTGTCCACTGCAGCGCGCGAAGCTCTTCGTCCTGCGGTAGCTCCTGGTGCGGGAAGCGCGACCAGACGCCGGCCTTGTTGATCCACCCGCCGAGGTTGGTGGAGGAAGCGACGTCCGGGCTGATGGTCACCAGGCGCTGGGCGAGCTCCGGCACCCGGCGCGATATCTCCGTCAGCACCAGGCCGAAGATCTGCTGGGTGGACATCTTGCCTTTGTAGGCCTGCTCGAAGCCGGCCGGGATGGACATCTCCGGTGTGACGGGCTTGAGGCGCTTCGTTATTTGCAGCTTCTCCGCCGTCTCGATGCACAGCTTGCCTGCCGGGGAGTCCGCGGGGAGCCGCGCCATCTTCTGGTCTTCGGGGATGCCCAGGGCGATGCGTGTCTTCTCCATCTGGTACGGCTTCAGGTTGGTCGAGTGGTTCTGGGGGTCGCCGGCCGTGGGCAGCTTCCACCCCTTCAGGGTGTACGCAAACAGCACGTGCGGACCCTTTGAAAGGTCCATCTGGTCGAACGCCTCGCGCAGCATGCCGAAATCGTGTCCGCCGAGATTACGGAACATGTCTTGCAGGTCGTGGTCGTTCCACCGTCCGAGAAGGCGCTCCATGTCTCGCGGGTAGCGGCTCGCCTTTGGAAGCCACTCGCGCAGCGTCGACGGCTGAACGCGAAGGAGGCGCTGGTAGAACTCGTTGGACATTTCGTCTATGGCGGTGCGCAGCAGCTCGCCGTTGGGCTCGTTGAATGCCGCCTGCAGCTTCTTGCCGTACTTTGCGTCCACCACGCGCCAGCCGTTCGCCGCGAACATGTCGCGCCAGCACCGAACACGGATGCCGGGGATAATGCGGTCCAGGCTCTGGCGGTTCAGGTCGACGATCCACAGGATATTCTTCGAATCGAACAGGGCGGGATCGGCGATAGCCTCCCAGACGTTGCCCTCGTCCAGCTCGGCGTCGCCCACGAGCGCGATCCACCGGCGGTCGACGCCGCTCTCCTTGTTCAGGTGGTGGCGGACGTACTCCTCGGTTAGCCATGCGAAGTTCGGCGCCACGGCGCCAAGGCCGACGGAGCCGGTGGAAAAGTCCACGCCGTCCGGGTCCTTGGTGCGGCTGGGGTAGGCCTGGAGGCCGTGGAAGGCGCGGAGGCCCTTCAAGTGCTCCTCAGTGAGGTTGCCCAACAGGTACTGGATAGCGTGAAAGACCGGCGAGGCATGGGGCTTTACCGAGATCTTGTCCCCGGCCTTCATGAACTCGAAGTAGAGATGCGTCATGAGAGTGACGACGGACGAGCTGGACGCCTGGTGGCCGCCGACTTTCACACCGCCCGGGTTAGGGCGCACGTTGTTGGCGTAGTCCACCATGTTGATGGCCAGCCAGAGCACGCGTTCCTGTATCTCTTCGAGCAGCTTCTGCCGCTGCTCGATAGAGGTAATGTCGGGTATGGACTTCACGGTGGCCATGGGGAACCTCACACTTTCGCCTTACAAGGAGGGCGGGTCTCAGACCCGCCCCTACCGAAGGGTTACCTGAACGGCTCGCCGTTACTTCCCCAGGTACCCTTTTGCCCAGCCGAGGCCCTCTGCCGTGGTCTTGGCCGGGCGGTACTCGCACCCTATCCATCCATCGTAACCGAGCTTGTCGATCTGCGCGAACAGGAAGGGGTAGTTGATCTCGCCGGTGCCGGGCTCGTTGCGGCCGGGCGTGTCGGCAATCTGGATGTGCTTGATGATATCGAGGTTGGACTTGATCGTCGGCGTCAGGTCGCCCTCCATCACCTGCATGTGGTAAACGTCGTATTGCAGGAAGAGGTTCTTCGACCCCACATCGGCGATAATCGACTTTGCCTGTGCCGTCTTGTTGAGATACATGCCCGGGATGTCGCGGGTGTTGATCGGCTCGATCAGGAGCTTGATGCCTTCCTTCTCCAGCTTGCCGGCGGCGAACTTCAGGTTGTCCACAATCGTCTTGCGCTGCTTGTCGGCGTCCACGTCCTTCGGCGCGATGCCGGCCAGGCAGTTCAGCATCTTGCAGTTGAGCGCCTTCGCGTAGTCGATGGCCTTGCCGACGCCGTCCTGGAATTCTCCGACGCGGTTTGGATGGCAGGCGATGCCGCGCTCGCCCGCGCCCCAGTTCCCTGCGGGCAGATTGTGAAGCACCTGCCTGAGCTTGTTCTTGCCTAGCTGGTCGGCGAGGAGGCCCTTATCGAAGTCGTAGGGAAAAAGGTATTCCACCCCTGTGAATCCGGCCTTCGCGGCGGCCTGGAAGCGCTCCGGGAACGGGACCTCGTTGAACATCATCGTCAGGTTTGCGGCGAACTTGGGCATTAACGGCTCCTGGGTAGGCATCACCCTGCCCGGCTGCACCGGGGACGGCGCCGTTGGACCGGGCGGGTATCCTCATTATATGGGATATGCAGATAGCGTCAAGGCGAAGGGCCGTTCAGGCGGTCTTCGTCCTCTCCATGAACTCCATGAGGTTGCCCTCCGGGTCATAGCCGTAGACGATGCCGACGCGAACGCCGCCTGCGATGTTGCGGAACTTGGGGGGCGTTACATACCTGATGACGCCCTTCGAAGTCTTGTCGTAGAAGGCCTGCAAGTCCTTCACGTTGAAGCAGATATGCGAGGCGTTCACCTGGTGTTTTTCGAGCCCGCCTGCGGGACTGGGTGGGTTGATGTAGTGGACAAGCTCCATGCTGTGGTCGCCGTCCGGGAAGCTTACAAAGACGAGTTTGCGCTTCGCGCCCGGAAAGCCGGTGTGATCGCCTTCCGGCGGCGCGACGCTGTCCACCTCGCGGTCGACCTTCATGCCTAGTGTCTCGGTGTAGAAGGCAATCATCTTCTGAAGGTCTTTGACGACGATGCCGGAGTGGTTGAAACCCATGACCATCTGACCAGCTCCTCAAGTGAAGTGGTAAGAGTGTATAGGGTCTGGGGTCAGGGGACAAGCGCGGGCGGGGTTTTCGGCGGGATGAGGACGACACGCGGCGCCTTCAACTCCTCCTCCATACGCCCGCAGCGGCGGCCCGACGGAGCGCCTCGGGAACGTCAACAACAAGTGGGCCGTTGGCCGTCAGAGTAACGGACGCTTCGTCGCCGTGCCTGAGGGTGACGGAGCGCTCGCCGTCCAGGGCGATCGTGCAGGGCACCAGGTCGATGGGCACGCCCTGCCCCAGCGTGAGCGGCCGGTAGTCGCGGATGGGAATTGGGCTGACGGCGCCCGGCGCTAGGGGAGCGAGCACCGTGCCGCCGCCCTGGCCGAATCGCACGCGCAGGCCGGAGGGCTCGTCTGCCGGCGAGGGATGCACGGCGGCGCCGATTGCGGATAGGCCGATGCTGCCGGGCTCCGCGCGAGATAGGAATATCTCGTGAACGGTTTCGATGTCCCAAATCGCCCTCGCGCCGACGAATCGCTCGTGGCTGACGGCGATGTCCACCAGGGCGATATCGCGTGGCTTTCCGGCAACCGATACCTCGAGAAATGGCGCGGACCGCGCCACGCCGGCGAGGTCCACGAGGCCCTTCGCGACAACTCCGGCGGCCATTCCGGCTACGGTGCCTTCAATAGTGCTCGGGAAGACGTTGTTTGTCCCGGTGGAGATCGGCACCATCGGGATTGTGGCGGCGCCCTTTACGGCCGCGCGGTTTGTCCCGTCGCCGCCGAGGGTGATCAGGCAACGCACGTCCATATCGGCCATCATACGCGCCGCGTGGGTAGTATCGGACTCGTTTCCCATGACCTCCATCTCGAGGAATTCGAGACTGATGGTCGCCGGCGCGCCCTCCATGGCGCCGTAACCCAGGCCCGCAGAGTCCGGCATCATGACGACGCGCTGGATGCCGGTCGCCGCCAGTCCCGCCAGGATACGTCGCAACGTGTTGATCTTCTCCTGGTTCGGGACGAACCGGCCCTGGGCGACAAGGCGGCGGATGTCCTTCCCTGAAGCCGGATTGGCTATTATTCCCACCAGAGACATGGTCCCTCCAGCAGCAAACGCCAGGCGATTGCGCCCGGTGTACCGATGCCATACATTCTTGGCGTGCCCGGGCCTAAATGACAATAGGATAAGGGTTGAGGCACGTGCGAACAGTACGCCGTCCGGTTCAGGACGACGGGGCGTTGACTGAAACGCATATATATGCGTATAATGCCGTTATGAGACGCAAACCTGGACAGTTGAGGCCAATCGAATTCAGCATACTCGAGGCAGGCATGGGCCTGGCGGGTCGCGGTTTGCCTGAATTCCACGGGTTCCTGATAGCCAAAGAGATGGCGGAGGGGCCGGAGCTCAAGCTGCTGACGGGCCAGGGCACCCTGTACCGGGCGCTCAATCGACTCGAGACCTACGGCCTGCTGGAAAGTCGGTGGGAGGACGCCATAGAGGCAGCCCGGTCCGGGCGGCCTCTACGCCGGCTGTACCGCATCACGGCCGCGGGAGAACGCGCCGTGGAGGGACAGCGGACAGAGCAGAACAGCCGGAGCCCTCACCCTTTGCCCAAAGCGGCAAAGGCCTCTCCCTCGGGGAGAGGAGGAGACGAACTGTCACCCGGGCGGACATCCTCCGGGAGGGCCACGGCATGAGCGGTTCTTACCGGCTGTGCGAGTGGATTGTTCGCGCGTGGGTGTCGACGTACCTTGTCGGCATGGACGGCCTGACGAGGAAGCGCCGCACAACGGAGATTGAGTCGGATCTGTACGAGCAACGTCGGTACGTCCTGGAGCGAGGGCGCTCGGAGTCAGCAGCCGCGGTAGGGTTGGTGATGCGGTGCTTCATTGGAGCCGTAGACGACCTGTTGTGGCGCTCTGAGCAGGGCGCCCGGAGAGAGGCAGGTATGTCCGGCACCGTGCTGAAGTACGTTGTGCGCGCGGCGATAGGGTCGGCAGTCTTCCTGCTGCTGCCCTTGGCGGGCGAGCTGTTAATGGAAGACTTCAACTGGGGGCCGGGCGACTTTATCGGCGTCGGGGTCGCAGTGTTCCTGGTTGGCGTCGCATTCCAGTTGATATCCGGTCTTATGAGAGATAGCCTTGCGTACCGCGCGGGCGTTGGAATCGGGCTCCTCGGCGCGCTGCTCCTGTTCTTCATCGTCCCGGCGGTTGGCGCAATCGGCGGCGAGGACAACGCCGCGAACGCGATGTACCTGGCGGTGTTCGCCGTGGGAGGCGTTGGTGCGCTGGTCGCGCGGTTCAGGCCCACCGGGATGGCGATAACGCTATTCGCGGCGGCTCTCGTTCAGGCAACAATCGGCGTAATCGCGCTGGTTTCCGTTGAGATGGACCCCGCGTGGTGGGGCGGCGAGAACGCGGTGGACAACGCCATCACGCTGTCGCAGATTTTCCGGGTCACGCTGGGCGACCCAACCCCGGTGCAGCAGATACTGGGGATCAACGGAATGTTCACTGCGATGTTCGTGGCGTCGGCCCTGCTGTTCGCAGCCGCGGCGCGCGAGGGCGGCCATGCAGCTGCGCGGCGGGCGATGGCGTGAGGGAGCGAGGGGGCGATTCTTCCCCCCTGATCCCTCTACCGCCCCCAAGCCCGTCACCCTCTCTGTCACGCGGGGCCGTGACATCTCCCCCTGAGGGGGAGATACAAAACACACCGTCCCCTACCCTACTCTGCCCTAACCCTGCGCTTAATCTTCCCGGCCTGTTGTGCTAAACTCCCCGGAACCGGCGGCCCCGATCCCATTTCTCCTCTCCCCTGGGAGAGGATGTCCCGATGAAATCGGGACAGGTGAGGGCTGCAATTTCACACGAAGGACGCCAACAATGGAAATCGCTGGGTACCGTATCAACCGGCCGGAGGAGATCGAGACTCCCGCGTTCCTGATCTATGTGGACATCGTCAAGCACAACATCGCGCAGGTGGTTAAGGTGTGCGGAAGCGCGGACCGCGTGGTGCCGCACTTCAAGACGCACAAGTCTTCGGACATCCTCAAGCTGCAGATGGCGGGCGGGCTGACGGCTTACAAGTGCGCGACGATGAAGGAGGCGGAGGTGCTGGCGGCGAACGGGGTGAAGGAGATCATCGTCGCCTACCCTACCATCCACCCGAAGAAGCTGGCGAGGTTCGTCGCGCTCGTCAAGAAGTATCCGAAGATCGAGATCAAGACGATCATCAGCAAGCCGGAGCACCTCAAAACCTTGTCCGAGCTGGCGCTGGCGAACAAGATCACGATCGGCGTGTACATGGACCTGAACACCGGGATGCACCGGACCGGCGCGCAGCCGGGCAAGGAGGCGGCGGACCTGTACATCCAGACCGCCAAGACGAAGGGGCTGAAGGCTATCGGCGTGCACGTCTTCGACGGCGAGAATCTGTACAAGCCGGACATCGCGGAGCGCAAGGCGCTGGTGGCGCAGGGCATCGGCTATATGCGCGATATCTGGGCCGCGGCCGAGAAGGCGGGCGTCCCGGTGACGGACAACGTCGCGGCGGGGTCGTGGGGCTTCCACCTGTACATGGACGAGCCGAAGATACGCGTATCGCCCGGGACGTTCGTCTACTGGGACCACCGGAACGCGACGATGTCCGAGCTGCCGTTCAAGCCCGCCGCGCTGGTGCTGGGCCAGGTGGTGGACGCGCACGCGGGCAAGGACACCGTGACGTGCGACATCGGCTCCAAGGCGGCCTCGCCGGACCAGCCCACGAACCTGCGCTTCAAGGTGGCTGGCTACCCCCAGGCTGAGCTGGTATCGCAGTCCGAGGAGCACGGGGTGATCAAGCTCAACGGCGCTCCTCTCAAGGTTGGCGACTACATCCTGGCCATCCCCGGCCACGCGTGCACCACCACCGTGAAGTTCCCCTACGGCCTCCGCGTGAACGCCAAGGGCGACGTTACCGGCCGCTATGAGCACGACGCGCGGGACCGAGATTAATCCGCAGATTACGCAGATTATTGAGAAAGATCCAAGAACTTTCGCGATCATTGGTGCAGCTTTCGAAGTCCATAGGCAATTGGGATCCGCGTTCTTGGAAGCCGTTTATCAGGAGGCGTTTCAGCTGGAATTGGCCGAGCGGAGCATCCCCTTCAAACGAGAAATAGACCTCCCAATCGAATACAAGGGCCGTCTTTTATCCACTGGCTACCGCGCGGACTTCATCTGCTACGATTCTGTGATAGTCGAGCTAAAGGCCGTATCGCAATTTGGTGGAGTCGAGGAGGCCCAGGTCATCAACTACTTAAAGGCTACCGGATACGGCGTCGGCCTTCTTATCAACTTTGGCGCAAAGTCATTACAACACCGCCGATTCGCCCTTACGCACTCCAAGTCTTCAAAATCTGCGTAATCTGCGTAATCTGCGGATAAATTCTTAAGGGGTTTGCATGGCTGAGTACAAGATTGCGGTTATTCGTGGCGATGGTATTGGGGTGGATGTGATCGAGGAGGGGCTGAAGGTCCTGAACGCCGTTGGGAAGGAGTTCAAGATCGGGTGGAAGTTCACGGAGTTTCCGTGGGGGTCCAACTACTACTTCAAGAACGGGCGGATGATGCCGGCGGACGCCCTCGACACGCTGCGGGGGTTCAACCATGTATTCTTCGGCGCGGTGGGCCACCCGGAGATACAGGACCACATCACGCTGAACGGGCTGCTGCTGCCGATGCGTCGCGCGTTCGACCAGTACGTGTGCGAGCGGCCGAGCGTGCTGTACCCGGGCGTGGTATCGCCGCTGGCGGGCAAGAAGCCGTACGACATCGACATGGTGGTCATCCGCGAGAACACCGAGGGCGAGTACGCCAACGTGGGTGGCTTCCAGTACCGCGGCTTCCCGGAGGAGGTCGGCATCCAGACGAGCGTCTTCACGCGGCACGGGTGCGAGCGCGTGATCACGTACGCCTTCGAGCTGGCCCGCAAGCGCGGCAAGAAGAAGCACGTGACCTCGGTGACCAAGTCCAACGCCCAGGGTTACGGCCTGGTGGTGTGGGACGACGCCTTCAAGCGCGTCGCGGCGAAGTACCCGGACATCAAGACGGTGTCGCTGCTGGTGGACGCGGCGTGCATGGACTTCGTGCGCCGCCCGGAGATGTTCGACGTGGTGGTCGCGAGCAACCTGTTCGGCGACATCCTCACGGACATCGGCGCGATCATCAGCGGCTCCATGGGCCTTGCCCCGAGCGGCAACATCGACCCGCAGCGCCGCTTCCCCTCGCTCTTCGAGCCGGTGCACGGCAGCGCGCCGGACATCGCGGGCAAGGGCATCGCGAACCCCCTGGCCACGGTGCTGGCCGCCGGCATGATGCTCCGCTTCATCGGCGAGACGCGCGCGGCGGACGTGACGGACAAGGCGGTGTTGAAGGTTTTGTCTGAGGCGAAGGTCCTGACGCCGGACCTGGGCGGCAAGGCGACGACGTCGCAGGTTGGCGACGCGGTGGTGGCGGCGCTGGGGAAGTGAGCCGGGGAGAGTTATCCGCAGATTACGCAGATTAGACAGATTTTGGGGAGGCGGTCGCGGCCTCCCCGATATGTTTCTCCCCCTCGATGGGGGAGATGTCGGCGCTGCGGGCGACAGAGAGGGTGATCGGGGCGGGGCGGCGGGGCTGGGCGATCTTACCCGCCCGATTGCTGCTCCCGCAGTTGCGTCAGCCGCCCAACGAGCCGCTCCGTGGCGGGGCACAACTCACATTGCCAGACGACTTCCACATTCCACCCTGCCTGCTCTAGGGTCTGTCTGTGTGCCGCGTCCCGCTCAACGTTGCGGGCGAGCTTACGTGACCAGAACTCGATGTTTGAGGTGGGAGCGGCGGAGCGTTTGCAGCCGTGGCCGTGCCAGAAGCAGCCCTGGACGAAGACTGCGGTGCGAAACCTGGGGAGCGCAATGTCCGGGCGGCCAGGTAGTTTGCGGTCGTGGAGACGGTAGCGGAACCCTGCGGCGTGGAGGGCCTTCCTTACGGCGAGCTCGGACTTGGTGTCCTTGGAGCGCACTCGCCCCATAATCTGGGAGCGCTTGGCCGGGGTGAAAGCATCCACGTCACTCGCCGAACTTCCCGCGAAGCCATTCGTACACCGCGCGTTGCTCGTCCTGCCCCGCCCGCCTAACCTGGCTCAGCAGCCAAATCTTGGAAGGCTTTTCAGCCGTTATGTTCTTGGCACCTTGATTGCACGTGGAGCAAAGCTCCCGGAGATTGCTTATCTCATCCTTGCCGCCCAAGCTCTTGTCTTTGATGTGCGCGATGTGCAAAAGAACCTTGCGACCTGTATCCGGATCGGTTTGGCCTGGAGTCAGACCGCACATCTGGCAGGTATGTCCGTTGCGATCCAGAACCACTGCTTTCAATTTGGCCGACATCTTCCGAGAGAATTTGACGTCAGGTGCCACTGGAGGCAGTTCTTTCAGCATGTATTGACCCGGCTTAAGGGTCGTCGTATCTTTGTCTGAAAGAATCGCCCAACCCTCTTCCTGGCGAATCTCTCTTACACGCCGCGGGCTATCGAAGATTCCGGAGATCTCCTGGATTTTATGTATGGTGACAACTTCACCGAGATGCTCCAAGAAATACGTTTTGATCTTACTCTTTGCTGAAAGCTTACGCACTCGCTAGCCGCCTTACACCGGTCTCTTCAACGGAAGAAATATATGTTAGAAGTTGCCCGCCGATAAACTTCGTATACGTAGGCGGAATGGCTTCGTTAAGCTCTTTCTTGCTCATCCAGGTTATGCCCATTGCATCGCGGGCCGCCGCCACGGAGCAATTGCCCCCGCCCGTAACCTGTACGAAGTCCTTGAACTGGTCGGTCTTTCCGTAGTGAGCCTTGCGCTTGTCAAGGGTATGCACTAACGGGTGCTTTCCATGCGGCGGGGATACTATCTGGAAGTTGGCTTCGAACAGACGATGCCGGATGACGCGCAGTCCACGGAACATTGTGCCGCAAAGCCTGACGGGATTGAGCAGCGGAGCGCCCTCCACATTCTCAATAACGTACGGCTTGCCGGTCGCCTCCAACATTTCCCGCACGGGCTCAATCAGCCGCGGCCAAGCGTCGGCGTTGCGATTGCGCTTGGCGAGGTCGGAGTAGGACTGGCACGGCGGTGAGGCGTGAATCGCATCGAACTGGGCCAAGAATTCGGCGTCGAGCTTCAGCGCGTCGTATTGAATGAACCGAAACGGGTAGTTGGGCTGGGGGTAATATCTATGCCCACAACGTCGAAGCCCGCGCGGTGGTAGCCCATCCCAGCCCCGCCGGCACAGCAGAACAAATCCAGCAGGAGCGGCTTGCTGCCGTGCGGATGTTTGCCGTTGCCGTTGACGGCACCGTTGGTGTCTGCCCCAAAAAGAGATTCCATATAGGCCTGTCGGGCCCAATACTTCTCCCTTATCACTTGGAACAGCCGCGCGTTGTGGTCGGATGTCTCGTAGACCAAACTGCTTGAGCCGTTCCGTGGCTTGGCACCGCCGCTCATCGCATGCACCTGTCGTTTGTTTCGGCTTAGTCTGCGCGGCGTATCGCGCATATCCGCAGTATACACTGTAGCGCCTAAAATCTGAACCAGGGATTGACAGCCGCAAAACGCCAGACAGCCGCCCCGATGGAATCGGGGCGGCTGTCTTACATCTGCGTAATCTGCGGATTACATCTCCGTCCTACTTCTTGTTGTAGTCTGCCAGGAGGGTGCGGAGGTATGTGGCGGCGAGGCGCATGACGTGGTTGTACTCGTAGGACTTGTCTACGTGCTCCATGACTATGGACATGGTGCCGTTGAAGTTGACGTCCTTGAGGATTTTCATGATGCGCGGGTAGTCCAGGTACTCCTCTTTGCCGGTGTGGATGCGGTAGATTTTGGCGCGCACGCAGGTGGCGATGGGCGCGGTGGCCTTGATGTAGGTCTCGTAGATGTCCAGGTTGGGGTCCTTGATGACGCCGCGGGGGTCTGCGCCGATGGACTTGTACCACTGGCCGGTGTCAAGGATGAAGCTGAAGTTGTCGCGGGCGACGTCCTTGTAGATGCGTAGCACCTGGTCCGCGGTCATGCAGAACGAGCTGTTGTCGTGGTTCTGGAGGGAGATGAATACGCCCTTCTCGGCGGCGTAGTCGCAGACCTTCTGGAAGTCCTCGATCATGGGCTTCCAGAACTTCTCCTGCTCCTCTTTGGTCTCCGGCCACTTGTGGCGGGCGAAGGCGCGGATCATCTGGGCGCCCATGAACTCGGCGAGGTCGATGTCCTCCTTCATCTCCTTGATGCGGGCCTCGCGCTCTTCCAGCGGGCCGGTCATGGAGCCGGAGCCGAGGTAGCCGATGGGGAGGCCGAGCTGGAGGCACTGCCTCTTGATGCGGCGGACAAAGAGCGGGTCGCGGGGCATGCCGCCGACGTGGAAGTCGATGGCGTCCAGGTTAAGCTCGCGCGCGAAGTTGACCTGTTCCTGGAACACCTCGTTGGTGTTTGCGCGGGCCATCCAACTAAGCTTGATCATCAGTGACTCCTGAAGAAAATTATGGAGACAGTAGTTGGTAGTTAGTAGTAGGTAGTAGGCCAGACGAACAGCCGGCTGTTGGATTGGCCGACTACCTACTACCGACTACCAACTACTGAATTTGTCCTAAACTCTCCCGCCCCTGTCGTCCGAGCGCTTGATTACCTCGCGGAGGTACGGGACTGCGATTTTGAGGCACTCTTCCTTGCTGTAGCGGTTGCGGGGCGGATCGCCGCCCTCGAACACCATGGAGACGTTGCCGTTGAAGTCTACAGCCTGGAGCATCTTGAATACGCGGGGGTAGTCTATCCACTCCTCCCAGCCGTTATCGATCTTGTATATCTTGGCGCGGACGCAGGTGGCGTACGGCGCGACGCGCTTCATGTAATGGTCGTAGATGTCCACGGAGGTGTCGGTCCACCCGCGCGGCGAGCCGCCGATGGAGCCCTGCCATTGGCCGCAGTCCATAATGTACGTGAGGTTCTTGCGGCCGGTCTCGCGCAGGATGCGCAGGACCTGGTTCGCGTTCATTGCGAACGAGCCGTGGTTGTGGTTCTGGAGGCCCAGGACGACGCCCTTCTCGGCCGCGTAGTCGGCAGTTGCCTGGAAGTCCTCGATCATCGGGCCCCAGAACTTCTCCTGCTCCTCTTCCTTTGCCGGCCAGTTGTGGCGGGCGAAGGCGTGGCAAAGCTGCGCGCCCATGACGGACGCGCCGTCCACATCTGACTTAGCCTGGGCGATCCGCGCCTGCCGCTGCTCTGCCGGGCCGACCATGCTGTGGCCGGATGAGAAGTAACCGATCGGCAGTCCGGCGTCCAGGCACTGCTTCTTGAGCGTGGCCATGAACTTGGGCTCGCGGTTGATGTGGCGGTCCATGTGTATGTCTATGGCGTCGAGGCCGATCTCTTTGCCGTGCTTGACGAGGCCGGCGTATTCGCCCTGGTCTTTGCCCCGGGCCATCATGCTGATCTTGATCATTTGTGTGTGCTCCGTGCGACGGATTTTCTACTGCGCTTCGCCATTGGGGAGGGAAGGGGGAATAAATCCCTGGGGCTTCGCCCCAGCCCCCGGCAAGGGACGAAGTCCACTGCAATTCCTAAATCCCTGAGGGCGCTGCCCTCAGACTCCCGCAGGCGGCTGTGCCCGCCGTCCTTACCCCCTCTCCCCTCTCAGGGGAGAGGGATGGGGAGAGAGGTCTCTTAAACGTCGTAAAGGTTAGAGAGCGCCGCCACTTCCCGCAGGTGCTTGGCCGCCAGGGCCACGCACTGGTCGTCGTCGAAGCGGTTGCGTGGGGGCTCGCCGCCTTCGAACACTATCGATACGTTGCCGTTGAACTTGGCCTTCGCCAGTATCTTGAACACGCGGGGGTAGTCGATCCACTCCTCCCAGCCGTTATCGATCTTGTAAATCTTGGCGCGGACGAGCGTGGTATGCGGCGCCATCCGTTCCATATAGTCCTTGTAGATGTCCACGTTGATATCGCGGAAGCCGCGAGGCGAGCCGCCGATGGAGCCCTGCCACTGGCCGGAGTCCATGAGGTAGGTGAAGTTCTCGCGGTTCACTTCCTTGAGGATCCTCAGCGCCTGGTCTGCGTTCATGCAGAAGCTGCTGTGGTTATGGTTCTGAAGGCCCAGAGCGACGCCCTTGGGCGCGGCATAGTCCGCCAGCTCCTGGAAGTCCTCGATCATCGGTTTCCAGTACTTCTCCTGCTCCTCAACGGTGGCCGGCCACTTGTGCCGGGCGAACATTCGAAGCATCTGGGCGCCAAGGAACCCGGTGAGGTCCACGTCCTGCTTGGCCTGGTCCATGCGCTTCTTGCGGCCATCGGCCTCGCCCACCAGGGTGGGGCCGCCCAGGTAGCCTATCGGCAGGCCGGCCTTCAGGGCTTCCTTCTTGATATGACGCAGGAACTTGGTTGTGCGAGGGAATTTGCCGATGTGGAAGTCTATAACGTCCAGATCGATCTTCCTGGCGTACTTGAGCTGGTTTTCCAGCTCGGCCTCGCTGTCGGCCCGCGCCATCCAGCTGAGTTTGATCATCCTTGACGCTCCTGGCTATAGAGTGGGGTCAATCGTTCGCAAGCCGTCAACGGATCGGCAGTCTATCACACTTTCAAACAGTTCGCATGGGGCAATTTTATCGATCACCCTCGCTATTTGACACGAAGTCGCCGTCCTCGCTACCCTAACCCCGTCTTATACCAAATCCAGGGCCGGCGGCATGGCGCCTTCCGGTCCAGCCTGCGAGGCTTCAATGACCGACAAGCGCTGGTTCAAGGGCAACCTTCACACGCACACGAAAGAGTCCGACGGAGACGCCGACCCCGAGACTATCGTCCGCTGGTTCCGAAACCACGATTACGACTTCCTGGTCCTCAGCGACCATAACCACCGCACCATCCTGGACCATGGCGCTTCTGGCAGCCAAGCCGGCCCGCTGCTGATCCCCGGCGAAGAGGTTTCCGCGCTTGTGCAGCAGGGGGATGCCGCCCACCCCGTGCACATCGGCGCGATCGGTATCGAACGGTATGTCGAGCCGATAAACTGCGACACGCTTGTGGAGACGATCCAGGCGAACGTAAACGCCATCCTTGGGGCCGGCGGGATCGCCTCGATCAACCACCCGAACTTCCGGTGGGCGTTCGACCAGACCCATCTCAAGCAGGTCGTGGGCGCCCACCTGCTGGAGATATTCAACGGCCACCCGGGCGTGAACCTCTTTGGCGCACCCGGCAAGCTGAGCAACGAGGAGATATGGGACGCCGTGCTCAGCGCCGGCCGCGTGATATGGGGAGTCGCCGTGGACGACTCTCACCACTACCACGACTACCATCCCCTCAAGGCCAACCCCGGCCGGGGTTGGGTGATGGTCAACGCTCCGGACCTCTCCAGCAAAGCGATAGTAGACGCGATGTCCGAGGGGAGTTTCTACTTCTCCACGGGTATCGACCTCAAAGGCCTTGCAACCGAAAAGGACCGCGTCAGCATCGAGATAGACCAGTCGCGCGATTTCATTTACACAACGCGCTTTACAAGCAAGCACGGCGTGGTGCTGAAGGAAAGCACCGGCCTCTCCGCAAGCTACGCCATACGCGGCGACGAGGGGTACGTTCGCGCCACGGTCTACTCCTCATCCGGCCAGAAGGCATGGACCCAGCCGGTCTTCACCGGCGGAAAGTAAGGACCGACCGGAACATTCGAGCGCCCGCCGTCGTCTTTTCCATAACGAACACCCAGTGTTCGTATCAACCCCCAAGGATGGAGGAAGACGATGGTGAGGATTGGGAATCGTACCGGCAGGTTCATAATTGGGCTGTCCGCCGGAGTCGTGGTGATCGCAGGTGTGGCGTGCGCGGGGAACGATCCCGCCACCCCGGCCGCCGGCGACGACATCTCCGGCGCGCCCGCTGCGTCGCAAGGACCCGGTCCCGGCGGCTCGACTTCCATGATGGTCCAGCGGCCGCAGAGCGTGGGCCAGCTCGTTGAGCGCTCCGAGGTAATATTTGTCGGCAAGGTGGAATCTGCAACTGAGCGCATGCTCGAGCCGTACGGAGATGAAGGCAAGACCGACATCAGATCGCCTTACACCGACTACGCTGTGCGCGTTGAAGAGGTGCTGAAGAGCGACGGCAAGATCGGTGCCTCGTCCGTTGTCACGGTTCGTATGTATGGACACGAGGGCGACGAGAAGGAATATGCGTCTTTGATCCAGTTCGCGCTGCCGGACGTGGGCGACCACCTGATCTTAGCGCTGGCAACGAACCCGGACGGCACCTACGGCTCCGGCCCGGAGGGCCTTATTGAAGCGGAAGGAGCAAAAGCCGAGTATATCGACGGCGAAGACTTCGCGGAGAGTATCTCGCCCGCGGAGCTCAAGTCGCGCGTCAAGGCCGCCCTCTAGCCTATTCAAGATGAACTGAAACGCGGGCTACCGGTAGCACGGTAGCCCGCATTGCTTTCTCCTGTTAAGATATCTCAATCCCGAATTTAGAGGAACGCTCGTGTCCAATCTCAAGTGGTACAAAGGTAACCTCCATACTCACTCTCACGGCTTCAAGGAGAGCCCGCATTCAGCGTCCAACGCCCTCAAGTGGTATGCCGACCATGGCTACGACTTCCTGTGCATGACAGAGCACGACCATCTCGTGGACTACGACTTCGACAGGCTGTTGCTCATCCCCGGGCAGGAAGTGGGCAAGGCGATGAAGAGCCAGAAGGGCACGGTGCACATCAACGGCTTCGGCATTACCCGCACGGTAGAGTTCGTTGATGCGTGGGACGTGCTGCCGACCATCCAGGCCAACGTCAACGCGGTGATCGAGGCCGGCGGTCTCGCGTCGATAAATCACCCTAACGACCGCTACAGCTTCGACCACCGCGAGATACTGCAGACGCCGGGCGCGAGGTTCGTGGAGATATACAACGGCGGCGGCACGAGCAAGAACAACGACGGCGGCCCCGGCCGCATGAGCTGCGAAGAGATATGGGACGGCGTCCTCAGCGGTGGCATGGTGATCTGGGGCATTGCGACTGATGACGCCCACACGTACGACGAGGACCTGCCCACGCGCGCCTACCCGGGCCGTGGCTGGGTCCACCTCCGGGCGGAGGAGCTTACCGTCCCCGCCATCCTGGCGGCGCTAAACGCCGGCGAGTTCTATGCGAGCACCGGAGTCACCCTCTCAAGCCTTGATTGGTCGCAGGCAAGCATATCGCTGGAGGTCAGCCCCGTCGAAGGTGTCACCTATACCACAACATTCAGCGGAAGAAACGGCGCCGTCCTTGCGACTTCTGACGGCGCCAGGGCCGCCTATGCGATCAAGGGTAATGAGGGCTACGTGCGCGCCACCGTGCGCTCATCCACCGGCAAGAAGGCGTGGACCCAGCCAGTCTTCCTGAAATGACCCCAACGCAATGCGCCACCCAACAGAACAGGGGGCGATTAGCATGCCAATCGCCCCCTGCGAGATCCTTCAGGATGAGGCCGTTAGGGCCAGTGTCATCCACCATTCATACTTCATAATTCATAATTCATACTTGCCTGCGCTCAGCACCGCTGCCAGGAGCCCATCACGCCCGCCGCCAGCGGCCTGACGGGGCGCTCCCCAAACACGTCCACCAGGAAGACCGACGGCCCTTGGGTCCTCTTGTGGTCTTGCTGGTACTCGTCGGTGAGCGTCCCTGTGAACACCAGCTTTGTCCCGTCCGGTGACCAGGGATTGTGCGTCTGCGAGTACTGATCGAAGAACATAAGCTGGGTAAGCTGCTCCTCAGTCGGCTTGAAATCGACCATGTAGCGGGTGTACCCGTTCTCAGTGTTGACGATGCCCAGGCGCATTACGCCTTCCATGTTGGGCGCAGGTGTGACGTATGCGATGTGAGCGCCGGATGGGGACCAGTAGAAGGCAAACACCGGCTCGCCGATCAGCTGCTGCTCATCCCCTCCGAACAGAGGCGCCAGCCATAGCTCCTTGAAGTAGCGCGACTGGCCTATCTGGCCCCGGAGCAGGCCAATGCGGTCGCCCTTCGGCCACAAGGAGAAAGCGCCTGCCCCATCCACCTCGGCGATTTCCTGCACACAGTCGCCCTTCGGGTTCACAAGCTGGAGGGTCTGCCGGCCGCCGGGCACTTCGTGCATCAGGGCGAACTTGCCGCCGCGCGGCGACCAGGATGGGGCGGAATAGAGACCGGACTTGTAGTTCAGGCGGGTGACGTAGCTGTCATCGCGGAAATCGACTATGTAGTGGTCGAACCGCGAATGAACAAGGAGGAACCTGGAGTTCGGGGACCAGGAGAAGAACAATGGGGCGCCGTCGATGAACTTCTCCGGTGCATCCCCGCGCGATGGATCGAGTAGGTAGAGCGAGAGGCCCTTCCGGAGCATGTTCCGCGCCAGCATCGCCACGCGCCGGCCGTCCGGCGACCACGCTGAGTAGTGCGGCGTTCGTGGGGCAATGGCGTCTGCTCCCGGCTCGCTGTCGTAGATGATTTGAGCGTCGCCGTTGCCCAGGTCATGCAGCAGCAGGCGCTGGCGCCCGTGGCCGTTCATGATAGTGGAGTAACCGGAAAAGAGGACCTGCTGCCCGTTTGGCGACCATACGGGCCACATGTGCATGTTGCCGTAGCCGTTAAATGTCCGGCAATCGCCATTTTCGGAGCTGACCACCTGAACGCGGAAATCCGCGTTGACCACCGCAACCTTGCTCATCAGTTTCGGAGCCTCGATTCGGTCCGTCCATGCTGCCTTGCGGGCCACTTCACTAAATGCCACCCCACAACCCCTCCAGATTGAGTTCTCATATCAATATGTACGCACGCCCCGCTGCTCCGTGAACGGGCGGTCCCACACCTTTGCTCCGGCCAGCCTGCGCACCACGGATGGATCGTAAGGAAGGTCAATAACCGGACGGTTCCATAGCCTAACCGGCTCGACCGGAAACGGAATGTCGTCCAGCAACTCGTTGTACGCGATATCCGCCAGAGCAGGAAGCGATGCAACGTCTTCCGCGTTGTAGCGGACCAGCGTATCGAGCGCGCCGCGCTCTCCACGCTCCCACATCTGCCACATGATCACTGCCTCGAAGCCGCCGAGCTCGGACAGCTCCGACGGGCGCGCCACCCGAAGCTCCCTCTCGATTTGCTTCAACCCACCCCCGTACCCAAGCCTCTTCAGCGGGTATCGCAGGTCCAGGTGCGCGGCGTGCCGGAATATCTTTCCGAAGAAGTACTCCACGAACGGTATATCGAACGATGCGCCGTTGTAGGTCACTATCAGCGAATACCGCTCCATCGCTCTCGGCAGCTCATCCAGGTTCTCGCCCGCCACAAACGCCCGGTAACCCTCCCTGTCCAGGACCCCAACCATCGTTATGCGGCTGGACTGGGGAGAGAGGCCTGTAGTCTCGATGTCCAGGAACGCCGCCTGGTCACGGAAATCAGAGTAGATCCGCCACCGGTCGTGCGACGTGAAACACGCGCTGAAGAAGGCCCCGTCCCTGGTTTCCAGCCGCTCTCGGGACTCGTCAATCCGGGCGCAAATGACGTCGCGCATCCCGCTCGCCCGCAGCGGCACTGTAGTCGCCGCCCTGAAGTCGTCCCACGTGCGAATCCCTGCTTCCCACAGGTGCTTTTCCGTTGTTGATCCCACGCCGGGAAAGTGAATGAAAGAATGGCGTAGCACCTTTAGACTCCCGCACGGTCCTTCTTGACTAAGACAGTTTAGCGACATGGTTGGACTGTGTCTAGAAAATTTCTAAATAGGGGCTGGCACGGATTTTAAGCAGGTCACTCGTACGTACAATCATCTACGTAAATGCCGTTTGCACCGCTATAACCTGGCCGCACAGACCATCGTTATAAGTACGTGCCACGCAAAATATTTGTTTCCACGATATGAGGTGTCACTTGGTCCTCCACACGTTACGGCCGGCTGTCCGGCTCCTGATATCCGCCTCCGCACTTTCAATACTTGCTGCATGCACGTCCGGCCCGGACCCAACCCCCACCTCGGCGCCGGCCACTGCCCTGCCCTCCGCAGCCACCGTGCCCGCGGCCGCGCCTTCACCCACCTCGCCAGCGGCGACTGCAACGCCTGAGCCCCCCACCGGAACGCCGACGGCAGTCATCGACACCCCGGTCACTGAAGCTTTCATCATGAACTTCGCATTCCCCGAGATCGAGATACCGGTTGGCCAGCGGGTGCGCTGGGTAAACCACGATAGCGCCCCGCACACCGTCTCCTCGGGAGCGCCGGGGCAGAAGTCCGGCCTCTTTGACAGCGGGCGCCGAGACCAGAACCAGACCTTCGAGTTCACGTTCGCCCAGGCCGGGGCCTTCGCCTATTTCTGTGAGTACCACCCCAACATGACGGCCCTTGTAGTCGTCGGCGAGGGCGGCGCGCCAGCCCCGACTGCCACGGCGCTTCCGCCGACACCGGCGCCCACGGCTACACCCCAGGCGGCCCTGCCGCCCGCCACTCCCGCGCCCGCCGCGGCCA
>Ga0194132_10000870_pt1 | contig 61909 bp, 61 predicted proteins | sample TA2KigOf80mmetaG_FD_148612 | JGI IMG/M metagenome (GOLD analysis project Ga0194132, IMG submission 148612) | Freshwater microbial communities from Lake Tanganyika, Tanzania - TA2015054 Kigoma Offshore 80m | ecosystem: Environmental > Aquatic > Freshwater > Lake | place: Tanzania: Lake... | reverse complement strand
CATTTTTATAAAACTGAACACCCGCTAAGGAAATATTTTATACCAGGTTTATCCGCAAAAATTGCAGGAGCAATCTTTATTGGCTTAGTGTATCACTACTACTATAAAGGAGGGGATACTTTCGATTCCTTGTCCCAAATAGCGATGGCAAACATACCATTAAGCCAGGCAAAGCATTTGCTGCCATACCTGGCAAAGCTTTCAACAAGTACTTCAGAGTCGGACGTGGTTCTGGTCTCAATCCTGTATTTTGCTGCTACTTCCTTAAAATTATATACCTCACCATTAAAAACCATTACATAGCGTCCATCCCTTGAGTAATACGGCTGGTTTGCAGCAGCCGAAAGATCAAGTATGCTTAAACGCCTGTGGCCTAAGCCGGTGCCTGTTCGGAGATTAAAGTAAAACCCTTTTGCATCGGGGCCGCGGTGTTTAATAGCCGACGTTAAAAGCCGGAGATGTTCCTGGTTGTAATTACGGGAGATGAACCCTGCAATACCGCACATAGTCTGATGGGAGAAAATTGTAAGAATTAAAAAATAAGCTATTAATAAAAAATGGCGTATTAATGTAGCCAGAGTTAACACTTATTGGTATTGATGCAAATACTATTACTACAAGCATCTTTTAAAATATTTACTTGAACATCCGACTTATAAAATATTTTGAGAAATGGAATGGGTTGGTAGTAAACGACTTGGCAAAATAAAAAAAACTTTTTTTCCAATACCTTATTTTGGCAAAGCTAGAAGCCAGTGAAAAAGAAAAAAAACACTTAAATCTTTTGAACAACCTATCGGACACTAGTTTTTCTTTTACTACTTCAAAAAAGAACTTTTCATTATCTGAAATAAGCTTATAATCAACTGTGCTTGACATGCTATTTGGGCTTATCCTATAATGCAAAAATCCTTCTGGTGAATTGGTTACCCTTGCACCTTTACCGGCCTTTGAAAGCTGCAATAAAAAATATTTATCGGCTGTGCTGCTTAAATTTTTATTAAAGTAAATCTGATTAGTAATTAAAAAATCTGTTCTAAAAAGATAGTTTGATGGTACCGTTGAAAAACCTTTTTTAAAAAAAAGAATTTCCTCAGGATTGTTTCCTAAGGCTGCTTGATATCTTTTTGCTTTTATAGGAAATGAAATAATATCGCCTCCTACATAACTTACAGTCGGATTATCTTTTAAAAAACTGATACGTTGCTTCAAAAAATCAACTCCCAAAACATCGTCAGCGTCTAAAAAAACCAGCCAAATTCCTTTTGCCAGCCGCAAACCATTGTTTCTAGTTATTGAAACCCCTTGATTGTTTTGGTTAAACAAGCTAATACGACTATCTCTATAGGAAGCAATAATGCTTTCGCTATCATCAGTTGACCCATCATTAATTACTATAAGCTCCCAACTTGAAATGGTTTGGGCTAAAACTGAGTCAATAGTTTCTTTAATATAGCTAGCTGCATTATAAACCGGTATAATAATTGAGACCTCTACCATTTTTAATGCTTTTTGCATATGCAGAAAAATGTTTTACACTTAATTATTTCTTCCCTTTCATCGACTAACACAAAATCTGATGGTGTTGGGTAAAAAGGATAACCAGAAAAAAGTTTAGAGAAATAATTTTTGATTTTAAACGGAGTAAATTTTCGAATGCCAATAATATTGAAAAAAGCATAATTCAGTCTAGCCATAAAGGTTGAAAAGTTTTTCTTATTATATCGATTAAATTGTTGTCCCTCAATTTTTACACTTGAAAACACACTATTTAAGATTTGGCTCAATTCATTGTAGTCAAATTCCTGTGTGTGATAAGGATTGGTAACTTTTCCTGTTGGGCTGTTTATAGGAAAATTAGGTGTTGAAATTAATGCAGTACCGCCTTGCTTTAGTACCCGGAAAAACTCTTTTATCATTTTCCAGTACAAAGTTGTGTGTTCAATAGTTTCAAAGGAAACAACTATATCAAAATACTCGTCACTGTATGGAAGTTGGGTCCCATCCAGCACTTTAAAATCAAGGTTCGGTTGCTGCCAGTTTCTTTTGCACTCTTTTACTGCATCTTCTGCAATATCTCCACCAGTAACTGCCCCTTTTGTATGCCGTGCCAGTATTTGTGATCCAAACCCGGTTCCGCAGGCAATATCTAGAATTACATCATTTGCCCTAACATATTTCAAAACTTCGTTATAACGATGAATATGTTCACCCCACCAGGGGTCTCTTTTATTTAACAATTGCCTTTCTGACGACATATTTCTATATTAAATTTTTTAACCTTTGTTTATTTAACACCGAATCTGAAAATTTATTTATTACATTTCCCTTTAAAAGTTTGCCCATTCTATGAAGGTGTTCTTTGTTATTATAAGCAGCCCTTATTACTTTTTCAATAGATACTTTAATGTTTTCCCTTCGCATCAAAAAGCAATTTACACCATCTTCCAAATAATCGTCAAAATCACCAACCCCTTCGCAAACTGCTACTGCCTTTTCCCTTAGCCCCGCCTCCTTAATAACATTGCTGCTAGCCTCGGTTAGGGAAGGATGAATTAACAGATCAGCGGCCTCTATAAAGTTTATTACATCATTTCTATACCCGGGCATATATATAGCTTCCTAAAGATCTATTCATCACAAACTTCTCCATTTCCAGCTTTAATGGACCCTCATCTAATGCAATTATCTTTATTGACAGACCTTCCTTTATCAATCCTGATACAACCTCAAAAACAGGCAAATGTTGTTTTGTTGAAATGAACCTGCTTACCATTAGTAATAAAAGATTGCAGGGATGGGCTTGCCTTACTTCATATACTACAGCTGGTTCGGGTAAAGGGTACATAGAAAAATCATAAATAAGGGGACAAACAACAATCTTTTTTTCAGAGCACCTTTCATGCCTTATCATAGACTCTTTAACATGTTCTGACAAAACAACTATTTTCTTAGAAAATCGGTTAATGAACCAGTCAATCAATACTTCTTTTTTATTTCTTTTTAGTCTAACCCTTTCTCCATATTCTGCAAAAAATGATGACTCATCATGATGCCGGAATGTGGTCACTTTTGCTTTTAGAAATAATGAAGAAAGAACCGCAATAAAATTAGCATCCTGCAAATGGCTTAAGACAATATTGATACCTTCCTTTTTGCAAAAACGGGCCAGAAAACGGGAATGTTTATAAAAATATGTCCACGCATTTTTTCGGACCAGCACATGGCTCAATGTCCGGATGCCTTTCTTTTCCAGTTCCTCATGAAAGGGACCTCTTGCTGTCAATGTTAATACAATTACCTCATAACCTGCGTCTACGATGGTTCTGATTAATGTTTCAACAGCAACGGAACGTTTATTGTCGGGATAGTATACTAGTATTTTGCTATAAGTGCCCGGCAAGCTTCATAATTTTTTCTAAGTAAGTTGTATACTGGCAACAAGAGGGTCCTGTTACAAATACTCCCCTGATAATGGGAAACAGTGAACATCAAAAAGCAAAAAGTGATTGCAAAAATCTTGTTTGGTCAATAATTTACCTGCCATACTAATCCGGTACCCGCTTTCTGATAACAGGTCAAATATGGCTTCCAGGGAATCGCCTTTTTGCTTTATAAAGACAGGATGCAATCCAAGTATTAGCTTGGGTCTATGATCTTTAAATGTTTTTATTCCTCCTTTTAAAACATCCAGTTCGGCGCCCTCCGCATCAATTTTAATTAGCGAAGGACACATTTCATACTCTGCTACAATACTGTCAATAGTTACCAATACTACCTCACAAGGAAACTGGTCTTTACCGGATGTGTTTCTCACAAGACTGTTACTATTGCAGCCTGCAGTGTGATTGACATAGAATGTCGCTGTTCCTTTCTTACTGCCAACGGCGGCTTGCCGGGCTATTACATTACTACAATGATTCAGCCGTAATGTATCCTTCAAAATAGAAAAAGTACCTGGTGTTGGTTCAAAGCAAATAATTCTCCCTCCGGGCCCTGTTAACTTAGAACAGCAAACACTGAATAATACTATATGGGCTCCTATGTCTATAACCTGCATTCCTGCTTCTAGTTCTTGCTGCAGAAAGAGATAATTATCCGTTTCATAGTTTTTGTTATAATAGCGGCTATATCTTGCAGGAAATCTAACCTTAATTTTATTTATTTTCCTTGAAACTCCTTTTTTCAGGGTTATAAGATCCAGAAGCGTATATAATAATCTTTTCAAAAACAGGGCTTCAGCATTATAAAACAATAGTTACTACAGGGTCAGCACAATACTTTTTGATAGCTTTCACTTAATTCAAGAGGAGACCAATTCTCTTCTCCCAGTTTACGAATATTTGTCCGCAATGATTCCGCAAGCTTTGGGTCATTAACAATATTCATTACTTCCCGGGCCAGCATTTGATAATTATAGGGTTCGACACCCAGATAATTTATTCCACGAGTAAATGTTCCTTTTAACCAATCCATTTCATAAGCCACTACAGGCATGCCAAAAAGAGCCACTTCCCTGAGTGCACTCCCGGTCATTGCAGAGACATACACATCACATAATGAATAAAATGGAATGATATCGGTCAAAGGCATGTAACCATGGAGTCTTACATAATCTTCAATGCCCAGTTCCTTTATAAGCTGGTTAAAATAATCCTTGTCCTCTCCTTCCCCAAGAATATGCAATACAAAATTGGGATTTGTTTTGACCAGATATTGCATGCATTTAAGCACATCTCCGATCAGTTTTTCTTTTCGCAACCTGCTTATGCATAAAAGATGATACTTATTATCTTTTTGTACAGGTTTCGTCCTTTGTTCATCAATCGCTTTTAAAAAAAAGGGGGAAGGGACTTCTTCCACGACCGTATCCAGCATTACAATTTTTTTTCTGAATACCCGGTCACTCATCAACCATGTTTTATAATCGCCCATCATCCGAGGGAAAATGACAGATCGCACAAAAAATGAACTCATGCGTCTCAGGATCTTTTCAACCCATATCGGTAGAAAAATGGATAATGATCTCTTTGTTATCTTATACATCACGGGAGGAAGGGTCAATGGTACCAATATAACCCGGCATTTTGTCATCATTTTTACGAACAGGATGAACCACCATGTAAAGACCTGTTCGTATGTGAACGCCAGTTTGATCTTTTTTCTTTTTACCAATTTATGAATAACCCAGGGAGCCCGGAAAAAATCGGAACTGGTCTTTCCTTTTCCGGCTAACAGGATGATCGTTCTCCCATTCCTGATAATTTTTTTATTGCCTTTCGCTCCAAGAAACAGCACATACACTGTATCAGCGATCTCTTCATAATTCTTTACTTGCCAGGTATTGCTCCCAGGAGAAAGATCTGACGGATTGTGACCGGCACTCATATTAAACAATAAAATATTCGAGGAACGCATCTTATACAATTGACCTGGTATGCAAACTATTCTTTAAAAACCCTATCACAGACTCAAAATTATTCCTGTACAGGAATAACAATAGCAAGGCTGAGAACAAAACACTGCCTAGGATAACCAGGATATTGGAGATCCAAAAACAAAGCAAAATACCCAGTAAAGCAGGAGCAAGAGACATGACACAACGAATTGCATTAACCCTGAAGTAATATGTCAAAAAGAAATAAGTGGCTATAAAACCAGTTAACATAGATAAAATAGTGGAATAGGTGGACCCGATAAGACCATATTTGGGTATTAATAAAAAATTTCCCAGCAAATTGAGTCCTGCTGTAATAATGGTCAATGGAAAGGCAAAAAAAACAACTTTTCTTGCCAGTATATATGGATTGAACCCTATAAAATTCGGTATTAAAAAAGCCGTGCCGAGTATGAAAATTATTAAAATGGAATTGAGTTGAGGGTGGTTGATATTAAAAGCTTCGGGTATTATGATACACAAGGCAAAGGCCAGTATGGCACTCAACATCGTCCAGATAAGAACTACTATATGCATGCTTTCCTTAAGAAACCGTTCTACCACATGCAAATGGTTCCGGACTAAATAAGATAGAAACATGGGCATCATTAATCCACCCAGTATGGTCGGCAGTTGCGACCAAACACCATAAAACTGGTAGGCCACTGAATAGATACCGAGGTCATTTCTTTCCAGGTAATTTGAAATAAAAAAAGTATCCAGGTAATTGGTAGATAAAAATGCTGTGATCCCATAAGGCAATAAAGGAAAAGAAAAATAAAGTACTTGCTTCAAATGCTTTCTTTCTATACGAAACAAAAAATACTTGCGTAAAAGAAAAAAAGAACAAATACAGGAAACGGCGACAGCTATCAGGTAAGCTACCATGATATTCTGCCAGCTTATGTTAAAAAAAAAATAAACCAGCAGTATGATCACCAGGGATATCCCTTTTTCCAGTAACAATAATACCCCCTGTAACCTTAACAATTTTACCGCCTGGAGCCCTGCGGTAAAATGTGATAGAATGGACATTAAAACAAACTGGCACAAAAGATAAGGACCGGTATCCCCGGGTATCTTTAAAAGGCTGGTTAAAAAATTGTTCCAAAGAGGATAAAGAAGTATGAGAGCAGCGATATTAAAAAGGAGGATCACCGTCCTCGCTGAAAAGATAAATGATATCCCGTGTGTGTTAATGTATTCTTCGCCTCCCAGTCTTATCACGGCGATTGAGGTCCAGTTGCAAAATAATACCGCTGCTTGCGAACCGGCAGTAACGGCAACTGTTACCGCTAAAATTTCTGTGCCGGAATACCGTGTTATTGTCCATACAATAAAAAATGAAACCAGCGCAGCTCCAAATTGGGTCAGGATATTAAATAAGTAATTATTTAATAAATTATTTTTATCCCATTCTATTCCCAGCCTTTGCTCGGTACTCTTATTTCTATTCACAATTAAAAAAGTGTTATGTGGGAATAACCCAGTCGGCTAAAGTGTAAATATCACTTTGCTTTATCTCCATTCAAGTTTTTAGCAGGGTTTCCAACCATTTTGCTTTCTGCCGGACAGTTTTTGATAATGTTAGCCCCCATTCCAATAAGGCCCTAACAATACCGGGTCGACTGTTTCTTTGCGTAACATTTCATTTCCGTAAAAGGGATATCAAAAAAAACATGTACAAAGTTCATGTCCTTGTCATTAAGCCAGGGAACTTGTTTTAACAGTTCGCCAGCTTCCTGTTTCCCGTAATAAGAAAGAATTATTTTAAAATCTGAGAGACTACCTCTTTGAATCACCCTTTCCACTATTAGCTGCTTATTTATATGCAGGTCAAGCTTATTACTGTCCACATCCCAGAACAGGTGTGGTGAAAAATCGGAAATACTATAACTGGCTTTTTGCATTTTAAAATAGTCTGTTTTAGTACGTCTTACAGAAAAGATTCCGGATCGGGTCCGGAATGACCTTAAACAGAGTTCTCAACCCCTAACTATCTTTCTCAAATATTCGCCATATCCGCTTTTTGCCAGTTCATTGGCAAGCTGGAGTAATTGTTCTTTGTTGATAAAACCTTGTCTATAGGCTACTTCTTCCACGCAGCCGATTTTTGTGCCCTGTCTTTTTTCAATCACCCGTACAAACTCACTGGCATCAGTCAACGAATCAAATGTACCAGTATCCAGCCAGGCCGTTCCTTTATCAAGTACGGATACATGCAGCTTGCCCACCTGCAGATAGGCTTTATTTACATCGGTTATCTCATATTCGCCCCGTGCAGAAGGCTTTAAATCTTTGGCAATTTGCACCACCTCATTATCATAAAAATATAAACCCGGTACCGCATAGTTGGATTTGGGAACAGCCGGTTTCTCTTCTATGGAAACAGCTTTCATGTTAGCATCAAACTCCACCACGCCGTAACGTTCGGGATCGGATACCTGGTAAGCAAACACATAACCGCCTTCTACATCGGCAAGCGTTTTCAACTGTTTATCAAGTCCGGTGCCGTGGAATATATTGTCACCCAATATCAGCGCTACTTTATCATTGGCAATGAAATCAGCCCCTATTACAAATGCCTGCGCCAGTCCGTTGGGTATTTCCTGCACTGCATATTCAAATTTGCAGCCCAGTTGTTTGCCATCTCCCAGCAATCTTTTAAACTGTGCATTATCCTCCGGAGTAGTGATGATGAGTATTTCATTGATCCCCGCCATCATCAGGATGGACAGCGGATAATATATCATCGGCTTATCATAAATCGGCATCAGCTGTTTGCTGATGGCCTTCGTGATGGGGTAAAGCCGGGTGCCGCTTCCGCCTGCAAGAATAATACCTTTCATGGAGAATGTTTTTCGCTTATTCGTTTATTTGTTTTGCGAGTGACTCAATCAGCCTGTTGAGTTTATTGGAAATCTTCTCAACCAACATCCTCAATTCGATAAGTTGAATTTCATTGATAAATTTCAGGTCTGCAGAAAGTATTAGCAGGTTTAATGTTTCTAATGTACTGCCAAATGCAATTCAGTAAAATTGCGCCTGGTCTTTTTTGCTTTTTCGTCCTGATCCTTCTGAAATATTACAGCTGACTGAAACAGCTGATCTTCTTATTTGACTGATAATTCCAAATTTTTCCTCTGTTGGGAACTTTGCAGATATCGAATAAATCTGTCTGACTAAATCCTGGAGTCCTGCCAAACTTCTAATTTCTCAAACGAATAAATATGCATGCTATAAACAAAAAACAAATAAACGAATCAACAAATAAACAAATCCACTCCCTAATCCCCGTACTGCTCCTGATAATACTTCATATACTCACCTGAAGTTACATGCTTCAGCCATTCACCGTTTTCCATATACCAGTCAATAGTTAATGAAAGCCCTTCTTCAAAAGTTACAGACGGCTTCCATCCCAGCTCTTTGTTTATTTTGGATGCATCTATAGCATAGCGCCGGTCATGCCCCGGCCTGTCTTTTACATAAGTAATCAATTGCTCACTTTCCCCTTTACTTCTGCCCAGCTTTTCATCCATCAGCCGGCAAAGTAATTTTACAAGGTCAATATTTTTCCACTCATTAAACCCGCCGATATTGTACGTCTCGCTGTTTTTTCCTCTATGAAAAACTGTGTCGATGGCAACGGCATGGTCTTTTACATACAGCCAGTCACGGGTATACAGACCATCCCCATAAACGGGAAGTGGTTTTTGGTTAATGACATTATTGATGAATAAAGGAATGAGTTTTTCCGGAAAATGGTTGGGGCCATAATTGTTGGAACAGTTGGTGAGCACTACAGGCAACCCGTAGGTATCATGATACGATCTTACAAAATGATCGCTGGCGGCTTTGGATGCGCTGTAGGGTGAATGAGGATCATATTTTGTATCCTCGCTAAAAAAACCAGTATCGCCCAGGGCACCAAAAACTTCATCTGTTGAAACATGATGAAACCTGGTGTTTTCCCATTTTCCACCCCCGGGTGAAGAAGTTTGCAACCAATGTTTTTTTGCGGCATTCAGCAGGTTTACTGTACCAATTACATTGGTATAAACAAAATCCAGAGGAGAGAGAATTGAGCGATCCACATGGCTTTCGGCTGCAAGATGTATCACTCCGTCCGGCTGGTAGGTGCTGAATATATCTTCCAGTTCACCGGTATTCAGGATATTGGCTTTCCTGAAAATATAATTGGGCGACTGTTCAAGGTCACGGAGATTTTCAAGATTCCCTGCATAGGTTAATGCATCCAGGTTGATGATCCTGTAATCAGGGTATTTGGTGACAAATAACCTGACTACATGTGAGCCGATGAAACCGGCGCCGCCGGTAATGATGATTGTCTTTCTCAATTTCTGTTATTCTTGTACCAGTTAAACGTTCTTCTCAACCCTTCCTCCACCGGAACTTTCACTTCATACCCCAGTAAAATTTTGGCTTTGGAAATATCCGCCAGGCTGTGTTTTACGTCTCCCTTCCTCTCGGGGCCATGTTCCGGCTTTATTTCGCTGCCTGCTTCTTTTCTTAAGAATTCAAATAATTGAAGCAGGGAAGTCTGTTTACCGCAGGCGATATTATATACCTGGTTCAGGGCCTCCGGTTTTTCAGTAAAAAGAGCGAGAATATTGGCCTGTACGGCATTGTCAATAAATGTAAAGTCCCTGCTGTGGCTGCCATCCCCGTTAATGACCGGAGCTTTATTATTCAGCAAAGCTTCGGCAAACAAAGGTATCACTGCTGCATAAGGTCCGCCGGGATTTTGTTTAGGGCCGAAAATATTGAAATACCTCAGTCCGATAAATTTCATATCATACACTGAAGCATATACTCTTGCATACAACTCATTTACAAACTTGGTAACTGCATACGGTGAAAGGGGATTGCCGGTTTTATCCTCCTGTTTAGGTAATCCCGGATGATCGCCATAGGTGGAAGAACTGGCTGCATATACCACTCTTTTAATTTTATTCTCCTTTGCCGCTGTAAAAACGTTTACTGTACCGGTAATATTTACTTCATTGGTGGTAAGAGGGTCATAAATGGAGCGGGGCACCGACCCCAGCGCCGCCTGGTGGCTTACCAAATCCATGCCTTCACAGGCCCTTAAACAATCATGGAAACTGCGGATATCCGCTTCACAAAATTCAAAACGGGGGTGTGTGCTGAATTCTTCAATATTTTTTGGTGAACCGGTAGAATAATTGTCCAGCACCCTTACCAGCGACACATGGTGAAGCCTCAATAATCCTTCAATAAGATTAGAACCGATAAAACCGGCGCCGCCGGTAATCAAAATACGCATGAAGGTGACCGAAGATTATTTTTTACCAAACCAGTTTCTCGGATCCGCTTTTTCCAGCACTTTTTCCAGCTTGTTTTTGGGAGGGTGCTCTTCCTCGTAATAACTGCTGTAGCCGTAACCATAGCCATACCCGTACCGGCCATAGTAATAGCCATAACCCGGTTTCATTTTTACATCGTTGATAATAATGGAAATGGACGGCAGTTTATTGTCGCGGTAAAACTCATCAACAAGCGTAACCTGCTTTTTGAAAGTATGCCCCTGGCGCACCAGGTATAAAGTGCAGGTGGCGAATTTGCTGATGGTTTGTGCATCGCTTACCATACCCACGGGGGCGGTATCCACTATAATCATATCAAAATTTTTTTTCAGCCATACAAACATCTCTTCAACTTTAGCGTCGAGTAAGAGTTCAGAAGGATTAGGGGGCACAGGCCCGCAGCCCAGCACATACAGATTCTCCTGGCCCGGCAGTTGTATAACCAGGTCTTCAATGGCGGCTTTGCCGATAAGATAGGTAGTAATTCCCGGACCTTTCGGTATGCCCAGGCCAGAAAGCACTTTGGGTTTGCGGATATCGAGTTCAAGAATGATTGTCTTTTTACCGGCCAGCGCCATTACGGCGCCCACATTGACGCTTACAAATGACTTGCCTTCCCCGCTGAATGAAGATGTTACCAGGATAGTTGCTTTATCCGATTTGCCGATAATATACAGAAGATTTGACCGTATAATACGAAACTGCTCTGCCACCATACTGCGGGTGGTTTTATTTACTACCTGCATCGTGTTGTAATAAGAGTGTCCCACTTCTCCGAGAATGGGCGCTGTGGTTATCTTCTCCACATCAAACCGGGTGGTTACCTTATCATTAAATACCTCGCCGGCAAATACGAATAAAGCGGGAATAGCCAGTCCGATCAGTATGGCCATTAACTGGATAGTTCTTTTCTTGGGTTTAATGGGCGAACCCGGGACATAGGCCTTGTCTATAATTTGTGAGTTCTCAATTGTAGCGGCTCTTGAAAGCGCTGTTTCTTCTCTTTTGTTAAGCATGATATTGTATAACGTCTGCTTGTTATCTACCTGCCGCCTGATATCCATATAGCCCTTTTCCTTTAATGGCAGATTCTTGATTTGTGCTTCTGCCTGGCTGCTGTTTTGCCTCAGGGCCTGCATCGTTTTTACATATGACCGTTTGATATTGGCAATATTTTCCAGCAGGCTGATCCTCATTTTTTCAATTTGTTCATTCAGCTCTACTACTGCCGGATGTCCCGAAGGGGCATTTCCATCCAGGAGGCTTTGCCGCTGTACCTGCATTGTATTATAATTGTTTATAAGAGCGTTCAGGGTAGCATCATTCAGACCCAGTGAAGAAGGCACCAGCACCGGGCTGTATGTATTTTTTTTATCCCGAAGGTATATTTCAATAAAATCTGCAGTATTTAACTGCAGTTGTTGCTCATTAATGGCCCTGTCGGTTTCAGTGATAACATCAAAAAAAGAAGAAAATTGTTTTTCAACATCCGTCATATTATTCGCTTGCATGTAGCGGAGCAACTCATCTTGTACGCTGTCCAGTTCCCTGCCGAAATCAGTCAGCCTTTTTGCAATAAATGCCAGAGAAGAGTCTGCCGTTCTTGTTTTCAACTCCCTGGTAAATACGCCATACTCATCCATGATCTGGTTGATTACATCCGCCGCCAGCAAGGGGTTGGGACTTTCCATGGTGATTTTTAAAATACCTGTTCCAAGTTTAGGCACAACCTGAACAGCCTTGGCAAAACTGGCTGCAGCCGAATTGAGGGGCCTGTAGATAACACTGTAATCTGTTGACAGGGGAAAGGATGGGTTTCGTTCCAGCATAAATTCACCAAAAGGGCTTCGTATCTGCTGACCAAACCTGTAAACGGTATTATCGCTGTTTACCTTAAAGGACTGATTATCCTGGAACCTTAATTTAATTGTATAGGACCGGAGCGAATCATTGATTTTATAAACATACAGGTTAAACGGAGTGTTGCGGTAAATATTTTCTTTTTTGATACGCCCCTTTACAAAATAACTGAACTGAAAATTTTTCTTCTGAACAACCCTTGTCATCAGCGCCTTTGATTTCAGCACCTCAATTTCGCTTTGAATATCCTGCGATTTTCCGCCGCTGAAAATATCTTCATATTTATCGTTCCTGCTCCCCTGCTTTTCCGTTTTGATGACAAGAATCCCTGATGTGCTGTAGATAGGGGTAGCATACCTCAGGTAAGCATATGCCCCAAACCATGCCACCACTAACGATAATACAAACCACGGAATAAACCGGATGTATTTATAAAATAAATCCCGTAAGCTGAGGCTCCAGAGTTCGCTTTTATGAGGGTGATTGTTAGTGTTTGCTTCTTGCATGAGGATAATGGTTGTTTCAGGATCAGTTACGGATAAAAATAGTGGCCAGCGTTGCCGCCACGGTGACTAATGAAAGCGCAAACGAAACTTTTTGCATCGTTTTAAGCTGTTCTGCTTCTTTCAGTTGTTGATTGGTAGCTTCCACAAAGATCATGTCATTCTGCGTAAGATAGTAGTACGGGGATTCAAATACATCTTTGGATGAAAGATCAATATAACCTGTTTCCCTGGTTCCGTTGGATTCCCGAACTACTTTAAGATTATTTTTTTTTCCGTAATCGGTAATGCCGCCGGCCAGGCCTACGGCTTCAAAAATCGTCAACCTTTCACCGGGCGCCTTTATTTCACCCTCCCTTCCTACCTGGCCCAGTATAGTTACCCTGAAATTAGTAATGCGGATAATCACCGTCGGGTCTTTTAACAGTTCAACGGGTTCGGTAAGCCGTTTTTTTATTTCTGCAGCCAGTTCATTTTTAGTAAGTCCTGCTGCATGAATTACACCAAGCCGGTGATGGGTGATATTGCCATTATTATCTACGGAATAAACAGGCATGGCGGAGTTGCCGGAAACAGAAAAAGGAAAATTATACGGTACATCTATTTTTTCCGGATCCAGGCTGAGGCTCACTATCTGGATTGACAGTTCATCATTTTTCTGAATCTTCAGGTCTGGAATTTTTACCCCCCCTTTCCCTGTTGTATCATTTACATTTTCCAGATAATTGGGGAGCTTTTGTACCGGCTTGCAGGAAAAAAAATAAAGAGGAAGGACAAGCAGGAAAACAATCCGGTTGAATTTCATTGGTGCGTCTTTAATAGGTTATGGTTTTACAGCCTGCGCCCTGCAACTCATTTCAGGCTTGGGTTTTACCTGGCCGGCGCCGAAGTTAATTTAGTTCTGTCAATATAGGCTATTAAAATATACCCAAGACTGTCAATAGCCACTTTGGCGGTCTTGCGGCGAACATCCAGCACTTTACCTTCCTGGTCCATCAGGGTGCCGGCCGTGATTCTTACCCGCTGATTGAGTTTCAGGTCAATGGGCCTTGCTATCACATTTTCGTATTCATTCAGAAATCGCCTGATAGCAGTGATCTCCTTCTCCCTGATTACAGCAGGCTTACCGTTCCAGTATACAAAATTTATAGCGCCGTTTGTCATCCGCACAGCTGCCCGGTCTTCATCACTCACCTTTACAAATACATACGACTTAAACAAAGGCTCCTCCACTGTTTTTATCCTGTCGCTCCATTTACGGCGTACCTTGTTTAGCGGGCAATACGTTTCCAGCTCCTGGGCTGCCAGAAGCTGGTTAACTTTCTTTTCCCATCTTGGCCTAGTATATACAGCCAGCCATTTACGTATAGATGCCGGATTTTTCATTGCACAGCTTCGCCACTTCAGTCACATTATTCTTTTTTACATGACTGATTATCAGCAAAAAACTTATCAACAGCAATTTTTCATTGGGAAATTGCTGTGTGCCAGCAAATATAGGAGAAGAATGGGAGTGGAAGTAAGATAAAATACGCTAATTATGAGTGAAGTATTCCCATCAGTTGATAACTATTTGACCGGGGAAATACGATTGCCTGCTATCTTGTAATTTTCGCCTGTTTTAGGGCAAACGCTTAGTTCTCCGTCTTTAAAATCAAGCTTATACCCGGCAGCGCTAACCCAGCCGGTTTGTTTGGCCGGATTACCTGTAATAAGCGCATAATCAGGAACAGATTGGGTTACCACGGCTCCGGCGCCAACCATAGCATAGGCTCCTATTTTTATTCCGCAAAGTATGGTGGCATTGGCACCAAGTGTTGCGCCTTTCCTGATTATTGTCTTTTTGAATTCGGTTTTTCTTTCTATAAAACTGCGGGGGTTAATTACGTTGGTGAATACGACTGAAGGGCCTATAAAAACGTCATCCTCAAGTTCTACTCCATTATATACTGATACATTGTTCTGAATTTTTACCCGGTTGCCGATAACGGTCTCATTATCTATAAATGCATTTTGACCAATTATACAGTTTTCCCCAACCCTGCACCGGGGCATCAGGTGACAAAAATGCCAGATGCGGGTACCGGTGCCTATTGGGGTGCCATCTTCCACGAAAGAACTGGGATGAACAAAAAAATTTTCCAATGCCATTACAGCAAAATACTTCTTTTATCCGTTTGCCCGCCGAATACCTTTCAAATTCTTACATTTAGTTTTTAATGCCTGCTTTGAACCAACGCTATTACTCATTGGATGTATTCCGCGGCGCCACGGTGTGCCTGATGATACTGGTGAATAATCCCGGTACATGGAGTCACATCTACGACCCGCTGGAACATGCCACCTGGCATGGATTGACTCCCACAGATCTGGTCTTTCCGTTTTTTTTATTTGCCGTAGGAAATGCCCTTGCTTTTGTGATGCCCCGGCTGGAAGCGGGTGGTGACCCGGTATTCTGGAAGAAAGTTACCAGGCGTAGCCTGCTCATTTTTGCCATCGGTCTTTTTCTGGCCTGGTGGCCCTTCTTTAAATGGTCGGGAAATGAACTGGTATTCAAACCCTGGTCATATATTGATGATAAAGGAAATCCGCAGGGTATACGCATTCTGGGAGTGCTGCCACGCATTGCCCTCTGTTATTTTTTTGCTGCAATCCTGATTTATTATCTGAGGCTGCGCAAAGCTTTTTTTGCAGGAGTGATTCTGCTGCTCTTGTACTGGATACTTTGTGCCATGCTGGGCGATAAGACAGATCCCTACAGCATGAACGGCTGGTTTGGTAATAAAATAGATGAGACCGTTCTTGGCGCTGCCCACATGTATAAAGGTGAGGGAATGCTTTTCGACCCTGAAGGTATCATGAGCACACTTCCTGCTATTGTTCAGGTGATATTTGGATACATGGCAGGTGATTATATTATCAAAAAAGGAAAGACGCATGAAATGCTCACCGGACTTTTTGTTGCCGGGGTGGCATTTCTGCTGGCAGGTTTTTTCTGGGACATGGTTTTTCCTATCAATAAAAAAATATGGACAAGCTCTTATGTAGTGTACACAACCGGTCTTGCCATGATCACCATCGCCGTCATGATCTACATGATAGAGTTTAAGAACATTAAAGGTGGCCTTGCCAGGTTCTTTGATGTATTTGGGAAAAATGCACTGTTTGTATTTGCACTTAGCGCTTTTCTGCCTAAAGGCCTTGCATTAATCCGCCTTGGCGAAGGCGTAAACCCGTGGAACTGGCCGTATAAAAAAATGCTGATCCATACACCGGGAGCCAAAGAAAATGGTTCTTTGCTCTATGCTGTTTGCGTTATCCTCTTCATGTGGGCCATCTGCTGGTGGATGGACAAGAAGAAGATTTATGTGAAGGTGTGAGTAACAATGAAAATATATTTATGATGTGGTTTAGTTTTGGAAGAAGAATCCTAAAACCATCTTCAAAACATTCTTATCTGCCCGCCCGGCACCCGGAACTTGGTTCTGTCCAAACTCCATTCTTCGGCATTCATGCCATATAACTTTCCATACTTTTTATATTGCTGCGCCACCATTTGTGCAATGGGTCCTTCGCCCCGCATACGTACACCCCAGCGGCTGTCATTCACTTTTCCATCATGACTGTGTTCAATATTATGCCACACCCTGTCCGCCCGGTCAGGGAAATTTTTATACAGCCAGTCGTGAAATAAAAACTTGATAGCGCCATTCAGGCGTATAAAAGTGTATGCGGTAAAAGTGGCTCCATTATCCTTTGCCGCTTTCATTATTCTTTGCATCTCATGTTCATTCAGGCCGGGTATCATTGGCCCCATCATAATACCCATGCGTACACCGGCGCTGCTGAGTTCATTAATTACTTTCAATTTTTGTTTGGCAGTGGTGGTTCTGGGTTCCATCACTCTTCTTAAATTTTCATTAAATGAAGTGATAGACACCATAGCTGAAACAATTCTCTTTTTTCCCATTTCCTGCAGCACATCTTTGTCTTTCAGTATCCAGGAGTTTTTGGTGAGTATCCCAACAGGCTGGTTGAATTCATTACATACTTCCAGTAAGCTCCTTGTTAGGCGATAAGTTTGTTCAGCTGGTTGATAACAATCAGTGTTGCCACTGAGCATTATCGGCGTGGCGTCCCATCCCTTTTTCAGTAAAAATTTACGCAGTAGTTGCGGTGCATTTTTCTTTACAATGATCTTTCGTTCAAAATCAAGCCCGGCGCTGTAGCCCCAGTATTCATGCACATTGCGGGCATAGCAGTAGATACAGCCATGCTCACAACCGGCATAGGGGTTCATACTGTACATCATTCCCACATCCGGACTTTCCACTTTGTTTACAATGGTTTTGCTTTCCTGTTCCATGTATATAGTGGGTACATTGTTGTCTTCCCAATCGTCAATGCCTTCAATGTGTTCTCTCGTTATTTCATTTTTCAGGAAGCGGTTTTTAGTATTGATCTGGGCTCCTCGGCCAGAGAGGTAAGCCCCCTCCAAACCTCCCCTCAAGGGGGAGGTTTGGGAAGAGTCATTATTCTTTGGAATTACCCTGAAATGATCCTGCTGTAATGGTTCTGACATATAATTGGTTTTTGTTTGTACAAATAAAAAAAGGAGAATAAAGAGTTTTCCTTTCATTACCGCTCTCACTTAATCTTACTCTTTATTCTCCTTACTCACTAACCCCCGCCCGCCTGTCGGCAGGCCTCCCGCTGTTTATTGTTACCACGTACGGATTAACTGTTATCCGAATAATTCCCCCTGCTTAGTTATTACCGGCAGGTTCTGGAATGCAAACTTACCTGCAGTATGATATTTCACCAGGGTGTTTTCGGATTCAACAAGCGGACGTTTCAGCAGCGTCATTCCTTCCGCAATGAACCGCCCTGTAAAATGTTTATTGCTGTATTCCAGCCAGCCCTTTTCATATTGCCAGGGCAGTAATTTTCTGGCTATTGTTAAATGCGGCTCCATGATGAAATGCGGTTTATTGTCGTCGTTGGGTTTCATCAGCCGCTGCGCTTCAGAACGCACTCGTTTTACCAGGCCCTGCACCGGCAGTTTGCTTGTTACATTAATAAATATGGTATGGGAAGGGAAACTGCCGAAGTCATGCAGCTCCACTTTAAACGGAGGAAAACTCATTGCCACCTGGTGAAGACGGTTCACAATCCGTTCTTCCATTATTTCATACTGCAAAAAATTTGAAAGGATAATCTGCGGTTTGCCCCATCGGGCATAGTCAGATTTGTATTCTTCGGCAAATTTTTCTTTCACCTTCATTATACGCTCCCGCAACTCTTCATGCGGGCTTAATACCAGGAGGTATTCATATATCCTGTAGCCGGGGATGGTAACCGTTGTCACTGTCTGCAACCGCATACGCACCGGTTTTAAAAATCTGTTTACAAATTTGTTTAGTATAAAAATACTAATTAATTTAGTATTACAAAAATTATTTTATGGAGGAGGAAGAATTTTATGGGGCGGCTTATAAAGGTTCGAAACAATTCACCCAGCAGCAGGTGAAAACAGCTAACGCCACCGGCTTTGGCGCCGCTGCGGATGATTATGCCGAGCGGGGTATTGACCTGAATGAACAGCTTATCCGCAACAAGCCGGCTACATTCTTTTTCAGGATGAAAGGCGATGCCATGAAGGAGGCCGGCATATTTGACGGCGATACCTTAATTGTTGACCGTTCGCTTATGCTGGTAAATGGCAAAGTGATTGTGGCGGTACTGAACGGCGAACTGCTGGTGAGGCGGTTTCATAAAAATTTTTCATCGGCATTTTTGATTGCAGAAAATGAGCGATATAAAAATATCAACCTGGCAGGGTTTACTAACTTCTCCGTGTGGGGAGTGGTGATATATACTATTCACCCCGTCGGCGGCTGAAAGCCCCGACGGCGGTTATTCTAAAAAATAAACTGTATGGATATACAACCCATTATTGAAGGCTGCTACTTCCACATCTACAACCGTGGAGTAAATGGCGAAGGGATTTTTAAGGAAAAGAGGAACTATTATCATTTTCTTGAAAAATATAAATTCTATTGTGGCGATATTCTGAAAACACTGGCTTATTGCCTGTTAAAAAATCATTTTCATTTATTAGTACGAATAAAAGAAAATGCAGAAGTACCCCGTCGTGATGGTAAAGAAGGAATGTTCCGATTGAATGCATCAAAACAACTTGGCCATTTTTTTAATTCATATGCTCAGTCTATTAATAAAGCATACAACCGCACCGGGCCATTGTTTGAATCCCCTTTTGAAAGAAAACTGGTTGATGACGAAAGCTATATGAAGTCCATGATTTTCTACTGTCACCGTAATGCCGTTCGTCATGAGTTTGTAAACGACCTGCGTGAATGGGAGTATTCTTCCTACCATTCTGTTTTGGCAAATGATAAAAATATTGTAGCAGTTGATGAAGTTATAAAACGGTTTGGGAGTGTTCAAAAATTTGAAGAGGCTCATAAAGCCTTTACTACAGATGATGAATTGGAAAACTATATTATAGAATACTAGAAAACAGCAAACCGCCGTCAGGGTCTGCGACCGCTGACGGGGTTTTCACAGACGGTAATGAAAGCCCTTGTTGACTGTAACAGTTTTTATTGCTCCTGCGAAAGGCTATACAGGCCCGACCTGGCGGAGCAACCCGTTGTTGTTCTCAGCAATAACGACGGCTGCATTATTTCAAGAACCGATGAGGCAAAAAAACTTGGCGTGCGCATGGCAGCGCCTTATTACCAGAACCGTGACATCATTGAAAAAAACAATGTAGCTGTATTTTCCAGCAACTATAATTTATACGGCGACCTCAGCATGAGGGTGATGGATACTTTGCGCTGTCTGGTTGGCGAAGAGAATGTAGAGGTTTATTCGGTAGATGAATCTTTTCTTGACCTCAGTAGGATTCTCCCGGAAAAATTATATGCTGCTGCTAAAAAGATAAAAGAAATCACCGAACAATGGACTGGTATCAAAGTTTCAATTGGCGTTGCCCCCGGCAAGCTGCTTTCCAAAGTGGCAAACCGGCTTTCCAAGAAAGATAATGAAGGAACGAAAGGAGTAATGGTACTCGATACTCCTGAAAAAATCAGGGAAGCACTGGAGAAAACAAGTGTGGATGATCTATGGGGTGTAGGCCGGCAGTATGCATCAAAGCTTCGCAGTTACGGCATCAACAATGGATGGCAATTAAAACATTTGCCCGAAGAATGGGCCAGGAAAAACCTGGGCGGTGTGGTGGGTGTGCGGCTGATAAAAGAACTGAATGGCATTTCCTGCATACCGATGAAGGATCCGCTGGAAGTAAAAAAGATGATCGCCACAACAAGAATGTTTGGCAAACCTGTCTTTGAACTTAATGATATCAAAGAAGCCGTGGCAACCTATGCTTCAAGAGCCGCTGAAAAACTGCGCCGTCAATATTGCGCAGCAAAAATGATACAGGTATTTGTAGTTACAAATGGCAACCGCAATGAAAAGTATGAATATAATCCGCAGTCAAGATACCAGTACGCCACATTTCCAAAAGCAACAGCAGATACAGCTCAACTGATCCATTACGCATTACCGCTGGCAGAGAAACTATATCAGCCAGGAATAAAATACCTGAAAGCAGGTGTGATATTAAGCGGTCTGGTGCCCGATAATTCCATCCAGGCAAATCTATTTTTTGGCGAAACAAAAAACCGCAAAAAGTTTTTGATGGAAACAGTAGACAACATCAATTTCAGCCAGCGGGATGATGTAATAAAATATGCTGCTACGGGTTTGAAACGTAACTGGAAAATGCGACAGGAAATGCGCAGCAAGCGATTCACTACAAGGTGGGATGAACTTTATGAAATACGGTGATGTACAATCCTTATGTCATATTATCAACGGAAATTCTTTCAACAATGCTGAACCAACCAATGTATTTTGTCAGGCAGCATTTCCCAAGAGGTAACGTATTCGAACATGAAAACACGATTCCAATACTGCTGACACATTATTTGCATAATGACACAGATAAAGAAAGAGCAGACCGGCATATACGGTTATTATATAAAGACCCATATCGTTTTTTATATGACAGTAAAAACCTGCAACACTATGAAAAACTAAAACTGGCTGCAACACAACCCGGCGGCTACAAAATTTTCATCAACCTTTTACCCAAAAAATGGAAAGCAACCGACGCAATGAAAATGAAGATCAGCAGCTATCTAAAAGATAAATTGCCCTGGTGGAATTATTCACCTGCCGACAAACTGAATGTAACACTGAAAGAACGCTACGGAGAATTATTCATCGCATTATTATGGCGGGGCCAGCAAACTGAAGTACTTTTGGAAGATATCGAAAACTTCATTTTATGTGCTATGACATGAGCTTTTTCAGCAACATCAAACTCATCAGCGATTACCTGCATATAAAACCGTCAACGCTGGAGTTTGAGCCGACTTACCACGCAGTAGCGCAATCATTCAGCAAATGGCCGGTAGTAGTGAATGATGACGGATTAAAAATAAAATTATTTGAATGGGGTATGATTGCCGACTATATGAACACTCCTGAAAAAATAAAGGAGTACCGTACCAGCATGGCCAATGCAAGAAGTGAAAAAATTATTGACGATAAACGATCGGTCTGGCATCGTATCCGGAAGAATCGCTGCCTGGTATTCACCACCGGTTTTTTTGAACACAGGGATATAGGTGAGAAAAAAAAACTGCCTTATTTCATAAAAGTAAAAGATGAAAATGTTTTTTGTTTTGGTGGGTTATATAATTATTCACCGATACCAGATGAAGAAACAGGTGAGGCTATTGGAACTTTTACTGTTATTACCCGCCCGGGTAATCCATTGATGAATAAAATTCATAACGGCGGACCAAACAGCCATCGCATGCCATTGATACTAACAAAAGAACTTGCGTTAAAATGGCTGGATGAAAAATTAACCGATAAAGAAATTGAAGATATTATTCATTTTGAATTTCCTGAAAATAAGCTTGAAGCCTGGCCAGTGAATACCATCCGTACTCGTAAAAAAGATGATGAATCAGTTATCAAAAAACTGGATGCATCAAAGATTCCATCACTCTGATTTCAAGTCAGCTGATAATTGTACCTTTCTTAAAATTATTTTATGCGGTGGCTTTTATTGTTTGCGCTTTGTTTCTCACAAATTATTTTGGCACAGCAACGCCCTAATATCATCTACATCATGAGCGATGATCATGATGCCGATGCTATCAGCACTTATAATATAAAATTTATTTCAACGCCAAATATAGACCGGCTGGCAAAGGAAGGTATGCTTTTCACCCGGAATTTTGTCGCTAATTCGATCTGCGGACCCGTAAGGGCCACCCTGCTCACCGGCCAACATTCGCACAAAAATGGTATCAGGAATAACCGTACAAGGTTTGACTCCTCGAAACTTACCCTGCCGAAAATTTTTCAGCAGAACGGATATCAAACAGCAATAGTTGGTAAGTGGCATTTGCATTCATACCCCACGGGATTTGATTACTGGAAGATTTTACCCGGACAGGGGTTATATTATGACCCGAGAATGATAAATATGCACGGCGATACTGCTGTTATAAAAGGATATGCAACTGATGTGATAACCGATGAAGCAATCAACTGGCTTGATAACAGGGATAAGACCAACCCTTTTCTTTTATTATACCACCACAAAGCGCCGCACAGAAATTTTGTGCCAACACTGAAATGGCTGGAGGTTTTCAGCAAAAAATCTTTTCCCGAGCCTGCTACTTTATTTGCTGACATGAGTAAATATGGACAGGCATGGCGAACACAAAAGATGAGCATTCTGAGAGACCTGACTCTTTTTACCGACCTGAAAGTGGACCCCGCAATAATACCTCAGCTTGGAGTGTATACCATTGACTCATCAGATATCCGTGGCTATACTGCTAGCATGAACCGCATCCCGGAAACCGACCGGAAGAGAATGAAGGAAATTTATGCCGAAAGGGGAAAACAACTGCTGAAAGCATGGGGCAATGATCGTCTTGTACTGAAACTGAAATACCAATGGTATATGCAGGATTATATGGCTTGCGTGGCATCGTTAGATGAAAATGTTGGCAGACTGCTTGAATACCTGGATAAAAACAATCTTGCCAAAAACACTGTTGTTATTTACACCAGCGACCAGGGAATGTACCTCGGCGAAAATGGATGGTTTGACAAAAGGTGGATGTATGATGTTTCCATGCAAGCGCCGTTGCTGATAAGATGGCCTGAAAAAATAAAAGCAGGCTCAGTATGCACTTCTTTGGTACAGAATATTGATTACGTTCCCAGTTTCCTGGATATTGCGGGGATAAAGATCCCCGAATGGGTGCAAGGCATCAGCCTGTTACCAATTCTGACCGGCAAACAAACTTCTCTCTCAAGAAAATATCTCTATTATCATTACTATGAATATCCTATAGATCATTATGTTTTACCCCACCTGGGTATAAGAGGGGAACGGTATAAGCTCATCTATTTTTATACGGCAGGTGAATGGGAACTGTATGATCTGAAAACCGACATGCAGGAACAGCATAATCTGATTAAATCTGCAGCTCATCAGGCCCTGGTTCAGCAAATGAAGATTGAGTTAATAAAGCTGCGAAATAAGTATGATGATCATGAGCCTGCCGGCGGGCTTCAATAGCTACTGGTATTTTTTATATAAACAGTAAAGCACTTTCTGTGCTGCAGGTGTCATTCTTTTTGTAGTATCCTGCAAAAAATGTCTTTTAAACCCAGTAATGGCTGCCGTGGTATCCTTAATATCAAACCCAACAATCCTGATGGCGTTGAGGTAATCAAAATTTTCAGGTACCTGCACATTCGTAGTATCACTCCACCATAAACCAAAACCGTTTTCACTTAATATTTGCCAGGGAAACCTCCAGTTAGGGTCATTTTTTCTTGTGGGTGCAATATCACCATGACCAATAAAATTGGGAACCGGTATACTATAAGCTTTTTTTAAGCGATCGAGCAGCAGCAGCAGGCTGTGCATTTGCAATTCTGAAAATGGTTCAAAACCATTATTGTCCAATTCAATACCAATACTCGACGAGTTTAAGTCAGTGGTATTTCCCCATTTACTCACCCCGGCATGGTGTGCCCTCAGCAGGTCATGAAGCATGTGGTACACGGTTCCGTCCCTGCAAATCACATAATGGGAACTCACCTGTGTTCTTGCGAGTGTAAATGTCCGCAGTGTCTGTTCGCAACTGTTCTGGGCAGTATGATGAATGATGACATAATTAGGACTGCGCATGGAAAAATTGGTGGTTCCAGCCCATTCAGCCGCATAAGGCAGGCCCGCTGAATCCTTAACCGGGTATTCAAGCAGTAACTTTGCATATGCTTTTACCTGCTTTTTATATACTTTGTTGGTTGTTGCATATTTGCCCGGAGAGCAGGCTGCAAATAAAATAATCATTGCAAAGACTATGACCCTTTTAGCTGATAATCTCATGAGAAATAGTTAGTGCAGGAAAGATGAAACTTTGACCGTTATTCAAACTTACGATACAAAACATAAATGATCTTCCTGACCTGTGCATTCATGGCCCTGGAGTTATCAGCCATAAAATGCCGCTTAAAGGCTGCCACCGCCGCATCGGGGTTTGAAATACCATACCCGATAATTCTTAACCCCATCAGGTAATCAAAGTTATCGGGTACCTGTACAACGGTGGTATCATCCCACCAGAGCCCAAAACCCTTATCGCTTAAAGTTTGCCACGGAAATTTTGAACTGGGATCAACTTTTCTGGTTGGGGCTATATCAGCATGACCAATAAAATGGGCATCCGGTATTTTATATGCTGCTTTCAGCCGTTCCAGTAAAATAGCCAGGCTATTGATTTGTTCTTCGGTAAAAGGTTCCGAGCCGTTATTAACCAGTTCGATGCCGATGCTGCTTGAGTTAAGGTCCGTATTGTTTCCCCATTTACTTTCGCCGGCGTGGTGAGAACAAAGCAGGTCGTTCAGCATGTGATGAACCGTACCGTCTTTACAGATCACATAATGTGCACTGGCCTCTCTTCCGCCGGTTGTGGTGAATTCCTGTAAGGTTTCTTCACAGCTGTTATTGGCAGTATGATGTATGATTACATAATTGGGACGCCGTAATCCCATATTGGGGGTGCCTATCCATTCAGCAGAATAAGTAAGCCCTGCGGAATCAATCAGGGGATACCTGAAAAGAACCCTGGAAAGTGAATCTACCATCGCACTGTATAGCTCGTTGGCCCTGCCAAATTTTGCCAGCAAGGAGCCTAGACCGGGAACCAGCAGTTTTTTTTCATCCGCAATTTCTGATGAATCTTTTCCGGGCAATACGGATCCTTTCTGCAAGATTTCCTTTGCCTCATTGGATGGCTTTGCGGGCTAAGCCTCAGCAAAAAGCCGTAAGCCACAGCCAAATAAGATAAGGACAAAAGCTTTCCGTAATGAATTGGCGGCTTTTGATTGCATCCTTAAAGTTAACTTTTTTATTTTTTATGGCTGTTAGGATTACGGTAAAATCTTCTTTTTGGCCCGCTACGGCTGTTTTTATACCGGGGTGAATAGGCGGGTACGGGCCCTAATTCCTGCGGAACCAATCCTTTCTCTACTTCTTTGTCAATCAGTTTTTCTATCGAAGCGAATTTATTCTGCTCCTTTTCTCCCACCAAAGTGTATGCAACACCGTCGGCTTCAGCCCTGGCTGTCCGGCCTATGCGATGCACATAATCTTCACCATCGCCAGGCACATCATAATTGATCACCAGGTCAATGGTGTCAATATCAATACCGCGGCTGAGAATATCGGTGGCCACCATCACAGGAATACGGCCTGCTGTGAATGCGCCCAGCACATTTTCCCTTTCTGCCTGTTCCAGATCGCTGTGAATTTCTGCTACATTTATTTTTCCGTGTTTCAGTTCTCTTGTCAGTTGTTTCACCGTTTGCTTTCGGCTGCAAAACACCAGTGCATTTTTATACGGCGTTTCTTTCAGCAGTTTTTTTATTAAAGGAAGTTTTTGCGGCTCATACACCACAAATGCCTTTTGTACCACTTTTTCCGGCGGTTTGGCAATGGCGATATTAATTTCTGCAGGATGATGCAAAATCCTCTTCGCAAGCTGCCTGATTTTTTCCGGCATGGTGGCAGAGAACAACAGATTCTGTCTTTTTGCAGGCAGGGTCTTGATGATCTTAGTAATATCATCCAGGAAACCCATATCGAGCATGCGGTCCGCTTCATCCAGCACCAGGAACTGCAGGCCTTTCATATTTACATAACCCATGTTCAGGTGGGCTATCATACGACCGGGTGTGCAGACAATAATGTCCGCCCCATTCTGCAATGCCTTTTTCTCAGCGATAAAATTATCGCCGCCGCTGCCCCCGTAAATGGCAATTGAACTCAGGTGGGTAAAATAAGAAAGCCCCTCAATATGTTGTGAGATTTGAATAGCCAGTTCCCTTGTAGGCACAACTATCAATGCGCCGGTTTGCCCGTCCACATGGTTTTGCAGCAGGCGGTCCATGACGGGCAATAAAAAAGCGGCTGTTTTTCCTGTTCCGGTTTGTGCGGAGGCAATCACATCCCGGCCTTCGAGTATTGGGGGAATAACCTGTTCCTGCACCGGGGTGGCCGTTTCATAGTTGGATGCCTCAATGCCTTCAAGCAGGTTCGGATGAAATTTGAAATCGGTAAATCGCAATTCGGTTCTTTTTTTAAGGAGCGAAGGTAGCTGAAAATACAGGACGATTACATATTCCTCCTGTATTGCCCGCCCACTTCATACAAAGCATGTGTAATTTGGCCCAGTGAACAATATTTTACAGTTTCCATCAACTCCGCAAAAAGATTGCCGTTATTGATGGCTACTGTTTGTAACCGCTTCAGCATTGCGGCCGATTTATGTTCATTCCGCTTCCAGAATGCCTTCAGGTTATTTATCTGCTGCTCTTTTTCTTCCGGGGTGCTGCGTATCACTTCAGAAGGAATAATAGTGGGAGAACCTTTTTTGTTCAGGAATGTGTTTACCCCTATCAGGGGCAATTCGCCGGTATGCTTCTGGTGTTCATAATACAGGCTTTCTTCCTGTATTTTATTGCGCTGGTACATTCTTTCCATAGCGCCGAGTACACCGCCCCGCTCGGTAATGCGGTCAAACTCTGCGAGTACAGCTTCCTCCACCAGGTCGGTCAGTTCTTCGATGGCGAATGAGCCCTGTATAAAATTTTCTGTTTTGGCAGAGCCTAATTCCCGGTTGATGATTAACTGTATCGCCATTGCCCGTCTCACACTTTCTTCAGTCGGTGTTGTAATGGCTTCATCATAGGCATTGGTATGAAGGGAGTTGCAGTTATCATAAATAGCATACAAGGCTTGCAGCGTTGTACGTATGTCGTTAAAATCAATTTCCTGTGCATGCAAACTTCTTCCGGATGTCTGAATATGGTATTTCAGCATCTGGCTGCGTTTGTTGGCTTTATATTTATACTTCATCGCTTTGGCCCAGATGCGTCTGGCCACCCTTCCAATCACACTGTATTCAGGGTCCATGCCATTACTGAAGAAGAAGGAAAGGTTGGGTGCAAAATCATCAATATCCATTCCCCGGCTCAGGTAATATTCAACATACGTAAATCCATTGGCCAGTGTAAAGGCTAATTGCGTAATGGGGTTAGCGCCTGCTTCGGCGATATGATAACCGCTGATGGAAACGGAATAGAAATTGCGGACCTTATTCAGAATAAAATATTCCTGCACATCCCCCATCAGCTTCAGTGCAAATTCGGTGGAGAAAATACAGGTGTTCTGGGCCTGGTCTTCTTTCAGAATATCAGCCTGTACAGTTCCCCTTGCCTGCTGCAATGCTGCTTCCTTGCATTCTCTGTAAACATCAGCTGGCAATACTTCGTCACCGCTTAAACCCAGTAATTTCAAACCCAGGCCATTGTTGCCTTCGGGTAACTTGCCGGGAAAAGAAGGATTGTTATAAACAGGCATATTGCCAACAGGATATTTTTTCTTCAATGTATTCTTCACCATATCCCATTTACCATTTTCTTCAATCCATTTTTCACACTGCTGGTCAATGGCTGCATTCATAAAGAAAGCGAGAAGCATCGGCGCCGGCCCGTTAATGGTCATGGATACCGATGTCTTCGGGTCACAGAGGTCAAAGCCGCTGTAAAGTTTTTTTGCATCATCAACAGTGGCGATGCTGACGCCGCTATTGCCCACTTTCCCGTAAATATCGGGGCGATGATCCGGATCTTCTCCGTACAACGTTACGCTGTCAAATGCGGTTGACAGTCTTTTGGCAGGCTGATCAATGCTTACATAATGAAACCTTTTATTGGTTCTTTCCGGCCCGCCCTCACCGGCAAACATTCTTGTCGGATCTTCTCCTTCTCTTTTTAATGGAAACACTCCGGCGGTAAAGGGGAAATGACCCGGAACATTTTCCTGCGCCTGCCATTTCAGTATATCTCCCCAGTCTTTGTATTTAGGTAACACCACTTTGGGGATTCTTGTTCCGCTCAGGCTTTTAGTGGTCATGGCCTGCTTAATCACTTTATCCCTTACCGTGTATTCGTAGAAATCCTTCTGGTATTCCGTTGTTTTGTTTGGCCAGTTAGTGATGAGTTTCCTGGCAACCGGTGTCAGTTGTTCTGTATAAAATTCAATCTGCTTTTGAATAATGCCAAGCAAACTTTTATCAGCATTACTCTTTAGTGTGTCTAAAGAACCGCTTAATTGGTATAATGTAGAAGCCATCGCCGACTGGTCTTTTACCAGCTGGTCATAATCACGGTTATTCTCTGAAATTTCTGACAGATAACGCACCCTGCTGGCAGGGATCACCGCCTGCGACACTTTGGCCGTTTCTGAAAAATGAAATTCCCCAAATGTAAGTTTTGTTTTAGCTTCAATTTTCTTCAGCATCAGTTCAAAAAGATGGTTCACTCCATCATCATTGAATTTACTGGCCATAGTACCTATAATGGGAAGTTCTTCATTTTTAGCTGTAAACAACTGGTGGTTTCTTTTGTATTGCTTCCTTACATCTGCCAGCGCATCCAATGCGCCTGCTTTGTCAAATTTGTTGATGCAGACGATATCCGCATAGTCCAGCATATTTATCTTTTCCAGTTGTGATGCAGCGCCGTATTCAGGCGTCATCACATACATGCTTACATCGCAGTAATCCAGGATGCTGGCATCGCTTTGTCCCACCCCGGCCGATTCAAGAATAATAAAATCAAAACCGGCAGTCCTGCAGATAACAATTGCTTCCTGTACGGCACGGCTCAGTGCCGTGTTATCATCCCTTGTGGCAAGGCTGCGCATATATGCCCGGGGGTGGTTGATGGAGTTCATCCTTATCCGGTCGCCCAGCAACGCCCCGCCTGTTTTTTTCTTGGAAGGATCAACCGAAATAACGGCAATCGTTTTATTAGTAAAATTGTTAAGAAACCGCCGGACGATTTCATCGGTCACAGATGATTTGCCTGCCCCACCCGTTCCTGTTATGCCCAGTACGGGAATCGTACTAACTCCCGGCTCCCGACTCCCGGCTCCCGGCTGTGTTCCCTTCTCAACATTTGTAATTTCTCTTGCAATTTTTCTTATATCTTTTACCTCTTCTAATTTCAGCGGCGTTTTAAAGTCTGTTTTTCCGTTCAGTTGCAGATCACATTGCCTGATTACATCCTCGATCATTCCCTCCAGTCCCATTTTTCTTCCGTCATCCGGGCTATAAATTCTGGTGATGCCATATTGATGCAGTTCTTCAATTTCATCGGGCAAAATGGTACCGCCGCCGCCGCCGAATATTTTGATATGGCCGCAGCCGTTTTCCTCCAGCAGGTCTTTCATATATTTAAAGAACTCCACATGGCCGCCCTGGTAACTGGTAATGGCAATTCCCTGCACGTCTTCCTCAATAGCCGTTTCCACTATTTCTTTTACTGAACGGTTGTGACCAAGATGAATGATCTCAGCGCCTTTGCTCTGCATGATGCGTCGCATGATGTTGATAGCAGCATCATGCCCGTCAAAAAGACTGGCTGCCGTAACTATACGAACCTTATTGGTAGGAGAATAGCCCATAAATAACAGTAAAGTGCAAATTTAACTTAAAAAGCTTATGCCTGTTAGCCCCGGCAACCACCGCAATTGCAGGTGGTTACCTACATTTGCCTGATGCAGCATCTTGTTGAATCAATAGCAGCATTATACCGGGATTGGGCTGGCGGCGCACCCCTTTCTGTAGATGTTCTTCCGCAGAGCGGCAGTGAGCGGCGTTATTTCCGCCTTCATGGAAATGGCGGTTCAGTTATAGGAACTTACGGCGCCAACATCAAAGAAAATGAAACGTTTATTTACTTCACTGAAAAATTCAGCAGTAAAAATCTTGCTGTTCCGGAAATTCTGTCCGTAAGCGCTGATAAACTGTTTTACCTGCAGGGGGATTTGGGTGATACCTCCCTGCTGAACCACCTGGAAACAAAAGGGCTTACTGATGCAGTATATGAGCTTTTCAGAAAAAGCCTGGAGAATCTGGCCCTGCTGCAGGTGAAAGGCGATGAAAAACTGGATTACAGTAAATGCCTGACCAATAAAGAGTTTGGCAAGCAGGCGATCATGGCAGACCTTCTTTATTTTAAATATTACTTTCTTGATGCGCTTCGAAAACCCTATGACAAACAAAAACTGATTGATGACTTTGAAGCATTGAGCAACTACCTCACTCATACCGAATATAAATACTTTATGTTCCGGGATTTTCAAAGCCGGAATATCATGATTAAAGGAAAGCAGCCTTATTTCATAGACTACCAGGGCGGCATGAAGGGCGCCCCGCAGTATGATGTGGCTTCCCTGCTCTGGCAGGCAAGGGCCAATTTGCCGGAAGACTGGAAAAATGACCTGCTGGAAGATTACATGAGTTCATTTGAAAAAACGATTGGGAAAAAAATTGACCGGACCATTTTCCGCAGCCAGTTTAATGGCTATGTGCTGATACGCCTGCTTCAGGTATTAGGCGCCTATGGTTTCAGGGGATTGTTTGAAAGAAAGGCGCAGTTCCTCACCAGCATCCCGATGGCGTTAAAAAACCTTGGGGCGTTTTTCGGCAAACAAAGTGTGGGCATCGCTGTACCCGAATTCAGAAAAGTGCTGGACATCTGCGTAGCCAGTGAGATCATCCGGCAGTTTACCCCCACACAGGCAAATGCAGATACTCCGCTGATAGTAAAGATCTGCAGCTTTTCTTATCGCAACGGCGGTATTCCGGACGATGAAACAGGTAACGGGGGCGGGTTTGTGTTTGACTGCCGCGGTTTACTGAACCCGGGACGAATTGACAGTATGAAAACACTGACCGGCCGGGATAAAGAAGTAAAGGATTACCTGGAACAGGAAACCAAAATGCCGGAGTTTTTAAACAGCATATTTGATATTGTTGATACTACCGTTGAGGAGTACATCAAAAGAGGATTTGAAAGCCTGATGGTGAGTTTTGGCTGTACCGGCGGACAGCACCGCAGTGTGTATGCAGCCGATGAGCTGGCAAGGCATTTAAAAAACAAGTTCAGAGTGAAAATTGAACTAAAACATATTGTTCAGGAAGAAAAAAAATGGCAAAACCCATTGCCGGAAAAGAAATAATTTTTTCACCGCAGAGAAAAGAAGATAAAGGGGTTTTGCAGAGAGCCTCTACGTTAACCCAGCGTTTTCATATTCTTTTCGGTTAAAATTCAGGTATGCAAGTAATGATTTTCTCAGCAGGATTAGGCACACGGTTCAAACCCTGGACTGATTCACATCCCAAAGCCCTCGCATTGGTGAATGGCAAATCATTGCTGCAACGCAATATCGAATACCTTCAACAGTACGGAATTAAAGATGTTGTTGTTAACGTTCATCATTTTGCAGAGCAGATAGAAGAAGCCATTGAAAAAACAAAAGGCTGGGGAAGCCGGGTTATCATCAGCAATGAAAGAGATCAACTGCTGGAAACCGGCGGCGGCTTGCTCAAAGCAAATAGTTTATTTACTCCCGGCGAAAGATTTATTACCTGCAATGTAGATATTCTTACTGATCTTGACATCAGCAAACTGATTGCTTTTCATATTGCCAATCATGCACTGATCTCCTTTGGTATTACCGGCCGCAAAACATCCCGGAATCTGCTTTTCAATAAAGATTACCGGTTAATTGGCTGGATAAACAATACTACCGGTGAAACAAAAATGGCAATGCCAGCAGAAGAAGTGAAGCATGAAAAGGCTTATAGCTGTGTAGTTGTTTTTGAATATGATATCTTCCGCCTGACGGAGGAAGCCGGATTTAGCGGCAAATTTTCTTTAATTGATGTGTACCTGAAACTGGCACCTGTCCATCTTATTATGGGGTATGACCATACCGGCGACCGGCTGGTGGATGTGGGCAAGCCGGAAAGTGTGGCATTGGCAGAAGCGCTGTTTCCGAAGTGAATGGTCAATAGTCAATGGGCAATGAGCACCCGGTACCCGGAGACTCTTTTATTGAGAAAAATGACCCCATTCACTAAAATATTGCAAATACCCTTTCAACGGTAGAGCGGTAGCCGGGTTTTCAATTATCTTTCACCCATAAAACAATAAGTACTATATGAAGAAATCAGTATTGAGCATTGTAACTTTTTCCCTGCTCTTTATTTCATACGGACAAAATCAAACGATTGTTTCCATTTATGACCACAAAGAAGCATTCAATCCCCAGTTTTATCCTTATCCCGGTAATGATTTCCGCAGCGCCAGCGGAGAACCCGGCCCCAGATACTGGCAAAACAGGGCAGATTATAAGATCAACTGTACTCTTGATACCGGGAAACACAGTGTAAGCGGTACAGTGGAGATCCTGTACACAAACAACAGTCCCGATAATCTGAAATTTCTCTGGTTACAGCTTGACCAGAACATTTATAAAAAAGATTCCCGGGGCTCTGCCACCACCACAGAAACCGGCGGCCGCTGGGCCAACGCAAAATTTACTGATGGCTATATCATTAAATCTGTTTTGGGTGAAAGCAGCGGAAAATCGTTTACACCTAAATACATTATTACCGATACCCGCATGCAGGCATGGCTGCCCGAAGCTTTGAAAGCGGGCGGCGGTAAAACAAAACTGGTTATCCAGTTTGAATTCACCGTTCCTGAATATGGTACAGACAGGATGGGCCGTAAACTGGCAAAAAACGGGTGGATATATGAAGTGGCGCAATGGTTTCCCCGGATGTGTGTGTATGATGATATACAGGGATGGAATACCATGCCCTATGTGGGCGCCGGTGAGTTTTATCTTGAATTTGGCGATATTGATTTTACCGTAACCGCTCCTGCCGACCTGATTGTTGTTGGCTCCGGCGAGCTGCTGAACCCGCAGGAATGTTACACGGCCGAACAAATGAAGAGGTGGGATGCCGCCAAAGCCAGCGATAAAACAGTAACTATCCGCAGCGACCAGGAAGTAACCAACCCTGCTTCAAGACCCAAACAAGCCAGCCTGACCTGGAAATTTAAAATTACCAATACAAGGGATGTGGCATGGGCTGCAAGCAAAGCCTTTGTACTGGATGCAGCGAAAATTAATTTGCCAAGCGGAAAAAAATGTCTTGCCATCAGCGCCTACCCGGCCAAAAGCATAAAGAAGAACGGATGGCAGCGCTCCACCGAATTTGTAAAAGCAAGTATTGAACATTACTCAAAAAAATGGTCCGAGTATCCCTATCCCGCTGCCACCAATGTGGCGGGCATCGTGGGCGGTATGGAATACCCCGGCATCGTTTTCTGCAGCGCCGGTGCATCCGGATCGGGATTGTGGGGCGTAACGGATCATGAGTTCGGCCATACCTGGTTCCCGATGATTGTGGGCAGTAATGAAAGAAAGTATGCCTGGATGGATGAAGGTTTCAACACCTTTATCAATGATGGCTCTACCGAAGCATTTAACAACGGAGAATTTAAAGAAGGCGGCTTTTTTGCCGACCCCAATTCATCCTTTATGGTAAAATACAGTTTTGGCGATGAGATGGATGGACTGTATCATATCCCGGAAGTGATACAGCAGGATAACCTCAGCATTGCCGCCTATTTGAAGCCGGCGCAAATGCTTACAGCATTAAGAGATGTTGTGCTTGGCAAAGAACGTTTTGAAGCTGCTTTCAGGGAGTATATTCACCGCTGGGCTTTCAAACATCCCACGCCATGGGATTTCTTTCATACCATGGAAAATGTTTCCGGCGAAGACCTGGGTTGGTTCTGGCGGGCATGGGTGCTCAACGCCTGGCGCCTTGACCAAACAGTAAAGGCTGTAAAGTATGTAAAGGATGAACCGGCCAACGGTGCAGAAATATCCATTGAAAATTTAGAGAAAATGCCCATGCCGGTAACCGTGCTGGTAAAAGAAACCAATGGCAAGGAACATAAACTGAACCTGCCGGTGGAAATATGGCAGCGTGGCGCTGTGTGGATATTTGATGTGCCCACCACTACGGAAGTAAAGGAAGTGATACTGGACCCCGATAAAAAACTGCCCGAATGGGACCGGGCGAATAATACCTGGAAGAAGAAAGCGTTTTGACCAAAAGCCCCTTCATTTTCTGAAGGGGCTTTTAGTTTCTTGTTCAGATTGAAAATCAAAATCATTTAAATTTGGAACAAGAGGTATACAAATCGGTGAGATGGCAGCAATCAATTTTTCAACCTGTGAATGAAAGTTCTCTTAGTCATATTGACACTCTTATTACAATCACTTTGCAAAGGGCAAAACTCTGACAGCGTTTTCCTGAGATGGAAAATTGAACCAAATGAAACACGGACTTATGCGGTCACAATCCATCAGGATGTACTTTCTAACAAAAAATCCGACACTTCACAATTTTTATTGAACATAAAGGATTTTTTTACGGCCCGAAAGACTCCTACTCAGGAACTGACACTTTTATTTGCAACTTGACTAAAAAAAGAAAAAATATCATAAACATAGATTGGGTTACGTATAACGAATCAATCAGGCCGATCGGAGCAGACACCTCGACGGCTCTAATATGGAGAAAATCAACTCCCGGTGATACCGTACTCCGTGGTTCTGTGTATGACAATGGTGTAATGCACAGCTTTTACTCACCCCAGACAAACTATCTTGCCTTTTATTTTCAACTCCCTAATAAGAAAATAAAGATTGGCGACAGCTGGCCAGTTGACTTTAACTATATCTTTTTTAACGAAGGATTTATTTGTGACTCTGCCTATAAATTAAACTCAGTCACTCTTACTGACATATCAAGAATCAATAATGAGATGATTGCCATTATCAGTTATGACTTGATTGAATATGTCTCAGGCAAAGGTGGAGGTTTCTTATCCAAAAAAAAGGATAATATTCTAATGGAGTTCAAACATAAAGCAATTGGAAAATTTTCAATAACAAAAGGAAGATGGCTTTCATATGAAGGGACACAGGAAACTATACCAACAGGCATGATGTCATTAAGGACACAAAGCAAAGTATCATTAAGCCTTCAAGAGTGACATTCAGCTAATCTCCAGATATAGACCCGACGTAACACTATCAAAACTTGCCTATCAGTTCAGTAACAGAAATTTCTTCCAAAAGCATCCTTACCGGTTTCCCTTCCCGCATAGTCCATTTCACCAGCCTTATGCATCCACCTGCAATCTCAATCCCTGTTATATCTCCATCACTGAAACAACAGCAGCCGGAATTAAAATAGGTTGGTTTCATCGTCAGATAGTCAACCGATACAGCGGAAAATTCTTTTTCCCTTTTCTGTATCTCCGCTTTCAGTTCTTTTTTCTTTACATCGTCATTTGCAGCTTCCGCTAACTGGTATTTTTTATACAACCTTTCCAAATGAGTAAGCGAGGCAAATACCGGCTGGTGGGTGTGGCCGGTTACCAGCAAAGTGTTTTGTTGTTCGGCCGACCACTCGTACATGATATGATTGTGCCATGTTTTTTTCTCCGCATCATAAGCCGGCGTATTGGGGTTAATGCGCAGGAAAGCCTGGAGCGGCGCCCATATTTTCGCTACAAAGAATTTGCTGAACCAGTTACCATCACTGCTGGCATCGCCCTGGTGGCCGTGGGTGAGGAAAATCGTTAACCGGGAATTTGTTAATCGGGAATTAGTGGGTGGGACCTCCGTAAGCAATACAACGCCCTCATACACCTTCACTTTCTCCCCGTAAATATTCTTCAGGTGCCACCAAGCCAGCGGATCGTTGTCCCAAAACAGGTCGTGATTGCCGAATACCTTGATATAACGGTTATGACCCAGGAATTTTTTCTCGGCCTCAAAATTGGCTTTATTCTTTTTCTTTACCTGCCGGAGGCTGTTTTCCCAGAGTTCTTCACTGTCGCCAAGATTGATAAAGTAAAAATCCTGTTCATAGTAATGCTGCAGCGCCGACAGGTAATTGGGTTCCGCAAGCATAAAATCATCAGCCCCGTTGCGCCGGCCCTTATGCTGATCGGAAAAGATGATGAATTTACTGGTCTTGTATTCAAAAGGAATGACCAGGCCCCGCTTACCCGGTTCTTCTTGTAGGGAGGTATAAAGTTTTGTCAGCGCTTTGAAAATTCTTTCCTTGTCCGGTTTGGATGAAAATTTAGCGGCTGCCCAAAGAATGGGTTTTAATAATAATATCCGGAGCAGCCGCCGCATAGCGTCATTCTTTTACTGCAATCATGCTGATCTCCACATTCACAAATTTGGGAAGGGCTGATACCTGAACGGTTTCCCTGGCGGGAAAACCTGCCTGTCCGGCAGGCAGGTTGCTCTCAAAATATTTTCCATACACTTCGTTCACAGCGCCAAACTGGTGCATGTCTGTAAGAAAGATGGTTGTTTTTACCACATTCCCGAAATCCATTCCTGCCTGTTGCAAAATAGCTTTCAGGTTATGCATTACCTGGTGGGTTTCTTCCTGTATATCTTTATTTTTCAGTTCGCCAGTGGCGGGGTTAAGACATATTTGCCCTGAAATGAACAACATAGTTCCTGTAAGAACTGCCTGGTTATAGGGGCCAATGGGAGCAGGTGCATGGGGGGTGGTGATGATGGTTTTGTTCATAATCAAAATTCAGTTCAGCGAATTTAGCTTTTTCCTGTAAGTTATTATTTTGTAATAAGGCCAGGAAGAATCTTTGATGATCCCGAAAGCTTTCGGGATTCATGCCTGTTCTCTATAATTTCGGCATGAAAAATTTCATGTCGATTTATACGTTTTCTTTGCAAAAAATTGTACTGGTAATGAAAATAGCCGTGATCACCAATGATTGGCTGAAAGGTGAACTGCAGGCACAGGGTCTGCAAAACGATGTACGGGTGGAATGGCTGCCGGGACCGCAGATTGTTCCCGGTGCAGCTGCTTATATCGACTTGCTTTTTACTTATTCGGCAGAAAGGATTAGTCGCCTGCAGGCTTTGCAACCGGCTATAGTAATTGTGAATGCCGTTTGCATTACTTCGTCAGCTTTGCCTGACGGTTTCATCCGTATTAATGGCTGGAAAAGTTTTTTAAAAAGACCCATTACCGAAGCTGCCTGCAACGATGAGAAAATAAAACTGCAGGCAGAAAAGATATTATCCTGCTTTGGCAAAAAAACAGAGTGGGCGCCGGATGTTCCCGGCTTCATTACGGCAAGAGTGGTGAGCATGATCATCAACGAAGCTTATTTTGCGCTGGAGGAGGCAGTAAGCAGCCGGGATGAAATTGATACGGCCATGAAACTCGGCACCAACTATCCTTACGGCCCTTTTGAGTGGAGTGAGCTTATTGGTCCCGCTAATGTGCATCAATTGCTTCTGAAGATGGCTGAACCAAACCCCCGGTACACACCTGCAGCCCTGCTGCAACAAGAAGCCGCTGCCCCATGAGTTTTATACTAAACATAGATACCGCTCTTGAATCAGCTTTTGTTTCCATTGTAAAAGACGGTGAAGTGCTGCAGGTTGCCGCCAGCAATGACCAAAAAGATCATGCAGCATGGCTTCATCCTGCCATATCTTCTCTTGCTAAGCAAACAGGCATCACCCTTAACCGGCTGAATGCAGTGGCAGTAAGTATCGGGCCGGGTTCTTATACCGGCCTCCGGGTCGGTCTTTCGGCAGCAAAAGGGTTTTGTTATGCGTTAGATATTCCGCTTATTGCCATTGGAACACTGCAACTGCTTGCCGCTTCAGTACAGGATAAGTCCGTTGACCTGATATGCCCCCTTATTGATGCCCGGCGGATGGAAGTATATGCTGCATTATACGACAAAAATGTACAGGAAATAAAACCGCCTCATGCACGGGTGTTGAATGAGCACAGCTTTATGGAGTGGCTGAACTCTCAGGTTGTATTATTTTGCGGAATGGGCAGTAAAAAACTGCGGCCTTTGCAGCATCATCCAAATGCTTTTTTTATTGAATCGGTCATATCCCCGCAATCCTTTGGCCGTTTGTCCCAAAAAAGCTATATGGAAAAGCAATTTGCTGATCTCGCTTATTCAGAACCCCTTTATGTAAAAGAATTTTACAGCCCCGCCCGAAAGGAATGACAGGTGCTTACGTCTTAGTACAGATAAATTCTCAAAAGCCGGGTAAACCGTATTTACCGTGAGTTGCTAAACCGAATAAGCCATGACCAATCATTCCCTGACGATCAACACCGGGCCTGACAAAAGCGGTACAAGTACGATAAACCTGCTGAATATCAAAAAGGCTGCCCTTGTATTGAGGGCTGTTAATCACAAGCTGCGTCAGCAAATTCTGAAACAGATTGATGAGCATGGTAAAATAACCGTAACCGAATTGTACCTTAAGTTAAGGCTTGAACAGTCTGTTGCATCACAGCATCTGACCATATTGCGCAAGGCCGGTTTTGTAAAAACAGAAAGGGAGGGAAAATTTATTTACTACTCAATCAATACCGCTCGATTACAGGAGGTAAATGCTCTGGTCGGCAGGCTCATTGCCTGATTTTCAGCCTGCACTGTTAAATATCAGCCGCATACAGATGTCTTTCTTCAGTAAAAGCAATTATCCGGTAATTTTACAGCCAAAAGAGCGACTATGTTTATCCGCCAGTTATACACCGGCTGCCTGAGTGAAGCAGCCTATTATATTGAAAGCAACGGCGAGGCGGCTGTGGTGGATCCCCTGCGGGATATTGATGCCTACCTTTCGCTTGCCAATGAAAGAAAAGCAAGGATCAAATATATATTTGAGACCCATTTTCATGCAGACTTTGTAAGCGGCCATCTTGATTTGAGCAATGCCACCGGCGCCCCGATTGTATACGGGCCCAATACCAATACCAAATTCCCCGTACATGTGGCCAAAGACGGTGAAACCTTTAAAATTGGAGAACTGACCATACGGGTGCTGCATACCCCCGGCCATACACTGGAGTCCAGTTGTTTTCTGCTGAAGGATGCAGCGGGGAAAGATCATTGCGTTTTTACCGGCGATACCCTGTTTGTAGGTGATGTAGGCCGGCCCGACCTGGCCCAGAAAGGGGCAGAGCTTACCATGAATGACCTGGCCGCTATGATGTATGACAGTATCCACACCAAACTATTTCCGCTGGCAGATGATGTAATCGTTTACCCGGCGCATGGCGCCGGCAGCAGTTGCGGTAAAAACCTGGGCAAAGAAACTTTCAGTACCATTGGCGAGCAGAAGAAATATAATTATGCCCTCCAGGCCGCCACCAAAAATGAATTTATCAGGGCTGTTACCATCGGCATTGCAGATCCGCCCCAATACTTCCCCATCAATGCCAAAATAAATAAGGAAGGATACGATAGCCTGGAAGAAGTGCTGGAAAAAGGAATGAAGGCATTAACGGTTGAGGCATTCAAAAAAGAAATGGATGAAAGGACCATTATATTGGATACACGGAATGCAACCGTATTCACCCAGGGCTTTGTTCCCGGCTCTGTGAGTATTGGCCTGGAAGGCCGTTTTGCAGAATGGGCGGGCAGCCTGCTGCCTTTTGATGTTCCAATACTGCTGGTAACAGAACCCGTCAAGGAAAAAGAAAGTATGGTGCGCCTTGCCAGGGTGGGATTTGATAAAATGAAAGGTTACCTGGCAGGAGGCTTTGAGGCCTGGAGAAATGCCGGGGAAGGTATTGATATGATTGTGGATGTGGAACCGGATGAACTGATGATGGACATTCCGCATGATAAAAACCTTGTAGTTTTAGATGTACGCAGGGAAACTGAATTTGCCGACGGGCATCTGAAAAATGCTGTGAATATTCCGCTCAATGAAATGACAGACCCCGGCAGTATAGCCAGCCTGGAAGAAACCCAAAACCTGTATGTGCATTGCGGCGGGGGATACCGCAGTGTTATTGCTGCGTCTTTGTTAAAAAGACAGGGGATGCACAACCTCAGGAATGTGCTGGGCGGCTGGAATAAAATAAAAGAACTGGAAAAAGCGGAAATAGTGAAAGAAAAGAGTGTACTTAATTAAGAAAGATTGTTTGTCATGCCGGACTTGATCCGGCATCTTAATTTAGCTTAACAAAAAAACTGTCATTATTTCGGCAAGCTTAATAAGACGGGGTCATTAATTTTCAAACCCGGAGCCTACATTTTTGACTTTATCCACGCATCCAGTTCCGGAGAACTCTCGCAGCTGATGATGGCTGCATTTCTTGGTTTTGTCCCGTTGTGAACACCTACATGCCATAACCTTTGACTATCTACCACAAAATGCGCCCCTTTCGGCATAGGCACATGGGCTTCTGATTCTTTGATGGGGAGATTATTTTCATCGCTGTCGTACAGCAGCATGTAGCTGTCAGGATTATCAGTTAATTCAATCCACATCCTTACCACCCAGCCTTCGCCTTCGGGATTTAAACGATTGTTATCATCACGGTGAACAGAGCGAAGGGCCTGGTCATGATTTTGAGGTTCCAGCTTTATGATCCGCACCCTGCCAAAATTGGCCGGTATGGATTTTATGTAAGCCATCAGGTTCGGACATTTATCAGTATTGGGAGTAAACAAAGCATGTTTATCCGGCTTGCCGTTTTCCCAAAAGCCCTTACATTCCAATGTACCATCACAGGAGGCCAGCGGGGCAAAGTTGGTATCGCCGCCGCTTTTCCAGTCCATATACACCAGGCTCTCCCATTCAGAGGAGGGTATATGAGATATATCCAGTGTCTTCATAATAACATAGCCCTTATCTTTCATTACGGGCATTTCATAATGACTGGTGTTGACCGGAATTTTTACAGACCAATGTTCACTGTGAGGCCAGAATATGGCAGGGGCTGGTGAAGACATGTTTAAGGTTTTATAATACAAAAAAGCAGGATCGAAAGTAGTAAATATCGCTTAAAGAGGATATGAGTAACTATTTATGATAGTTATTTATTTTCCCAATAAAAAGTTAACGCCCCTTTTTTTTCGCCACTCGCCAAGCCAATAGCGCCATTCGCCGAAAACAGAATAAATCCATAATTGAAGAGGTTATTTTTATTCTACGAAGATTTTAGTAGTTATGACACACACCAGCTGTAACCAGTAAAAATCATTAACCGTCATAACAAAGTATAGCCATGAAAATCAAAATCAATGCAACCCTTGGGCTTGCCCTGTTATTTATAAGCGGCTCATGGCAGGCTCAGAACCCCGCCCCGCTTCAACTGCAGGCAAAACGAACTAACCAACCAGTTAAAATTGATGGTCTTATTAATGATGAGGCATGGAGGGATGCTGCCGTGATGACCGACCTGACAGAGTTTCGCCCAAAAGTGGGCGCTAAAGAAGCACCGGAAACAAAAACGGTGGCTTACCTCATGTACAATGATGAAGGTATCTACTTCGGCGGTCATTGTTATGAAAGAACCAAAGACAGCATTGCTACCGAACTGGCGGGCCGTGACGGTTTCGGCACAAACGATTATGTGGGTTTGATATTTGATACCTATTATGACAAGCTGAATGGATTTGAATATTTTATCACACCGCTGGGTGAGCAATGGGATGCCAAGATGTCGCCCAACACCAATGGCTAACAGCGAAGACTTCAGCTGGAATGCCGTATGGCAAAGCGGGGCCGTAATACATGATAATGGCTGGAGCTTTGAAATGTTCATTCCTTATGCGGCTATCCGCTTCGGGAAAAAAGAAGTACAAAACTGGGGTCTGAACATTACCCGGAGAAGAAGAAAAACCGAACAGCAATTCACCTGGAATCCTATTGACCCGAATGTAAACGGCTTTTAAACTCAGGAAGGGATGTGGACAGGTATTACAGATATAAAGCCTCCCTTGCGATTGCAGTTTTCACCTTATTTCTCCGTTTATGCCAATCATTTTCCTGGCAATCAGCCCGGATCAAAAAACTGGACCAGTCAGGTAAACGGGGGGCTGGATCTGAAATACGGCCTGCGCGGACGCTTCAATTTTAATATCTGGCAGGAATGAGCCAATACAAAGTACACCCACCGTGATCTTGGGTTTTGGACCAACAATAATTACATGGATCAGGGTCTTTGGGTGGGATATAAATGGATTGAACCCAAAAGCTTTTACAACCGGATATTCCTGAATTCCAACTGGCGTTTCAGTAAACTGCTGAAACCAATTGGTGATATTGACCAGCAATATCAGGAAGCCAATGTAAATTTTAATATCAACATCCAGTCAAAAAAACTTTGGTGGCTGGGCAGTTTTACCAACCTGATGTTCCGCGGCAATGATTTTTATGAGCCAAGAAAAAATGGATGGTTTTTCAGGCGGGGCGCCCGCCTGGTATTTGGCGGATGGTTTGAAAGCAATGAAGCCAAGAAATATTCATTCAGTTCTGAAGTTTTTACCCGTACTTTTTTCAATTTTTACAACGGCTTCAGCTACCAGGTTTCGCTGCGCCAGCAATACCGGTTCAATAATAAGCTTACCGTATCACACCGGATAAATACCAACCCCTGGTTCAACAATATCGGTTATGCATTTGTGCCCAACAGCAGCGAGATCAATTTTGCCAGACGCAGGAGAAATACGATTGAGAATATTCTTTTTGTCAAATACAGTTTTACCAACAAAATGGGCCTTACTTTCCGGGCAAGGCATTACCTGAGCAATGTGTATAATAAAAAGTTTTATTTACTTCAAAAAGACGGCAGCCTCAAACCTGCTGCTTTTGTTAACGAAGCGGATCAGAATTTTAACCTGTTCAATATTGATATGGTGTATACCTGGCAGTTTGCTCCGGGCAGTTTTATCAACATTGTATGGAAAGATGCAGCCCAGCATTTTACCCGTAATGTGGAAGACAGTTATTTCAAGAATTTCAGGCAGACAATAGAATCAGATCAGAACAACAACATCTCTTTAAAAGTGATTTATTTTCTTGATTACCTTGAGCTGAAAAAACTGAAGAAGAAAAAAAGGCAGTGACGAAAGATATCGGGTTATTTTCAGGCAGGGAGGGGATGTATGCATTTCTTCCCTGTTCTTTTATCACTCCTGCCTATTCAATAATTTCCCCGTATTCAGGTTTGTACTCATGTTTCCACCGCCGGTGGCTCCAAAGATAATTAGATGGCTGAAAACGGATGGCCTGCTCAATGTATGCTGCAAAGGCTTTTGTCATTTGCCCTTCATTCATGGTGGCAGCATCCGCAGTGATAAACCTGGTATCAATACGATAATGTCCTCTTTTCGTTTTATAAAAATGTGCAAATACGATAGAAGCATTTATAGCAGCAGCTCCCCTTTCAGCGCCTTTAATAAAGGGTGTTGGTTTGCCAAAAAAATTAATCCAGTAGGCATTAAGCGGATGCCCGGGACTTTGATCTGCCGCCGAAGCTAATAAATGCGGTTGTTTAATATATTTTAAATAGGAGTTTTTAAAATCAGTAGCAGGAATCAATATAGTGCCGTATTTACTGCGGATATCAAATATTATTTTATCCATCGTCTTATTAATGGCCGGGAGATATATACCTAAAAAAGGCACTTTTACTTTTTTTACAAGCCCCCAGTTTACATATTCCCAGTTCATATTATGCATGCCCAGCGCATGAATTGGCTTGCCGGTTGCATAGGCCTGTTCAATCCCTGATAAATCGGCAACAAATCTTTTTTCAACATCGCTGATATTCCAATGTAAAAATTTAAGTGTCTCAATAAAAGTGTCTGTAAGGTTATGATAAAAATCTTTTGCAATTTTTAATCTTTCTTTTTCCGTTTTTTCAGGAAAAGCTATTGAGAGGTTATTCATTACCACATTCTTCCGGTACTTCACCAGGTAAAAAAGGATACCAAACGAGAGAGCTGAAAAAAGATAAAGTAACCTTAGGGGCAATAAAGATAGCAGCCGCAATATTCCATATACAACATAATACATAGCCGGCAAAGATAACCACTACAGTACGATATTCTGAACCAGGCTGCTCTTATCCGGATAGTCTGTATTAAAGTGAAGACCCCTGCTTTCTTTTCTGAAAGATGCGCCTTTTACAATCAGGTAGCCAACAGTAATCATATTGCGAAGTTCGAGGAGCTGAGGCGAAAGCGTAGATGTTTCGTAAAGCTGTTCTGTCTCCTCCCATAAAAGATCAAGCCGTCGCATGGCCCTTTGTAAACGGATGTCGTTGCGGACGATACCCACATAATCACTCATCACCAATTGCAGTTCTTTCAGGCTTTGGGTGATCAGGATCATTTCCCTGGGTTCAGCAGTACCCTGTGCATTCCAGTCAGGAAAAAGCCCCCCTGCCCCCCGCTGGGGGGTTCTTGTTTCCTCCTTTTCAAAAATCTTCACAGCATCCATGTAACAACGGTGCGCAAACACCATCGCTTCTAATAAAGAATTGGAGGCTAAGCGGTTTGCCCCATGCAAACCGGTTGATGCACATTCACCGCAGGCATATAAATTACGTATGCTGCTTCTGCCCCACTCATCTGTTTTAATACCGCCGCAACTGTAATGAGCTGCCGGCGATACCGGGATCATGTGCTTTATGATATCAATACCAATGCTCATGCATTTATCATGAATATTCGGAAAATGTTCAATAAATCTTTCCTTTCCGAAATGCCGGCAGTCAAGCCATACATGTTCTGTACCAGTTCTTTTCATTTCACTGTCAATCGCCCTCGCCACAATATCACGGGGCGCCAGATCTTTTCTTTCATCATAGCGCTCCATAAAAGCCTCTCCATTCCGGTTCCTTAGTATACCTCCGTCGCCTCTCACCGCCTCGGTAATTAAAAAAGCCTGCCCTTTTACACCTGGTTCGTATAATGCCGTTGGGTGAAACTGAATGAATTCCATATTCTCTACCCGGCCCTTGGCACGGTACACCATGGCCACACCATCTCCTGTTGCTATGGAGGGGTTGGTAGTTGCTCTGTAAACCTGCCCGTTGCCCCCGGTTGCCAGCAAGGTGATTTTTGCCAATATTTTTTCAATCATATTACTTTCCAGGTTCAGAACATACACTCCGTAGCATTCCACATCAGGCGTTGCTTTGTTTACCAGGTAACCCAGATGGTGCTGGGTAATGATATCAACCACAAAGCAATGCTTGACAAATTCAATATTTTTCTGTTTTGCCACCTCTTCAATCAGAGCTCTCTCCAATTCCTTTCCTGTAACATCCTTATGGTGCAGAATGCGGAACTCCGAATGCCCTCCTTCTTTTCCTCTTTTATAATCTCCGTCTGCTTCTTTATCAAACCGGGCGCCCCAGTCAATTATTTCCCGCACTCTGTCCGGGCCTTCCTTCACCACAACCTCTACCACTTTTTCATTGCAAAGGCCATCTCCGGCAATCAAAGTATCTTCAATATGTTTTTCAAAACTGTCATTCTCCGGATCATTTACCACAGCAATGCCGCCCTGCGCATATTTGGTATTTGTTTCATCAGCAGCGGCTTTGGTTATTATCAAAATTTTCTTATCGGGAAAATGACTGGCTACTTTCAGGGCATAGGTGAGCCCAGCAATGCCTGAACCGATGACCAAAAAATCTGTTTGTCGCATGAAGCCAAATTATTTTTGATAGCCTGATCGTATATATAAACAAGCGCCTTTTATTATTAAATACTGGGCCAGTCCATAGGTAAGCATGGTTACAGCACCGGCCATCTCAAATGGATGATAGAATTTATTAACAGCCAAAACTGAATCAGAAATAACAAATAGTAAGGCACCTGCCGCAAGCAGTTTACCGGTTTCTCTGTTTCGGATGAACGCCATGTGTAAAGCCAGTACCAGCATAAAGCTGATAATAAGGCCATATATCACCACCGGCATTTTCATTTCACCCAGGTGCGGAAAAAGCAACAAAATTAAACCCGTATAATATGCGGCCACCGGCAGAAACAATCCTGGCTTTCCCTTGAGACCTTCTGTTCTTCTGATATTGTGAAAAAAGATAATGTAGCAAATATGTGCCAGCAAAAAAGCCGAAAGACCAAAAAGAAAAAAATCAGGGATATTATCCTGGAACATCAAAAGCACATCGCCGGACCAGGAAAAGAAAAGCGCTGCTGCAATCCACTTTTTAAAAGACGAGGTAATTGCTGACGTGTTGAAAACCAAAAACAATACCAGCACCGGCATCAGCAAAGGTTTGGAAAGATACTGGAGAAGGGCATTGCCGGTTTCCACGGCGATAATATCAACAAGAAGAACCAGAAAGAAAAAAATTATCAGGCTTTGCTTTTTCATCTATCTATAAGGGGTTTACCCAGACGTTATTTTCTTTCAGCAAATTAATCAATTCAGCCACAGCCACCTCACTGTTTACATTACGCTTCACTACTTCTTTGCCTTTATAAAGAGTGATCTTACCCGGACCGCTGCCCACATATCCAAAGTCTGCATCGGCCATTTCACCCGGGCCGTTTACAATACAACCCATAATGGCAATTTTAACTCCTTTCAGATGATTGGTTACTGCTCTTATTTTAGCCGTGGTTTCCTGCAAGTCAAACAAAGTGCGGCCACAACTGGGACAACTGATGTATTCGGTTTTGGAAATCCTTGTTCTTGTAGCCTGCAATATATTAAAAGCAGTGTTGTTGGTGAATTGATAAAAGTCTTTTACCGGTAAATAAGTTCTTCCGGTTACTCGCAGGTTTTTCATTTCAGCTTTACTGTTGTAGCCCAGGCAAATTCCATCGCCCATCCCCTCTAAAAACAAAGCGCCGGTTTCTGTGGCAAAATGTATCAGGTGCTCATCGGGGGTTTGCCAGCTACTTTCTGCAATCAGCACAACAGGGTTTTTTATTCCCCCGTTCATAAGTTCAACAAACATATGGCGAATGGATTGTACCGCATTTAATCTTGTTGAACTTAAACAAATAACAACAGATGGATTGTTTGCCAGTTTGTCAAGGTATGCAAAGTCATTAATTGATGTGTCATCGCTGAAACAATCCAGCATTACAAAATTGATTTTGTCGCTTATTTCGATTGCTTCAGCAAACCCCTTATCACTGTAAATGGGAAAATATTTTGCCTTATCCTCTGCCTCCTGCCATGCAGCAGGATAAACAATCACTTTTAACGTGCCCGGTAATGCAAAATCCAATAACTGATGCCCGGTAAAAATAAAGTCAGCTGCCGCATCACTGATAAACCATTTGTCTGTTTTCTCATCATAACTATACCCTATGCTTTGCAGGTGCTGGGGAGTGATATTATCCATCTTACTCAAATCAGCAATTACCACCGGCACCTGCTTACCTCCAATATTACCAACAGGAAAACTTTCCCTTCTTTTATATTCAAATGGTGAATATGGAAGTTTGATCTCTCCATTTTCATCCCTGACCTCTGACTTCTGGCCTCTTACCTCATATCTCTTCACCAAATCCTTACATACCGGCATCTCAAATTCGGGATCCTCCGTCAAGGAGACCCTTATCGTATCACCCATACCATCTTCGAGCAAAGTACCAATACCAACTGCAGATTTTATTCTTCCATCTTCTCCATCGCCTGCCTCCGTTACACCTAAATGCAAAGGATAAACTTCGCCAAATTCATCATACATCATTTTAATCAATAAGCGATAAGCCTGCACCATCACCTGCGGATTGCTGCTCTTCATACTCAGCACAATATTGTGATAAGCTTCTGACCTTGCTATCCGTAAAAACTCCATGGCGCTTTCCACCATTCCTGTCGGCGTATCTCCGTAACGGCTCATGATGCGGTCGCTGAGCGACCCGTGATTGGTGCCAATACGCATCGCCGTGCCGTACTCTTTGCATATCTTAACCAGCGGTGTAAAACGTTCCCTTATCCTGTCAATCTCTTCTGCATACTCTGTATCAGTGTATTCAATTTGCTCAAATTTTTTCTTATCCACGTAGTTGCCGGGATTTACCCTTACCTTTTCTACAATCCTTGCAGCTATTTCAGCAGCATTGGGTGTAAAATGAATATCGGCAACAATGGGTGTGTTATATCCCCTTTTGCGGAGCTCATTTTTAATGTTCAGCAAATTCTCTGCCTCCTTTTTCGACGGGGCTGTAATACGTATCAGTTCTGAACCAGCCTCAATGCAACGGATGCTTTGTTCAACCGTGGCAATAGTATCCATCGTGTCGGTAGTAGTCATCGTCTGCACCCGGATGGGATGATAGTTTCCCAGTAAAAGGCCTCCGATGCTGACTTCTTTCGTTTTAAGACGTCTGTATTCCGTTAGTGATTCGCAATAAAATTGCATGAGTAATTTGCTAATGTTATACTATGCTGATGTGCTGATTGGCGAAGTTACTAAAGAATGGAGTTGCAGGGCTTTGGAACAGCATATTAACCAATTTAATCACCAGTCTTTTGGTTGAGAACCGCCTGATTTACTCTTTTCTTTTTGCAAGCGCTGTTGTACTTCTTTCTCTTTTTGCTGCAGCAGTTTAAGCCTTTGCTCAGCTTCTTTAGGACTCATTTTAAATTGCGGTTGTTTTTGCTTTTGCCGGTCCTGCGGCTTTTCATCTTTTTTTTCGTTTTGCTTTTGAGGCGGAGTTTTCTTTTTGAGTTCAAGCAATGCCTTTTGCAGGTTCTCCCGGGCCTCTTTGTCAGCCGGGTTGCTGCGAAGGGCATTTTTATACGCTTCAATACTTTCCTCCGGGTTTTTTTGCTGGCTTAGAATTACGCCTTTATTATAGAATGCATTGGCCCTTAGATTCGTAATGCTTGCTTCCCTTGCTATTGCGGTGAACAGCTGCACGGCCTCTACTTTCTGTTCCTGTCTGTACAAAGAGTTTGCCTGGTTAAACCTGGCTGTCATACTGGACGGATCAGCCTGCAGCGCTTTATTATACTCTGCTGAAGCTTTATCGTATTCATTGTTTTTGTAATATTCATTTCCCGTATGTATCAGACCTTCTGCCTGCCTTGACTGGCAATAAGCAAAAGCCGGCAGGAATAAAAAAAACAGTATAAACATTTTCCTGCTCATGCCAGTGCTTTTTTACGTTCAGGGACAAAGTTTTCAGCCAGCAGCAATACAAACATGGCTGCGGCAAACCACATAAAGAAAGTCCGGAAATTCATTTGTGATATATCATTGAATGCTTTGCCTTCAATTTGAGAAAGCTGGCGCTTAACCAGCACAACTGCTTCTGAACTATTCTGCAGGTTGATGTAAATCCCGTTTGTGCCGGCAGCAACTTCTTTAAGCACTGATTCATTCAGCTTTGAAACAACCGTATTGCCGGATTCGTCCTTCTTTTCTCCTGTAACCGGATCGGTAATAACTGAGCCTTCTGTTGTTCCGATTCCAACTGTGTTGATCATGATTCCCTGTTCCGCCAGGTCCTTTGCTGTTTTTACAGCGCTGTTATCATGGTCTTCTCCATCTGAAATAAGAATGATTGTTTTAAACCGCTTATCGGTTGGGTTAAATGCCCGGCTGCTTATTTCCATGGCATCTCCCAAAACGGTTCCCTGCTGAGGCACCGCATCCGGGCCGGCCGATAAAACAAAAAGCTTTGCGGCCCCGTGGTCTGTGGTCAGGGGCATCTGCATATAGGCTTTGCCTGCAAACAAGATAAGTGCAACCCGGTCATCCGGCCTTTCATCCAGTAAACGGTTCACAAACTGTTTAGCCCTTTCAAGCCGGTTCGGCGGCATGTCCGCAGCCAGCATACTTTTACTTACATCCAATGCTACGGCAATATCAATACCCTTACGTTGCAGTTTATCAACGCCATCTGTTTGTCCCGGATTCATGGCAGCAATGATCCCGGCTGCAAAAGCAGCAAACAATAAAATATATTTCAGGTTAAACCGCCTGGGAGAATAACCGGCAATAAGAACATTCACCAGTTGTTCATCGCCAATCCTTTTTTTTACTTTCTTTTTCCAATGCAGAAATGCTGAAAAAAGCAATATCAATACAGCAATGCAGATAAAAAGCCCGCTAAGTTCTTTATGTTCAAAACTAAATTTCAAATCAGTAAATGATGTTCAAAAATCAAGCCGTCATCAATTTTTCAACAACTGCCGTCAGCGCTTTCAGCGGCTGACGGGGTTGGTTAACTACATTTTGCCTTCAAAAAATCCCAGTTGCTTCAAAATGTCTTTCAGTATTTTCATACGGACCGGTATCATATCAAATTTCTTACCGGGTGATTCAATATTCAACACAAAAAAATAAGGATGTTTATTTTCCTCTATCCACCCAACTATCCAGCCAATGGCATGATCTTTTTCTGTAAACCCCCATCCGGTTTTATAACCCAACCGGTAATTGGTATTATCTTCAAACAGCATGGCCCTTTTTACCACTTCCTGGTAACTTTTAAAAAAAGGAAGCTGGTTAAAATACAACCGCTTTACCAGTCCCAGTTGCTGGTCGGGGGTAATTTTAAGTGAATTATCAATCCAAAAACTGTCTATTGCAGTTTTGATGGTTACTTTTTCTGAAATTTCTTTTGCACCATATTTTAAACTATCGAGCCAGAGCTGCATCGTATCCTTACCTATCCGGCGGGCCACTTCCTGGTAATATGGCAGTGATGATACCCTAAAGGCTTCATACATGGTAAGGTCTTTATTCCAGTCATTATTCCATCGTTTTACCCCATCCCATTTAATCACCATACTGTCATTAATAATCTTACCGGTTTGCAAACCGATCAGGGAGTTGACAATCTTGAAAGTGGATGCCGGCAGGTAACTGCTGTCGCGGTAGCGGCCGAGGTTATATACGGTGAATTTGCCGGTGGCATTATTCATCAGCGCAAAACAACCTTCTACTTTATTTTCATCAAAGTATTTCTTCAGGCTTTTATCCTGCTTTACATTATTCTGCGAGCAGGCTGTTAAAAACAGTGCGGTAAACGACGCAAAGACTATTTTCTTCATCCGGTATAAAAAGTTTTGGCAAAGGTAACATCATGGCGCCCGTTTTAAAACGGCTTTTTGATAGCTGTTCATTTTGTAGCTGTCGACTTTGGGACTTTCTTCCGTACCGCCACCACTGGTGGCAAGCGGTTTGGCCCCGATGCTGTAAAACTCCACCATTAGTTGATTGTTTTCCATCGAATAGCTGTTTATAATCGTATTCGACTGCACCGTAAAGGCACCGCTGAACTTATTTCCCGCCCAAAACTGGTCCAGCACAATGCCATTGCGTTCATCAATTACCCAATGCCCTGCTGCAACATCTTTGGGTTTTAATAAATAAGGCCGGTTATCTTCAGAAGCCTTGCCATAAATAATTTGCCAGGTGAAATGACCGGTGCTGTCGGCAGGCCGGATATGAAGCTCCATATTCACTTTTTGAGGATCAGCTTTGCCAGCTTTGAACCATTGCAATTCACCTTTCCAACTGCCCACCCAGCTTTCAGGAAAAGACCCTTTTTGTGCAGTTGCGGTTAAAGAAAATGCAATAATAAGAACTGCAAATAACAAACACTTCATACAGAGATTTTTTCAAAAATAAAAAATCCCGCCAGGCGGGATGACAAAACTCTTTTAATTTCCTGATTAAAGATAAAATCCGCCTTTTTGTTTGTAGTGTCTTACTCCATTACAATCCCTTTTGGTGGCAGCGCATGAACTTAATACAAACATTACTGTGGCAACGAGGGCCAGGGTAAACAAGATTTTTTTCATGTTTTGTTTCAAATTGGGTACTGCCTTGATCCTTCGGCAAGCTCAGGATGCTGCGGCGTACAGTTCAACAATCAGTTAAGGAAATTCCAAGGGATGATTGGTGGGTAGTGTTTAGACCATCGTAGTAGTTAGAAACGAAAATAATGCCGGATTATTACTTCTTATAGTTTTTCCCGGTTTTTTTTCCGCAGCCTTATCGGAAAACTACGGGATAAGCCTTAGTTATCGTAAAAACCCGGGGTTGTTGCAAGCATTGGCCTCTAAAATCAGGCCTGCTGTTCCTTTAGCACTCCCTGTTCCTTCGCAATTTTGGTAAACGCAGCTATTGCTTTATCCAGGTGCTGCTGTTCATGTGCCGCACTCAGCTGCACCCTAATCCTTGCCTGGCCCTTGGCCACCACCGGGAAGAAGAAACCGATAACATAAATGCCTTCTTCTAAAAGTTTAGCGGCCATAGTTTGCGCCAGCACCGCATCATACAGCATGATGGGAACGATGGGATGATCGCCGGGTTTGATATCGAAGCCGGCTTCGGTCATCTTGCTGCGGAAGTATTTGGTGTTATATTCCAGCTTATCTCTTAATTCTGTTGTTTCTGTAAGCATATCCAGCACAGCAATGGAGGCACCAACGATGGAAGGCGCCAGGGTGTTGCTGAACAAATAAGGCCTTGACTTCTGCCGCAGCATATCAATGATCTCCTTTCTTCCGGATGTAAAACCGCCGGAGGCCCCGCCTAAAGCCTTACCCAATGTGCCGGTGATAATGTCGATCTTACCCATCACACCGCGGTACTCATGGGTGCCCCTTCCTGTTTTTCCTAAAAAGCCGGAAGAGTGGCATTCATCAATCATGATACAGGCATCGTACTGCTCTGCTAGTTTAACTATTTCATCCAGCTTTGCAATGGTGCCATCCATACTGAACGAACCATCCGTTACAATAATGCGGCTGCGGGCACCGGCTGCTTCTTTTAGTTTAGCCTCCAGGTCATTCATATCGTTGTGCTCATAGCGGTAGCGCTGGGCTTTGCACAAACGAACGCCGTCAATAATACTTGCATGGTTCAGCGTATCGGAGATGATGGCATCCTGCTCGTTGAACAAGGGTTCAAACACTCCTCCGTTAGCATCAAATGCGGCGGCATATAATATAGTATCCTCCGTGCCGAGGAATTTCGAGATCTTTTCTTCCAGTTCTTTATGAATATCCTGTGTGCCGCAGATGAACCGCACACTGCTCATACCATATCCGCGGTGGTCAATGGCTTTGTGGGCAGCTTCTATCACTTTGGGGTGGCTGGAAAGGCCGAGGTAGTTGTTGGCGCAAAAATTCAGCACTTTTCTTCCATTCACTACAATTTCTGCCCCCTGGGGGCTTTCAATGATCCGTTCGGTTTTATATAGTCCGGATGCTTTTATTTCCTCTACTTCTTTGGCAATGCGTTGTACCAGTTTTTCATTCATAAACTTCAGGCTTTGCGGCAAATATAGAAAAGTGTTGCGGGGGCTAATACAGCTGCTTCAGGCAGTCAATACCCAAAAATCAGTATTAACGGGGTAATGGCCTGATTGTGAAAAGTCTATTAAGGCTGCCCGCTTCCCGCAATAACGGCAGGTGTACCGTTACAATTTTTACAGGCCGAGCTTCCTCCGGATGCCAAAAGGAATGGCATTTTTATTTACAATAACCGCCAGTGTCCGCATTTTAAAATAATCTTCCCGCATCCAGATAAAGCCGCCGAGCGGATTGGAATAATGGCCCCAGGAGTTTTTGATATAATACCAGGTGTCGCCGTTTTTATCTTTTGCTTTTCCAACGATATGCATCATATGGTTCAGCTGGGTGGTCTGGTCTTCAAAGGCAGTTTGTCTTTCCACTCTAAAATCTTTTATTGTTCCGGGCATATATGCAACACCTTCCCCGTATTCAAAATACAGGTCGTTGGCATCACCGTCCCAGGCCACCGTATATCCTTTTGCCAGCGCTGAATCTGTAATTGCCGAAAAATCAGTTAATGGCACATTTCAGTATTCGTCGCCGGTCCAGTTATATTGATCCTCCAGTACAAATTTTGAATAAAATGGATGATGGGTATAGGAAGTAATCTCAATGTAATCATCCGGATGGATGCCAAGATATTGCTCCATAAACGAAAACGAAGTGTACAACCGGCCCCTGTAAATAAACTCAGCGGGAACCGGTCCGTAATAATAATCAAAGATTTTGTTCAAGGTTTCATTTTGCTTTTGATCAAGTTCCACAACCCCTTTTTCTATTAGCCCTTTTACCATCCTGCTTAAAATGGTGTCCATTTCTGCGTGATTATGGTTTAGCTCACCGCGGCCTTTGCCAGGGTAAGCTTCTTCCGGCACCAGGCCGAAATTTTTCATTACCCATACCGCATCATGAAACTGGCCGCCGGGAGTAAAAAAATTACCTCCTTTCAGTTTCAGATGCCGGTGAATTTTCCGCAGCATGGAATGACGGGCAATAAACATTTCACTCAGGTCCACTTCAACTTTGCCCGCTTTAATTAATTCACTTTCTAACAGTGAAATACTGGAAAAACTCCAGCAGGTGGAAGACATGTGCTGATCTTTAACAGGGGTGCAATGGATGGTTGGGAGAGCCGGCAGGTTAAGCTCAACCCTTTTAAGCCTCTGGGCAAAAGAGAGGTGGGAAACCAGGAAAAACAGGAAATATAAAACTCTGAACATGAAACAAGTTTCTTCAAACTAATCTCTCTTCATCAATAACCCGATACCCTGCTGTGGGTATTTTGAAAGCCCTCATTACAGCTTACTTTTTTGATTTCCTCCTCCACTCCGGGATCAAAACCTCACTACTAACCCCTCTCCGGCAGGAGAGCGGAACACAACATCTGCTATAAACGGCCATTCTTTATCTCTTCCACCACTCCCGGGTCTAATAATGTTGTGGTATCGCCAAGATTGGAGATTTCTCCCTCTGCAATCTTTCTTAAAATTCGCCGCATGATTTTTCCGCTTCTTGTTTTGGGCAGCCCGGAAACAAACTGGATTTTATCGGGCTTGGCAATCGGGCCGATGATTCTTGTCACAGTTTGTAAAATATCCTGTCTTCTGAGGTTTTCATCACCGTGGTGACCCTTATAAATCACATAAGCATAAATGCCCTGTCCTTTTATATCATGCGGGTAGCCCACCACAGCGCTTTCCACTACTCCGGCATGCATATTGATTGCGTTCTCCACTTCAGCGGTACCAATACGGTGGCCGCTTACATTTAATACATCATCCACTCTTCCTGTAATGCGATAATTCCCTTGTTCATCTTTCAAGGCTCCATCGCCGGTGAAGTATAAATTTTCATACGTGACGAAATAATTCTGTCTGCACCTCTCATGGTCTCCCCAAGTGGTACGAAGAATACCCGGCCATGGCGCTTGAATACATAAATTGCCGGAAATGACGCCTCCCCCTCCGGGGGGAGCTTGGGAGGGGGCTCCATTCTCATCAAGCAGTACCGGCTGTACACCCGGCATGGGCCGTGTGGCCCAGCTTGGTTTAGCCGGAGTAACGCCTGCAAGGTTTGAAATCAGCGCACCTCCTGTTTCCGTTTGCCACCAGGTATCCACTATCGGGCATTTTTTCTTACCAATATTTTCATCATACCAGTGCCAGGCCTCCTCATTGATGGGTTCGCCAACTGTTCCCAGAATTTTTAATGATGATAAATCTTTTCCTTTCAGCGGCTCGGTACCAAATCCCATTAAACTTCTGATAGCTGTCGGAGCGGTGTAAAGAATGTTTACTTTATGCCTGTCAACAATATCCCAAAACCTTCCTGCATCAGGCCAGGTTGGGATGCCTTCAAACATCAATGAAGTGGCGCCGGCGCTTAACGGACCATAGACAATATAACTATGCCCCGTTATCCAGCCAATATCGGCAGTACAAAAATGAATCTCGCCGGGTTTGTATTGAAATACATTTACAAAAGTGTAAGTAGTCCACACCATATAACCGGCGCAGGTATGAACAACCCCTTTAGGTTTACCTGTGGAACCTGATGTATAAAGAATGAACAAAGGGTCTTCTGCGTCCATTTCTTCGGCAGGGAAAGAGACAAAACCATTTTTTTCTATTTGGTCTTCTGATATATCCATTTCATCTTCCCACCAAACATCCCGGCCCTTGATCATGGAAACAGGAGTTCTTGTTCTAGTGTAAACAATCACTCTCTTGACTGTTTTATTTCCAATCAGTGCATCATCAATAACACTTTTCAGCGGAATATCTTTTCCGCCACGATAAGCTCCATCGCAGGTAATGATGTATTCCGCTTGTGCATCATCTAACCTGTCGGCAATACTTTGTGCGCTGAAGCCGCCAAAGATGACTGAATGAATGGCGCCAATTCTTGCACAGCCCAGCACCGCATACACCAACTCAGGCACCATGCCCATATATATACATATACGGTCGCCTTTCTTTGCTCCATTGTTGCGAAGCATCTGCGCCACCTGGCAAACTCTTTTATGCAACCGGTTGTAGGTTACAATCCTTACCCGGTCATTAGGATCGTTTGGTTCCCAGATGATAGCTGGCTTTTCGCCCATGGTAGCAAGGTGACGGTCAATACAGTTTTCTGTGATATTTAGTTTTGCTCCTTCAAACCATTTTATTTTGGGTTCTTTAAAATTCCATTCCAATACCTTGTCCCATTTTTTTCTCCATTTAAAATTTTCTGCAACAGAAGTCCAGAAGGCTTCGGGTTCTTCCACACTTTTTTTATAGTCTTTATGGTATTGCTTCAGCGATGTTATCTGAAATGGATATGACATAGGCAATCTTTTACCCCTTAAAAGTACGAAGACAAAAAATTTATCCGCAGCATAAAATCTATTCGTATTTTAATCCCATGAACGAAACAAAAACCGGCGGCTGGGCCATACGCAAAATCATAGCTGCTTCTTCAGTAGGCACCATGATTGAGTGGTATGATTTCTACATCTTTGGTATGCTGGCCAAAACCATCAGCACCCAGTTTTTCCCGGAAGGAAATCCTACTGCTGCATTGCTGAGTACCCTGGCTGTATTTGCTGCGGGTTTTATTGTCCGCCCATTTGGAGCATTGGTCTTTGGCCGCATTGGTGACTTGGTGGGCAGAAAATATACTTTCCTGCTCACCCTTGTCATCATGGGTGTATCCACTTTTTTAATCGGCTGTGTACCGAATTATAAGAGTATTGGCATAGCTGCCCCTATCTTAGTTTTAATTCTAAGATTGTTGCAGGGCCTTGCCTTGGGTGGTGAATACGGCGGCGCCGCCACTTATGTGGCAGAACATGCACCAATTGGCAAAAGAGGTTTTTATACTTCCTGGATACAGACAACTGCCACTCTCGGTTTATTTATTGCCCTTGGCGTTATTATGCTGGTAAAGCTGAATATGCCCGATGCACAATTCAGCGCTGAATGGGGCGGCTGGCGTTATCCTTTCTGGATTTCAATCTTATTGGTTGGCATTTCTATATACATCCGTTTGAAGATGAAGGAATCCCCGCTTTATGCCGAGTTAAAGGCGGCAGGTAAAACATCCGTAAACCCGATAACAGAAAGTTTCAGGCACAAAGCAAATTTTAAAATGGTGCTCCTGGCATTGTTCGGCGCTGTAATGGGGCAGGGAGTGATCTGGTACACAGGCCAGTTTTATGCGCAAAATTTCTTAGAGACAAAATGCAATATTGAATTTGAGCAAAGCCGGACCATCATGCTCTGGGCTATTGCATTTGCCACCCCATTTTTTATTTTCTGGGGATGGCTAAGCGATAAAATCGGAAGGAAGTGGATCATGATGGCTGGGTTGTTGGGTGGAATTATTTTTTATAGACCAATCTTTGGAATTTTCCTGACTGATACAAATGTGAAGGAGTGGGTAATAGATGAATCTAAAATTGCTTCATTAAATGTTGTAAAGATTATAAACTCTGACACACTGGTAAACGGTGACACGGTAGTTCTTCATAAAAAAAAGAGATGGGAATATTCAGGAAATCACTTCAGCGAAGAAAAATATGATACACTCACTACAACCGGAGGGCGGACAAAATATCCCCCATTAAATGCATTAGGTCAGGACAAACCATCTGCTTTGCGGCCCGATATAAAACCGGTGTTTTCAGGCCTTAGCATTAATTCAGCCTCTTATTGGAAATTTATTTTCCTTGTTTTTGTTATGATCCTGTTTGTCACCATGGCCTACGGCCCTGTCGCAGCATTTTTAGTTGAATTATTTCCAACAAAAATCCGTTACACTTCGATGTCGCTTCCTTATCATATCGGTAACGGTATCTTTGGCGGGCTGGTCCCCTTTATTGGATTATTATTGACAACCACTTATCCCGTCGACCCGCTGGTGGGCCTGTGGTACCCGATTGGTGTGGCGGCTTTGTGTTTTGTAATCGGCTCTTTATACCTGAGAAATAAAATTGACAGAAATATATACGATTGAACTATGAAAAAATTCAACGCCTTTAAAAGATATTTCGGCCTTTTATTTTTAATACTGGCTCCTCTTGTTATTTATGAACTGGTTGCCGGTGCTGTTGCCAATATTGATTCTGCGGGTAAGAAAGACATCAACAACCCGGTGATCTGGATCATCATCATCACCATCTTCACCCCCATCGCTGCCGGGTTGGTTATTTTTGGATGGTACGCCTTCCGGGGTGAATATGATCACCTGCCGTGGAAGTCAAAGGAACTTGACAATTGATTTTTACAATATTGTTTTATTTTTTCCTGCTTCTTTCTCTGTCCAGTGCTCATGTAACTGAACAGGCGCTGTCTTTTTTCTCTGCATCCGCATCTGAATGATATCCACGAATAATGCAAAAGCCATAGAAAAATAAATATATCCTTTCGGAATTTTCATATCAAATCCTTCCACCAGCAGGGCAAAACCAATCAAGAGCAGGAAACTCAGGGCAAGCATTTTAAATGCCGGGTGCCTGTTTACAAAATTACTTACCGGCTCTGCCGCGAATAACATAATCACCACGGTAATTATTACAGCTGCATACATTATCCATATTTCTTTTACCATTCCCACAGCCGTAATAATTGAATCAATGGAAAAAACCATATCCATAATGAGCACCTGCCCGATAACGGCTTTAAAGGAGGCTGGTTTCAGTTTCATTGTTTTATCGCCCTCCACTCCTTCCATTTTGTGATATATTTCTGTTGCACTTTTGTATAATAGAAATAATCCGCCGCCAATCAATATCAGGTCCTTCCCCGAAATGCCTGTGTTGATAACAGTAAAGAGGTCTTTTTCCAGTTTCAAGATAACAGATATCAAAGCCAGCAAAGTAAGCCTGGTTATAGCCGCCAGCAGCAAACCAATACGCCTTGCCTTTTTCTGTTGGTGTTGGGGAAGTTTGGATGCCAGGATGGAGATAAAAATGATATTATCAATGCCCAGCACTACTTCCAATGCAATCAGCGTAAGGAATCCGATAATTATTTCATAATTCATGATTACTTTTTATAAATTAATAATTGTGCTAAACACCCACCCATTATTTCTTTGCATAATAGATTGGTTATTTATCCTTCTTCCCTGCTGCAGTGTCTGGTTCATATAACCACCTTCAATGGAAAGATTTTTATTCAGTTTATAACCGAGCAGCAGGAAAATCCGGTTCTGGTCAAAAATATTCACACCCAGATTTTTTCCGGCGCCAATAAAAATTTCATCGGCTGCGGCGGCATAAAGTTGTTTATCATTCTTTGCCCACATTGACCGCTGCATCCTGAACTGGTAACGGAAGCGGTGCAGAAAAAACCAGTCTTCAATCTCCCGGTTACCGACAGTGCCGGCTTTTACACGGCCCAGCCATCTTTGTTCAATACGGAAGCGGTGAGTAAATAAAAATTTATTTACCGGCTGCCGAAAACTGATTTGTTCATAAATGCGGTGTTCGGGAAATGTTCCGTTATTGGCAATGGGAAAATCGCCGTAGGAAAATGTTTCAATCCATCCGTAACCGAGATGCGCTGTTACGTTATCATTGATTTTATAATTAGCGCCGATGCGCAATAAGCTTTGTTGCCAGTTTTTTAATCCTTCATCCCTTCGCCACTGGTATTCCAGGTGCAGGCTCCATTTCTTATTCAGCAAAACAGTGTTGAACGTTTGCACCCAGTTGAGATAGTTATAATCATTCACCCGGTCGTTCTGGGCAACGACATTGAAATAACAAAGAATGAAAAAAGGAAATAAGATCTTTTTTTTCATACATATCCATTCAATAAATCCCGCCCCTGACGGGCGGGATCTGTGCTTCTAAAATAACCCTTGTTATGAAAGAGTCCCCTGCATTCTTGCCTGTTTTGGAGAAGGTTTTATGATTTTGGTGTCATTATAAAATTCCACCAGACCTGTTTCCACATTATACATAGCACCGCAAATACCTATTTCTCCTTTCTCAATCATATCATGCAGTATTACACTGCGGTTCAAAATATCCTTTACAGTACGGCGTACATTGATGGCGGCAACATTCTCCACAAACTCACCGTTGGCTGAGCTGCGTCCGGTGTTTGTGGTTGTTTCATCGTCCACGGCGGGTCTGAGTTTGGCAAGTAACGACGTCAGATTACCCATCTCCACATGATCGCAGGCGCCTTTTACGGCCCCGCATTTGGTATGGCCCAGCACCACAATGAATTTTGATCCCGCCACCTTGCAGGTAAACTCCATGCTGCCCAGTATATCTTCATTCACAATATTGCCGGCGATGCGTACGCTGAATATATCGCCAAGCCCCTGGTCAAAAATCAATTCAGCGCTGGTGCGGCTGTCAATGCAGCTGAGTACCACAGCAAAAGGCCACTGCCCGTCCCTCGTTTCATTTACCTGCTGCAGCAGGTCACGGTTGAGTCTTAAGTTACTTACAAACCGCTTGTTGCCATCCTGCAGTATCTGCAATGCCATGGCAGGTGTCATGGTTGATTGTGATTCTTTGTTATGTGTTCTCATAATTTAAATAATTTAAGCTGATTAATTAATTACCGGTATGTTTTTCACCGGCTTACCTACAATAACAGAGTGATAGCGGGGTATATACCCCTGGATGGATTGAACATTGTCTGTATTCGCAATGTTGTACTTCTCCCTGAATCCAACCGTTTTGCAGGTAATGTTCCTGGCCGGTGCCTGCACTTCTTTAAAGTCTCTTATCAGTTCCAGCACATCATAGTCAATATACTGGCTGTCATAAGCGTCAATAATCACTGTTGAGTTGGCAGGCAGGTGTTCCAGTGTAAGCTTGATACTCGCCTTATTCAGGAATGAAACTTCTTCTGCAAGATGAATCAGGATGGTTTCACCTTCGTGGTGTTTTTCCTTATGGAAATAATATATAATACTCCCCATTTTCGATACCAAAGGATCAGGTTGTTAAGTTAAGGTTTTTTTCATTTACAATTTTTCAGGCAGCTTTTTTTACGGATTCCTCATACCGTCTTTGGGGCGTTTGCTCGGTGGT
>Ga0194132_10000869_pt1 | contig 61913 bp, 58 predicted proteins | sample TA2KigOf80mmetaG_FD_148612 | JGI IMG/M metagenome (GOLD analysis project Ga0194132, IMG submission 148612) | Freshwater microbial communities from Lake Tanganyika, Tanzania - TA2015054 Kigoma Offshore 80m | ecosystem: Environmental > Aquatic > Freshwater > Lake | place: Tanzania: Lake... | reverse complement strand
AGCCGCTACACCCAACCGGAAGTCGATCAGAAGCTGTTGTTGGAGCAATTGAAGTTGAGCTTACCGAGCCAGCCGCCGCCGAAAATCACCGCGCCGAAAACCAAGGAGAAGTAACCGGTCTGTAGTGCAGACCTTTCAGGTGCTTGCCTTCGTTTCCAATGGCTTACAAATTTCAGAACCGCGAATCCGCGAAGTTCGGCTGATGCTGCGATGGATGGATACCCACGCGGATGTGCCGGAGGGAAAGTGGTTCAAGCGATTTCCCGAGATGCTGGTCTGGGGCGAAGGTGAATTGATCAAGGCATTTCTCGTTCCTGGGCAAGCCCCAACGGGTGAAGACAAGCATCTGCGCTCCGCCTGACGGCCGACCCCGTGGAGCCTCGGAATAAGGGGTTGGTCGGCGTCGCGCTTGCTGGCCGGTCCTTCTGACTTACGTCAAAATCTCTTTCAAGACGTGCCCGTGAACATCGGTCAGCCGACGCTCGAAACCATTGTGGTAAAAGGTTAGCCGCTCGTGGTCGAGACCGAGCAGGTGGAGGATCGTGGCGTGGAAATCGTGGACGGTCACGACGTTCTCCACGGCTTTGTAGCCAAACTCGTCGGTGGCGCCGTAGCGGAACGGCGCCTTCACGCCCGCCCCGGCCAGCCAGCAGGTAAAACCGTTTGGGTTGTGGTCACGACCGCGAGCTCCTTTCTGAAACGTGGGCATGCGCCCGAACTCGGTGCACCAGACGACGAGAGTTTCCTGCAGCAATCCGCGCTGTTTCAGGTCAATCAGGAGTCCGGCGGTCGGCTGGTCGAGCACGGGGCCATGAACGCTGTATTGCGTGGCGAGTTCCTTGTGGCCGTCCCAGTTGCTGACGCCTTCGCCGCCGGTCTGATAGGCGCCATTGAAGAGTTGCACGAAGCGCACGCCTTTCTCGATGAGCCGTCGGGCGAGGATGCAGTTGCGCGCGTAGGCGGCGCGAATGTCCTTCACTTTCGAGCCGGTCTCATCGGCACCATAAAGGCGGAGGACATGGGACGGTTCGGTCGAAACATCGCCCACCTCAGGGACGCTGAGCTGCATGCGCGCAGCCAATTCGTAGCTGGCCAGGCGCGCGGCCAGTTCGTTGTCGCCGGGGAAGCGTTCCTGGTGCCGTTCGTTGAGCCGCTGGAGAAAACTCCGCGTGGCCGTGTCCGTCGCCGCGGGGACGGACCTCGGGCGCGCGAGATTGCGCACGGGGTTGGAGGCATTGAAGTCGGTGCCCTGAAACGCCGCGGGCAGAAAACCGGGTCCCCAGTTGTTCACGCTGTTCTGGGGTTTGCCGCGCGAGTCCGGAATCGCGACGTAGGCGGGCAGGCTCTGGTCGGCGCTGCCGAGCGCATAGGCCGCCCACGCGCCCAAGCTCGGGAAGCCGTCCCGGGTGTAGCCCGTGGACATGAAGTTTTCGCCGGGTCCGTGCGTGTTCGTCTGTCCCTGCATCGAGTGGATGAAACAAATGTCGTCCACCAGTTCGCCCAGGTGGGGCAGGAGGTCGGAGACCATCATGCCGCTTTGGCCGTGTGGCCGGAAATCCCACGGGCTCTTGGCGAGCGCGCCCTGCTCTCCTTGAAACGTGATCAGCTTTTCACTTCCCGGCAGAGGCTGGCCGTGCCGACGAAAGAGCTCCGGTTTGTAGTCGAACGTGTCGAGATGGCTGCAAGCGCCGCTGCAAAAGATCACGAGCACGTTCTTCGCGCTCGGAATGAAGTGCGGCGCACGGGGAGCGAACGGATGTCCGGGGTCAAGTACCGGCCGCAGCGGCTCCTTGCCGGATACAGTGGCCGCCAGCAGCCCTTCCTTTCCGAGCAGGTGGGTCAATGCGATGGCGCCCAGCCCTAGCCCGGTGTCGGCCAGGAAACGGCGACGGTTCAAAAGCGGATGAAGCGGGAGGGCCGAAACCGGATTCATGGGATGAAAACGAATTCGTTCGCGTTCAGCACGGCCCGGCAAAGCGCCGCCAGACCGTGTGTCTTCGCGAAGTCCTGGGCGTCAGCGGCCTCCTGATCGCTGGGGGCGCGGCTGAACGCGAGGCTCCAGGCGCGGCGGATCTGCGCCGGCGTGTCGTGGCCCGCGTCTTTCTCCAATCGCGCGGCCAAGGCTTCGGCCTGTTGGAGGATGAAGCGGCTGTTGAACAGATTCAAAGCTTGTAACGGCGTCGTCGAAACACTGCGACGCGGCATCACCAGGCTGCCATCGGGACAATCGAACGCGCCGAAAATGCCGTCTTGTTCCATACGAACCTTGAACGCGTAAACCATCCGGCGAAACTCGGCGGGGCTAAACTCCTCCTTCGGGTGGTAATGATAAACGTTTTCCCGGTCCACATCGTGCAGATAAAAACTTGGCCCGCCCGGTGTGCGAGCGAGCACCCCGCTCACGCTCAGAATGCCATCACGAATCGCCTCCGCTTCGATCCGGCGCGGCGGAAAGCGCCAGAGCAGGCGGCTGGCCGCATCCACCTGGAGCGCCTCTGTGCGTGGGGCGCTGGATTGGCGCCACGTGGCCGAGAGGAGAATGAGCCGCTGCAAGGATTTGATGCTCCAGCCGCGCGCCACCAACTCGCTCGCCAGCCAGTCCAGCAGTTCCGGGTGCGTGGGCGATGAACCATTGCGGCCGAAATCATTCGAGGTGTCCACCAGCCCGGCGCCGAAGTGATGTTGCCAGAGCCGGTTCACTAGCACCCGCGCGGTGAGCGGGTTGTCGGCGTTGGCAATCCAATCCGCAAGTTTCACGCGCCGCTGCTGCTCGGGTTCTTCGTCCGCCATGCTGATCCGGTTGAAAAGCGCCGGGGTGCCCGGCGGCACCGCCTCGCGCTGCTGCATCGGATCACCGCGCCGAAGCAAATGCACCGCGCTCGGCTGGCGGAATGTGCCGGCATAAACGGCTGGCACGGAGGTCAATTTCTTGAGTTCTGCGTCGTGTGCCTTGCGTTCGGCCAGCAACTCCGTCCCGCGCGCCAATTCCTCACCGGTCAGGGAGCTGTGGGCCAAGGTCAGGCTGGCATTTTTTCCGGGCTCATATTTCTGCCGGTCGGCCGAGGAGGCCGCCGTCCTCCAAGCGCCGGACGCATCGGCCACTTCGATTTTATACTTGGTTGGCAAGCGATCCGAGAACTTCCCCTCTCGGTCGCGACCCCAGAGCACTTTCTCGATGGCGGCAGCCTCGGGGAGCTCGATCTCCACCCAACCGCGGCCCGGCTCGTTGGAAATCCAACTGCGATCATTGCCATAGCGGCCGTCGTTGACGTGCTCCAGCTTGTGAATCGCGTGGCCCGGCAACGTGCTCGAGGCCGTCGTTTTGGCGCCGGCGCTCGCGAGCGCGATGTTCCGCCCGCCAGCATAGACCTCGAGTTCGTCCAGGCAGGGCTGATTCCCGCCCGCCGTTTCTTCCACCGTAAAGCGGAGCCTCTTGGCCGTGGCCGGCGCGAACCGATCCACGTTCAGCCGCGGCTGCACGGGCGAACGCAGTGGAGGAATGCCCGTGCCGGGCTTGAGGGTCCCGGCGTTCGGCAGGGCCAGCGGTTCGAACTGGGTCAGTTCCACCTCGATCTTTCCGAGTTGAACACGAAGTTCATCCACGCGCTTCTTCTTCGCGGGATCGTCAGCCTCCGCCGTTCGCAGCGGGCGTTCGCCGTGTTTGACGCCCGCAAACACCGCCGCCAGCGCGTAGTATTCGTGCTGCGTCACCGGGTCGAACTTGTGGGAATGGCAGCGCGCGCAGCCAAGCGTGAGGCCAAGAAACGCCGTGCCCGTCGTGCTCACCATATCGTCCAGTTCATCGGCCCGTTGCTGAGCCGTGAGCACCGGGTCGGGGCTGCCGACAATATCCACCGGCCCGGCCACAAGGAACCCAGTGGCCACATCCGCGCCGACCGCGTCACCGGCAATCTGTTCGCGGATGAAGCGGTCGTAGGGTTTGTCGTGGTTGAACGCTTCGATGACGTAGTCGCGAAAGCGCCAGGCGTTCGGGCGCTCGCGGTTGGTTTCAAAGCCATTGCTCTCCGCAAACCGCACCACGTCGAGCCAATGCCGTGCCCAGCGTTCACCGTAGCGCTCGTCTTGCAACACTTGGTCCACCAATCCCTCGAAGGCGTCGGAGCGTTGATCCTTCAGGAACTCCGCCACCTCCTCAGGCGCAGGCGGCACCCCGAGCATCACCCAGTAAAGCCGCCGGATGAGCGTGACGCGGTCCGCGATCGGGGAGATAGCGATGCCGGAGGATTCGAGTTTGGCGGCGATGAAGGCGTCGATCGGATTTGTGAGGTCCGATTTCCACTTTCCGAGCGAGGGGAGTGGCGGACGCACGACCGGCTTGAACGACCAGTGTGCTTTGGCCGGAGGCGGCCTTTGGCTGGAGTCCACGTCAGCCGCCAGCACTTCATTCGCGAGGACAATCAGGCCGAAACCAAGGCCAAGGACTCGCGCTTTGAAACTCATGCGTTGATCAGTCATTAGGAAGTGATCCTGCTGCCGCGGGTTATCCGATAGCGCATCGTGAATGCCAGTATCTCCCCGAGGAACGCGCGGGCTGGAGTGCGGGGCGTGTGCCGGGCGATTATTCCTCACGAATGGAAGCATGTCCTGACATGTAAACCATATCGACGTTTCTGGGAGAAGGAACGACGAGCGGCATCGTCTGGTTTTTGACCGGCGGCTTGGTGCGAGGGTCCAGCCATTTGTGAATGTCCGCGTGGCCGTCAGCAAAGCTGAGGCCGCCTGATCCATTATGGCTGCTGGCTGGATAATCGATGATGTAGATGCGGGTCGGCGGCAAGTCGTCGTTCATGGCGACCGCAAAATCAGCGAAATTGATGCTGTCGGGGTGTTCGTCGATGAAAACGTATGCCTTCGAAGGTCCCATGGGCGCGGTATCTTGCAGTTTGCGGAAAACGCGATACTTCTTCTGCGTGAGATAGCTGAGCCAGTCATTGCGCGAGTTCATGGCCTGGCTCAGGGAAATGCTGCGCACACGCGGATGTGGCCGGCCATTAATGACGACTTTGCTTTGATCGGCCGGACATTTGTAGATGCCGGTCGCTTGGGTGTAAGGCCACAGCTTCGCGTAGTTGGGATCTTTGAGGTAGAGATAATTCGTGTTGTGTTCGTTCTTGGGATCATAATTGATGATCCCTCTGACCCAGCCGGCTCTCTTATCTTCCATATCATTCCAGACCAGGTTGTCATTGAAATCATCGGCGTACATGATCCAACCGAGCGTCAACTGCTTCATGTTGCTCAGGCACTGAATCCCTTGAGCCTTCGTTTTGGCTTTGGAAAGAGCCGGCAGCAACATGCCCGCCAGGATCGCAATGATCGCGATGACGACGAGGAGCTCGATGAGCGTGAAAGCGCCAAACGCAGCGGAAGATTTGGGCGGGAGTTTGGCCTTGGAATTGATGAATTTGGTCATGTTCATAGAGCAGCGAAGTCTTTGGGTTAATGGATTTGGCGTTCTTTTTTGCTCATCGTGAGACAAAATATCGTAACTGAGAGTGCAAGCAATCCCCCGTTCGGGGGAGCGAAGGCTACTTCTGGAAATATTTGAACGCAGCCGCAGTGCGAGAGCGGACGTGCAATTTGTCGTAGATGCTCTTCAACTGGGAGCGGATCGTTTCCACACTCACCGCAAGGGTGTCGGCGATTTCTTTGTTGAGGTAGCCTTGAGCGACGTAAGCCAGAACTTCCCTCTCGCGTTTGGACAGATTCTCGGACTCTTTCGGGGAAGGGCCTTCCTTTTGAAAGGATTGGACAACCTTGCGCGCAATGTAGCTCGACATCGGAGCGCCCCCTTGCATGACATCATCGAGTGCCTTCAAGATCTCATTCGGCGGAGTGCGCTTGAGCAAATAGCCGCTCGCCCCGGCTTGCAGAGCGCTGAAAATCTGATCGCCATCCTCGTACACGGTGAGCATCACGATCTCCAGCTTGGGCAGGATTTCCTTCAAGCGTTGCACGCAGTCCACGCCGGACATGCCGGGCAGATTGATGTCCATCAGCACGGCGTCGGGCGGTTCCTTCGGAATCCCCCAGAGAGCCGTTTCGGCCGAGGCATAAGTGCCGGCGCACCGAAAACCACCGGCTTCATGGACCAGGCGGGCCAGGGCGGCAGAAATTCGTTTGTCATCCTCGACGATGGCGACGCGAATAGACATTAGAGGCAGGATTCAAGGCGGTGAATGAACGGGAGGACGAGTTTGACTGCGGTCCCCTGGCCAGGCTGGCTTTCCACCTCCAACTTTCCCTCAATCTCTTCCAGCCGCTTTTTCATGTTCCGCAAACCCTGGCCCGAGGCGAACTGAGAAATTTGCGGGACATGAAAACCGCGACCGTTGTCTTGAATCGTGATAGAAAAAGCGCCCGTTTCCTCGGAGACCCGAATCCAAACCTCAGACGCTCCTGAATGCTTGACAATGTTGTTCAGAGCTTCTTTGACGGTCAGGAAAACGTTGTGACGGATTTCAGCGGAAAGCGCCACTTCGGGCAACAGCGGCGGAACATCAATCCGGCAACGGATCGGCGTGCAGTCCAGGAAATCTTTGGCGAACTGCGTAAGGTAATTAGCCAGATTGTCGAGCGTGTCGTTCTTGGGATTGACGGCCCAGACGATGGCGTCCATCGCTTGAACGATTTCTCCCGCCCTGGTGGAGATTTGGCGAAAGTTCGCCTCCACTTCTTGCCGGTTGCCGCTGTTCTTTTGGCCGAGGTCGCTGAGCAGCGAGATTTGCGTCAGGCCAGCGCCCAGATCGTCGTGAATGTCCCGGGCGATTCGACTGCGTTCCTTTTCCAAAGCATGCTGCTGTTCCAGCCGCAGCAATTGAGTGCGGACCTTGCGCAAGACAATATAACGGGCGGCCCCGCCGACGATTCCCACTGTGGCAAGAGCCGCGCTCCCGACGAACCACCAAGTCTGCCAAAACTGCGGCGGCATCGTCAGCCGGAGCGAAGCGCCCGTTTCATTCCAAATGCCGTCATTATTGCTGGCCACGACTCTGAAATGATAATCACCAGCCGGCAAATGGGTATAGATCGCGGCGCGGCGCCCACCCCCTTCAATCCAAGTTTGGTCCAAGCCTTCCATTCGGTACTTAAACTTGATCTTCTCAGGGGCGACAAAGCTGAGAGCAGTATAGCGGAATTCCACACGTTGCACTCCCGGCGCAAGCACGACGGGATTTGAGCTGCGTAATTTCGGCTTCGAGATCGCCCGCGTCTCCGGCTTGCCGTCAATCAACATTTCCTCAATCACCACCGGCGGCAACACGTCGTTGAGGGTGACATGATTTGGGTCCACTCTCACCACGCCTTTGACCGTGGAAAACCACAGGGTGCCGTCGCTGGATTTCAGGCCTGCGGGATGAAAACCACCCGTGCATTCGAGGCTTTCCATCCCTTCGGCTTTTCCGAACGAGACGGGATTCACCCGGGGAATTTTCTGCTCGGCAACGTGACGGAGCTCGCGCTTTTCGACGCGGCTGATGCCCTCATTCGAGCCGAGCCAGAGGTTGCCGTGATTGTCTTCGAGGATTTGCGAAATCACGTTATCAATCAGCCCGTGGCGGGTGGTGATGCTGAAGCAGCGTTCGCCTTTCAAAAGGCTAAGCCCGCCGCTCGTGCCAATCCAAAGATTCCCCTCAGAGTCACGGTGGAGCGTCCGAACAAAATCGCTGGCTAGCCCATCCTGACGGCGATAGGCCGAAAACTTCCCGTCGGCCAATCGGTTCAAACCGCCGCCGCTCGTGCCTATCCAGATCGCCCCCGGACGCTCTTCGATGATCGCAGTGACAAAGTTCGCGGATAATCCCTCTTTGGCCGTGTAATGGACGAACTGCCCGTCGCGAAAGTAATTCAAGCCGCCGGCGTAAGTGCCAATCCAGAGCCCGCCCGACGCCTCCTCGCAAAGCGCGAGAATCACGTCGTCGGAAAGCCCGTCGGCTTTCCCGTAATTGACGATCTTGTCCCCGGTTTTCTGGAACAAGCCGCCGCCCCAGGAGCCAATCCAAAGGACGCCTGGCCGTCCGGCGCAGAGCGACCAGATGCATTCATTGTCGAGCAGGTAGTTGATGTGAAAAGGCGCCACCGCGTTGTGACGCCAAAGATTCAATCCCCCGCAGTTCGAGCCGATCCAAATCTGATGTTCGTGATCCTCAGCCAGAGACATCACCACGTCATGCGAGAGCCCGCTGCGCGTCGTGAACGTGGAAAGCGTTTTCGCCTTGAGCCGGATCAACCCACCGCCGTTGGTCCCCACCCAAATGTTCCCTTCCTTGTCTTCGCAGATGGAACTCACGGAATTGTTCGACAAACCTTCTTGAGTCGTAAAAGCAGTGAACTTTCCGGCGCGCAGCCGGTTGAGCCCGCCGGACGCAGTTCCCACCCAAACATCGCCATTGCGGGCCTCGAAAATCTCCCAAACCAGGTCGGGCAACAAGCCGTGTTCCTTGCCGAAGGCTGTCACTTGCCCATCCTTCAATCGCGCCACGTAGCCGTTCGCACCGCCGACCCAGACGCTGCCGGAGAATCCTTCGTGAATGGAGTACAGGGACGTAAAACTGGCCGGCTCGCCTTCAAAAGGCGGGGCTATTTCGCGGCCATCCTTCAAGAGACGAAGGCGGGAGGTGATCACCCAAAGATTTGCCGCACGGTCGGCCATGACCCGATACACAGCGCGCGCGGCGGTTCCGAAGTGGTTGCTGTCGCGGACGAATTTCCCATTGCGCAGACAGTCCAAGCCCGCCGCTGTCCCCACCCACAAGTTCCTCTCGCGATCTTCGGTGATGGAGAGCACTCCGTTGCTGGATAATCCTTCGGCGGTCGTGTAAGCGGTGAACTGGCCGTCTCGGCAACCAATCAAGCCTCCTCCCTCGGTTCCGATCCAGAGCGTGCCGGCGTGATCTTCATGCAAGCAGACGATGCGAGGATTGCGGAGACCTTCGGCTTCTCCGAAAACGACAAACCGAAACCCGTCGAACCGAACCAAACCGTTAAACGTGCCGAGCCACAGATAACCATCCCGCGTTTGTACTATGGCCCGAATCGTGTTGCTCGGAAGTCCGTTCTCAGTTTGCCAGACGTTGATCGTGTATTCGCCGGGGACGGACACGGAGTCATCCGGCGAAAGCGTCGTGCCGACGGGAGCGAAACGATTTACGGTTAAGCGTTGCCCCGGATTCTCCCCGGAATACTCCGCGCCCATTTTCAGCGGCCTCCGATCGGCGGAAGAGGCCACGAGCCTCCAATCAAGCGCGTCCGATGCGACTTCGGTTTTATATTCGGTGACCAGGCGGTCGATGAACTTGCCTTCGCGGTCTCGACCCCAAACCACTTTGTTAATGGTTTCGAGCGCCGGCAGCTCGACCACCACCCAGCCTCGGCCCGATTCGCCCGAAATCCAACTGCGGCCATTGCCGTAAAAGCCGTCGTTGAGATGCTCGCTCTTGTGAATTCTGTAACCAGCCAAGGTTCCCGAGACAGTGACTTTGGCGCCGGCGCTGGCCAGGGCGACGTTGCGCGGCTCCGCATCCGCAGTGAAAATCTCCAACTCGTCCAGGCAAGGCTCGCCCCGGTTTGTCTTGAAAATCGTGAAGCGCACAAACTTTGCCCGGACGGCGGAGAACTCATCCACGTTGCGTCGCGGATGGACGGGCGGTCGGAGCGTCGTTGCTGAATTCGATCCCGCACTGCTTGCGTTGGTTTGCGAGAGGAATCCGTTCGCGCTGCCACTCTTCGATTCCAGCGCCGCCGAAAAGACAGGTGGCATGCCATCCAAAGCCAGACCAACCCAGAACAGGGCGAGGAATAAAGTTCCTCGAGCACTCGACCATTTCTTCCGGTGTCGATGGGCAGCGAGCATGAGCGTGAGAGCTTCGGGGAGTGATTTGAAAGCTTGAGCGCGGCTCCGTCGAGTCGAAATTCCCCGTTGCGGCCATCGTCACCATCGTCACTCCGGATGGGCGAGGGAATCCCCAGCCATACTTCGCTTCTATGGTTGCGCCGCCCGCTCCACTCGGCCCCTGGTTTTGTCCAACAGGCGCAAAACGATCCTCCCTCGCCCGGCGGGAGAGGGCCGGGGTGAGGGAGAGCTTCTCGCCACATCCACTGGCCCACAACCTTCTCACAACCGTCGGACTTTGCGAGTCCTTCTGCAAAGCTGGAGGTTGCTCAGGGCACTCATTGCCGCACCCGATAGAACTTCAGCCCGCCCACCCCAATTGAAACTGTCCCGGGGCTCGCGGTGGCCCCAGCGACATCAGCCCAAGGCCCAGTCACGGCGTCAGCCGATTGCAGGGCCCCTGAGCCGTTCCATGTGATGACGAGATTGCTGCCCTGCCTTTGAACGGCGAGCGTCGGCCGCACCGGAGCGCCCGCGAACACCTCGATCTCGTCGATGCAGATTCCGACGTCGGAAGTCTTGAACCGGACTCCGGTCGCTTGAATGGGATTTCCATTCGCCGACACGTCGAAGCGATGCCGCAGCCAGGGTTCGAATTCGGGAGGCGAGGCGGCTTTGTATTCGACAGTTCCTACGGTTGCCCAGCCGGTCGCCGGATTCCCGGTTTCGGGTGTGTCCACGCCGGGATTCATCGCCGTGGTCACCTGCAAGGTGTAAATGCCCCCCCATCGATCCCTCAACTGTCCACCACAACAATCTCCCGGATTATTCCCGTTGTCCCTGCCCCAAGCAATGCCGCCAATGGAAAGCGCCTTCCCAAAGTTCAGTCCGATGGAAGGCTTGGGATCCGGAATGCGGAAATCAGCAATCCAACTCTTGCTGTTGCCGTAGAGACCATCATTGACATTGGCGATGAGGTGAATACCGCCTCCGTCATATTCGGTCGTTCCGAATGCCGTCACTCCCTTGCTGGCCAGGGCCAGATTGTCCGGCGCGGCGGCGCCCTCGGCTTCACTGTAAAAATCGCCGTCGTTCCCGTCCCAAGTGATCGAGTAGCCCGGCTGGCGTTTGATTTCCAGCACATCCCCCTCGTCGGCCAAACTCACGTTGACGTCGATTTCATCAATCGCGAGGTTCGGGTCGGATACTTTGATTCTGAGCCCGGTCGCGGGGATCGGATTGCCTCCGGCGTTGACCTCAAACTTGTGTCGCAGATACGGGGTGAAGCGAGCGTCTTTTTCGCCGGTGTACTCGATAGAGCCGATAGTAACCCAGCCACTAGCCGGATTATCGGTTTCGGCTGTGGCAACACCGGGATTGGCGACCGTGGTCACCTGCAGCGTGTAGATTCCCAGCGCGCGATCGGCCAACTGCCCTCCGCAACAGTCGCCGGCGTTGTCTCCGTTGTCTCGACTCCACGCAATACTTCGGAGCTGTATCGTCTTGCCGAAATTCAATCCGATGAAGGGATTGGTGTCGGCTGGCGGATTGAATTTGGCGATCCAACTATGACTGTTGCCGTAAAACCCATCATTGATATGAGCGATGCGGTGAACTCCAGCGCCAAACTCGCTGCTGCCAAAAGCCGAGGCGCCTTGACTGGCCAGGGCCGGGCTTTGGGGAGCTCGGGCTGGCGAATTGGTGTCGTAGAACTTGCCATTGTTCCCATTCCACGAGATCGAGTATCCGGCGGCCTTTTGAATAACCATCGCCGGCCGCGGCACGCCGGACGGATTGACTTCGATCTCATCGATGCAAGTCGCTTCACTCGAAACTTTGATGCGCAAGCCAGTCGCCTGAATCGGATTGCCCCCCTTCGCCACGCTGTAGCGGTGCCTCAGCCACGGATTGAAATCCGGCGCTGCCTGTCCACTGTACTCGACCGCTCCAATCGTCGCCCAGCCCGTCGCCGCGTCACCCGTTTCGGCGGTGCCGGCCCCGGGATTGGCGGCAGTCGTCACTTGGAGCGTATAGATTCCTTGCCAACGATCCCTCAGTTGGCCGCCACAGCAATCGCCCGGGTTGTTTCCGTTGTCTCGGCCCCACGCAATCGTGGTGATGGGAATTGCTTTGCCAAAGTCAACTCCGATGAAAGCTTCGCCGCCAGGGGCCACACTGGGATCGACTTGCTGCGCGCCGGGAATCCAGCTTTTGCTATTGCCGTAAAGCCCGTCGATCACATTGTCGATATCGTGAATGGAGCCATCGGCAAACAGTTGGCCGCTGCCAAAGGCCTTCGCGCCACCGGTCGCGAGGGCGGCATTGGCTGGCGCGCTGGCCCCGGGATTCGGACTGAAAAAATCGCCATCATTGCCATCCCAGGTAATGGAGTAGCCCGACTCACTCCCAATCGTCACCAGACCGTCTGAAAGCGCTTGGAGACCGGCATTTACATTGACTTCAATCTCATCGATGGCGATTCCAGGGTCGGACACTTTAATGCGCAGGCCTGTAGCCAGGATGGGACTGTCACCTTGGGCCACATTGTAAAGGTGCCTGAGATGAGGCCGGAAAGGCGTGCCCGCGCTCTTGTAATGAATCGCGCCCAGGGTGGCCCAGCCCGTGGCCGAGTCCCCAGTCTCGGCCGTGTCTTTGCCGGGATTGGCCGCTCGGGTGACCTGCAACGTGTAAACGCCGAGCGCACGATCACTCAATTGACCACCGCAGCAGTCCGCGTTATCTCCATTATCCCGGCTCCAACCGATGTTCTTAATCTCAATCTTCTCGCCGAAATTCAGGCCGATAAAAGGATTGGCGTCCGCGGGAGCGGAAAACTTGGAAATCCAACTGTGGTTGTTCCCATAAAGCCCGTCATTGACGTTATTGATGAGGTGAATGCCCACGCCAAATTCGCTGCTGCCGAATGCCTTCGTCCCAGCGCTGGCCGAGGCACGGTTTGCGGGCGCGCGCGCGGGCGAGTTCGTATCGTAGAATTTGCCGTCGTTTCCATTCCAATTGATGGAAAAGCCCGGCGCATTCGTAATAACGATGAAGCTTGAAATAGGCGGAGTCGGATCGGCCGGAGGATTCACTTCGATCTCATCGATGTCGATGCCGGCGTCTGAAACTTTGATGCGCAGGCCGGTGGCCGGGATGGAATTGCCGCCTTTCGAGACATTGAAACGGTGCCGAAGGTAAGCGCTGAAAAAAAGACTGTCTGCGCCGTCTTTGTATTGAACGGTCCCAATCGTGGCCCAGCCGGTCCCGGCATCGCCCGTATCGGCAGTGTCAGCGCCAGGATTCGCAACACTCGTGACTTGCAAGGTATAAGTCCCCACCGCGCGGTCGGTGAAAGGACCGGGCGGAGTCCGCTCCGAGTTATCACCATTATCGCGCGACCAGGCGACGCTGCTGATCGAAATTGATTTTCCGAAATTCAAACCGATGAAAGGGTTTTTGTCGGGAATTCTGAAATCCGAAATCCAACTCGAGCTATTCCCGTAAAATCCATCATTGACGTTGATAAAATCATGAATTCCGCCTGGAAGAAAAGCCGTGCTTCCGAATGGCGTGACCCCTTTGGTCGCGAGCGCTAGATTTTCTGGCGCCTTGGCGCCCGGTTCGGGACCGCTGAAACCTCCGTTGTTACCGTCCCAGATGATGGCATAGCCCGCCTGCGCAGCAATCACGACACGATCACTCTGAGCTCTGGTGGCTTGGGAAAACCCAACGCTGAGGAGGCTGGCGATGATGCATCGCGGTAGAAGGCGGCGCGGGAGTTTTAAAAATGGCCGTTCAGAGCGTCGAGGACGGCGGTGGGGCAGACCGGGAGAGGGAATCGGGGGCATAGAAACAAAACGGTGCGATCAGAGGTTAAGTGGGGGTAGGTTCGACATTTACACGACTTGCGGAACTTGTAGCAAGAAATGTAAAGCGTAACAATCCCCCGTTCGGGGGATTCGGGGGATTCCTCCGTTCCTGGGACTGATAGGAACTGATAGGAATTTGCTCTTTCACCGCAGATTGGAGAGTAGCCCTGCAGGGGCGTCCGGACAAGAAAAAATCCCGATCGAACGAAGGTGGAATATGACTGAATCATGAATCGTCTAAGCAAGAAGGTTCAACCTCAATTAACTCAATTTCGTAACCTTCAGGCGCATCGACAAACGCAATGCCTCCTCCGCCCTCCTTCATGTGCGGACCATCCGAGTATTGATATCCGAGCGAGGCCAAATGCTTGCCAAATTCCTCCAAGCTCTCGACTTCGAAGGCAAGGTGTGTGAGGTCCGGCTGCACTTGAACTGGGCCGCTCTTCGGAAAGCAACAAAGTTCAATCAGTTCTTCACTTTCGGGCGCCTTCATAAAAACCAATTCGGAGCCACGCGGTGATTTGTGCCGCCGCGTCTCCTGCAATCCGAGCACCTCGCGGTAGAATTTCACGGTCCGTTCGAGATCGTTGACCCGGTAACGCGTATGCAACAGTCTTTTGGCAATCGTCATGCCGGCCAGCATAGCGCCGGGTTCTGACAACACAATGGTGTATTGCGGAGTGTGCCTCATCTTGTCGATGGCGGGTCGAATCAGCCAGCAAGGCGCGGTTAATTCAGATTGCGAGAAGGCTCATCGCCGAAGGGTGTGATTAGCTAAAACTGCCCATCAGGAGCGCAGAATTTGCGGCGCCGAACTGAATGCCAAAGGGCTCAAACTTGCTTCGGAACGTTTCGACTTTGCGGACGTTTCAGCAGCGTAAACGCTGCGCTCGCTGACCCCACGGGGCTTAATCGAACCCATCAGCCGATCATCAATGACCCAATGGAACAATGGGAATCAACTTGATGACACGACTCTCACGGATATATTTAGCGCCGTGATGTTGCGCGGACTGCGGGCTTTTCTGATTCTCTTAATCGTTGTCGCTCCGATCACGACCCCGGGACAGATCGATCCCGAAAAGCGCCGTTTGGTTCAGCTCGGGTACAACCAATACTTGGAAGGCCATGGCCCCATTGCTGGTTATGGTTTTTTCTATTACAACAAACCCAACTTCCTTTCGAGCAACCTGACTCTTCGGCTCGCTGTCGCTCCCATTTACCTAGACGCCGACTTTGGATTTAGTCGACTGCTCGGCCCCAACACCGATCTGGCGGTTGGTATCGCCGGCGGCGGCTTTGCCGATACCTATTCGGAAATTCGGCGGGGTGAGTACAGACGCAGGGAGTCATTCACGGGACACGGCGGAGAAGTTTCGGTGAGCATTTACCATCGGTTCAATCCCGATCAAATCGTGCCGTGTTGGGCAATCGCGAGAGGACGGCTGCATCAATCCTACTATCGCGCGGATGGCGACACGGACGAATTATTTGAGGTTCCGGACGACCGGACCTCTTTCAGCGTTCGAACGGGCATTCGCTTGGGTGGACTCGAACCGAGTTTGACCGAGCCGCTGGCCTTGGAGCTCTCCGGCTGGCACGAAACACAATTCCGAGGCCAGTCTGGGCCCTATGGATTTGCCGGGGACCGCGCCGTCGAATCGCAGTCCCACCTTTTGTGGACGCGCGCCCTGTTGAAGTACACCTTTGATCAAACTGAGCAATTGGTTGTAGTCAGCCTGACAGCAGGCACCAGCTTTGAAGCGGACCGTTTCAGCTCCTATCGGCTCGGCGGCCTCCTGCCCTTCGTCTCTGATTTTCCTCTCAGTCTTCCCGGATATTATTTTCAGGAAATTTCAGCAAGACGCTTTGTCTTGCTGAATGGAGAGTATTCCTTTCCGTTCGTACGATCCAAAAACTGGCGGCTCACTATGTACGGAGCAACGGGTCCCGTCGAATACGTCGAAGGATTAAAACAACTCGGCAAGTGGCACACCGGCGTCGGCGGCGGGATCAGTTATATTTCGCCGTCGGGCGCGTGGTTCATGACCTTGGTCTACGGGCATGGTTTCGATGCTATCCGGGATGACAGACGGGGCGCGAATCAAGTCGGACTCCTTTTCCAGTACGACTTCGAAGCGAAACCACGCGGCAAGAAACGCTGGTTCATTCCCGGCGTGGATCCTTATCAGTCGCGCGGCGGCGAACGGATCTTCCGCTAGGCCGAGTCATCGCAGTCATCCGGGCCGCCCGAAATCGAAGCATGCGACATGACATTGGCACACTGGGGTTTCATGATCCTGATCCCTGCTCTTGATCATAATCTCGTCGGGTGTGAGGTCTTTTAAGGAGCAAGAGCAAAAGCAAGAGCAGGATCAACGAGCAAGAAGCGCGCTCAAACTGCTCAAAACGGATGCAATGCTTGACCCACGGCTAATAACCCGTAACTGTTCGAGAAACATGAAAACGACCGTTGCGATTCGGCGTCAGTTTGCCAGCGACAATAATGCAGGCATTTGTCCGGAAGCCTGGGACGCCCTGGCCAAAGCGAATCGCGGGCATGCTCGCGGGTACGGAGACGATGTCTGGACGGAGAGAGCCTCCGATCTTATTCGCGAACTCTTCGAAACGGACTGCGAAGTTTTCTTCGTCTTCAACGGCACCGCGGCCAATTCACTCGCGCTGGCGTCACTGTGCCAATCGTACCACAGCATTCTTTGCCACGAAATCGCGCACGTCGAAACCGATGAGTGCGGCGCCCCTGAGTTCTTTTCGAATGGCACCAAGGTCCTGCTTCTCGCCGGCCAAAACGGCAGACTTGATCCCCCTGCCATTGAAAGAATGGTCAAGCGCCGCACTGACATTCATTTTCCCAAACCGCGCGTGGTCAGCGTTACCCAAGCAACCGAGGTCGGCACCGTCTATTCAGTCAAAGAGCTCAAGGCGATCGGTGAAATGGCGGAGAAGCTCGGCCTGAAAGTCCATATGGATGGCGCGCGTTTTGCCAATGCCGTGGCGGCATTCAAAGCGCATCCCAGTGAAATGACGTGGAAAGCTGGCATCGACGTCCTCTGCTTTGGCGGAACCAAAAACGGAACGCATGTGGGCGATGCGGTGGTTTTCTTTAACCGCGAGCTGGCCTATGAGTTCGATTATCGCTGCAAACAAGCGGGTCAGTTAGCTTCTAAGATGCGATTCCTGGCGGCGCCGTGGGTTGGCATGCTGCAGAATGGCGCTTGGTTGCGGCACGCCAGCCATGCCAACAAAATGGCTGAACTGCTCTTCACGAAGCTCAAAAATCTCTCAGGGATCAAAATCCTATTCCCCCGCGAGGCTAACGCCGTTTTCGCGGAGCTGCCGGAGAAGGTTATCACCGGACTGCGCGATCGTGGCTGGATGTTTTACACGTTTATCGGCAGAGGAGGTTGCCGGTTTATGTGCTCGTGGGACACGACGGAAAAAGACGTTAAGGACTTCGCCGCCGATTTAACGGCTCTGCTCTCAACCAATCGCAACCGTCCTTGATCATCAACTATTGGATTATAGCGTTTCTCGAAACAGATTTCCGGATAGGTAGGGCAAACCTGCTGGTTTGCCGGAAACGCGGCAGCGTTTCCCTACCTATCCGGAAATCTGTTTCGAGAAACGCTCTAGGAAGCGCGGCTGGCTTGTATCTTAAATGTTCAACGACGGCGTGTTCAGTCCGATCCGCTGCCCCAAGCCAACGGCAACCGATTAATCAAAGCTGTAACCGAGGCGCCTTGCCCCAGAGAAAACTGCGCAAGGCATAAAGTTCCCACGCGAACGGCAAATAACCCAGATAACCGAGCAAAGGCATCTCGAACACATGCCAAAACTGCGCACCGGGCGTGTGATAAATCCACTTCGGATACGAGTAAAAGTTCCACATCTCCCAAAAGAATCCGCAAACGAGGGCGCCGACGGATAAGGAAATCACTGGCCGCCAATCGCCAAGTTCGAGGTATTCGAGAAAATGGCGGCGACCAAGCCAAATGTTGAGCGGTTCCAGAATAAGACAGACCGCGCCCCAGACGAATGGGTAACAGTACTTTGGCCAAGCCAGCGTTAGCATTAACATCGACACGCCCGCGAGCAGCAAGCCAAGCGTTACAGTTCGCGTAGCTCTTAAGTGCGGACCCGTGGCGAACCGGTTGACCCAATCGAATGTTCGAATCAGTTCAGCCGTCTCAAATACGGCTGGCATTACAGTCGAGAATGAGACCGTCGAAAGCACAAAGTACCGAAGGCCGCTAAAATGTTGGCCACCCAGATATTCCCAATTCTGTGTCCGCCAGTTAATGACTTCGAACAACCACCAACCGGGCGCTGAAATCACAAACAGGAACCAAAATCCTTTTCGCGAGCGGCTCCAAAGCGAACTCCTGCTTCGCGCAAAGACCAAGGCATCGATGACCAAAACGTATCCAAGCCACAGCGGAAAAAATAAATAAGCCGTGCGCAAACCTGGCAACATCCAATTCAGCGGCCAGAAGACTGCGATTAGGGACAGGCCAATCCAGCCCCACGGCGGTAAGGCGCGGATGCTCAGGTGCACAAATCTCTCTTCATGAGCCTCCCGGCATGTAGTCCCGCCTTCAGGCGGCAACATTTACTGGCGCCGAAACAGATTTGCGGATGGCAATCGCACCGGCTGAAGCCGGGACTACATGCCATAACAGTCGGTTCATGATCCCGATGCGTACGCAAAGCGAATAAAGGCTCTCCATTAAAGAGCGGGGCCCAGCCATTCCTTGAGAACCTTCAAATCCGCGCGTAACGCTTGGACGAGGCCGGCTCGGTCTTTAGCTTGGCCGTGTTCAGTCCACTCATATTCCGTGTGCATCGAAATCGGCGCCTGGTAACCCGAGGTTCTCAGCAACTTGAAAAAATCCGTCCGGCCCAAGTCACCTTCGCCAAAACGGACAAATCTTTTCGTGCCGCGATTGGCATCCTTGACGTAAGCAATCTTGAAATGCGAGCGCAGTCGGTCGAATTCAGCCTTCCACCCGTCGCCCAATTCGATGAATGCGTGGGCCGGATCAAAAGCGATCGCGACCTGCTCGGGGTTCAAGTCTTTTATGGCCTCGTACATGTCCGATCGATGCAACAGCCGCGGATGTGGTACTCATGAGGAATTGCCGGCGAGAATATGAATCTGAATTCATAGGGCCAGACTGAACGAAATATTGAACACCGGCGAGAATGAAACTTTAGGAAATCGGAGAGCCGGCAGCATCTTGGCGCTGCCCCCGCTGAGGAACGCAAGAGCGCAGCTCAGAGTTTCACGCTGCCATATCGCTGGGTTCTGCTCTGCAAAGCTTCCACAAGCTCGGACCCTTCGGGCAGGCCAGAGCGCTGCCGACTGCGAGTCGGCGACACAGCAGGCTACAAAGTCTGCGCTGCGGCGAAGGCGGTGTATTGGAAAGCAACGGAGCCGGGGCTATTTCATCGCTTCACTTGTCACGCCATTGAATGGGATGCTGAATCAGCGTCGTTGCAAAGAATAAACTTCTTCGTCATGCATCGAAAGCATGAGCACAGGCAGCTTGGGGTATTGAGCTTTGATGTTCTTGAGAAGCTCGATCCCATTGCTGCCTTTCAATGAAAATATCCGGAGACACAACCGAGCTGCAAGAAGGTCATCACGAACACGATGCCAGTTTGGCCAGCCCTTGTTCGCCTGGAATTCCCTAGCTGGCTTTTTTCGGCAGCGGTCGGCCAGCCAGCGCAATCCCGCTGAGGATTATCATCCCTCCAATGACCTCCTGCAGACCGAGCTTCTCCGCCAAAATGACCCAAGCCAACAATGCTGCAACTACAGGTTGAAAGAGCAAACTCACTGCCGTGAGGGAGGCTGGCAAATGCGCTAACGCAAATGTGATCAAACCCTGTCCACCGACGTGACTGAGCAGTCCGAGGATGACGAGCACCGTCCAACCGTAGGTGCTGGCAGCCACTACCTTTTCGCCTGAAAGGACCGCCACCGGCAGCAGAACAATACAGGAGACGACCCCTGACCAAAATAAGACCCTCGCCGTCGCGTAGAATTGTCTGAGACATTTCACGGTCAACAGATAACTGGCGTAAAACAACGCTGTGACAAAACCGAGGAAATCTCCGAGCATGTGCTCGGGCGCCAGTTTCAAACTGCCGCCCACAAGCAAAGACCCGCCCAAGAACGCGAATAACATTCCGGCCGCTGAAAAGGGTGTGATTCGTTCAGCGAAGAGAAAGCACGCGCCAAGCGTGACGAACAATGGCGCCAGATTACTTAACAGCGTCGCGTTGGCGACAGTTGTGAATTTGATCGACCAATGCCAAAACGCGAGGTCGGCCGCAAAACAAAAACCGGCTAGAACAAACAGCCAGTGCCGCAACCTGCTAGCTGAGCTTGGGCCGGCGCCAGCGTTTTGTCGTGTGGCGGCTTGATTGGCATTCGCGGCGATTTCGTTAGCGCCGCGTTCCGGGGATTCGAATCGCATCCAAATCCAGAGGACAGGCAAGGCGATGAGAATCCGGTAAAACGCGGTGGCGCTGGGCCCCACTTCGCTCAGCCGTGCCAAAACCGGGGCGAAACCAATTCCCGTTGCGCCGACTAACAAAGCGGCAAAGGCAAAGCGGCCCCAGGAATTCTTTCGCACGAACGCGGTTGTAACACGTTCCCGCCGGTTTCGCCGCAAGCATTTCCCCGCAGGATCGGCATCCCAGCCAGCCAGCCAGCGGAGCCAGCGGAATTGCTGAAACAGGTCTTGCGCCGAAAGCAATTCTGGCTACAACAGTGAACGCCATGAATCCGTTATTCGAGCAACGTCTTCATCTCACGCGCCGAGAGTTCTTCGGCCGGTCGGCTTCAGGTATTGGAGCCGCCGCGCTCGCTTGGCTGATGGGCCGGGATGCGTTGGCTGCCCAAGCTGGTGCTTCAGCGGGCGGCGCGAGCGGTCTGCCGGGTTTGCCCCATTTTGCGCCGAAGGCAAAACGGGTGATTTATCTTTTTCAGAACGGCGCGCCGACACACGTCGAGTTGTTTGATTACAAACCGAAGCTGAAAGAAATGCATGGCAAGCCGGTGCCGGAAGAATATCTCGGCAGCAAACGCTTCAGCACCATGACCGGAAATCCCAAGGGGAAGCTGATGCTGTCGCCGGTCGAACCTTTCAAGCAACATGGCCAAAGCGGCGCTTGGGTGAGCGCGTTCCTCCCGCATATTGCGTCCATAGCCGATGACGTTTGCTTTGTCAAAAGCATGCACACGGAGGCTGTCAATCACGCTCCAGCCATTTCCTTCTTGCTCAGCGGTGGCCAGCTCCCGGGACGTCCGAGCATGGGCGCGTGGCTGACATACGGTCTTGGCAGCGAAACGGAGAATCTGCCGGCATTTGCCGTCATGACTTCGGTCAGTAAAGGCACGACCTGCGGGCAGATCTTTTATGATTTCTATTGGGGATCGGGCTTCCTTCCCTCGCGCTTCCAAGGGGTCAAATTTCGAGGCAGCGGCGAACCGGTTCTTTACCTGTCGAATCCTGACGGCATCAGCCGTGAAATGCGGCGCGGTCTGCTTGATGACATTACGAAGCTCAATGAGATCAAGCTGAAAGATTTCGGCGATCCGGAAATCGCTACGCGCATTGCTCAATACGAAATGGCCTATCGCATGCAAGCGAGCGTGCCCGAGCTATCGGACATTTCCAAAGAACCTGCTGAGGTGCTCGAAGCCTATGGCCCGCAGGTCAAAGAGCAAGGCGCCTTCGCGTATAATTGTTTGATGGCCCGGCGGCTTGTCGAACGCGGCGTTCGCTTTGTGCAGGTGATGCACGCCGGATGGGACCAACACAACAGCATCACGACCGAACTTTACACGCAGTGCAAAGACACTGACCAACCGTCTGCAGCTCTGGTTAAGGACTTGAAGCAAAGAGGTTTGCTCGATGACACTCTGGTGATCTGGGGCGGTGAATTTGGCCGGACACCCTTCATTCAAGGAAACATTGACGATCGCAAACGATGGGGCCGTGATCACCATCCTTACGCTTTTACGGTCTGGATGGCTGGCGGCGGAGTTAAACCGGGTATAACCTATGGAGAGACGGACGATCTCGCTATGAATGTCGCGAAAGACCCGGTGCACGTGCATGATTTACAAGCGACGGTGCTGCAGTTGCTGGGTATCGATCACGAGCGCCTTACGTACAAGTTCCAAGGCCGCTATTTCCGTTTGACCGACGTTCATGGGCATGTGGTTAAGGGGATTCTTGGTTGAAATCATCCTGAATACCGCGAACCGATGGGTCGTCCTTCAATCCAGAATGTTTTATGAAAACTCTAGGAAATGTTCCTGAATTCCTGGACGAGGAGGATGAAGGTTTCGAAAGGCGAAAACGACGCGTTCGTTACGCTAAGCCCAAAAGGCGACGCCGGCTGCGATGCCTACGCCGCATGTTTCCGATGATCTGAGGCGAACCGAAAATCCGAGGTTTGAACAAAGAGATCGCCAAGACCGCGAAGAGAGAATTCGAAGGCCGATGATCCTGAATGTTTTTGTCTTTATCTTTGCGTTCCTATGCGCACTTCTGTTCCTAACGCACCGCCATGGGCGGATCAAGCCACTTAGGGATGTGCAGCGATAAGTACTGTTGACGCGCGTTCCAGTACGCAACGCAATGCCCGGCTCAAATTCTCCGGGTCCAGCGCGGCAAAGCTTTCGTCGAGGATCACCAGTTCGGCGTTCTGCAGAAGCGCGCGCGCGATGTAGAGTCGGCTCCTCTCACCGTGGGAGAGTTGCCACCCACCCTCACCCACTGCTTGGAGGAGACCGGACGGCATTCTACGCAGCAGGTCCCCCAAGCCCAGCTCCCGGCAAAGAGCTTCTGACCGTTCGAAATCTTCGAGGCGCGGTGGCCAGCGGCCGCCCATGAGCAGATTGAAAGCAAACGTGCCCGTTAGAACATGGTTCTCGTGAAACTGCGGCGCTGCCGCCACACATCTTCGCCACGAACCGAATCCGACGGTCTGGCGATCCAGCCCGCGCAAAAGCAAAAGCCCAGTCTCGGCAACTCGAAGTCCCGCCATAATTGAAGCCAACGTCGATTTACCGCTGCCCGAGGAACCTTCGACCATGATGCGATCTCCCTGACGAATTCTCAAACTGCATTCTCGGAGAACAGGCACTCCGCGCTCTCGGTAACTGAAACGCACGTTATGAGCCTCCAGCAGAGCAGGGGCGTTGGAGGAAATCCCAGTTTCAGGTCCAAAGGAAGTTGGGTGGGTTGAAATTCCGTGGGCGATCGGACGATCGGCGGAGCCGTAGAGCGGAGAGATTTGTCTCCACGCCACTACAGTTCCGGCGACCTGCGAAAGACCCATCGCGAGTCGCTGCAGGGCGCGAAACGCGAGAAGGACACCGCCCACTCCGACCGCGAGTTTCGTCGTCGAGATATTGCCGAGGGCGAACGACGGCGTCAGTCCGAGCAAGCCAAGGAAAAGCCAGCCGCGAGGAACGAGCGCCATCAACGCCACAGCCAGCCGGTCCATCGCCCGCGCCAGCCCCAGCACACCAGACACTCTGTGATCCTCACCCGCGTGCCAGTGGCGGCGCATTTCCTGGACCAACCGGGTTTGGTGCCCGATCATTTTTTCGACAAGGTCGTTGGTCACCTCGAGACGCGACTGAGTTCACCAGTGGCGATTCCGCAAGTAATAACAAACCGCCACAAATGTGAAGGTGAGCCATCCTGTCAGCAATAGCATCTGCTGCACGGCGCTGGAGCCGCACGCCATCACTGCACTGGCCAACGCCAACTCCAGCCCTGCCATGAGGGCGAGAAAGCCTCCGCTCAACGCTAATGATTCGACCGCTTCCGACTCGACGACGCAGCCAAGCAGTTGGCCAGCGCCACGATGCCGGACCTCCTCGGGCGAGAGTTGCAGAGCACCGAAGAGCAGACGTCGTTTGAGCAACGCGCCAACCCTAATCGATAACAATCCCTGCCACCAAGTAACCAGGAGTCGAAACGGAATCGCTTCTAACACTCAATTCCACGCGGAGTTGGCCGCCGCGCGGTTCGTTCGCAACGCTCATCACACTGGCAGCGACGCAGCCGTACTGCGCCCATGGAAAACCCGCCGGCCTCAATCGTGCGGTCTGGCCAGTCCGGATCCGGCCCGCCGCGGTCAACGGCGAGAATTGCGCGATGAGTTTGAGTTCACCCGAAGGAATGATCGCGCCAATCTTTTGTCCCTCGCCGACAAAACCTCCGGCGCTGAGCTCGGCGATCTCGCCCAATTCACCAGCCACAGGCGCGCGAATTTGTCGCTGCTTGATCGCAAATTCCTGTCGTTGGACGGTTGCCTCAAGTGTGCCAATCTCGCCCTCGAGCAACGCCGCGTCACGTTGCAGTTGCGCCAAACGCACCTCGTGGCTCTTCTCCTTGGACTTTACTTCGGACTCGAGCCTGCTGACCGTCAACGTCTGGGCTGATGCCACCGCTCGCTGCCTTTGGCCTTCGGTTTCGGCGCGGAGAAGGTCCGACTTGGACAGGAGCCGTTCCTTTTCCAGGCGCTTCATGCGCTCGGCTTCGCCTTCCGCAAACGCGGCGGCCGCCTCTGCTTCGCGTTTCGTCGATCAGCAACACCTTCTCATCGGGCGTCGTGTCTGCGAGTTCCAACTCCTGAATGTCCAGCCGCTCGCGGCCACCGCCGCGTTTGAGCCGGCATTTGCGGCGAGCGTTTTCGACCAGAATGCGCCGCATAGCTTCGCTGGCCGGGGTAAAAAAATGCGCGCGGTTCTGCCAGGTTTGGTCTTCCTGGCGGACTAGACGCAGCCAGGCCTCGTGCACGAGGGCCGTAGCTTGCAACGTTTGGGTACCGCTTTCTCTGGCCATGCGAGCTGAGGCCAATTTGCGAAGCTCGTCATAAACCAGAGGCAACAACTCATCTGAGGCTCTCGGATCACCCTGCTGAACCCGGCCGAAGATTTGTGTTGCGTCACCCACATGGTAAGGCTAACAAGCGATGTCGAAGCAGGAAAGACGAACTGCAAGGTTTTCGATTCCGAAGCGTGGCAGTTCGAGATGCGCTCCGCGACGGCTCGTTTGAAGAATTCCCTCTGACTCACTCGCCGCCGCGCGCGGGATCGAGCCAAGGTGTGTTCGCATAGTACCAGAAGCCTTTCATACTCTCGACGTGACCGTCGGCAAAGCCATTGCTGCTGCGTTCATTGTGACGAAGGCTGGGCGCACACCAATTGGGATTGTCACCCGTCACACAACCTGGGCAATCTCCGGCCTGCACATCGCCAAGCATCCATGCGCCGAGCTTCGGTTTTGACTTCGTCGTGACGGCTGGTTTCTTACTGGCCTCCCCATAAGTTCCGGAGTCAGCAATGAAAATCGTTCGACTCGGATTTTTCAAACTAGCCTCTGGCTTCTGATTGTATCCGACATATTGACTCAACTCGCCGGCAAATTGGTGATTGATGGCGTAATCCGTGACTGTGGGCGCAGTCACGGGAATGCCTTCCCATCGCTCGAGTTGCAGCGGTTTTCCTTTGCGGGCGCCACAAAGGAGGACATTGGTGCTGCTCAAGTAGGGTTGCAGTAATTGAAACCAAGTGACCAGGCCCTTCGTGTAAGGAGGATAAATGTAAGAGACGACGTGTTTGCCGTTGTTATCGTCTGTGTACATTTTACCGGCCAGCATGATTTGCCGAACGTTGCTGATGCATTGAATTGTCCGCGCTTTTTCCTTCGCTTTGGCCAAAGCAGGTAGAAGCATGCCGGCCAGAATCGCGATGATCGCAATGACGACGAGCAATTCGATCAACGTAAAACCGGAGTTGCGAGAAAGGTCAGGCCGGCCGCGAGAGAGTAAAGACATCTTCATAGGGCGCATAGCTCTTATTCCTATGCCACGCGGATTTCAAGCAGATTCCAGGGGCAATTCCGCCGGCGTGGAGGGCCTTTCTCAAGAGCGCTTTCTTAATTCAGTATGGTGCTGAAGCGCACCTCTGCCGCGACCGCATCTACGACTGCGGACCCTCTGCCGCTTTCGGATCGTGTGGACGAGAAGCGCCAGAGGACCGGAGCATCCAAAGCCTGGCGGTCTCTTCAACGTTCCGATTCGTGAAACATTGACCCGCGTGTGATGGGACGCACCGAGGACAAGATTTGATAATAATCTGACAACAGAGGTGTATCGGTTGCCGGCAATGCCGTCCACACTTGGCCATGCTATGAACCGACAGACGGTGATGAATCTAACCGGTCCGAGACACTTAGCGGTGCTGCTTCTGCTGATAATTCTACAGGCATCCTCAACCGAGAGCACCTTTGCCGCGGAGATCCGGGGACAACTCGTTTACGAACAGCATTGCGCGGCATGTCACGGCGCCACTGGCGATGGCAATGGGTCCGCGACAGTGTGGCTGTTTCCCAAGCCGCGCAATTTCAACTCCGGCTTATTCAAGATTCAATCAACACCGGCCAACTCGCTGCCGACGGATGAGGATTTGTTTCAAACCATCACGCGCGGCATGGCGGGCAGTTCAATGCCGAGCTTCGGTTATCTTTCGGAAAAGGAGCGACTCGACGTTGTGCATTACGTGAAGCACCTGGCATCTGCAATGGATTCGGATGGCAAACGCGTCAACAAATTCGAGCAGGGGAAACCAACGGGAGAGTTGAAGATGCCGATCGCCGTGCCGGCCGAACCGGGTGTCACCATAGAAGCTCTTGCCAAGGGCAAGGAAGCTTACAACCGACTTCAATGCGCCACGTGTCATGGCGAACACGGACAAGGCGACGGCCCCAGTGCGCCGACGCTCAAGCACAGCTGGGGTATGCCGCTCTTGCCCCGCGATTTCACTCTTGGCGCGTTTCGCGGCCGCTCGGAGGGCCGCGACCTCTATCTTCGCATCGCGAATGGCATGGCTGGCACCCCGATGCCGCCGTTCGATGATTCGGCGCTCAAACCGGACGAACGCTGGGCTTTAGTCCAGTTTATCCAATCACTGCGCCGCAAAGACGCCGAAGGCATCACCAATCGAAGACGCGAACGCGCGCGGATTTGGCACCGTCAAATCGCAGCCGCTGAAAGAACAGAATGTGAACGGCCACGCGGTCTGGCACGACGGCTTTTGGAGCGTCGTTTTCATCCGCAATCTGAAATCAAAGGACAAGGACGATGTGCAGTTTAGAGCCAAGCAATCGGTGCCGGTAGCTTTCGCCGTCTGGAATGGCGAGCAGCGCGACCGCAACGGGCAAAAGGTCATCAGCAACAGGCACCACCTCGTTTTGGAACCATGAATACTTTTGCCTGGGAGATCGAAAATGCGCGTTCAATTGCCAATGCGCCGAATCTCAAGTTCAGCCTGGTGCAGCGTAGCGTCAGGAATATCCAACGTTGTTTTCACTCCTGGTGCTTCTCGACGGAGGTTTTGACTCCCTCCAAAGATAAGCTTTCGCCCCTTAACGCCACTCACCATGACGACTAACAATCTTTCCCGCCGCGACTTTATCAAACGCTCCGGCTTGGCCGGCGCCAGCATCAGCGCGGCGACAATGTTGCCTCTGCGCTTCCTTCAGGCCCAAGTGCCGGATGACGGGATTCTCAATCCGCTCGCTGCGTATCCGAATCGCGAGTGGGAAAAGTTATACCGCGACCAGTATCGATATGACTCAGCGTTCTCCTGGGTTTGTGCTCCGAACGACACGCACAATTGCCGGGTCATGGCTCATGTGCGCAACGGCGTTATTGTGCGCATGAGCGAGCAGTACGATGTTGGCACTTACTCCGACCTTTATGGCAACAAAGCCTCCTACAACTGGGGCAACCGCCATTGTGCGAAAGGCTACACGTTTCATCGCATCGTTTATGGCCCGTTTCGCTTAAAGCACCCTATTGTCCGGCGGGGTTGGAAGCGTTGGGCAGACGATGGCTTTCCGTGTCTTACGAAGGAGTTGCGCGCGAAGTACAAGTTCGATTCCCGGGGCACGGACAAGTTCGACAAGATTTCATGGGAAAATGCCTTTGCTTACATCGCGAAGGGGCTGAAGGCCATTGCCGCGCGTTACAGCGGCGGCGAAGGCGCGAAGTTGCTGGCCGAACAGGGTTACCCTCCGGAAATGATTCAGGTGATCGAAGGCGCCGGGACGCGGACGTTGAAGTTCCGCGGCGGCATGGGACTGCTCGGTGTGCTCGGCAAGTACGGGATGTAGCGCCTAAGCAACTCGATGGCGTTGCTCGACGCGCATGTGCGCGGCGTTAAACCGGAAGACGCGAAGGCTGGCCGCAACTGGTCAAATTACGCATGGCATGGCGACCAAGCGCCCGGACAGCCGTGGGTGCATGGCTTGCAGAATTCGGAATGCGACTTCAACGACCATCGCTATTCGAAACTCATCATCATGAACGGCAAGAATCTGGTCGAAAACAAAATCACCGATTCGCACTGGTTCACCGAATGCATGGAGCGCGGGGCGAAGATTGTGATCATTGCTCCCGAATACGGAGCGCCTTCCACGAAATGCGATTATTGGGTGCCGGTGCGGCCCTCGACCGATGCTGCGCTCTGGCTTGGCGTGACGCGCGTGATGATGGACAACAAGTGGTACGACGAGAAGTTCGTGAAGGCATTCACGGATTTCCCGTTGCTCGTTCGCACGGACAACCTCAAGCGCCTGCGAGCGGGCGACGTGTTCGCGAACTACGCCAGCACGCTCGCCGCCGACGGTCCGAGCAAGAAAGTTCAAGGCATCACCGACGAGCAACACAAGAAGCTCGGCGATTACGTAGTGTGGGACGCGAAGACGAACTCACCGAAAGCGATCACACGGGACATGGTCGGCGAGACGTTGGCTAAGAGGGGCATTGATCCACAGCTTGATTTCAAGGGCAGTGTGAAGCTCGCTGACGGCAAGGAGGCCGAGGTTGCGACCGCGTGGAACCATTACCAAATTCATCTCAAGGACTACGACGTCGAGAGCGTTAGTGAAATCGCATCTGCCCCAAAGGAACTGATCGAGCGACTCGCGAAAGACATCGCGACGATCAAGCCGGTTTCGATCAATCAAGGCGAAGGGATCAATCACTGGTTTCATGCGACCGAAGCCAACCATGCCGCGTATCTTCCGGTGGTGCTGACGGGGCCAGGCTTCAAGGGCTGGGTGGCTGAAGACCCGTTTCATCCGAACCTTGATGAGAAAGCGCACGGTCGCGAGGTCGAAGCACACGCCTACACCAAGGATGAGGAACCGGCTTATTGGAATCACGGCGACATTCCACTCATCGTCAATACGCCGAAAGAAGGCCGCAAGGTTTTCACGGGCAAGACGCACATGCCATCGCCCACCAAGGCGATTTTCTACACAAACGTCAACCTCATCAACAACGCCAAGTGGGCTTACGGCACAATCAAGAATGTGCTGCCGCGCATCGAGCTGATCGTAGCCAATGAGGTCCAGATGACGGCGTCAGTGGAGTGCTCGGACTTCGGGTTGCCGGCAAACTCGTGGGTGGAGACGACCGACCTCGAAGTTACAGCAAGCTGTTCGAATCCGTTTCTTCAGATTTGGAAAGGCGGCATCAAGCCGGTCTATGATTCCAAGGACGACTTAAGCATTCTCGCGGGCATCGCCAACGGCTTGGCGAAGCTGACCGGTGACAAACGTTTTTCCGATTACTTCCACTTCGAGAACAAAGGACGGCGGAAGGTTTATTTGCAGCGCCTGCTCGATACGTGCACGACGACTGCTGGGTATAAGGTCGATGACATCATGGCCGGCAAGTACGGACCGCCGGGCGGGGCGCTCATGCTCTTCCGGACCTGCCCACGCATCCCATTTTGGGATGCAGGTGCACGACAATTATCCGTTCTATACAGACACAGGCCGATTGCACAGTTACAGCGATGATCCGACCGCGATTGAGTGCGGTGAGAACTTCATCGGTCATCGCGAGGGACCAGAGGCAACACCCTGCTTGCCCAACGTTATCGTTAGTTCGAATCCGCTCGTGCGCCCGAACGATTACGGTATCCCCTGACCGCCGAGCATTGGGACGAGCGGACGGTGCGCAACGTGAAGATGCCCTGGGCGCAGGTGAAGGGAACGAAGAACTTTCTTTGGGAAAAAGGATTTCACTTCTATTGCCTGACTCCGAAGTCCCGTCACTCGGTCCATTTCTCGTGGGCGAATGTGGATTGGCATCTAATCTGGAACTCGAACTTCGGCGACCCGTATCGCATCGACAAACGGCTGCCCAACGTGAGCGAACATCAGCTTCATATGAACCCGCAGGCCGCGAACGACCTTGGATTGAAGGACGGCGATTGCGTGTATGTTGATGCGAATCCCGCTGATCGACCTTATCTTGGCGCTACTCCGAGCGACCCGTTCTACAAGGTAAGCCGTTGTATGCTGCGCGTGACGTTTAACGCCGCCTATCCCTATCACATTGTGATGATAAAGCACGGTTCATTCATCGCGACGGAGAAGATGGTCAAAGCGCAGCAGACGCGGCCCGACGGCTTGTCGCTTACCGACGAGGGTTACATCTCGAATTTCCGATTCGGTTCGCAACAGAGCATCAACCGCAATTGGCATATGCCGATGCACCAAACCGACACGCTGTTTCATAAACAGAAAACAAGCATGAGCTTCATTTTCGGCGGCGAAGCGGACAATCACGCGGTCAATACCGTGCCCAAGGAATGTCTGATTCGGATCGTGAAGGCCGAGGATGGCGGATTAGGTGGGGCAGGCGCATGGAAGGGCGGGACCGACGGAATGTCGCCTGGTGGCGAAAGCGATCTGATGCGGAAATATATCGCTGGGAAGATCGGCGAGGGCGGAGGAGCCACACAGAGTTTCGAATGAACCAGCGACGACTTAATGGGCCGCTATCCGGAGCATGAACTTTGAATTCCAAAGGGTCCGAGAGACTAGGAGCTCGCTACAAGCGACGGATTCGAATGGTCACAAGTTGTTGGCGTCGCTCAGCAACGACAATGAATGGCGGCTCAAGGTCCAACTCGCGCCGGAAGAGCGTTTCGAGCGTGCCGATAACGAATGTGGAGGAGATGTGGCCTGGGCGAAGATAAACGATGCCGACGAACGGTTCTGCGCCGGCGAACACAAGCGTGCCGAAGTCCGCGTCGTGTGTGAGGATGATGCGATTCTCGGCAACGGCCTGCCGCAAGATTTCGCGGTCGTTTGCCCCAGAAAGCCCAATTTCGGAGACATGGCTGACCTCAAGACCAAGGCTGCGCAGATGCGTTACGACGTCACGGTGGATGTTTTCGTCTGCGAGAAAGGCCGCCGCACGGAGGTTCACGAATCGACCTCAGCGACGAATGTGACTTCATTCTTCAGGAACCGTGCGGCGTATCGCACCGCTTGCTCGACGTCCTCGGCCGTCAACTGCGGATACGCTCGAAGAATTTCCGCGTGCGACGCGCCAGAGGCGATGAGTTCAAGAAGAAACTCGACACTGAGGCGGGTTCCCTTGACACACGGTTTGCCGCCGAGCACCTCGGGATTGATCACAATGCGCGTTGACATGGAAGGACTTTACTGCGCGTTCCGCGTTCTGCCAAGGCACGAGAACAGGAGGTTCAGACTTTTCCACCGCCTGCTTAGTTAACCCTTTGACCTATGCCTAAAGACGAATTCGATCTGGACGACCCGCTGGAATTGAACGGTGTCGCACTTTATACCGATGAGGACACGAGCCGTGAGATGGCCGCGTGCTTTGTCGAGGAATTCTTGATGCTCGGTTACAACCATAAGCAACTTCTGGCACTGTTCCGTAATCCGCATTACCTGGGCATAAACATGGTCTTGCAGAACAAAGGAGAGCCCTTCGTGAAGGAGGTAATCAGCGACATATTCGCGCGATGGGGAAAAAAGATTGAATGGCCTGCCGCGAATACTATCCGAAGTGACGATGCTCAGTCTCATACCCCGGTCGCTCCAGCGTCTCGTGAATGCCTCAATCTGGCGACTTCGGTTGCACAGGACGATTTGGATGAAAAGCTTACCGATCCGCTCGGCAATCCCGTTCCGAAACTGAACCTGTGACCGTCCCACGCGATTTAACGATTCAACCATTTAACCATTTAACCGATTCGACCATGAACTCCGTCTTGAACTGGCAACTCGGCCGGGACATGGAATACGGCTACCCGCATCATTGGGATGTAAAGACGCTCGACTTGCTCGAGAAGGCGAACCCCGGCGGGCAAACCTGGAACGGAACTCCGCAGGACCTCAAAGCGCCCTTCGGCCACTTCAAAGGCAAGACGGTGTTCGAAGCTGCGAAAACTCACGTCAGCGACGAAGGCGCCAATCGGGTTCTCGGCTATTTGCCCACCGATGACGAATGGTCCGCGCCGAATCGTTTCGAGGATAATCCATCGGCGAACGAAAAAGGCTCGAAAGGCCAGCTTGCCTTTAAAGGCGGTGAACTCGGTCCCCAGCACAAGACCTGGTTCTTCTATCTGGCCCGGCTGTGCAATCACTGCACTTATCCAGCCTGCCTGGCAGCCTGCCCGCGCAACGCTATCTTCAAGCGGCCCGAGGATGGGATTGTCCTCGTGGACCAGGAGCGTTGTCGCGGTTACCGGAAATGCATGGAGGCGTGTCCCTACAAAAAGACACTCTATCGCGGCACAACGCGCACGAGCGAAAAGTGCATCGCTTGCTTCCCGCGCATCGAGGGCCGGGACCAACAAGCCAACGGCTTGCCGATGCAAACCCGTTTGCATGGCCGCCTGTGTTGGACGCATCCGCCTTCAAGGCCTCGTTCAGATCAACAAGGACGGCGTTTGGAAAGAGGATCGCTACAACCCGCTTTACTATCTGATTCACGTGGCCAAAGTCGCGCTGCCACTTTACCCGCAGTTTGGCACCGAGCCGAACGGCTACTACATCCCACCGCGTTGGGCGCCGCGCTCGTATCTCATCGACACCACCGTCGAGGAGCCTTTTCACCTGAGAGACGCCAGACATGCCAACTCCATCTGAGCTTCAGAAGCAAAGTCAGCGCCGGTCCGTCTTTGGAAACTACGCTCCTGGGTCTCGTGAGAGCGCGGCCAGTATAGAGCCGCCAATACCGGCGCTCCTGCGAGACGCCGCTGCGTCGCAGGAGTCCATCGACACTGCCGTCGCCCGAACTTTTCTCTACAGTTTCCTCGCCAGAGCCTTCGAAGATCCGGAACCTGATAGTTGGGAATGGTTGACGTCGCGCGAAATCCGCACTGCGCTGCATTCAGCCGCTGGCGCACTGGCCAAGTAATCATTACTCGATTCGGTGGACGAATTGCTTCGCCAGTTCACGCGTTCCGGCTGCGAGGACTTTGCCGCCGCTCACGTCGTTTGCTTCGGCCACACCGTGCGCGGCGACTGTCCAATGAACGAAATCGAGTACGCCGACCTGAAGGCCGATCCACTCTTTCAACCACACAGGCTGTCAGACCTGGGCGCGTTCTTCGCCGCACTCGGCCTCGAACTGGCGCCAGACGGCGCAGAACGAATTGATCACATCAGCATCGAACTCGAGTTTATGACCGTCCTTGCTGCGAAGGAAGCACACGCTGTCGATCATCAATCCGGTGACGATGCGCTAGCCGCCGTTCGGGACGCGCAGAGGAAACTCCTGCGCGAACATCTCGGACGTTGGAGCCTCGCCTTCGCCCGGCGGCTGGCGCGCATGGCTCAAGGCACAACCCTCGGCGCGATGGCGAACCTTCTGGGTGAATTCGTCAAATCTGAATGCGGACGCCTGAAGGTTCCGCCTGGCAGCGAGGATTTGTTGCTCCGCCCCGTTGACGGCACGGCTGAACGGGTTTGCGATAGTTGTGGTCTCCAAACTCATTTGCCCGGTGCGTCCGTGCCGAACAGCAGAACTTGAGAATTCATGAAACATATTGACGAATCCCGTCTCGAAACTGATCTCGCTCGCGAAACCTGCCGCGATCACCGCCTGAAACACAATGTTGCCAGCCAAGCCATGAGAGCAAATGCAACTGAGCTGCGATGATGACTTCGTGGAAGCCGCGGTGTTCACCGTTTCAAACGGCAAGCGCGCCGGCGCGCCTCGGTTGCTAGCAAGGCGCTTTCACGTCGAGCGCGAGCAATGTTGCTCGATCCTCGATGCCGATGACCGTCAGGCGGCTTTCGTTCGAGTGCACTTCGATTGGTTCCGCGAATGGGGATTGGAAGAACTGCTGCTCGGCGTGATCAACGAACTTCCATTGCCTGGCCCCGGCTTGACCACACTCGCCTTCCGGAAAGCGCGCATGAGGAAGGAGGAAGGCGCCGAACTTTATGTCAGCGCCGAGAACGGCCGCATCCGAGTGGTCGCGATGCGTGCGGAGAGGTTCGAGTCCGACGAAGCTGTGCGCGATTCTCTGCGCATTGAGTTCATGCATCTTAGCGACATGATTGATCCGAACTTCGGCTACACCCCTGACCTGCGGGCACACGGCATGAACCCGTCGCACCAGCGCATCGCACGCGAGCGTTACCGGCTGCTCTGGGACATCACCATCAATGGACGCCTCGGGCGCGGATCAGAGGGCGAGCGTCAACGCGCCGTGTTCAATGAGGCCTTTGCTTTCTGGCCGGCAGAAAGACGGAATGAAGGTTTCACAAAGCTTTCGACGAACAAGTTTCCCAAACACGACGAACTGCTTGCGCTTGCGGCGGATCCACGCGACTTGAGTCATAGGGACAAACCCTTGCCCGGCGGCAGATGCCCGCTTTGCGGCTTCTCCACATTCGATTGGGCAGATCTGGCCCTTCTGGACGACATTTCACGCGCTTCAGTCCAACGGGAGTCCCCTGCCTGGTCGCCGTCGCAAGGAGCCTGCAACCGGTGCATCGAAGTCTATGCCATCGCCCGGCGCTATGCCGAAGCTTTGCCACAATGATCGCGAATGAACCCGCCGTTACCTGAGAAAGCGTCGCCGTCACTCGCACGCATGACACAGCCAACTCCGCGAGTCTAATCACTGGTTGAAGACTCCTTATTCGGGGCTCAGCGCTTTTTGATGAAGTTCATTCTCGCGAAGCAGCGCCGTCTGCGAACGGTCGTTGAAGCTGCCGGTAAACAAGCTGCTGAGCAAATGGCCTCTGCGCTGGGACTTACTGCTCCATGCGCTGCGCCGCCGATGGCGTGTTCATCATCGAAGAGGATTGCCGCCGCTGCGATGCCGGCCTTCTATGGCGGTTTGTTTGGCGCCCTGCGTCGCGAAAAATGCTGCAAATATCGGCGGATGCCAGATCATTGCCCGAACCTTGAATAGTCTATGCACCACCGAAGCGCGATTCCCTTAGCTTTAGCTCTCGCTCTCTTTCTTTGGCCGATACCGCCTTGCGTCCCCACGCTCGCGGCCATTGGCGCCGACGAAGGAAAATCGCTGGCGGCGAACGCCGCGGTCGGTGTCGGTGAGTTCATGAAGGGCGGAGTACAATTCCGGAGAGGGACTTCTCCGAAACAAGATTTCGCGCATTGAACCTATGTGCCATTTCGCTGGCAGGGCGGCGTTGCCGCGCCGCCGGCATCGCAGGTTTGACAAGGCGGCGCAGCAACGCCGCCCTGCCCGGCAACCGACTTCAGCGTGCAGCGATTCCGACCTTGTTGTTTTCAATCGCTTCTGCATGATTCCCTCATTGTGACCCGAACGAGGCAAATCGCAGCGCTAGTTTTGCTGGCCTTATGGCCGCTGGTCACGTCGCACGTGTTGCTTCAGCATTTCGGATTGATTCACGAAGTTCACGAGAACCACGACGGCAGCGGTGGATCACACGAGCATGGTTCCGACGATCACGAGTTCGCCCACGGAAGTTATCGAAATAATTCCCACGGCATTTCGATCCTAAAGATGTTTGTGGCGGCGTCTGCGTTTCCGTTCGGAACGGAACTTCTGTTCGCGCCAAAAGCCCCGGTCCCGGAGGTATTCCATCGCGGCCTGGCGCCACCGGGCACGGGACCACCTGAACTTCTGAGTTGCTGGCAATTCTTTTTTCGCACCGCACTTCCAGTCCGCGCGCCCTCTTTCCTTTTCTGAAAGTCCCATTCGGGACCAGCCTCGCAGTTAGCTGACTCCACTGTTTGCCGACTGTTCCCAATACTTTGCTGCCTTCGGCCGCTTCGGGCAGCGGCCCGCGCAAGGCATCATGGAGCGGGCGCCTGACTGATTTGTCTTATGAAAAAGAGTTCAACGAATGTCATCGTCTCTTTCCCGAAAGGGACGCAACCCAGCCATTAATCTTTGGAGGAGACAATGCGAAAACGACGCCAATTATTTTACGCCGTTTGCACCGTCGCGCTTGTTGCCGTTAGCTGCCGACGGGGCGGCGAATCACATTCTCACGGTCACGATCACGGCGAAGCCGGCAGTCACGACCACGAAGAAAAAACGGCCCAAATCACTGTCTGGTCCGACCGCTACGAAGTTTTCGCGGAACACAAAGCCCCTGTCGCAAACAACCCGGCCAAGTTCATCACGCACGTTACAGACTTGGTGACCTTGGAACCGCGCAAGGAAGGGATGGTCAAATTTGTTCTCCGTCAGGGCGAGACTGGCTTTGAGCATTTGCAGGCGGCGCCGGAACGGGCCGGCATTTACATTTCTGCCATCACATTTCCGAAAACCGGTGATTGGCAGATGACGTTGCTCGTTCCCGCAGATGCAACGAACGCCACAATCGAGTTGGGCCCTGTGAAAGTGTATGCGGACGCCCATTCCGCCGGGCACGCTGAATTCTCCGCAGCCCCCGAAGGCGTGAGCTTTCTCAAGGAACAGCAATGGAAAATTCTGTCCAAAGCCGAACCTGTGACAAAACGCCGGCTCGTCGAACGCGTCGAGGTCCTCGGACAGGTTCGGGCCAAACCGGGCTTCAGCGCGGCTGTGCCCGCTCCGCTTGCGGGACATCTTGCCTGGCCGATTGGGAAGACCTTTCCGCGACCGGGCGCGCGAGTTGAGGCGGGCGAATTGCTGGCGTTACTCCAGCCACGCTTTTCCGAAGCTGCCGCGCGCTTCATTGAAATCGAAGGGGAGTTCGGTCGCGCCGAAGCTGTCTTGAAGCAAGCTGAAGTGACTTACGCACGCACAAAGAAGCTGGCTGCGCAAGAGGCGAGATCGGAGCGTGAACTTCAAGAGGCTGAAGCCGCCCTCGCTACCGCCAGAGCTCAACACGCCGCCGCCGCAGCGTTGCGTTCGACTTACGCAACTAAATCGTCTGCCGATGCTGGTTCAACGGCGAGCCCAGCTTTGGAGCTTCGCGCCCCCATCGCTGGCGTTTTGACGGCAGTTTCGGCTGGAATCGGAGAGCCGGTCTCCGCGGATCAAATCGTCTTCACGCTATTGAATCCGGCGACCGTGTGGATCGAGGCGCGTGTTCCCGAGATCGCTGCCGCACGGCTAGGCGAAGCGACGAACGCGCTCGTCCAGTTATCAAGCGACGAAGAACAGTTGATTTCGCTTGCCGCAGAAGGCGGTGAACTTGTCTTTGCGGGACTGGAGGTGGACACAACAACCCGAACGGTTCCGCTCATTTACGAACTTCCAAACGCGAAGGCAGGTTTGCGCGTTGGCCAAGCAGTCCGCTTGCACGTCGAAACAGCGCGAAGCGATGAAGCCGTGGCTATTCCCGTTTCGGCGATTGTTGAGGAAGGCGGGCAGCCCATAGCCTTTGTCCAGGTGAGTGGCGAAACATTCGAGAAGCGCGAACTCAAGCTTGGTATTCGCGACGGCAATTTCGTGCAGGTGCTCGATGGCCTGAGGGAAGGGGAGCGGGTTGTGACCAAAGGAGCTTACGCGATACGTCTGTCATCCATCTCAGGCGTCATACCGGCTCATGGCCATGCTCATTGAGGCACGCGTATGAATCGATTGATTCAATGGTCGCTCGGCAATCGCGTGCTCGTTCTCGCCGGAGCGCTCCTGCTGACCGTGTTCGGTTTCTACACTGCGATCCAAATGTCAGTGGACGTGTTCCCGGACCTCACTGCGCCGACCGTCACTGTCATCACCGAGGCGCACGGCATGGCGCCGATCGAAGTGGAAAGCCAGGTCACCGTTCCCGTTGAAGCGGCCATTAATGGCGCATCCGGAGTTCGCCGGGTCCGCTCTGCGACCGCTGTTGGGATTTCGGTGGTCTGGGTCGAATTCGAGTGGGGCACGGACATTCGTAACGCCCGTCAGACTGTCGCGGAAAAAATTGCAACGGTGTCCGGCAATTTGCCGCCTGAGGTCGAACGCCCTGTGCTGGCCCCTCAATCTTCCATTATGGGCGAGATTCTTTTCCTGGCGCTGTCCTCTGAAAAGCACTCTCCCATTGAACTTCGGAGTTACGCGGAGACTTTCATTCGCCGACGTTTGCTCGCCGTTTCCGGCGTGTCCCAGGTTGCGCCGATTGGGGGTGGCGAGAAACAATATCAAGCGGTTCTTCAACCTGGCGTCTTGCTCGCGCATGGCATCACCCTGAACCAAGTCATTCGCGCCTTGGAAGCAGGCAACGAGAATGTGTCCGCAGGCGTGATTAACGCCCATGGCCAGGAATGGCTGGTGACAGGCGTGGGCCGCGTTCGCAGTCTCGATGACATCGGCGCAACCGTGGTTGCCACTCGCTCTGGCGTGCCGACACTGGTGGCAGACTTAGGCCGAATAACAGTCGGCGAAGCGCTCAAGCGCGGCGAGGGCTCAGCCATGGGGAAACCGGCTGTGATTCTGGGGATTCAGAAGCAGCCCGGCGCGAACACGCTCGAACTTACGAAACGTCTCGACGAGGTGCTGGCGGAAATCGCGGCCAAGCTGCCGGCTGGGATGAAACTGAAGGCCGACATCTTTCGCCAAGCCGATTTCATCGCAGTGTCTGTCGGCAACGTTCAACTTGCGCTAATCGAAGGCGCCGGGTTGGTAATACTGGTGGTCTTGCTGTTTTTAGCGAACTTCCGCGCTGCTCTGATCACGCTAACTGCGATTCCACTCTCGCTCGTCACCGCCGTCCTTGCCTTGAAATGGTTTGGGGAATCGATCAACACTATGACTCTGGGTGGGATGGTTATTGCCATAGGAGCACTCGTGGATGACACCGTGATTGACGTGGAGAATGTCTTCCGGCGATTGCGCGAGAACCATCAAAAACCCGAAGGCCAGCAGCGTTCGGCCTTGCAAGTCGTCTTTGATGCGAGTGTGGAAATCCGGAGTTCGATCGTTTTCGCCACTCTGATTATCGCGTTGGTTTCCGTTCCCATTTTCTTTCTCAGCGGTGTCGAAGGCCGGTTGTTGCAGCCACTCGGTGTCGCCTATTTGGTGGCCTTGCTCGCGTCGCTGTTTGTCGCGATGACGGTCACGCCAGTCCTGTGCTACTTTATGCTGCCGCGCAGCAAAGCTGTGCAAGCGGAGGAGGAACCCAGATTCGTTCAATGGTTGAAAGCCCGGTTCGCCCCGTTATTGGAAAGAGCATTGAATCATCCCTGGCTATTCACTCTTCCAGCAGTTGTGCTGCTGGCGCTAGCGCTTGCTTCGACAGCATTCATGGGCCGCGCCTTTCTCCCGGAGTTCAACGAAGGATCACTCACCATTAGCGCCGTCACGCTGCCGGGGACTTCACTGCCTGAGTCTGATGCTCTCGGACGCGTGGTCGAACAGACTTTGTTGACCTTCCCCGAAGTCGTGTCGGTTGCTCGTCGCACGGGACGCGCCGAGCTGGATGAGCACGCCCAAGGAGTCGAGGCGTCGGAATTGGATGTGTCCATCAAAATGAAGGACCGGAACAAAGCGGAATTCCTTCAGGCTTTGCGCGACGGGTTGTCCACCGTCCCCGGAATGAATATCACCATCGGCCAGCCGATTTCACATCGGATTGATCACATGCTTTCCGGCACGCGGGCCAATATTGCCGTCAAAATCTTCGGTCCGGACCTTTACCAACTCCGGCCGCTCGCCGAGAAGGTTCGCGCCGCTATGCAAGGCGTCCGCGGTGTCGTGGACTTGTCCATCGAACAGCAAACCGAAATCCCTGTGCTCAAGGTTAAGTTTGATCGCCAGGAAATTGCCCGGCACGGATTAACCATCCGGGACGTTTCCAAAACATTGGAGGCAGGGCTGCAAGGCGCAAAGGCGTCGCGCGTGTTGGAAGGACAGACCTCGTACGACCTTGTCGTCCGCATCTCGGGGAGCCGCAGGTGGGACCTGGATACTATCGGAAACTTGCTCGTGGACACATCGGGCGGCGCCAAAGTCCCGCTTGGTTCGCTGGCCAGAATCCAGAGGGACACCGGTCCGAACCAAGTTCTTCGGGAGCAAGTCGAACGCAAGATTGTCGTTCAATGCAATGTCGCAGCCCGGGACGTGACTGGCGTTGTCGTTGACATCCAGAAATTGGCGAACCCGATTCTTGCGAGTGCTCCCGGCTATCGCGTCGAATACGCCGGACAATTTGAGAGTGCTGCGCAGGCCAGCCGCACATTGACGCTGGTTGGCGCTGCTGTTGTGATCGGCATCGGTTTTCTCCTGCACCTTGCCTTTGGTTCAGCTCGCGATGCCGCTTTGATCATGTTGAATCTGCCGCTGGCGCTGATCGGGGGTGTGGCCGGCGTGTTTGTGAGCGGAGGGGTTTTGAGTGTCGCCTCGCTCATTGGTTTTATCACCGTCTTCGGGATTGCGAGCCGCAACGGCATCATGCTCGTCTCCCACATCCGGCATTTGCAGGAGCAGGAGGGTGTCACGGATTTCCGCGAAGCTGTCCGGCGCGGCGCCATGGAGCGCCTCGTGCCCATTCTTATGACTTCTCTCGCCGCCGGACTCGCTCTCATCCCACTGGCGCTGGGCGGTGGCAAACCCGGAAATGAGATTCAGACGCCCATGGCCATCGTCATTCTTTTTGGCCTGCTCACTTCGATGCTGCTCAACATGCTGATCGTCCCGGCGCTCTATCTGCGATTCGCTCGGTTTGCCAAACCTTTAGCCGGAGGGATTACTTGAAGAATACCGTTCCGTTCATCTCATGGCTCTTGCCTATGAATCCTGGTCGCTGCCTTGAAAACTGTGAACCGTTCACCGAAGGAAACCTATGAAACATCTGGTCTCGTTGAATTCACTGATCAGTCTGGCGGTTGGTTATGCGATGTGCTCAGAAGCCGCTGAGCTTCCATCCACGAACACGTTCGAAACGCTCTCGCTCGAACAAGCGTTGGAAGCCGCCGAGCGCTTGCAGCCTGAACTCGCCGAAGCCAGGGCGCTCATTGACGCCGCGGCTGGTCGCGCACAACAGGCCGGCGCATTTCCAAATCCGGCCGCCATCGCTCGCATGGAATCCGCACCCGTTAGTGGTCGAACCGCTCGGGAAGCCGAATACCTGGCTGGTCTCTCGCAACCGATTCCGCTGGGCAATAGGCTCGGCAAGGCTCGAGAGGCTGAACAACTTGAGCGAGGCCGGCGAATTCAGGAGCTGGAAGTGCGCCGCCGCGATCTGCGGAAACGTGTTCATAGCGCCTTCGCCACTGCGCTGTATCAGGAACAAGCTTTTCAGACGCAGAAAGAAATCGCTGGAAGCGTCGAGAAGCTTGTCGCCACGACCAAGGCCCGCGTTGATGCCGGCGATGCTCGGCGAGAGGAATTAGCGCGCGCCGAAATGGAGTTGATCCGTGCGCAAGTTGAACTCAGACGCAGTGACGCGATGCGCGAGCATGCTATGGTGGAATTGCAAGCAGCTATCGGCGATCCGAATTCCTCGATGAAAACCCTTGCAGGCAGTCTCGACGCGATCTTCGAGATTCCAGCGTTGGAAGCTCTTTCGGCCAACCTTTCCACCAGTCCTGAAATCGTCCTTGCGGGGGCAGAACTGCGGGCGCGTCAGGCTCGAATAGATCTAGCGAAGGCTGAACGCATTCCTGATTTGAGAGTCGAGCTGCTTTACCGGCGTTTGGAAGCGTCCAAAGAAAACAGTTTCGATGTCGGCTTGAGTATTCCGCTGCCGTTGTTCGATCGCAATCAGGGACGATTGCGAGAAGGCCGCGCTGAATTTGCCGCTGCCGAAGCGCGCTCCCGCTCGATGCAAAATGTTTTGAACATTCGGCTGCATGAAGCTCACGCTCATCTTACGGTCGCGCTCGCTAATAGCCGGGCTTTGAAAACCGCAGTCCTGCCTCGCGCTGACACAGTGCTGAAAGCGAATGAAGCCCGATTTGCCGCCGGCGACATCAGTTTAAGTGAGGCGCTGCCGGTTCGTCGGGATTGGGCGACCGTAAAACTGACATACCTCGAATCATTGCGCGACGTGATGCAGGCCTGGGCGGAGGTGGCTCAATTCGTCCGCCATCGCTGAACGCGTGATTTAGCGCGAACGCCAGCGCGCGCCGAACTCACACTTCACCCCGACATAGACGCGCAGGACTGGGCCGCCACGATTACCTTCGCGGAGGCTTGCGTTAGATGGCATTCGGGCTTGGCGCACTGGGCTTGAGCGAGCATAAGATTCTAGAAAAGGAGTTGATCGCACCCTATCGCCTACGACGCACTTTACGCGGAGTGGCAACGGCGCATAGCCTCAACGGCTAAACCGTGAACGTCTGGCAACGCATAACAGGCTTCCTGGCACTTCGGCGCAACACTTCGTTGTTACTATCGCTGGATAAGCGACAGCACACCATGGGTGTCGGCGTGCAATCGATGGTTCGTCGTGTGCCGATGATGCTTGGCCCTCCTGCCGGCGGTTGGCTGATCACGAAATTTGGTTGGGAGCAAGGAGTTCGATATGCGCTTATCGGCTGCATTGTCCTTAGCGCAGGGACAGCAATATTCCAATGGTTTATTACCGACCCCGAGAAGCAAACCGAAGCCGCTAGCAAGATTGAGCCAAAGATAACCTTTGCGGGAGTGGTAAAATCGTTCAACCCCACGCTGCGCGAACTTTTGATAAGCGATATCCTAATTCGCTTCTGCGAGCGGCTTCCGTATGCCTTCGTGATCCTGTGGGCGATGAACCACGTTGGAGTAAGTGCCGAGGAATTTGGCTGGCTGGTGGCAATTGAAATGATAACAGCAATGATTTGCTACATCCCGGTGGCACATTTGGCTGATAAGCATGGCCAGCGTCCGTTCGTCTTGGCGAAGTTCATCTTTTTCACCCTCTTTCCGGTTTCACTCCTGTTCGCTCAAAACCTCACTTGGCTGGCCGTTGCATTTGTGATTCGCGGTCTCAAGGAGTTTGGTGAACCTGCCAGGAAGGCTCTGATCATCGCCCAAGCTTCGCCTGAACATCGGGCTCGCACTTATGGCGCGTACTACCTCATTCGCGATTGCGTCGTCACTATGGGCTCGTTCCTTGGCGCTTGGTTATGGAGTTTCGGCTCAACCGCAAATTTCGTTGGCGCCGCAATATTTGGCTGTATGGGGACAGTCTGGTTTTGGATTCTATTAATCCGCAAAACTAAGGGTCGCTGACTTCGCCGTCCGCAATGCTGAATTAGTGAGTCAATGCGTACACCGCGATATTCAACGCCAAAGCCTGGCCATCCTCCGGACTAACGCCCTTGCCGTCATTGCATTTGTTGCCCATGCTGAATGCGCAGCAGAGCCCATCTTCACCCAGAACGGCCACAAGATTCTCAGGCTGGATGCTTTCGAGACTAATTGCATCAGATGCGTGCTGGCACCCCCACAATCATTTCCGTCCTTATCGCTATGCTTGAGTCGTCCCATGAAAAAGCTGCCACCTCGTCGCCGCCCTGTGGAGCTGCAGCCGACAGGGCAGCAATGGCCCCACTGACGACCGCGCTCAAAAGAACGTAGAGCAGACATTCTCGCCGGCTGGTTCGTGGAATTCTGGACTTCCGCGGGCGGGCGCCTGGGAAGTCCTCCGAACCCGCGGGCTGGAAAGCCTGCGCGACGTCAAACGGAGCCACCGAATCCTCTGGCTCGATCTTAGAAGACTTTCTCATGATCTCTTCGATTTAGACCAACGCCCACCGTTTCCGCAGGATCCATTCCGCGGCAAGACCACCGATCAGCGCCGTAAGTGTCCAGGCGTTGATGCCGATCGGCACGCGCGTCGTGCGGCCTTGCCGAACCCGATCGATTCTCTTTTTGATCTGAGCGACCAACGCGCTGGGATCACGGCAATCCTCAGCCTTTACGGCCAGTCCGTCGCTAAGCGCGGCCCATTGCTTTAGGACTTCCAGATTCCGCGCCGTGTTTTGATATTCCAAGTTCAGGTCTCGAATTTCAATGTTGCGTGAAGCGACAGGTTGTTTGGCCCGATCGTGAACCGAAATCCGGTACAAGCCGGCTTTCTCCGCTCGAAAGCTCATGGGCACTGGCCTCCCGGGACGCAACTCCAACGTTTCCTCGCGCAAGACCATCTTCTGTTAAACGGAACAGTTGGCGCCAAAAACGGTCGAACTGCTGAGGCTCGGAATCCTTGGCCAAACGCCAGCGCCAGAAATTCTGCACACCAGCGATCGTGACTAAGCCGGCTCCGTACCGCTGCGAAGCCATCAAGATGCGGCGGCCTTTCGGCCCGGAATCCTGCGAATGCAGGGCCCAGATCTGAGCGCCCGCTTTGGCGCTGTCGACGCGGGCGTACTGCGTAAACGTCGGCACTTTCTGCCAAGCCTGTCGCACCGTGGTGTCGCCGGTAATCTGAAAGACTAGGTGCTGCAGCGCTTCTTCGGTGGGCTGAAGGCGAAAAGGGCGGTCAAGTCCTTGAACGCCAGTGCCGCCCGCAATAACCACGGGCAGCATTTGTTCGAGGCGGCTGCCTTGCCAGGATTGATCGAACGTTCCGGCGCCGCCGATCATCAGCAAGCCGCCACCAAGCTCGGCGCAGAAGCGAACAAGCAATTCCTGTTGCGCCGGAGTCAGATCAGCCGGTTTTAAGTTCGATGCCACAATCACACGGAATGGCGCCAGTTCCTCGAGCGTTGTCGGGAACCCGTGCAGAAGTTCTCCCGCGCTTTCAACGTTTTGGCGAAAGACCGATTGTTTGGAAGTGCGCGTCAATCCCGTGACTCGAATCGACGGATCACCCTTCAAGGCCAAGCCAATAAACTTGTAGTCCCACGTCAACGCGCGTTGGACGAAAAGCGCGCGCAATTCTTTCTCCGCTTGTATGCGCACCGAAGTCGCGCCGGTCGTGCTCACAGCCTTGAGTTGCTGCGTCTTCGGCGCGAGCAACTGCACAGAATACAAGTGCGCGCCTTCTTCAGCCTCAGTCACGCGAAAACTTTCGAGCCAGGTTCGCGCGCCGCTGCCGGCTTGGACGCTCTTTTTCTGAACCATTGCTCCGTTGCGCAGCAGGACGAGTTCGAATTGCGGTGAATCTTCGAAACTGGCCGCTTCGAGGTATGCGGAAACGCTGAACTCGGTTCGCGGTGGAACTGTCGTCGGCGCGTCCACTTGGCGCAACGACAACATTTGTGCTCCGTGATCTCTTCCAAAACCGACGCCAATAAACGGCACGCGGGATTTTGTGAGAACGGATAAAGCGCGGCGGTCATCCGCTGTTTCGTTGACTATGCCGTCTGTGCAAGCGATCACGGCCAAGGGCTGCTCAGCCGCGGTCAACGAGTGAACGATCGCGCCGCCCAGATTCGTCCGTTTTCCGTCAGCGGTCACTTTGCCGAGTTTGCCTGAATCTGCTGTGACAACGTCTTCGGCGAACAACAGCGTTCGCAAGGCCAAGTCATTTTCCTTGATAGAAGGTTCCAAGTGGTCTCGCACGAAGGTGGTCGCCTGCTGAAACCGAGTCGAGCCGGCCTCCTCTAACGACATGCTTTCGCTTTGATCCATGAGCAGGGCTACAGTGCGACTCGACACAGGCGGCTTCTCGACGACTTCCCAGACAGGACGCGCTGCCAGCAACACGATGCCTATCAAGACGAGTATCCGCAGCGTTGTTAGTGTCAGGATTCGGGTTCTCGAATGATTGCCCGCGCGCAGCGCCCGAATAGTGAGCGCCGATAGGAGCGCGGCCAAAGGCAGCCCAAGCTGCCAAGCCAGCGGAAAATCAAACTCCAGTGCGGCGAGACAAATCATGACATCACGACAACGAAACCTGGTGAACTAGGACAGGCGTCTCGCCTGTCTTCGCGCACCAAGACATTTCGAGCAGCGAAATGCCTGTTCCCGGGGTACGGTTCATGGGGAGCCATTTCTTTTCGAAACGCATTGGGACCTTGAACGCGCTCGGGGCGGGAACAGCCTGTCCCCGGTGCGGCACGGAGCAGGGCAGTGCGTCTCGCCTGTCCTGCCGTCAGTGTACGCAAATGCTGGACAGGCGGGACGTCCATCCTGCGAGGCCGGTTCATAAAAAGCCTGCTCAATTAGGGTTTAACAGACTGTTCAGAGAGTCTCTGAAAGTACTTTTCAATCCGCGCCCGGTAAACAGGCGGCAGGCGTGCGGCATCAATGTTCGTAACCTCGGGTTCTTCGTTCTTGGCGGCGCGCCGGTCGGAGGCTTCAGCGGAAATCCTTTGCAATTCTTCCAGCAGCCTTCGCAGGTCGCCGACGCTTTCTGGCAATTCACTCTTTTGCAATTCCTCCTCAAGGCGCGCCAAGAGCAAACGAGTCCGCTCGCTGCCTCCTTCGAGATTCCGGGTTCCTTGCTGCAAACCGAGCAAGGCTTCACGTCCTTGTTTGGCGCTGTCTCGAGGCGATAGGCTTTTGTTGTTCTCCAGTTGTCGCAGCAAGCTCTCGAGCTGGGCGATTCCTTTCTCGAGGCTCTCCGATTGATTTGGTTTGAGTGGATCATTCTTATCCGCCGCCTTGAGAGGTTCGGGTGCGCTTTCCTCGAACGCCCTGCTGACTTTCTCGAGGCCCTCTTGGGCGGCGCCGGCAGTCTGGCGGCGGGTCTCATCGTCCTGTGCCCACCCGAAACGGCTTAGGCGCATGTCCACGTCAGCCTTGCTCTTGTCGTTCAGCGCGTCGCGGAGCGGAGAGTCGAAGACCTCGCGGGTCGGTTGTTGTTCGGCGAGGATTATGAGCTGTGAGAGGCTGCTCTTGGCATCCGCGGCCAGCTGCTGAGTCTGCGCGCTTGTCATGCTGCCTGGAGACTGTTCGCATTGACCCAGGGACTGATTTTGTTTGTCGAGCAATTGTTTCAGTCTGTAGGCGTCAGCCAGCTGCTGACTGGCCGCCTGATTCCTCATCGCCTGGCTCAATTCCTTCAGCTGTTCTAGAGCCTGTTGCGTCTGTTTCTGGGTGTAGCGGCTTTTCTTGCGAAGCGATTGGACTGCGTTTGTCAGTGATTGATGCGACGCCGTCAATGGTCTGTCGAGCGCGCGCGCGACTTTCGGATGCTGTTCTTCAAATCGTCTGAGCGATTGCGCCAATGTGTTTTCTTCTTCCGCCAATGTCGGACCGACTGCCGGCGAAGCGGCGCGCCGCGTGATGTCCTCCTGCTTTTGCACTGCCTTTTCGAGGAAGTCCTGCGCGGCTTTGGTTTCATTGCGGAACTCGGTAATGGCCTTGAGTTGATCACGGTCTTGTTGTGGCGCAGGGTCCTGCTCTTCGTCGTCGGACTCGAAGGCTTCCGGGTTTTCGGAGACAACCTTTTGAAAGTGCTTGCGTGTTGCGACGAGTCGTTGGAGAGCTTCGCGCTCCTGTTGCTGAGCTTCTTCAATGAAATTGGAACGGAAGAAATCGGAGGCCTGCGCGAGGGGTTCGATCGCTTGACTGAGATCCGCTAAGACAGGTTGGGCCTGATCGCCCAAGGTGGCAGCCATTTCCGCGGAAATGTGCCGGACTGAACCGCCCAGATCAGATTCGGCGTCGGCAAGTTTGATTCGATCTTGCGCCTGGAGTTGCGACGATGCGTGCGGATGTTGGCCGTAGCGATAGGTTTCGCGGATAACATGCTGCTGCCGTCGAATGAGTTCTGTGAGCTGTTTGAGGAAGTTGTAAGAATTGCCGCCCCCTCCTGAACCCTGCATCTTCCGTATGTCTTCGTCAAAACGCCGAACCTCCAGGAAATAGACTTCAGAGGCGAACGAATTGCTCGAAGCTGTATCTGCCTTCGCGTGGTAGGTGAGAACATCCCATTCGGCCAAGCCAAGTGCGGCCAGATCGATGACCGGCTTGTACGCGGCGTAACGCGGCTCCGCGGGCGCGGGCAATTCGTGCAGATCCTCCGCCGCCTGATTAATCGCGCTGCGCCAAGTGACACGTTGCAGCGGTTGATTGGCCGCGGCCTCGATCTGCAGCGGCACAATATCCAACTTGGTGACTTGAAGGTCGCGACCCGGTTCGGTGATGCGGACTTCACCCCAAGCTTTGTTCGTCTCGGCAGCATCGTCCTCCGGGCGCGCCAATTCAAAATCGGATTGTTCAGTCTGAAATGAGAAGAAAGATCTAAAACTGCCAGCTGCGAGTTGAAAATTCCACAGGACTGGGTCAGCGGTGTGTACCTGGGTAAGCCCCAGGTTGCCCAGCCGCGGGCCGAGGCTTACGTGATCTTCATTGTCCGTGACAACAGATGTACGCCATACTGGCCGAGTGCGAAGCGGGTGCGCTGAAGCGCCGTCCCCAGGCAAATCGAGCGCGAAACGAAACGTCGAAAAATGTCCCGCGCGAAGCCTGCGATGCGAATGAAAACCAACCGCGAGGCCATTGACCGCTTGCTTGCCCCAGATGAACCATCAGTGACCCTCCAACTTTTGGAACAGGCGGCCCTTGCGCTCGGCCGAAAGCTCAAGGTGGAACTGGCGTGATCGCGGTGCGCCGGGGCGCCGCGCAACGCAACGACGGCTTCACCAAAGGTCGCGACTACCTGCCAACCGCGCCACGAGCGAAAAACACCATCCGCCGCCGACTCAGAACTCATGTGCTTGATGCGCGCAGTCGTTGCTCTTCACTGTCTGCTTGCCGGATTCGTTCACGGCGCGGATGTGGGACAGTGCCAAACCAACTCGGTCGAAGGCTGGACTGTCTTGGTGGATGAACGATTGCTCGCCGAACAAAGCGTGGAGACGAAGAAGGCGCTCGAACTTCTTCGAACGCATTTAAAAGAAATTGTGCGCGTGGTCCCGGCCTCTCCGATGGAGTACTTCGCCGAGAACACTGAAGCGTTCTTCTCCCGGAATGATTGCTTTCCCTTTGCTCGCGCCGAACTCAAACGGCACGATCCCGAGATGGAGGAGCTGGCGAAAGTTTGGAGTGTAACAAAATGACAAAAGTCTCCATCATGCGCGCGGCATGAAAATCACCCGCATCTTTGCGCATCGCGTTGAACTCCCGCTGCACGAGACGACCTATGCATGGTCGGGCGGCAAATCGGTAACGGTTTTTGACAGCACGATTGTCGGCGTGGAAACTGACGGCGGGCTCATCGGCTGCGGCGAAGTGTGCCCGCTCGGACCATTTTATCTGCCAGCGTATGCGGATGGAGTGCGGGCCGGCCTGCGCGAAATCGGCCCGCACCTGCTCGGCGAAGACCCGCGGCAACTCGCTAAGCTCAATCGGAAAATGGACTTGGCGCTCAAAGGACATCCGTACGTAAAGAGCGGAATTGACGTCGCGTGCTGGGACATCCTGGGCCAGGCGACAGGGATGCCCGTGTGCGAACTACTCGGCGGGCGTTACGGCGAAGATGTGCATCTCTACCGCGCCATCTCGCAGGAATCGCCGGAGCAAATGGCCGCGAAAGTTGCAACGTACCGTGCCGAGGGTTATCGCCGCTTTCAACTCAAGGTTGGCGGCGATCCAGACGTCGATATCGCGCGCATTCACGCGGTCGCGGCAAAACTTCAGCCCGGCGATCGCCTCGTCGCGGATGCCAATACCGGCTGGGTGCAACATGAAGCGGTGCGAGTCGCCAAGGCCGTGCGCGATGTGGACGTGTACATTGAACAGCCCTGCTTGACCTACGAGGAATGCCTCGCGGTTCGCCGCCAAATTCCACATCCATTCGTGCTCGATGAAACCATTGACGACCTCGGCATTCTGCTTCGCGCTCGGGCCGACCACGCGATGGATGTGGTCAATCTGAAGATCAGCAAGCTTGGCGGCCTCACCAAGACCAAGCAAGCGCGCGACCTGTGCGTGAGCATGGGCATCGCCATGACGCTCGAAGACTCCTGGGGTGGTGACATCGCTACGGCTGCCATCGCGCACCTTGCACTGAGCACACCGCCCGAACTTCTTTTCAGCACGACCGACTTCAACAGCTATGTCACTGTGAGCACTGCCGATGGCGCACCGCAACGCGTGAATGGCCGCATGGCGGCGCCGACATCGCCCGGCCTTGGCATCACGCCGAAAAAGAACGCGCTCGGGGAGCGCGTTGTCATCGTCGAATAACTTGTTCCAGGAAGAGGACCGGCTCATTGAATAACGCTCTCCGAATGCTTGTTCTCGTGATAACTCTTGCCTCGGCTCGTGCCGCCCGGTCCGCGCCCGCCGAGTTGGTCGTGCGGCGGGCGAACATCATCACTGCTGATGCGAACCTTCCGCGCGCGCAAGCCTTCGCCGTGGCTGATGGCAAATTCGTCGCTGTGGGCGACAATGAATTAGTGACGCCCTTAATTGGCGAGAGCACGCGCGTGTTTGACCTTGCCGGCAAGACGATTGTGCCCGGGTTTATTAATGCCCATGCGCATCCAGGCCCGGAATATCCGGAGGATTCGCCTTGGGCACCCGTGGATTGCCGGCCGGAAAAGGTGCGCACCATCGAAGTGCTGGTCGCAGCGCTCAAACGTAAAGCCGATCGCACACCCGCACGCCAGTGGGTCACCGGTTCGCGCTATCAGGAAACGAAAATCGCACGGCATCCGAGGCGCTGGGACCTGGATCGCGCGAGCACGAATCATTCGATTATCATCTCGCATTCGAGCGGACATCAACCCGTGTGCAATTCGCTCGCGCTGGAATTGGCGAAGGTAACGCGCGACACAGCCGATCCCGCGGGAGGCAAGTTCGTTCGCGATCAACGCGGTGAATTGACCGGCCTGCTCCAGGAACGCGCCGCGTCGATCGTTCGGAGCGCTGGTCCGGCTCGTCTTGACCCTCCCGAAGCCGAAACGCTTGCTGCGTATCGCGCTGGTTTTCGGCGCTACCTCAGCCGGGGCGTCACGAGCGTGCATGTCGCGGGGACGAGTTTGAGCGGCGCCGGAATGCTGGAGCGCGCACAGACGGATGAACTGCCCCTCCGGCTTTACGTCATGGTTCGCGACAGTTCACTCGACGACGCCGTTCAACGCAAAGCAGCGGGCGCAACGAATGTTGCCGTGCGTTACGGCGCGATGAAGCTTCTTCCACGGCAACTCGCTCTCGGGACAAACGTGCTGGCTCTCGAAACCATACGAGAATCGACCCGGCTATTTCGGCGTGCCGCCGCCGCGTTCGCCGGAGGAGTTGAATGCGCTGATTCTTCGTGTGCATGAAGCCGGATTGCAGGCATGCGTTCACTCGAACGGCGATCGCGAGATCGAGATGCTGCTGAATGCGTTCGAGCGCGCGCTGAAACAGAAGCCGCGCGCCAATCACCGGCATCGCATCGAACATTGCAGCGTCGTCACGGAAGCGCTTTTGCAGCGCATCAAGAACCTCGCCATCGTCGTGGTGCCGCATTCCTACATCTGGGAACACGGCGACAAGATGGAGAACTACGGCGCCTGGCGATGGGACTGGATGCATCCGGCGCGTTCGCTCGTCGATTTGGGCATTCCGATGGCGGGCCATTCCGACGATCCCGTGAGCGCCGCGGACCCGTTGCTGCGCATTCAGGACATGGTGACGCGCACGAGTGCCGAAGGCAAAGTGTATGGCGCCCGACAACGAATCTCGGCGGAGGAAGCCTTGCGAGCGTGGACGGTGGGCGGTGCCTACGCCTCGTTCGAAGAAGACCGCAAAGGTTCCATCACCAGCGGCAAGCTCGCTGACTTCGTGGTGCTGTCTGATGATGAAACCGTGCGAAAGATCAATTGTCCCTTCGGGAAAGCCATTTGTTGTGGATGGTCAGCCATGAGAATATGGGTGGCCATATCATGAAGACGACCATTGAAATCGCTGACGACCTTTTTGAACGCGCCCAGCGCCTGGCCCGGAAAGAAAAGACGATCTTCCGTGTCCTGACGGAACAGGGTCTTCGGCTGGTGTTGCAAGGGAAGCAGACCAAGCCCAAGAAACTTCCACCGCTGGTCATAGTTCCGGGCGCACTGACCGACGAATTCAAAAGCGCTCCGTGGGAGAAGATTCGTGACGAGATATACAAAGGCCACGGCGCGTGATCGCCGTTGACTCAAACCTCCTAATCTACGCGCACAAGGAAGGCAGCCCCTTCCACACTGCGGCTGCCCAACTAGGCCTGAAATCGAATGACACCGTTGACTTGCCGCCAGAAAATCGGAAAATAGCAGCACTACTATGGCCACGCCCGCCCTTAGCAAAATCGAAAACGAGTCTGCGCGCCTGTCGCCCGAAGCTCAATTTGCCCTGCTCGAACGTCTTGTTCATCGCGCCCGCAACGCCATGTCTGGCCGCTGCGACACTTGGGATGCTGACCTCTCCGCGATGGCCACCGACCCGGAAGTGCAGCGCGAACTACACCGCATCAATACCGAGTTCTCCGCCGCCGAAGCCGACGGGCTGGAGCCGCGCTGGTGCCAGTTCAACGCGGCGAGATTTACTTCGTCAACCTGAACCCGGTTCAAGGAAGGGAACAGGCCGGACAACGGCCTGTTCTGGTGCTTTCCGTTGATTCCATCAACCACCTGCCGCTCGTCGTCACTGTGGTTGTGGGCACGAGAGGCGCGAACGTGACACGAGATTATCCGACAAACGTCCGTGTCTCGACTGCGGACAGCGGCTTGCCATTCGAGACGGTTTTTCTTTGCTTTCAACTCCGCTCGCTCGATCCGAGCCGCTTTGCTGCCCGCCTGCCGGCAAGGTTTCCGGGGCGGTGCTGGAGAAAGTCCAACAAGCTGTCCGCCACTGTCTTGGTCTGTAGAAAATCGCATAAAGTTCATGAAGCAAGAGCACATCGGTTCGGATTTCGACGACTTCCTCAAGCAGACGGTCTGCTCGCCGAGTGCGAAGCGGACGCGCTCACGCGCGTCGCGGCGTGGCAAATCGAGCGCGAGATGAAACGCCGCGGCCCCGTTGGGAACCCCGTTGCGGCTGGTTGAACAAATTGCGAGCTAAACCAAGATTGAGCCGGTCTCAAAAACTAATACAAACCTGCTATGGGTTTTTACATTCGCAAAAGCCTCGGTGTCGGTCCGTTCAGATTTAACCTCAGCAAGTCTGGGATCGGGCTATCCACAGGGATTAAAGGATTCAGAGTCGGAACTGGGCCGCGAGGAAATTATGTCCACATGGGACGTGGCGGACTCTACTTCCGCCAGACGCTTCCGAGTTCTTCGAGTCCCGAGACCCGCAGAGCTCCTTCGGGAGTTCCAGAGGCGCAAGCTTCGAGCATCGAATTCAATGAGATTGAAAGTGGAAGCGTCAGCCAAATGATTGACTCGTCATCATCCGCGTTGCTCGAAGAAATCAACTTCAAGGCCAAGACGCCGCTCATTTGGCCTTGGGTTCTGCGTGTCAGCATTCTTCTGCTTATCGTTCTGGCAACCTCAAGCTCACCTGTTTGGATTTATTGGCTGCTTGTTCCCCTTTGTGCTGGTGGCGTGGTCTGGGCGGTTCACGCTGACAAATCACGAAAGACGCTGTTCTTGTTCTATGATCTTGAACCACACATCGAGCAAGCGTTTCAGAATCTTCACAACACTTTCGATGCGTTACGCGGCTGCTCTCGAATGTGGCATATCGAATCACGGGGCAACATTACGACAACCTACGACTGGAAGGTGAACGCCGGTGCGAGTTCTGTTGTGAAACGGAAAGCAATCTCTCCCCACGCTGGTTCGCCACCATATTTCCAGTCCAACATTTCGATTCCCGTTCTTCCTGCCGGACGGCAACGGCTGTATTTCCTACCTGACAGGATTCTTGTTTGGGATACGACCGGAGTCGGGGCAGTTGGCTTTGACCAACTTGATCTCAACGCTGGTGAGCAGCGGTTCATTGAAGATGGAGGCGTTCCAAGCGACACAAGAGTTGTGGACAAAACGTGGAGATACGTCAAGAAGAAGGGCGGACCGGACAGGCGCTTCAATGACAACAAGGAAATACCAATCGTGATTTATGAGGCAATCATGCTCACGAGCAAGTCGGGTCTCCAAGAATTATTTCAGGCGTTGCGTACTGGTATCGGCTCGACGCTGACCTCGGCTGTGAAACAAATGGCAGCCGCGATTTCCCAACGCGGCGAACCACAAACGGAAGAAGGTTACATCAAATGTCCGTGCAACAATTGCGACGTCTTCATTGAGTTTCCCGCACATGGAGTTGGCCAGACGACTGCATGTCCACACTGCGGAATAGAAACGATGTTGTTCAAACCCGGCAGGGCTGTTGATTAATCCGATTTCGCACCATCCAAGAATCCCAACGGGATTCCGTCCCAGACACGCACCCAATTCCCGCTGGCGAATCGTGCTTTGATTCACCACCCTTTCGCTATGCCGCAATCCCTTTCCGCCGTTTACATTCATCTGGTTCTCTCCACCAAGGCCGGCTGCCATTCCTGCGCGACAAGCGAGAAACACGTTTGGGATTGCAACGGGTCGTGGGTCACGGCGTTCAGCCAGGCCTCGCGCTCCGCTCCCGCCCAGCGCAGCAGCGCCATCGCCGCCGGCCCCCACAAGCCTGTCGTCCAAGGGAAAGCACGGTAAGTTCTCCGGCATGAGCGCGACATTGACCGTCAATCTGGATGCGGAAGTTCTCCGACTAGCGGAGCAGGAGGCGAAAGCGCGTCACACCACGCTTCCCGAAGTGGTCGCTCACCAATTGCGCGTCATGGCCCGCAATTGGCAGGAAACCCGGGCGGGCAAAACACCGGTCACGGACGCCTTGCGCGGCGCGGTGAAGGTGCCGCCGGATTTCGACGAACGCGCCGCCATAACGGAGGAATTGCAGAAGAAGCATCGCGTCCAGGGATAAAATCTTCCTGGACACGGATGTGGCGCTGGACCATCTGGCCGATCGCCAGCCTTTCGCAACGGGATCTCCCCCGATCAAGTCGCCGCCGATCATATCGGCACTCGGACACGATTTCCCAGCCTCGCGCTGTCGGGCGAAGGCGCGGGCGGCCTCTCATGGACTCGCACCGGTGCGCTCATCCCGGCAGACAACTCGCCGTCCAAAGTCTTCGCGCGCTTGTTGCTTGAAGGGCGTGCCGAGGAAGTCCAGGGCCAAATGCGCCGGCTCGAAGACGGCCGCAGCATTCTCGATGACATCCGAAACCAAACGAAGTCGCTGCGAGCTAATCTCGGCAGCGACGACCGCGACAAGCTCGACGAATACCTTGCCAGCGTCCGCGAATTGGAGCAGCGGATGGTCAATGCCGAAAGCTGGGCCAAGACACCCAAGCTCAAGGTGAACGTCGAGCCGCCGAAGGACATCGCCAGCGCCGCCGACCTCATCGGTCGCACGCGTCTGCTCTTTGACCTCACACATCTGGCTCTCCAGACCGATTCGACCCGGCTCATTACGATCATGCTCGCCGGTTCCACCTTCGCTCCGCCAATCGAGGGAGTGAGCCTCGGGCATCATGACCTGTCGCATCACGGCAAGGATCCGAACAAGCTTGCGCAACTCAAGATCGTCGAGGTGGAAACGATGAAGACCGTCCGCGATCTGCTTGCGAAGCTCAAAGAGTCGCATGAAGACGGCGTGAGTCTGCTCGACCGCACGACCGTTTTTCTCGGCAGTAACCTTGGCGACGGCAGCAGCCATTCGACTCAAAACCTGCCGGTCTTTCTCGCTGGCGGCGGCTTCAAGCACGGCCAGTATCTTCCCTTCGATCCGAAGAATCCGCCGCCATTGTGCAATCTCTATGTGAGCATGCTCCAATGCCTGGGCATCGAAACCGACAGGTTCGGAACCAGCACGGGGACACTGACTGGATTGGAATTGAGTCGGGGGTGAAGACGGAGGCCTTGCGATCTCACCAGCACGCTGAAAGGTGTGCAATTCACTCGCGCGCAACTGCCGCAGGCCACTCGCCGCACCGCCCATCCGGGCGGACGCAAGTTTGTGCGCAATGGACGCGATGAATTGACTCGGCCTGCTTCAGGAACGCGCCCTGTCGATTGTCCGCAGCGCCAGCCCGCCTTCGCCCCACTGTCGTTGAATTAAGGAGTTCAAAGTGATTCTTAATCGTAATCCTAATCTTAATCTTAATCGAAAAAGCGAGTGCGCCGACGAGATTAGGATTAAGACAACGTTGGATCAAAACTCGGGCTTAGCCGCAGTGCCGCTCGACCTGATCCCGTCGCAGCTGAAACGCTCGAGCAGGCAACGATTTAGGGTTAAAGTGTTGCCGACCGCCTAAACGTGCAAAATCTTTGTCGGATTCCGTATTTTGGCGGCGGTATACTTGAAAACACATGACAAGCGACCTCGAACTGCTCGCGCTCTTCGATGGGGCGAATCTGCGTTTCGAGCAGTTCGGACGCGAGTACAGCTACACTTGCTCGCCGAACGAAGCTGAACAGGAGGACATTCGGAAGCGTGCCGGCAGTATGAATCGAGAGGCTGCTGTTCAAGCTGGGCTGCTGAAACCATTCGAGTCGCACCACACGGCCGCCTACGACGGCGCGGTGCTAATGGATTATTGGGAGAACGATGGAAAGCCACACGGAACCACTATCGATGACCCCAAGAAAGGCACGAGCACATTCATCTTCGATCCGCGTTGCTTCGGTCTTAACACCTCGGTATCCCTGGGCAGCACGGTTGAGAATTGCCTGGCTTACCACGACGCGAAATCCATTGACCTCGTCGGCAAGGAGGAGGTGGACGTTATTCCAGCATGGCACGTGCGAGTGCATTCAAAATATGATCAGTCGCTCGACTTCTGGATTGACGCGGTCCGTTCAGATCGTCTGCTCAAGCATGCCCATGGCGCCGATGTGACATTGTCGAAATACGACAGCGCCGCTTTGCGCGACACGCTTCCGATGGAAGTAACGACGATCAACATGCGAAATGGATCGCGCTCGCTGGTGCAGCGGTTCGTTCGTTCGAATCCCAAGTATAACCAATCTGTCGATCCATCTTCCTTTACGCTCGCCGGCTTGAAAATGGCGGTCGGCACACCGGTAACTGATGTTCGCAATCATCGCGGGATCGGGTATTGGACGGGCACCGAGCTTTCGGAGTTTCCACCCAGCAAACGACCTGCGGAGCCACAATCCGGGCCCAAACTGGCGGAGTTGCTTGCTCTGCTCGATTTCGATCCGGCTTCGCTTCAAGGCTTGGACGCCGCCACGTGGATTTTGCTCAACACACCGGATGGGGCGGAGGTGCAAAAGGCCGCCGAAGTGATCCTGAAAAATCATACGCGCGACGCGAGCCTGTTGGGTCTCTGCAAAGAACTGGAGCGCTTGCGGCATCGCTGTTCCAAGCCGTTGCTCGAAGCATTGCCCAAAGAAAATCCAAGCGTGGACATTCGCGGCACAGCTTGTTTTTTCCTGGCCACGTTACTTAAGGACGAGGCGAAGTACGGCGAGAATAAGAAGGCCACTGCGGAGGCCGAACGATTGTTCGAACGCTGCATCACGGAGTTTAGTCAGGTTAAGCAGAGAGGTTTCACACTCGACCGACTGGTGAAACCGGAGCTGAACGAGTTGCGACGTCTAACCGTCGGCCAACCTGCGCCGGATATCGAAGGGACCGATCTTGAAGGTCGGCCGATGAAGTTGAGCGACTATCGCGGCAAAGTCGTGGTGATCGTTTTCTGGTGGCCAGGCTCTTACTATTTGTTGGACTTCAGCAAAGTTGTCGAGCGGATGGCCGGAAAGCCATTTGCCCTCCTCGGAGTTTATGGTGATGACGATCTGGCTAGAGCGAAAACGGACATTGAAAATCACCAAATCACTTGGCCATCGTTTTGGGACAAGCGACACGGGCCGATTGCCGAGGCCTGGAATGTGCGCAGTTGGCCCAGCGTTTGGATTTTCGACCGCAAAGGTGTGATCCGCCACCGCGGTTTGCTCGGGCCCGAACTGAACGAGGCCGTGGATGCTTTGCTTCGTGAGTGACGTGAACCAAGTTGCACACGGTTTTGGGGTGTGCAAATCGTCACGAATCACGATGAATCCTTCGTTACGGTAGTGCGACGCTGCCGCCGAGCCGCGATCAACGGCTTACGCTGTGACAGTGAATTCTATTCTGCCGATTGCCCGCGAATCGAAGACTGAAAGTCTTGCGTCACGCTAAACACGGCGGTTTCGGGTCGCGTCCATCGACGCGTTTGACGGACGATTCGGAGGAGGTCCGGCCCTGAGAATGGTTTGGTCAAGAGAATAAACTCTTTATCGGTAAGCAACAAATCGATCTGGTCCGCGCAGTTGCAAAATAGTTCATTCGCCAGCAAGCTCGACTCGGCTTCGAGAACGTGATAACCGCAGAGTTGGAGGGCTTCGACGGCGAGTTGCCGGACCGCGGGCTCGTCTTCCACCACTAGAATTGTTTCGGTTCCGCCAGTGATCGGCTCTTGCAAAGGCAATTCGCTGCCGGCCGCAGGGTCATAAGGGCAAAAAGCGAACCGCCGTTTGGCATCGCATCTCGCGCATTGATCGCCAGGTTGATAATGATTTGTTCGATCATGCGAAGGCCAGCTTCGATCGGAGGCAGGCCAGAGGCCGGGTGAATCTGCAATGTGATGTGTTCGCCCAGCACGCGGCTCAGCACTGTCCCGACACTCGTCATAACGTGGCCGAGGTCGAGCGGCGAGGGCTGGATCACCTGCTTGCGGCTGAAAGCGAGAAGTTGTCGGACCAAGCTGGCCGCACGGTTTGCGGAATCCCGAATCTCGCGGATGGATTCCTCCGCGTCAGGGGTGTGTATCGATTCGACGAGCAGGGACACATGTCCTTCGATGACGGTGAGAATATTGTTAAAATCGTGAGCGACGCCGGCGGCCAACTGGCAGATCGCCTCGATCTTTTGGGCTTGGCGCAAGGCTTGTTCGACGGCGGCGCGTTCCGTGATTTCGCGCCGGAGTTGCGCATTGGCATCTTCCAGCTCTGCCGTGCGTTGGCGCACGAGTTGATCGAGGTCAGCGAGCCTGGCCTGGAGCTGGTCGTTGAGACGCCATTTCTCGGCCAGTGCATGGGTCAATTGGAAGACCTCGATATTGTCGAACGGCTTCTTGGGAATGACCATGTTCGCTGACCGGCCAATCCTGTGGACAATTTCATCCCACGAATAATCTGAGTAGGCCGTGCAAATAATCACCTGGAGGTTGGGGTCCGTTTTCCAGAGTTCGGTCAATGTGGTCACCCCATCCCAGCCTGGCGGCATTCGCATATCGACAAACGCGAGCGCATACGGTTGTCCAGCTTTAAGGGCGCGCTGCACCATCTCCAGGCCCTGCGCTCCTTGCAGGGCGGAATGGACGACAAAGGAGATTCCCTGGGGCAAGTTCAAGCTTTCGCCCAGGACGGCCGCCTTCGCGCGTTCCAAGCCCGGATGGCGCGTTTGGGCGCTCGCGAGGATTTTGCGGATGTCATCGTGAATAGACGGATTGAGGTTCACCAGCGCTTGCAGCACCTTGTGTTTGTCCAAGAGCAAGCGAGGGACAGGGTTGAAATCACATACCACCTCGACTCCGTGACGAACCAATGCCGCGGCATTGATTTCCAATGCATCCTTAACCAGCGTGTTAGCCTCGGTGTGTTCGAGAACGCCGGCGACGCTGGCATAACTCTGTTGCATCGCGACGATGTGTTTGATGTGTTCGACGTTCTTGGTCAGCAGCTCCAACTCAACCAACAGCGTTTCTTGCTCCGCTTGCAGTGGCCCCGCCAAACTCAAGAGCAAAGGCGGAACCTCGCGGCCGCGCGGATTGACGGTCAGGAATTCCTTCAAATCCTTTTCGTGCCCGCGCATCAGCTCAGCCAGCCGCACTGCCGTGGTGATCTCCGATTTGCGGGCCGCGTCGCGAAGCAACAGCGTGGAAACGTTGACGCTGTTGAGGACGTTGCCCACGTTATGGAGCACGCCCTTGGCCACTTCGGCCATCCCCGCCCGGCGCGACGCTACCACCAGATCCCGATGCGCGATTTCAAGCTCACGCTCCGCCCGCTCGCGTTCGGCAATCTCGTGTTGCAGCGCTCGCACACGCCCTTCCAGTTCGTGGCGCGCCTTTTGCAAGGCGGCATCCTGCAACTGAATCTGCGCTAGCATTTGGTTAATCAAGCTTTACCGCCAAACACGGCGAGCTCCCGAAAACGCGCTTCCACTCGATCAATTCGGCGCCGCGTCGCACTTCACAATGAATGCGAAGGAGGCCGTAGGACACGTCTTGATGCCGGAATTCGAGCCGACCATGCCTGCCGCAATCCTGCATACTCTCGCCAAGCTCGGCGCCAGTGCAAACGGCGCTATTCCTTTCCTGGTCGAGGAATACACGAATGAGACAAATGCCTTTCGATACGTCGCTGCGGTTGTGCGAAACCAAATCGATGATGCGACATCCACCGTCTTACCCATCCTCTTTGATGGTTTAAGAAAGCCAGATTTCGCGACGCGCTTCATCATCGCCGATGCTTTATGCCGAATGAACTCTGCGGCACTTCCCGGTATTGTGGAAACACTCAAAGACGGCGACGCTCGGATTCGCCGTAAACTGACGAGAGCACTTCCGAAGATGACTCTTCAAGCAACCGCTATTGTTGAGCTTTTGGAACAACAATTGGACGACTCGAACATCGAAGTGCGCCTTGCGGCGATTGACGCCTTGGCGGAGATGGGGCCATCTGCCGCGGGTGCGGTTTCAAAACTTGCGGGCCTGAGAAACGATCCGGAATCGATGATAAGGCTACGGAGTGCGGAAACACTCAAACGAATCCAAATTCACGCGCCGGGCAAAAGATAAACCTAACTCCGCCAATTCGGATTCGAAGAACCGCGAATGGACGCAAATAGACGCGAACCTTTGTGACTGGAAACAGCAGTTGGACTAAACCTCGAAACCGCGCTTGTGACCACGAAAGACAGGTACTGCACGAAAGAAGAAGGGCTTCAGCAAGTAGGCGATTTTACTCAGCGGGTGATTTCCTTGGTCTTGGACAATTCGTGTTTCGTGGTTTAGATCAACGGGCGTTTTAACGTGTAACAAATTTAACCAGAATAATCACGGCTCCGCCACCGGCACCTTAAAGAAACATTGCCACTCGCCGTACGCCGAACCGAGAAGCACGCGCCGGCCTTGGAACCATTCCACGTGTCCGTCTTCATATGTGAAGTTGCCGCCGTCTGGTGCGCCGCGCGCGCCGCGATGCACCGCCGTCAGCACTTTCTTCCCTTCGTAATCAGTGGTCCAGCGCAAGCGAGGATCATAGATGTTCGTTGTCTTTGGGCCGAGCGCTTGGAGACGATCAATCAAGATCGGAGCTGAACCAAACGGCCCATTCAGTTTCTTGCGGAAAAACCAATCTGCCGTCCCTTGCGCGTAACTCGTGACATCGGGATCACCCGCGCGCCGGCCGGGCAGATAAAAATAACCCATCAATTGCGAGCCGCTGTCCGAACTGATCATGCCGCGTTCGGCCGCGCGATGCCACACATCCGTCGGGCAAAACAAGACATCGTTGCGCGGACGTTCGGACCTCGTTGTGGTGCGCTGATTGCGGATGAGATAATTGTTCCAGAAATTGCTCATCGAGGGAGTCATCCAGCTAAAGCCAAGACCGTCGCGATTGTCCGGAAACGAATTGTCGAAATCATTGGCGTACAGATTCACCGCGAGTCCCCATTGCTTCCCGTTGCTCGCGCAAAGAGATTTGGTGGCTCGCTCCTTCGCTTTGCTCAATGCCGGCAACAGCATGCTCGCGAGAATGGCGATGATCGCAATGACGACCAATAATTCGATCAGGGTGAAGCCGTGGCGGGAGGAAAGAGCGGAAGTGTTTTTCATTATTACCGTTTGAGCAGACTCTGACGTGCCTCACTGCAACGTCAATGTTTGATTTTGCGCCGCGCTGATTTTATCGTTGTTGGCGTGGCCTTCTTTGAGCTTGCCTAAGTGGCCGCTCTCCAGGACCAGCGCTTTAGGACCAACCGCCGCCAGCTGGCGCACCATTTCAAAGCTGTTGCCGCTGGC
>Ga0194132_10000868_pt1 | contig 61930 bp, 41 predicted proteins | sample TA2KigOf80mmetaG_FD_148612 | JGI IMG/M metagenome (GOLD analysis project Ga0194132, IMG submission 148612) | Freshwater microbial communities from Lake Tanganyika, Tanzania - TA2015054 Kigoma Offshore 80m | ecosystem: Environmental > Aquatic > Freshwater > Lake | place: Tanzania: Lake... | reverse complement strand
TCAGACCGCCCTTGAGCGCGCCCGGTGTGATGCTCGTCACATTATCGATGAACCGCTGCGTCTCCAGATGAAACAGCTTCATCGACATGTCCCTGCTCACACTGATTAAGTGGTCGGAATTCACCGAGAACGTGGTGTCCAGGACCCAGTCATTGTGGGCCCCGTTGAAAAACAGCTGCTTTCCCGATTCGACGTCGAATGCACGCACGGTATTATCGGGGCAGCCGCAGGCGATCAGCTTCTGGTTCGGCGACCAGGAAGCGCCATAAAGAGTGTCGTAACCGATTGTCACGGAGAATTTCAGCGACTTTTCCGCCACGTCCCAGATCTGCAATTCACCCATCCGGGCCGGCGAACCGCCCGATACAGCCAACAACCGCCCGTCCGGCGAGAACACGGCCGATTCGATGCGCTCCGCCAACCCCACCAACCGGGCGACCGTCCCTGATCCATCGGATTTCAAGAGCAGCACCTCGTGGTAGCCGGAAACGGCAAGTAACTCGCCGTCGGGAGAAAAGTCGAGCGAAGTGATTACGGGCGGCGCCGGATAAACGGGAGGATGTTCCATGTCGAACTGGGGGCGCGTCGATGCGGGCGAATCGTCCTTGGCCCCTTCCGCGATCCAGCGCTGCACGAGTTCGATTTGGGCCGGGCTGAGAGGTGACTTTCCCTTCGGCATTGCCGCTTCATTATTCACGGGCGTGATTTGCCCCAGCAGTGCGCTTCGGGTCGGCTCGCCAGCCACGATCGCAGCCTCCCCCGATTCGCCCCCATGCATCAGCCCTTCATGGGTCGTCATAACGTACCCGCCGCCCTTCTTGGCCGGCTGATGGCAGCCATGGCATTGCGCCTGGAAGATCGGGCGGATTTCCCGCGAGTAACTCACCGGCTTGCTCGGTTCCTCGGCGTTGGCCCTACCGGCCAAACCTCCGGCGATTCCGCCGGCCATCAGCCAACAGATGGCGACGATTTTCCGTCGCAGCATCAGGGAACAGTTATCTGGCGAACGCTCGTCAACCATGGCAGGCTCCTCGGTTCGGCAGCCGGGCAGACCGGACGGCAACAGGCAGGACAGGTTTTTAGCGGTATTCGCGGTGCCACTCGCTGCGGCCATCCTGGCACGGCAGCCGGCAGGCTACGCCAAGTCATTCCGACGCAGCAGGTTCCGTTACGCGGACCGCTACGTAAATGCGGGCGGGCGATCGTCAGTATAAACCGAGAACGGCGGCAGCGGAATAGTCAGCCAGGCTCAGACGATCGTTCTTTTCCAGCCACCGTGGACGATCCTTCCTAGGAACAACCCGCTGCGGACGAAGACGTCGAAAACCATCGCATACCAGGCGCCGATCACACCCAACCCCCATCCGGGAATCCGCAGGTCAAGGAACGAAATGGTACATTCGTCCCAGGCCAGCCAGCAGGCGCCCGGAATGCGAAGGATGGCCAGTCCGAGAAAGGTAACGGCCAGCGGCCAGACCGTATCGCCGACTCCTCGCAATGCGCCGCTAAAGACGACCACCAGGGCCAGGCTCGGCATGGAGATCGCCACGATCGACAGGTAGAGGGCCGCCAACTCGGCTGCCCGATCGTTGGAAGCCGCAGTAAACAGTCGAGCAAGCGGCAGGCCCCCGAAGTAAAAAACGGCCCCTGCCGCCGAATAAAAAGCCACCGCAGCCAGGCTGGTTCGGCGCACGGTCCGGGCAGCCTCGTCAGCCCGCCCCGCGCCGAGCAGTTGACCGGCCAACGTCGCAATGGCAACTTGAAATGCGCTGCCCGGACAATACGCCAGGGATTCAATCTGGACTCCCAGTCCATGGCCGGCCGTCGCTTCCTTGCCGAGCGTATTAATGATCGCGAAGTAAGTCAGATGGCACCCGACAACGGCAAGGACGTCCATGCCGCCCGGGACGCCGACGCGCAACAGTCGGCGAATGATCGACGCGATGGGGCGCAATTCACGCCACTCGAATCGCAGTCCGGCGCGGCCGCGAAGCAAAACCAGGATCAAAACAACGGCACCGACCAGATGTCCTACCGACGCGCCGATCGCCAGGCCCTTCCATCCAAGTTTCGGAACGCCGCAACTGCCCGTCACAAGCAAGGTGCATAGCAGCGTATTGACAACATTCACCGCGACCTTGGCGAGCAGACCGGTCCGCGTGTCGCCGGCCCCGCGCAGTGATGCAATCGCCACCTGTTCGGCCATGATCGCGGGCACGATCCAGGCCAGCACCGCGATATACTCCATCGCCAGCGGAACGGCGCTGGCGTCAAGCCGCATCCATCGTACGAATGTCTCGCCCCCAAATGCCACGCCGGCGGTGGCCAGTGCCGCGAGGACGGCACCCACCAGAAAGGCCTGATGCATGACGCGGCGCGCCCCCGGCAGGTCGCCGGCGCCGACCAGTCGGGCGATCAACGCCGTGGCACCAATCACCGCAGCGGAGAACATGCTCGGCAGTAACCACAGAACGTACGCGATCAGCCCCATCGCCGCCTGATGTTCGGTCGTACCCAGAAATTTTCCGGTGAGCCACCAGTCGGTGTAACCGACCAGCAGATTCAGGAATTCCTCGGCCATCACCGGCATCGCCAGCCGCAGCAGCGGTCGCCAGGTGCCCTGCCGCGCCGCCAGTCTGGCCGTCGTGTCGGTCATACTTCCGACCACTCGAAGTCGGTTTCCAGCGGAAACAGCGGCCGTCGTCGGTGAAGATAATTCAATTGCCGCATATCGGCGGTCGTCGAGCCCGAGGTATTCACACGCAGCAGTCGCGAGCAGACCGGCGCATAGGCGGCCACGGGCGCATTGACCCCTTTGGCGACCAGAATCCGGTAATCACGCGGTTCGATACCAAACGCCGTGAGTTGGCGGATGCTGAACGGAGGCATGCGCAGACTTGTGAGCATCACGGTCAATCCGTCATCCGTTTCGACGATTGCCGTCTCACCTTGATCGCACCGCGAAAAGCCTCCATGGCGCGGCTCCGGTTCCTCGAATTTTCCCTCGGCCAGCGAACGCACGGTAAACAGACCCTCCAGCGGTACCCCGTGCATATCGTCCGACTTGCCCCCCAACCGCATCGGCAAACGGGCACCGACGCCCGCCTCCCGCGCCAACGCCACTGACTGCGGATCGGTCAGACAGACAAAGGAGCGGACCTGCGGAAGTCGCATCAAGGACTGCGCAATCTGCGTGCCGTCGCCGGGTGATCCGCCGCCGACGTTGTCTCCCATGTCGAGCAGACAGACGGGGCCGGGGCCGCGAAACGCTTCGGCGATTGCCTGTTCGACGGTGACGAAATGCCCGACAAATTCCTGGCGATGTTGCCATAAATACGACGCCAGGGCTTGGGAGGCGCGTTGGGCCAGATCCGGATCGTTATCGGTGACCGTAAGGAAGGCTGATCCCATTTCGCGGACATCGGCGTAAGGAAAACCCAACATGATGCTGTTGCTCAGGACGCCAGGTTGTCTGAGCCAGCGATCGGCCTCCGCATACAGTGCCAGACAATGCGCATCGGTCGTGCACTGACGCTCAATGTTGATCGCAATCGGCGGGTAGGCTGCCGCCATCGTCGGGCGGATCTCACCGCGCAGCGTGCGCGCCAGCAACGCGGCCGCTTCCAGCCCTCGCGCGTGCTGGTCGAGATGCGGATTCGATCGATAGGCCACCAGTGCGTCGCACGCCGCCACCATCGCGGGCGATAGATTGCCGTGCGGATCGAGCGTTCCCACGATCGGCAGGGCTGCACCCACCGCTTGTCGCAAACGCGTCAGCCACTCGCCGTCCGCGTCGGGGAATTTTTCGCTGACCGTCGCGCCGTGAGGGGCGACCAGCAGGCCGTCGAGCGTTCCTGCGCCGCGCGTCTCCTCAATCAGTTTTTCGACGATCGTCTCGAACGCGTCGGCGGTAATCGTTCCCGACGGCAACGTCCGTGCCACGAAGATCGGGACCGCATCCAGTCCGGACTGTTCGAGCCCTTGGAAAAATCCGCCAATTTCGTGGTATAAGCGACAAAAATATTCGCGTACCGCCTCGCCGCGCAGCAACGTGTTTTCTTGAAAATGCCGATAGGTGGTTGGCTGACGAATAAACGTATTCGACTCATGCAGGAATCCGACGATACCGACGCGCACGGGAATTCTCCTCGGTTGGCTTGCAAAGCAGCCGACAAGATAGCACACTCAGGCCCGAGGGGAGACCGCACGATGCAAAACGAACCGGCCGAAATCACCCTGGCGATGATGCGCGAGTCGCTGTATGCCGCCGTCGTTTCCGACGCGCTCGATGGACTCGGCTACCGCCACCAGTCACCCCGCGTTCCCTTACCCGCATGGACCCGAAAAGGGCTGCTCGTCGGCCGCTGCAAAACCACGCTCTGGGCGGATATGTATCACGACGATCCGCGGCCCTATGAATTGGAACTACAGGCCGTCGACGCGTGCCGGCCGGATGACGTGCTGATCGCGGCGGCCGGTGGTTCTGTCCATTCGGCCCTCTGGGGCGAATTGCTCTCGACTGCCGCTTCGGCCCGCGGCTGCATCGGCGCAATCGTCGACGGCGCCATTCGCGACGTCGTACCGATGTCCAGAATGGGCTTCGCGGTCTATGCCCGTGCGACGTCGGTCTACGACAGCCTCAACCGGCAGCGCGTCATCGACCTCGATGTTCCCGTGGAAATTGACGGAGTTGTTTTTCATCCCGGCGATCTCGTCTTCGCCGATGACGATGGCGTAGTGGTCGTGCCCCAGGTTGTGGAAAACGAGGCGATCCGCCGGGCCTGGAATAAGGTCCATTCGGAAAACCTCGTTCGCGACGCCATCCGCGGCGGCATGCTCGCCACGGAAGCGTTCCGGCAATTCGGCGTGCTTTGATTCCCGGCGACACGTTTCGGGGTGCCTGGTCGTTTTGATGGGACGATCCGTCGGCGATGTACTTTCCGGGCTGTACTCCCGCTGACTTTCGGTCATAATTAGAAAACTGTGGCGATTTTCCAGACCTCGGTGGCGCGTTCGTGAGGCTGGTCCCTGTGTTCCGATCATCCCACCATTGCAGTGAGGACCAACCATGACCATGGCGGGAATTGCCCTTCATGCGATCGTTGCGCTGGTCGTTTACGCCGGCGATGGCGCAACGTCGGCTGTGGCACGTCAGGCCGTGGACTATGAACGGGAAGTGAAGCCGATTCTGCGCGAACACTGCTCCGCCTGCCACGGAGCGCTGAAACAGAATAATGGGCTGCGCGTCGATACGGGCGAGGCGCTGCGCAAGGGGGGAGAATCAGGAGCCGCAGTCGTGCCGGGCAAACCGGATCAGAGTCTCCTCTGGAAGGTCGTCGCGGGTCGAGCTGAATTCACAATGCCGCCCGAGGGTGAAGGAGTGAAACTAGCCCCGGCGAAAGTCGAGTTGCTCGCCCGCTGGATTGCGGAAGGTGCTGTGGTACCGCCGGATGAGCAGCCCGATCAGGATCCACGACAGTACTGGTCGTATCAGCAGGTGAAACGTCCCGAAGTGCCGCTCGCCGACGGCATCCCGACCGACAGCCCGATCGACGCGTTTCTGTCGATCGAGTTGACACGGCGGGGACTGATCGCACGACCGCCCGCGGAGAAGGCGACAGCGTTGCGGCGCGTGACGCTGGATCTCACTGGATTACCGCCCGATCGAGACCTGTTGCTTGAATTCCTGGCGGATGATTCGCCGGACGTTTACCAGCGGGCCGTGGATCAATTGCTTGCGAGTCCAGCACATGGTCAGCGCTGGGGCCGGCACTGGATGGACATCTGGCGATACAGTGACTGGTATGGCAGCCGCGGCATCAACGAGATCCGCTACAGCCAGCGGCAGATCTGGCGCTGGCGGGATTGGGTCGTGAATTCGTTGAACGCCGGACGCGGATACGATCGAATGCTGCGCGAGATGCTGGCCGGTGATGAATTGGCCCCTGGCGATCCCGACACCGTCTGCGCTACCGGATTCCTCGGCAGAAACTGGTACAAGTTTGACCGGAATGTCTGGATGTTTGAGACGATCGAACAGACCGCGCAAGCGTTTCTCGCCACGACCATGAAGTGCGCTCGCTGCCATGACCACAAGTTCGATCCGATCGCACAGCGTGATTACTACCGATTTCGGGCATTCTTCGAGCCGCACGATGTCCGCACCGACCCCTTGGGACCGGACCTGGCCACCGAAAAAGATGCGACGCTTGGCGCAGTACTAAAGACGGGAGTGGACTTGGTTTTCGACAAACAGCCCGACGTGAAGACATTTCTTTTTAAGCGCGGCGACAACCGCTACCCGGATGAATCCCAGCCGCTCGATCCCGGAGTTCCCGGCATTTTTGGCCTGGAGATCCGTTCGATTCAACCGATCGAATTGCCGTTGCAGGCCTGGTATCCGATGCTGGCGCCACGGATCGTCGCCGGTCTGGAACGCGACGCCGAGGCGGTGATCATCCAGGCGGAGACGGAGTTGCTCGCTCGCGGACAGGAGCTGACTCGCCGGCAGGAAGAGTTGGACCGGTTCACAATGCGGGAATCCGCGAGTCCGCCCGACGAGGCAGCGCGGATGGGTGCAGTGTTTCGCGAGACGTTCGACCGGTTCGACCAGCAGGTATGGCGGACGATTTCCGGCCAATGGGAGCACGAGCCGGGCAAGCTGGCGCAGAAAGTCCCCGGGAGCTTTTCCACGATCGTCGCCGAAGTGACTCCACCTCGCAACTTTGTTGCCAGGCTTCGTTATCGCACGTTGGAGGCCGGCTCGATTCATTCGGTCGGCCTGTTCTTCGACATGAACGACACGCGGGCCGCTCAAGCGGTCTATACGGCGACCAATGACTCCACAGTCCAGGCGTTCCACCGGCAAGACGGCGCGGAGGTTTATCCGTCGGCGGGCATCGTCCCCTGGCCGGTCAAGATCGGCCAGGAAATAACACTCGACATCGCCGTGCGCGAGCAGCAGCTGAATGTCTGGGTGAACGGCGAAATCGCAATTGCGTATACGATGCCAATGCGCCGCCAGGACGGCAAGTTCGCGTTGTGGACCCATGAAGGTTCGGCCGAGTTCCTTGAGCTGCTCATCGATCCCATGCCGCTCGATTTCCAGGTGGCTCAATCGACCAATCAGAAGATCCGCTCGCCGTATGTTCCAGAGACCCAAGCCGTGGCGCGCGCTCAAACGGAACGGGTGCTGGCGGATTTCGCTGTTCGAATCGCTCGTGCCGAGCGCGACGCATTGACGGCGCGGATCGCGGCGGAGCGACAGCGGGCCGAGCAGGAAGACACCGCTTCCGCCGCGAACGCGGCCCGCGCCGAACGGTCCCTGGCGGTGTTGAAAGCGGAACGCGATGGTTATCGGGCCGAACGCGAACACGAAGCGGTGGTGGCAGCAAGCTATGCGGATGACGAGACGCGAACGAAAGCAGTGACCGCAAGTCAGGCAAAACTCGACACATCAAAGAAAACGCTGGCGGAGGCACAGTCGGCGGCGCAGGCGTCGACCGACACCAAATATACTCCACTGGGCCCCGCATTCCCTCGCCACAGCACCGGACGCAGGTTAGCCCTGGCGAATTGGATCACCGACCCTCTCCATCCGCGCACCGCGCGGGTCGCCGTCAACCAGATCTGGTTGCGGCACTTCGGCGAAGCGATCGTGCCGACCGTCGCCAACTTCGGAATGAATGGACAGCGCCCCAGCCATCCCGAACTGCTCGATTGGCTGGCCGATCGGTTTACCGCCTCGGGCTGGGACATGAAACGGTTGCATCGCGACATCGTCGGTTCCGCGGCTTACGGACGCGAGTCGACCGACGGCCCGAATGCTGACCAGAACTACAGCATCGACCCCCGCAATCGATTTCTATGGCGGATGAATTCGCGACGGATGGAATCCGAAGTGGTTCGCGATAGTGTGCTTGCGATCGGTGGACGGCTCGACCGACAGTTCGGGGGTCCGGAAATCGCCGAATCACTCGGCGAACAGTCGACTCGTCGCAGCCTCTATTTTCGTTCGACCCCTAACGAGAAGATGCCTTTTCTGGAAGTTTTCGATCAGGCGAATCCGAACGAATGCTACCGGCGGCAGGAGAGCGTGATGCCGCAGCAGGCGTTGGCGCTGACCAACAGCCTCTTATCGCTGTCGCAGGCCGAGAGTATCAGTGAGAGTATCCTGCGGGAGATGCGTTCGTCTGGGCGATCGGCGAAAATCGGCGACGTAATTGAGACGGCGTTCGCGTTGATTTTGGCACGGCCCCCGAAGGCGGCGGAATTTGAGGCCTGCCGAAAGATGCTGGTGCGCCACCGGCCGAACGATGCCGACGAGGTGCCTCGGGACGCGCTGCGGTCATTGACGCATGTATTGCTGAACCATAACGATTTTGTGACGATACGCTAATCGAGCTGTACTTTAGGGCGAGGAAGTCCCGTTGAGCCGCCATTTTTCTTGTGGACGAATTCGCAGGCGACAGTTTCTGGCAGATGCCGGCATGGGATTCACCGGCCTGGCGCTGGGCGCGTTGCTGCATCGCGACGGTTGGGGCCGCGATCACAACACGGGCGAGATACCCGACGGCCGGCCACACTTTGCTCCGCGAGCCAAAAGCGTTATCTGGTTCTGCATGCTTGGCGGCACGAGTCATCTGGAGAGCTTTGATCCGAAACCGGAGATCGACAAGTACGCCGGCAAGACTTTTACCGAGACCCCGCACAACGACGCGATCGTCAAATCCCCCTACTATCGCAGCAATGTGCGCGACTTCGCCGGGGTGCCGCGCGATCTGATGCCGACGCTCTACCCGACGCAGATCGGGTTCAAGCCGCGAGGGGACTCGGGAATTCCGGTCAGCGACTGGTGGCCGCACGTCGGGGGATGCATCGACGACGTCGCCGTCGTGCGATCGATGTGGACCACCGACAACGATCATGCGGCGCAACTGCAGTTTCACACGGGTCGCCACATTTTTGACGGTTTCCATCCGTCGATCGGATCGTGGGTGCATTACGGACTAGGGTCGCTGAACGACAATCTGCCGCAGTTTATCGTGATGGGCGGGAGTCCGGGCGACTGTTGCGGGGGAGTGGGCGCGCACGGTGCGAGTTATCTTGGTCCGGAACATGCGGCGGTGCCGCTGAATATCGATCCCGCCAATCCGCTGGCGTTCGGAAAACCGGCGATCGCAGTCTCCGAGCAGCAGCGGCTAGAGGAACTGGAACTGCTGCGGGAATTGAATGGAGTGGCCCAGGCCGAATACCCGCGTGATCAGGCCCTCGCCGCCCGCGTCAAGGCGTACGAACTGGCGTTCCGCATGCAGATGGCCGTGCCGGGAATTTTGAATATCAACGAGGAGACTGCGTCGACCCGTACGGCCTACGGCCTGGACAAAGATCCGACGCGGCGCATGGGACAACTCTGCCTGGCGGCGCGGCGGCTGGTGGAACAAGGAGTGAGGTTCATCCAGATCTACGACGATGGCTGGGACGCGCATTCGAAGCTCAAGGAAAATCACTCCACGCGCTGCGCGGCGGTCGATCAGCCGATCGCCGCCTTGCTTGCGGATCTGAAACAACGCGGACTGCTGGAGGAAACGGTTGTTGTCTGGGGCACGGAATTCGGGCGCACGCCAGGCGCCGAGAGATCCGATGGCCGCGATCACCATCCGTACGGATTTTCCATCTGGATGGCGGGCGGGGGAGTGCGGGGTGGTACGATCCACGGCGCCACGGATGAACTTGGATTTCACGCCGTGCAGGACCGACACTATGTGACCGATCTGCACGCCACGGTGCTGCACCAGTTGGGACTTGATTCCCGGCGTCTGGAAGTGCCCGGTCAGAAACGGCTGGAAATCGACTTTGGTCAGCCAATCCGCGCGATACTGGTCTGATCGCCGGAAAAAAGTGCGTGCTCTTTGTGGGCTCGCGGCGCGCGGTCTCGCGAACTTGTTCGGTTCGTGCGAAAAAGACGCTTAATTCCTCGACCAACGCGCTGCCGGACATTCTCTTATGAGCTCGTGCTGCTTGGAGAAGTCGATGCGCCCGCTTGGTGACCTTGCCACTCAACTTCAACGGCTGTCGGTATTGGGTCTTGAGTCGTTCTTCATACCGAGGACCTTTGCGGGACGCGACGCGCTCGATGTTTCGCGAGATTTTTTTCACCTTTGCGAGCAGGTGCATTGCCTGACGCCAGCCAGGCGCGCATTCACGCCAGCAGCGTCGCGACGGTTGGATTGGAATCGGCGGCATTTTCCAATTTAGAAAGGTTGGACTTGGCCATTCCGGTTCGTTCTTCCATGACCGCCAAGCTGACTCCCTGGGACTCGCGTTCGTGCTTCAACATCTGGAGCGTTTTTTCCAGCGTTGCCATGCCGCGTCGCTTCGCGTTGCGCAGTCGTTTGGCGAGAGCCATGATCTCAGCCTTTTTCTCCGTCTCGATCGTGCGGCGGACTTCGTCGATCGTGGCTTGCTGTTCCGGCGTCAACTTCAAATAATGTCGCTGCGATTTCCGCGTGGTCATGCGATATTGCTCATCGGGTTCGTAGGCCGTGATTGGCAAAACCGTAACTTCGTCCAGTAGTTCGTAGACACAGGCCAAGTACTTACCCTTAGTCGTTTCACCAAACGCGATGGGACGACCCGTCGTTCGGCTGGATTACACCCAATCCGGATTTCCAACCACTTCTTCGAACGCTTCCGGTGTCACTGCGTGTTCCGCATAGTGAGCTTCGCTCTCTCTCGTCCACTGATAGAGGTAGAACGGCATCCACCGTGGCTCCATAGTTATTATTAAATAGAACTCTGCCGAGAGGCGTGAGCAAGCAGGCGCCGAGGAGAGCGTTCCATTCCTCCAGGACGCACCCGGGGTCGAGGCCGTCAGCGGCCGATCACGCGGAGGAACTCGCCGTCACCAGGCGCGAGCGTGAGCTTGAGCACGCACCCGCGCTCCGCCTTTTCTACGGGCAGCGCGTCCCACTTGCCCGTCTTGCGGTCGATGAGTTCGACGCCGATCTTCGGGTCGTCGAAGCGCAGCGCCAGTTCGCGTGCCTTGTCCACGCCGTGGTTCACCGGAAGCAGATAGCTGTTGCCCGTGCGGTCGCGGAACTCGCCAACGAGGAACGTTTCGCCCTCGGGTTGGAACCACGAATCGGCTGGGGCTTTCTCCGCGCCGATCGGGAGCGTTGCGTCGGAGTGGTACACCGCGACGTTCGTCAATTTCACCAGCACCGGGCTCAGCGCTTTCAATTCCAGCGCGACTTCGGAGACGGTCTTCGCCTGGTCACTTAACCCGAACACCGGCTTGCCGTCTTGCAGCACGGCGTTGCGGTCCTTGTCCATCCTGCACGTCACGAACCACGGGGGCCAGAAGTGAAACGCCTGTACGCCGTAGGCGAGCGGCACGTAGATCGACTGCCGCAGCTTCTCCGGCGGGTTGTTCGACCCCAGGCACCGCATCTGCGGCACGTCGTACTTCAGGCTCAGATCGCGGAACATACGCAGGTACAGGTAATATCTTTCCGGATGGTTTTGATGCCACCAGTGGTAGTGGTAATAATCCAACACCATCGGCCGGACGACTTCGGCGAACTCGGGGAACTGGTTGTACTCGGCCCGGTTGATGAATAGCGTCGGGTGGTTCGCGTCGGCGGTCTCGAAGGCGCGCGCGACCTTCGCGAACCCCGGGTACGCATCCCGCTGGCGACGGTCGGAGACAAAGTAGCCGAAGACCGCGGGATCGTCCTTCAGCTTTGGCGCGGCTTTCAGCAGGTCGTTGTAGTCGATGCTGCCGAGGCGCACCTTCAGCCCGGCCTTGCGACACACGTCGAGCTTATCCAGTTCCGCTTCGACGCAGTGGAACCCCTTTTCGGCGGTGTACTTCGCCAGCGCGAGCTGGTGTTCCGCTTCGTTGGGGAAGTCCGCGTACACGATCACCATGAGTTCCGGGAACCGGTACTTCGGGCCCGGCGGCTCGGGCCGGTCCGTGCGGAATGCAGAGGTTGGCAGGCCGGCTCCGTTTACCAGGTTCGGCTCCGCGTTCTGGTGCCAGGCGAAGCGCACCGCGACCGGCTGCTTCACTTCGTCGCTCGACACGAGCACGGTGTCGCCGTCGATCTCCGCTTTCGCAGGTAAGAATTTGCCATCGACCTCGGCGACGGTGAACCACCACAGCGGCTTCTTGTCGCGTGACGCCAGGCCGTGCCCGTGGTCGAAGCGGAGCCGGATCCGCTCGCCCTCGATCGCCATCGACCGGTACACCGGCCCGGAGTACGCGGCGCCTTTCTCGCCATAGGTGCGCGCCAGTGCCCACGACGCGAGCCGGCGTCCGACCTCCTGCTTGTTCTTGGGGTGGGCGTCGCCGATGTTGCCGATGTCGTTGGTCACCGCCATGCCGGTGTTGGGAATGCGGAGCGCCTCAGCCTGGGCCTCCCAAAGTTCGGCGTGCTGCTCCTTTGGCTTGCCGCCCCAGTTGAGCGGGGTGAGTTGGACGTAGTAGAAGGGAAAGTCGCCCTGGCCCCACGCCTTGCGCCAGCCTTGGATCAAAGCGCGCATGCGGTGGTAGTACCACAGTCCGTCGCCGACGTTGCCCTCGCCCTGGTACCAGATGACCCCGCGGATCGCCAGCGGCGTCAGCGGGTGAACCATGCCGTTGTACAGCGCGCCGTCCTTCGGCTCGTCTCTACCGTCCAGTTCGCGCACCGACCCGACGCCCGCCGCGTTCGTCCAGGATTCGATGCGCGTGCCGTTGACCGCCGACACGATCAGCCCCACGGGCACCTTCAGCTTCGCTTGCAACTCTCGCCCGAAGTAGTACGCGGTGGCCGAGAAGTACGACACGTTCTTGGGAGAACAGACCAGCCACGGGGCCTGCAGGTCGTCCCGCGGCTCTTTGCTCTCGGCGTTGGGTGCGGTGAACAGGCGCAGGTTCGGATGATCCGCAGCGGCGATCTCCTTGTCATGGTTCAGCGACTTCACGACTCCGTAGGCCATGTTCGACTGGCCGGAACAGAACCACACCTCGCCGACCAGCACGTCAATGAGTTCGATCGTGTTCGTGCCCCGGATGATCAGCTTGTGAGGGCCGCCGGCCTTCATCGCATCGAGGGTGACGGACCAACGGCCATCCTTGCCGGCGACCGTCTCCGCTTGCTGCGTGTCGATGGCGACCGCGACCTGCTCGCCCGGCCCGGCCCAGCCCCAGACACGCACCGGGCGGTCGCGCTGAAGGACCATTTGATCGCCGAAGACGCCGGGGAGCCGGACATCAGCTCGCCCGGACGAAGCGAGCGCGAGGAGCAGGAGTACCGCACCTGCCGAGGAGAATCGCATCGGCTAGTTCTCGCTCTTGGAATCACGGGGTTCGAGTTTCAAGTTGGAATGTTTGGCAATGAACTCAAGCATCGCCTGGGTCGTGGGGTCAGCTTCACTCAGCATCGAATAGAGCATGATCGTGATGTGATTGCGGTCGGCGATTTCCTTCACCTCGGCCGCGACTTTCTGGTCATGGAGCACCTTGCACAAATCCTTCGACATTAAGTCGCACTTCGGGAAGTCGTTTTCGGCATAAAGAATCAGAAACGGCGGTTCCTTTCCATGGACATGCTTGATCGGAGAAGCACTTGTTGCCGCCTCGACGCCTTCGCCGATTACCCGCTTCATCCGACCAGGAGCGAAGGTGTAAATGCCACTGATCGGCAACACCCCCTTGATGTCCTTGAGTGTCAAGTTCTCAGCATGGAGATAGGTCTCGTTGGTTGCGAGCAGTGCCGCAAGGTGGCCGCCGGCGGATTGACCGGTGACGAAGATTCGATCCGGCTTCCCACCATACTTGCCGATATTCTTGTGCGTCCAGGCAAAAGCCCGGGCGACATCGCGGATATGTTCCGGATGTTGGATCTTCGGCGACAGGCGGTAACTGATGACAACCGTACCGATGCCATTTTTTGCGAACACCTGGCCAACGCTCCCGTACATCGCGCGGTCGCCTGTGGTCCATGCACCGCCGTGAATGAAGAACAGTACGGGGTAGTCCTTGTGCCCCTTGGGAACGTAGAGATTCAGTTTGTGCTTCTTCGCGTCGGCATCCTGCCCTTCGTAGTACGGAATGTTCAAGGTCGCTTCGACTTCAAATCGCCCGCCGACCATGATGGCAGGTTTCTCGTCGGCCAGCAGTGCGGTGGGATGAAACGTCAGGATACAAACGAGAAGGCTGACAAGGCGCATGAGTAACTCCAATGGCGTGGCGAACAGGATAGGACTACCCTTGTAGTTGTGGCGGAAAAGGGCTTTTTGAGACTTCGTAACATGGTCTCGCGTTTTTACAGTTTGTAAGAAATTGTCCCGCCTTTAGTTGTAAAGGCTTTGGCTCGAGACATGATTGTTACGCTCGTTTTCGCAGCGAGTCAAGTGAAGGTTGAACGTCTCGCTCAAGTGCTTTGAGCAGTTCCGGAATCTGTTTGAGTCCTTTGACTCGATTGAATCGACCCTCGGCATCCATGCGGCCGGCAACACACCAGCGTTCACGCATGTCGCCGTCTCGCTGTCAATCGCGGTTGAAAAGAGAGCCACTTTCGCGGACTGGCTCAGGTCAGCGTTGCCGAACTGGTGGTTGGGCGGGCGTGTGAGTCGAGTTGGCTAATATCGACTTCGTCAGTCTCGCGTGGTCCAGAGTTCTTGGGCGGCGTCGGCGATGCTGAGCTGGCGGCTCGATTACAATCACCGCCGACCACATAGTGCGTTCGACTACCAGACCCCGGCGGAGTTCGCCGATCCCTTTACTCCAGATCCTCTCATTCAGAGTGGTACATAGATCGGGCGAAGGCCACCACGACAAGAAGGAGGCGACCGCATACATCGTTGGCAGTGACGAGAAGTCTGCTGCACCTATCAAAGCTAACAGAATCAATCTCGTCATCAATGATCCGATGACGGAGTTCGAATAAATCGCAAAGCCGCTCGAAGGCGAAGCGGAAGGCACTTCCTCGCGATTTGTCGGAACACACAACACGCTGGGAATCGTCAAAGAATTCGCCGGAACGATTAGCGACGAGGTAGACGGGACACCCTATACCGGCGATTTTAAGGGAGAACCATAGGGCACGGAACACAAACGCAAATTGGAATCGCAGAGGTTGCTGTTGAGCTGAATTCTTTGTTTCGCTCAACTTCTGCGATTCCAAGCGAATTCGTGCGAATCGGCGATCATGGTTGCAAATGCGGTGGGACGGTGTAGAATCTTCGAAACTCGCCGAGAAAACAAGGTTTTTCGGTGGGACGTAAACCACAGAAAAATGCAGATTCAGGTTCTTGATGCCGCAAGGTCGTAGAGGTTCAAGTCCTCTCGCCCGCATTATCGGTTCCGCTCTGTCGGCTGTTGCAAGCTTTGTCGGCTGTTGCCAGCGGCCATTCTTTCGCGATCCACTCCACACGGGCCCCCCATGAAAGCGATTGCCGTCACTCCGGGAAAACCAAATAGCGTCCATCTGACCGAATTGCCGATGCCCAGCCCGAATGACGTGCCGCGCGACAAAGGGGTGCTGGTTCGCGTGCTGAAGGTGGGAGTCGACGCAACCGATCGGGAGATCAACGAATCGCTCTACGGCAATGCGCCACCCGGCGATCATTTTCTGGTGCTGGGGCACGAGTCGTTCGGGGTCGTCGAGGAAGTGGGCAGGGCGGTGCGCAACGTCAAGCCGGGCGACTTTGTCACGGCGACGGTGCGACGCCCCGGCGGTTCGATCTACGATCAGATCGGTACGTACGACATGACCAGCGAGGAGACCTATTACGAACGGGGGATCAACCTGATCCACGGGTTCCTCACGGAGTATTTTGTCGACAGTGAGGATTACATCGTCCGCGTGCCGCAGGGTCTGAAACACCTGCACGTGCTGATGGAGCCGATGAGTTGCGCCGCCAAAGCAGTCCAGCAGGCGTTCGAGGTGCAGCGGCGGATGAAAGTCTGGCGCCCTCGCGTGGCCTACGTAATGGGGGCCGGCCAGATCGGGTTGTTGGCAACCCTGGTCCTCAAACTGCGCGGGCTCGAAGTCTACACGCTGGCCCGATCCCGTGCGCCGACACGCAGCTCAGAAATCGTCGCAGGGCTCGAAGCGACCTACGTCAGCACTTCCGAGACGCCTGTGGAGGAATTGGCGAGGCGCGTCGGAAAAGCGGACCTGATCGTCGACGCCACAGGCTCCAGTGAGATGGCCTTTACCGCCATGAAGCACCTGGGGCACAATGGCGTTCTGGTCTGGACCAGCATCACGGGCGGCAGCCATACGGCGCACGTTCCCACCGACAAAATCAACATCGAATGGGTACTGGGCAACAAGCTGCTGCTCGGGTCGGTCAACGCCAATCGGGAACATTTTGAGTCCGGAATCAAGGACCTGGCGCTGGGCGAGGTAATGTACCCTGGCGTGCTGCAGAAAATCCTCACCAATCCGGTCGATGGGCTGGACAACTATCAGGAATTGATGCGATTGCTGGTCGAGGAGAAGTCGGCGTTGAAAGTCTACATGAACGTGGGGGCGGAATAGTTTCGGCGCGAAAAACTCGCGACTGCAAAACCCCCTTTCCGGTACGCCCTCGCCGGAAAACGAACGCGTGAAGGTGCTCGATGAAACGCGTGACAAGCGGCGGTGGCTGGCAGGCAATCTGGTACGCCTTGAGAAAATCGCGCGAGGCAGGCGGAATCCTGCGGTTCTGGAAAGCGATGCGCTCGCGAAACGCCTGCAAGACCTGCGCGCTCGGCATGGGTGGACAGCGGGGCGGGATGGTCAACGAGGCGGGGCATTTCCCCGAAGTCTGCAAGAAATCGTTGCAGGCGATGGCCGCCGACATGCAGGGCGGAATCCGGCCCGAGTTCTGGAAGACCTACGCGGTCGAGCAGCTGCGGAGGTTTTCGCCGCGCGAACTGGAAAGCTGCGGCCGACTCGTGCAGCCGCTGATCCACCGGCGCGGCAGCGAATATTACGAAGCGATCGGCTGGGACGAGGCGATGCAGCGCGTGGCCGAACGGCTGAAGGCAACTCCCGCCAACAGAACCTTCTGGTATTTCAGCGGCCGCAGTTCCATCGAAGCCGGCTTCCTGCTGCAGCTCTTCGCGCGAATCTACGGCACCAACAACGTCAACAACTGCAGCTACTTCTGCCATCAAGCCAGCGGTGTGGGACTCGCCAATTCGATCGGGACCTCGACCTCCTCGGTCGTCCTGGAAGATCTCGATCGAACCGACATGGTGTTCCTGATCGGCGGTAATCCCGCCAGCAACCATCCGCGGCTGATGTCCACGTTGATGCGGTTGCGGCAACGAGGCGGCAAGGTGGTGGTCATCAATCCGGTGCGCGAGATCGGCCTGGTTCGGTTTCGCGTGCCGAGCAATGTCCGCAGCCTGCTGTTCGGTACCGAGATCGCATCGACCTACCTGCAGCCGCACATCGGCGGCGACTTGGCTCTTCTGACCGGGATCGCGAAGCGCATTGCGGAACGCAACGCCGGCGACCTGAATTTTATGCGGCAATATTGCGAAGGAAGCGACGACTGGTTGGCGTCATTGCAACGGCATTCCTGGAGCGACATTGAGAAGACCTCCGGCGTGTCGCGTGACGAAATCGACCAGGTCGCCGGGCAGTATCTCGAATCGCGCGCCGCCGTATTCTGCTGGACGATGGGGATCACGCATCATTGTCACGGCGTACAGAACGTCGAGGCGATCGCCAACCTGGCGCTGATGCGGGGCATGGTTGGTAAACCGGGCGCGGGGCTGATGCCGATCCGCGGCCATTCCAATGTCCAGGGAATCGGCAGCGTGGGAGCGACCCCTCGGCTGAAGGAGGCGATTTTCGAGAGACTGCAAACGGAATACAACGTGGCGCTGCCGCGCACGGCGGGGCTCGACACGTTGGGCTGCATCGAGGCCGCCGCCCGCGGAGAACTGGATGCCGGATTCTGCCTGGGAGGCAACCTGTATGGATCGAGCCCCGATTCGCAGTTCACCGCCGCCGGACTCGAACGGCTGCGGATGCTGGTCTATCTGAATACGACGTTGAATACAGGGCATGCGCTGGGGCTGGCCGAGGAGACGCTGGTTCTCCCTGTGCTGGCGCGCGACGAGGAACCGCAGTTGACGACGCAGGAATCGATGTTCAACTACGTCCGCATCAGCGAGGGTGGGCCGAGCCGGCACGAAGGCCCTCGCAGCGAGGTCAGCGTGATCGCCGAACTGGCCGAACGGATTCTCGGGACAGGACCACTGGATTGGTCCTCGATGAAAGACACCGGCACGATCCGGCAAGCGATCGCGCGCGTGGTGCCAGGGTTCGAACAAATGGCAGAGGTCGATTCGAACCGCCGCGAATTCCAGATTGCCGGTCGAACGTTGCACGAACCGAGGTTTCCTCGTCCCGGAGGACGCGCCGCGTTGCGATGCCACGAGCTGCCGCCGCTGCCCGGTGGACACGACGTATTGCGACTGATGACCGTCCGCAGCGAAGGGCAATTCAATACGGTCGTCTACGAGGACTACGACCTCTACCGGGGGCAAGAACGCCGCGACGTGATCCTGCTGCATCCGGAGGACCTGGAGCGGCTCGGACTCCACCACGAGCAACGGGTCGTGGTCACGAGCGAAGTGGGCAGCATGAGCGGAATCGTGGCCCGGTCGTTTCCCGACATCCGCGCCGGAAACGGGCTGATGTACTACCCCGAATGCAACCGGCTGGTACCCCGCTCCATCGACCCGAATTCACGGACCCCCGCATTCAAAAATGTGCTGATCCGAATCGCACCCCACTCGTAGATTCACCGTGCCGGAATCGTGCCGCGGCTTCCCAGCTTGGGTCCGTCGCTTAGTAGCGGGGAATGGTCGGATCGACGCGGCACGACCAGGCGTCGATTCCTCCCTTCATATTCTGAGCCTGAAGGAATCCTTGTTTTCGCAGGAATTGCACAACCCGTAGACTTCGCCCGCCGTGATGGCAATGCACAATCAGCGGCCGTTCACGGTACGCCGCGATTTCGTCGAGTCGGGCCGGGATTTCGTTCATCGGAATGAGCCGCGATCCGGGGATCCTGGCGAACTGGAACTCGTCGGGCTCCCGGCAATCGAGCAACAACGCGTCCGAGCTGCTTGCCAATAACGGCCCCACAGCCTCTACTTCGATTTCCCATGCCACGGTTTCGGGGCGGTTTGCATCGCGGGAGTTTTCCGCATCGGGTCGTTCGGTCATAGGCCGCGAATTCCACCCTACCTGAAAAGTGAGAGAATCAGGGAATCGACGGACGTTCGCCCAGCGTCACCTGGAGCCGCATTTCTTCGCCGCCCCGGATAATGACGAGTTCGATCCGCGCGTCCACGCTCGTTCGAACAACTTGTGCGATCAGCGCCTCGCGACTCAGCACCGGCGCGCCGTCAAACTTGATGATCACATCGCCCGGGAGCACGCCCGCCGTACCCGCCGGCGATGCCAGCCCCTCTCCAGCAACAATTCCTCCGACGTAGGCGCCTTGCGTACTGCTCAAGCCTAAATCGCGGGCGCGCTCTTCCGAGAGGTTATCCAGCTCCAGGCCGAGCCAACCCCGTCGGACGCGCCCATTTGACTTAAGCCTCGTGACAACGTCCCGCGCGATCTGGCTGGGAATGGCGAAGCTTATTCCCGAGTATGTCTGCCCGACAATTGCCGTATTGATGCCGACGATCCGCCCGTGGACATCTACCAGGGGGCCGCCGCTGTTCCCGGGATTGACGGCGGCATCGGTCTGCATCAGGTCCTGGAACTGAGTCCCTGCGCGACCTGCACGGTGCTTTGCGCTGAGAATTCCAAACGTCACCGAACGCTCCAGTCCGAACGGGCTTCCCAGCGCCCAGACCATCGCACCGACTTCGAGTTCGTCGCTGTCGCCCCATTCGGCCGGGAACAGATCGCGCGAGTCAATCCGCAAAACGGCGAGATCGGTAAGGCTGTCGAGTCCCACGATCTTGGCCGGCACGTGCCGGCCGTCACTGAGCGCGACGTCGATTTCCCGCGCACCTTCGACGACGTGCCGGTTGGTGACCACATAACCGTCGGCGTCGACGATGACTCCGGACCCTTGCCCTTGTGCCTCGCGAAACCGACGAGCCGGCAATGCGCTGTCATTCGGCGCAGATTCGTTGCTGACAACATTAATGTGAACCACGCTGGGCCCGACCCGTTTCGATACGAGTTCACTCGCCGTCGACAGTCCCAGCGCCGGCGACGAGGCGAGTTGCAAGGTGGCGATCTCGACCTCCGCCCGCTGCCGCCCGCGCGCCCGCGCATATTCATACTGCTCGATGAAATAGGGACCGATGCACATCGAGACCAGCATCAGCCCCAGAATCGTCATCAACCAGGTCAACTTGTAGAGCGATAACTTGTTTTGCCGTTCGGCGACGCCAACGTCGACATAAACCGCCTCCGCATGAAACGGCGGCGGATACGGAAGCTGCAACGCGGTGCGCGAAGGCTCGGCATGTGGTGACGAGCCGTCCTCGGGTGTTCCAACCGGAATAGGAGCATCCATCGAATCTGAGCATCCCTGGCCATTAACCAACCAGCATCCAACCGATTTCGGCGACAAACCGATCCCGGGCTGAGGTCATTATAGACGGGCCGGCCAATTTGTCGCGGCAATCGAACTGGAATTCGTCGTCAACGTGATCGTAATACCGCGAAAATCGCCCAAAAAAACACCGCCATGACACCCGCGATCATCGTCGGCAACGCCCGCACGAACCAATCGGCGGCACCGGGTGGCGCCGGGGCGGTTGGCAGCGCTGCATCGGCGGGTACGATCGACGACACCGACGGCTTGGCGACCTGATGCGACGTCGAGCCCTTCCCCGCGCGATCCTCCGCATCGAACGACCATACGTACTCAACCGGTAAAGCCACGCCGGGAAGGTCCCCGTCCCACGCGGACACCGGCCGCGATACATCGGCCAACTCGACCGCCAATTGTTTCGCCGTCAATTCGTCGCCGGCAATGCAGTTCCATACCCGACCACGACCAAACAGTACGGCGACAGCACCGCAGTCGGAGAAATCGGACCGATTGCAGAGCATCTGAAACAGACGCCGGGTCCAAAGCTCCTCGAATCCACCAGGATCCAGGCGCAACACGCTTAACCGCTGACGCTTTGCATCGGCCCTTGAGTATTCACGCAACGCCTGATCGATGCGCTGACCAAGTATCGCGTCCTGTTCAGGATCGTCGGCGGCGATCCAGGCCAACGCCAGCCCCGACCCCCGGTTCAGCTCCGCCGCGAGGCGGCGTCGAAACGGCGAATCGAGCAAACTCGCGATTGCCAATTCCCTCAGTTCGCCACGATGCAGGATGCGATGGCCGAACCCGATCACCAATGACCCAGGCCGGTTCGCAATCTGGTCGCCGAACGACTCCCAGACCGGCTGGAGAAAATCGGGCAACGACTCGCGACCTGTTAACTCGTCGACCTGAACGGTCGTCAAGGAAGCGTTTAATCCCGGCCGCGTCGCCAGAATGGCGCGCAAGGAAGCCTCGTCGGAATCGACGGGCAACGACGGCGAACGCTGCACGCTGTAAAACTCGATCGCGGCTTCCTGGGGAACGCCGCGAGCAAACTGGTACAAAGGCCGTTCCAGCCCCAGAGCGGCTTTCCCGATGCAAGTTGTGAAAATCAGGTTCAGAATCGTCAACGCAATCCTTCGCGTTCTCACGCAGTCGTTTCCTCCGAGATGGTGACTTTGCGCATCACGTCGCCCTGCCGCATACTGTCCACGACATCCTGGCCTTCGATGACGCGCCCAAAAACCGAGTGCTTTCCGTTGAGATGGGGAGTGGCCACGTGCGTAATGAAAAACTGACTGCCATTGGTATTTGGCCCGCGATTGGCCATCGATAGCACTCCCGCGCCCTCGTGCTTCAGATCGGGATGGAATTCATCCTCGAACTGGTAGCCGGGGCCGCCCGTACCCGTGCCCTGCGGACATCCCGTCTGGATCATGAAGTCCGCGATGACTCGATGGAACTTCAGTCCGTTATAAAATCCCTTCTGGGCCAGCTGTTCGAAATTTGCCACCGTCTTGGGCGCTTTGTCCGCATACAGTTCCAGCCGGATGACACCGCGACTGGTTTCGATCGTTGCAACCTTCATCTTCTGCTTGACTCCCTCATCGCACCGTTTCAAAAATAGACCCGACGATTATACACGTACCACTCGAAAATGAGCACTACCAGCGCGGCAGCCAGGATCCATTTCCACATTTCACGACGCGCCAGGGCGGTTCCTGTTTCCCGCTTGATCTCCGTCGAACCGATTGCCAGCTGCTCCGCGGGCACCAGGTTGCTTTCCCGGGCGTGGAACAGGTTGACGACAAAGTGGCTCGTCGGCTGGCGGTCATTCGTCTCGTAGACCGAGTAAACACCCAGTTCGTCGGTCATGGTGTACGTAAATCCGGTCTGGCCTTCCCGCTTCAAGGTCGATTCGCTGCCCGACGGGCTGACGATTTTCAGGGTACCGACGGCCCCCGTCGCCCGCAGCCGAACGGGGCTTCCCGGCCGGACGGAGGGTGCGCTGGTCGCGGTTCCGGAATTGCCCAGGTATTGCAGCACATTCTGCACAAAAATCGGAAAGCTGAAGAACCGGGGCCAATCGGTATTCGGGATCGGGTCCCCGGCCGGATCGCGGCCCACAAACGCGAATCCGATCACCACGTCCTGGAACGCCTGGCGTTCCGCCAGACCGATCAGCGTTCCGGCGGTTGAATCCATGAGTGCCAGCCCGCCGACGGGCGGTTTCACCGCGGACGCCTCCACGATCCTCACATTTCCCAGTTCCAGCAACTGCATCAGCGGATGGGTTCGTTCCCAATCGAGAATGGACGGCGGTGCCGTGCTTTCCTCGCGCGACCAGCCGCCGGCCGGCGGCAGATCTCCGAGAAACATCGTATTCGCCTGCGGCATCCGCGGTGGCTGACACTGGTCGTAGATGATCAGGTCGTATTGGCCGAGATCGGACTCGTCGAGATACGCTTTCGATTCCAGATAGGACGGTTCGACAAACACCACGTCCGCCAGGCGGCGGGCCACGTCGGTGCTGAGCGCTCTCCGCCAACTGTCGTTGCCGCGCGTGACCATCAGGACACGGCTGGGCCGCGGCGCGTCAATCGCCGCGAACGCCTGATTGTCGATCTCCAGATCGTCTTGAATGTCGACCAGCAGTTTGAGCTGGCCCTGCTCGACGTCACGTAACTGGAATTGAACTCCCGAACCGGCCTGCGGCTCCAGGTTCAATTTTTGCGCGTCCTGCAGCTGGCCGTCGAGGTACAACGACACCGATACTTCCCGGGCTTCGAAGCCAAAATTTTCGACGCGTCCAAACGCCTGCAGTTCGTCCGCTCGCTCCGGGTTGCGATCGACACTGAACGCCGTGACCGCGACGTTGTCCGGCGTCGACTGGCCAATGGCGACGTAGCGAACTTCCAGACGGCCCAACGTCACATCCTCGACCGCTCCAATGCCGCCATCCGAGAAGATATAGACGGTCGTCGGTCGGGCTTCGGCGACACGTTGGTCCTGCGGATTGTTGGGGTCTCCGCTCTGCGCCGTGTTCGCCTGGCCGGCGGCGACGCGCAACGCGTCGGAAATGTCGGTTGTGTGCGTGGTCACCTCGATCTCCCGGACCAGCGCCTGCAACATCCGCCGATTGTCGGTAAAAGAACGGCTCGTACGCGCCTCGTCGGAAAACGTCATGATGGTCGCCTCCTCGCCGTACTTCATCTGGTCGATCAGTTCCGCGGCACGCCGTTTGGCGTGCCCCAGTCGGCTGGGCGCGACATCGGTGGCCCCCATGCTGGCGGAAGTGTCGAGCAGGAAGATGAACCGGCTTCCGGTCAGCTTGGAACTTTGCCAACCGGGTCGCAGGCAGGCCAGCACCACCAGGGCCACCAGCAGCAACTGCAGAAACAACAGCAGACTCTGCCGCAATTTCTGCCAGATCGAGTTGACATGCAGGTCCTCGATCGTGCGGCTCCAGAGAAACGTGCTGGGAACCTCCAGCGGCTGGCGTTTCAACTTGAGGAAGTACAGGATCAAGATCGCCGGTGGGACGGCGAGCAGCAGCGCCCACTGCGGCAGACTGAGCGTATTGCTGAAGAACTCGCTCATCGCACCAACCCCCGCTGCCGAAGGTAATTGGCGACGAGCTGTTCCACCGGGGTCTGGGTATTGGCCAACAGGTAGCTCATTCCACGTCGCGTGCAGTATTCGCGAGCGCCCTCGATGAAGGCGGCCAGCGTTTTCTGGTAGCGGTCGAGCAGCGGGCGACTGGCCGTGACTTCCGCGACGTCCCGGTCCTCGCAATCGATCAACTTCAAATCCCCTCGCAGCTCAGGGTTTAATTCCTCAGGACAGAGTACGTGAATCAGATAGACATCCATTTGCTGGGCGAGCAGGAACCGCAACGCTGATTCGTACCCCGACTTATCCATCAGATCGGTGATCAGAACCAGAATTCCCCGCCCTGAATTCCGCAGGCAGAACTCTTTCGTGCCCGCGGCGAGATTCGTAGTCGTCGTGGGCGGCGGAGATTCAAGGTATTCCAGCATTCGGTACAGGCTTTTTCTACCGCGCAACACGGGCCCGGCATTCGTGCGCGATTGGCCCAGAAATTCGATCTTCACCCGATCGGCTCGGCAGAGGCCGATAAATCCCAGCGCGGCGGCCAGTTGCCTGGCAAAATGCAGCTTGGTCGGGTCGCCGAATTCCATCGAGGGGCTGCCGTCAATCAAGGCGTAGAAATGCAGGTCCTCCTCTTCGAGGAACAGTTTGATGAACAGCTTGTCGAGCCGCGCGTAGAGATTCCAGTCGACAAAGCGCAGATCGTCGCCGGGCACGTAGTTGCGGAAGTCGGCGAACTCAACGCTTTGCCCCTTGCGCTTGCTGCGCCGTTCGCCTTTCATCCGGCCGCGGAAGACTTTGCGCGTCACCAGTTCCAGATGTTCGAGTTGCGCCAGCAATTGCGGGCTGAGCAGTGCGGGTGCGGCCGCGGAAGAACTCATCGATCGGTTCCTGTTTCGACTCCGACTATTTCAACAGCCTATTTCAACAGCGCGGCCACGGGAGCGTCGTCGCCTTTTTCAGGGAGCTTCTCCAGGATTTCCAGCAGTACATGATCGGTGTCGATTCCCTCCGCCTGGGCCTCGAAATTCAGAATGACCCGATGACGCATGGCCGGGAGAAAGACCCGGCGAACATCCTCGAAACTGACGTTGAATCGTCCCTCGAGTAACGCGCGGACTTTGGACGCCAGTGCGACCGATTGCGCGCCGCGCGGGCTGCATCCCCAGCGCAAGTACTTGTTAGTCACGGGCAACGCGAATGGTCCGTCGACATGGGTCGCCAGGGCGAGCCGCACGATATAATCCTGCACGTGTTGGGCCAGTACGACATCGCGAACTAGCCGCTGCCATTTGCGGATTTCCTCCCCGTCCATGACTTTTTCCGGTTCGATCTGCACACCGCGTGTCGTGCGATCGATGATGGTCGACAACTCTTCGCGCGACGAATAGCCGACTACCAGCTTGAAAAAGAACCGGTCAAGCTGGGCTTCCGGCAGCGGGTAGGTTCCTTCCTGCTCGATCGGGTTCTGTGTCGCCATGACAAAAAACGGCTTGTCCAGCACGTAGCGCGTGCCGGCGGCCGTGACCGTCCCCTCCTGCATCGTTTCCAGCAGCGCTGACTGGGTCTTGGGCGTCGCGCGGTTGATTTCGTCCGCCAGGCAGATCTGCGTGAAAATTGGTCCCTTCTGGAATTCAAACATCCGCTTGCCATCCGGCGATTCCACGACCATGTTCGTGCCCAGGATATCGGAGGGCATCAGGTCGGGCGTAAACTGGATGCGCGAGAAATGCAGGTTGAGTGTCTGGGCCAGGGTTCGAATCAGCATCGTCTTCCCAAGTCCCGGGACACCTTCCAGCAGACAATGTCCGCCGACGAACATGCAGGTGAGCACGCCATGCACGATCTCATCGTGCCCGACGATCACGCGTCCGATCTGTTCGCGGACGGCGTGATACCGCTGTCGAAATTCCTCGGATTGCTGCTGCAACGTTGCACCAATACTCATGAATTCTCCTCAATCGGTTCAAGGGCTGTGCGGTCAGGATCGTTGTAAGTGGTTGGAAGGCCGATCGTGGCATCGGCCCAAGCGCCCGCGGGAGCAACCTGCGGCGCGCGGGGTCGACCGTCGCTGGAATCCTCAAGGGGTGTCGGGTCCCGCATCCGCCGGCGGCGGACTGTCGCGCCGGGCTTTCTGCTTCGCTTTCAACAGTCGCGACGTATACGTCTCCTGTTCGGTCTGCGCCGGGCTCAGGGAATGCGAAGCCGCCGGGGGCGCCGCGCGCGACGCCGGCCCCGCCGACTCGTCATCGATGATCTCCGATAGGGCTCGCGCCGGCGCCGCCGTTTCCGCCGGCTCGAAACGAGCCGCGGAGCGACGATCGTCCAGATGCTCGGCGACCTGCGCTTTGCGACTACGCAGTCGTTCCAACCGGGTATCCGCCATCGGTTCCGCCTTGCGGCCCATGACCCGCGTGGTGAAAAAGACCCACGTAGCGATCGCCCAGTCGAAACTGATCGAAACGCGGCGGATGAACACGTCCGCGAAGAAGACGCACGAGGCAATCACCAGTACCAGCGGCCAGATGTTCTGGCTGCTGATCGCGCGCATCAAATTCGCGCGAAACGTGTCGACGCGCAACAGGTCGTCGAGCGCGTCGTTGCGTAGCGATCCTTCAATCAATCGGCCGGATTCCCCCGATTTCGGCTTGAGGCTCACCAGGTTGGTCAGCAGCGGCACGTTGGTCTCATGGTCGCGAAATTCGGCCGAATAAGGAACGTTGACGCCGCTGATCAAGGGCGGGTTGTCCTTCCCGGCATTCACCGTCACAAAATAGCTGCCCGCATGATCGGCCGGAAACTCGGCCACGTACCGGCCCGGCGCCACTTGCTCGGCTTTCATCGATTTCGCTTCCAGATCGGGACTAATCACCGTCAGCGACATCGGTAGAAAGTTCAGAAATTCGTCGTCTTTGTCGTAGGCGGTCACCACCACCTGAACCTTGCCGTCCTTGACATTGGTCGCGATGCTGAACTTGTCCTGGCCCTCCACCGGCCGCATCGACCAGCGAATCACCTGGCTGAAAAACTTGTCGTAGTTCGGCCAACCTGTCCACGGCACCGCCCAACTCTGGCCGGCATCCGTCGTCAAAGCCACGGCCCTGCCCAATCCATACGTCCAACTGGCCAGGATTGTGGCGTTTTCGGCATCCGTCGGCTCGGGAGATCGGATCAGTACTTCCACCAGCGGATTCTCCTTGACCGTGGTCATCACAAACCCGGTCAACGGCGGAAGCGGTTCGTCAATGCCGACCAGCATTTCATGCTGGGAAACGATCCGCGGCGGAACATTCTCCAGTTGTTTGATCAGCGGTCGAGCAATCTTGCGCACCTCGCGCTGATAAATCGTGGGCAACGCCTGCGGGTTACTGACGACGTAGTACTTACCGCCCGTTCGGTCGGCGATGTTCTTCAGCGGCGTACTGCCCGGCGGCCCATGCGTACCGATCGCCACCGTCGAGACCTGGACTCCCGCTTTGACGAAGTCGGCGAGAATCTTGTTTCCGGGCGGCGAAGGGTCTCCGTCACTGATCATGATCATATGCTTGACCGAAGCGTTGGTCTGATTGAATGCGGCGAGCGCGATCTTCATCGCCGGCTCGAATTGCGGCATGTCGCCCGGCGTCATCCGATCGAGTTTCCCCAACATCATTAACCGATTCTGGCCGACTTTGACTAAGCCCTTGTTGCCCCCCCACAGCCAGGACTCCTTCTGGCCAAAATCGTCCCAGTGAATCACGCCGCAGTAGTCCATCGGTCCCAGCGTCTTGATCGACTGTTGACCGACGACTTTCTGCCAGTAATTGCCCTGCGCCAATTCGGAGGCATGCATCACCATCACCAGCGCGCCGACCGCCTGAATCTTCTGGTTCTTGATCTGAAAATCGACCGGCATCGCTTTTTCCAGTTCCGTATTGGCCCATCCGCCGGCGCCATAGCTGTTTTGACCGCCAATCATGACCAGCCCGCAACCCATCTGCTCCGTGTTCCGCACCAGCATCTGGATCTGCTCGGTGCTGAACGACGCCAGCGACTCCGTGCGATCGCCTCCCGTGCGCGGCACATTCGCCAGCACCACCGTGTCATATCCTTGCAATTCCGCCAGGCTCGTAAACAGCTGATCGGTGGACTGTAGCGTGACCTCGATATTCATCGCCTGCAGCCGCTTGACGAGGAAGTCGAATGTTCCGGGGTTCTCCACGTCCTCGATAAACAGCACGCGCCCCCTGCCTCGCACATGCACAAACGTCGAGCCCTTGTTGTTCTGCGTCAAGGCGTCGTCTTGCGCTGTGGAGGGGACAAACTCCGCTTCATAGGTGTACACCGCTGGATCATCCAGCCGCTGCTGAAAACGGAACACCTGCTTGCCCGACGGCAATACCACCGGCTCCTCGCTGACCAGTTCTTCCTGCTGGCCGATTTTGCGTTTTACCCTGAGTACACCCGAGGACGGGGCGGTCGAATAGTTGTTGACAACCACGGTCGATTCGAATGGCTGACCACGGCGGATATCCGAAGGCAAACTGATCTTCTCGATCGCGACTTCCTGCAACGTCTCCAGTTTGACCGGTACCACATCGATGCCGATACCATCATCGGAGAGGGACTTGGCCGTGATCAGGGCGTTCCCGAGATTTTCATTGCCGTCGGTCACGATCACGACCCGCTTGGCGGTGTCGCCGGGAAACAGGGCCTGCGCCAGTTTGAGCGCGCCGTCGAGATTGGTCGCATCCTGCCGCATCCGCACCAGCGTTTCAAGTCGCGAGGCGTTGATGCTGTCGTCAAACGGGTGGATCTCGACCACCGCGTCGCGAGCAAAGGCGATGATCCCGGCAAGATCGCCGCGATCGGAATTGCGGTGCCGGTCGACTTCGCGACGGACGTATTCCAGCATCGCGTCGCGCTGAACTTGCGGGATGCTCTGGGATTGATCGAGCAGATAGAGGACGGTGAGCTTGTCGCTGGTCTTGCGGAACTGGATCTCCGCCAGTGCCAGTACGATGGCGGTAAACACTGCGGTTCGCAGCGCGAGAGCCGCCAATCGCCGCCAGGGCCCCAGACCGGAAAGACTGCGGAAGCTGACGATCCAGAGCACCGGAAGACCCAGCAGCAATAGCAGATACCAAGGGCGGTCGAAGGCAAAGTCGATTGAGAACATCACGCCACTCCCCGGCGGTACAAGCGAAATCTGCCCGCGATTCTAACTACCCGGCGACGAAAATCCCACCCGCGACGCCTTCCATCCACCCGCGATTTCGCTCGCCGAAGCTTCGTAGCCGGATCGGGTTCGCCCTTGCGAGCCCAATCTTGGTTCCCTCATCAAATTCGGAACGACTGCACGCGGTGATTATAAGAATCGAGCACATGAATCCGTCCGCTCGAATCCTGGGCCAGCGACCAAGGCTGATGGAGTTCGCCCGGCCGCCGACCGTTACCACCCCAAGTCGCAAGCCCGCGGCCATCGCGAGCAAATCGCTGGACGCGGTCGTTGCCGAACTCGCAAACCAGTAATGTTCCGCTATCCTCCAGGCAAAGTCCGTACGGGTAACTCAATTCGCCCGCCGCTCCGCCAGCGCGGCCCCAGTGATCGACGAGCCGCACCGGATCCTCGGAGGCATCGAAAAGCTGGATGCGATGGTTGCATGCATCCGCGACCCAGAGAAAATCTCGCTCGTCCACGGCGATCGCTTGGGGACGCATGAACTGTCCAGGCTGATCGCCGTGGCTGCCCCACTGCAGGACAAAATTTCCTCCGGGATCAAATTTTTGGATCCGGTCGTATTCGCCGTATTCGGCGATGTAGGAATTGCCCCTGCTGTCCTGGGCGACGTCGGTGACAAAGTTAAACTCCCCAGGGCCGAAACCGCTCGTGCCCCCGATCGTCCGGGCCTCCAGCAGTTCACCATCGGGCCGATAAAATAACACCCGGAAATAGTGGGTGTCGGCCACGCAGATATTTCCGTCGCGATCAACCGAGATGCCCGTGGGGCGTCCGTTCGCCGATTCGGGCGTGCTCCACTGACGCAGGAACTTTCCTTCGCTCGTGAACACCTGGACCCGTGCCGTCATGTCGACGATGTAGAGCAGGTCGTCCCGATCGACAGCGATCGCCCGCGGTTTGTTGAATCGCCCCGGGGAATAGCCAAATCGACCCCAGACCGCTTCGGGCGGATGGAGTCCCTGGACACCGTCCGTGCAACCTGAAAGGCAATGGAAAAGCCCTCCCAGCGCTGCCGCCCGCAACAGCTGCCGCCGATGCAATGGACGTCCAGGGATTGACTGCGCTTCGGGACAATCCGAGTTTCGATTCATGGGTTGCGGGCCGATCGGTGTTTTCCGGGACGCGTTTCTTGGAACGCGGATGTCAATTTTCTTTTAGTCGCCATCAACAGATGCCGATAATGACGCCGCGTTCACCCCGGCCGTTCGGAGCCGGGACTCACAATTCTGCGAAATCTAGGCGACCTGGGATGGCGAATGGACGCCGAATCTTGCTGCTGGGGGCGTTGCTCGCACTCTCCGGCGGCTGCGCCGCGCTGCCCGATGTGGTCCATCATCTACAATTCCATAACCCATTTCCTCAACTTTACCGCGTTGCCATTCTTCCATTTTATAACCAAACCACCGTTCAACGTGCTGCGCGCGACCCACGTTTCCGAGGATCTGCCGGAACACGACGCGGCGGAGGAACAGAGCTCCGACGCATCCGTCGAGGAACTCCCCGCAACTCTGCCGACAAAAAGAACCGAAGTGCGAGCGGACCGGTCGCCTCCCCTTCCCGTGAACTGGCCCGATCCTCGCGGTTTCGTCCCCACCCCACCGCAATCCCAGCCTCCCAAGACAACTCCCCAATCGTGCCCTGTGATCACCCATACTCGACTGTTCGATGGTTCGAATTCCGACCTGACCGAGGCGCTGGCAAACTATGTCTATTTTCGCGATGACGCAAGATTTGGCGGCTGGCAGGCCTACCTCCAGCGCTCCGATGAATTCCTCCGGTTCTGCTGCTACCTCCATATTGCCGAGATCCTCGCCGCAAGAGGCGGCACCGGCGAAACACGAGTAGTGTGGCGCTGGCCGATCGGCCGATATGAGCGGTAGTGCAACTCCCCCCGGGTGCCGACCGGGCCCACCAACTGCCGATTGAGGAGATTCGGGACCGTGACCAAAGACATCAATGTGCTGGCGCTCGTGAAAGGGAATGAACGCTACGTATTTCTGTTTGACGACGATAATCGGGCCGAGGCTCTCCGAACCCTGGGGCGGTACGCGTCCAATCCGGAGCTGAGTTTCAGCTGGTACGACGCTGCCGTCCTCAGCCAGAAAATTCGGCAAACCGCCGACGAGGCATCTGTCTTTACCGATCGATTTATCTTGCCACTTTCCGCCGAGGGCGGAATTGATGAACCGGCCTGATCCATTGCGGACGGCCATGGAACGGTTTCTGCGTTTTCTAAGCGTCGAAAAGAATGCCGCGGCGCTGACGCTCAAATCGTATCGCGAAGACCTGGCGGGCCTGTCCGAGTATCTGGCCGTGGATGGCAGCCCGTCGGTCGAACCGGTACAGATTCAAGTGTCTCAGCTTCGCCGTTATGTCGCGGCGATGCACGAAGCAGGGTACGCCAAATCGACCGTGGCGCGCCGACTCGCCTCCCTGCGATCGTTCTTCCGATTCTGCCAGCGCGAAGGCGTGGTGGCATCCAATCCGGCCAAACCGCTGCGGAACCCCAAAGCGGAGCGGAAATTACCGCATTTTCTGTCGACGGAGGAACTGAAAAAACTGCTCGCAGCTCCTTCGTCCCGCACCTACCTCGGACTGCGGGACCGGGCGATCCTGGAAATCATGTACTCCTCGGGACTTCGCGTCAGTGAAACCGTGGGCCTCAACGACGCCGACCTCGATCTGGACGCGGGAGTCCTCCGCGTCCGCGGCAAGGGCAAACGCGAACGGCTCGCCCCCGTCGGCTCGTTTGCCCGCCAGGCCCTGGAAAGATGGCTGCAAAAGCGGAAAACGAAGGAAACGGCGGCGGGAAACCGCCCGGTTTTTGTCAACCGCTTCGGAACGCGGCTCACCACACGCAGCGTTGCTCGAATGCTCGAGAAGCTCCTGGCCAAAACGGGACTCGACCTTCGCACCAGCCCTCACACGTTGCGGCACAGTTTTGCCACCCATCTTCTGGATCGGGGAGCCGACATTCGAAGCGTCCAGGAACTGCTGGGCCACAAAAGCCTGCTGACGACGCAAATCTACACGCATGTCACCACCGCGGCTCTGCGCGAGGTCTATGAACGGGCCCATCCCCGGTCCGGACGGGTTTGAATTGGCCGTTTACCAATCGGCAGTCAGTTCTTTCAAAACACGTTGACGCTGGATTCACAGCAATTATCATAGAGAAAATCCGCATATTTTCATGGATGCGCGAAAAAGGTCGTTCGGCGAAAACCGAGGGATTACGTGGTATTTATCCACCATCCCAGTAATTTTTCTGCGCCCCGATTCGCTGCGTTCGGCAAATTTGTGGAATTATTCGTAAGCCGTAATTACACTAGTGCTTGACTTTTGCGCGTTATTGCGCCCCCTGCGGGTCGCGCGTCGCGCGAGGTTCGACTGGAACTGAGTCAAAATAAGGGGTTACGACGTGTCTCATCGGACTGCACGGCAGGGCATTCGACAGCGCAAACTTGGCCAATTGCGAAAATTGGCCCGACGCCGACTCAGCTCGTTCGTTGAACCGCTAGAAACAAGATCACTGTTGGCAGGTATGACCGATATGACAGCATTGCTCGCCGGCGATTTCGGCGAAGGCGAGCTGTCGAGTCCTTCTGCGCCGTGCGACCCGAAACTGGTCGCCACGACCTTCGTCGCGCCAGGTTTTGACGCCAATGCGTTTCGTCGTTGTGGCAACGGCGGCAGCGGCGGATCGGGAGAAGGGGTAACCAACGCGAACGTTGTCATTGCCGAGCGCGAGTTCAACGACAATATTCCAGACGCCAACATTATTCCGCTCGGTTTCGGCGTCAACGAACGCAACGCGATCGATGTCACCGGACGACTTTCCCCCTCCGATTTCGATTTCTTCGGATTCCGCCTCAAAGGCGGCGATATTATCGGCGTCACGGCCAACGGTGCGGGCGATCTCTCGCTGCAGGACGATCAAGGCAACGAATTGATCGGCGGTACCGGCGAAGACCCGCTGCCTGACGATACTTTCCCGCAATCCTCGCCCTTGCCGATCGGTGGCGCCACAACGATTCAGGCGGTCATCCCCCGCGATGGTGACTATTATCTTTCCGTGGGCGTCGGCAACGGAACCTACCGCGCGTTCCTGCGCGTTTTCCGCCCTGTGTTGGCCACGCAAAACGCCGTCAATCAGCACCAGATCATCTACTTGGATTTCAACGGCGCGGTCGTTGATCAGTCGATCTTCAGCGATACCCTGACCGGCGTGGCACGATTGTCGCCGATGAATACGTTCCTGAATCGGTTCGGACTGAACCTGCAGAACGAACGGGAAGTCACGGATGCGATCATCGAAGGTTTCACAAAGCACTTTGAGCGCGTCCGCGTCGAGGGCCAGAACGGCGATTATTTTTCGACCGGGGTCGCCGGTCAGTACGACTTTGAAGTCCGCAACAGCCGCGACCATCTCGACCCCTGGGGCTTGTCCAACGTCAGCCGCGTTGTGATCGGAGGCACCCAGCAGCAGCTCGGGATTCCCACGATTGGCATCGCGGAGTCGGTCGATCCCGGGAACTTTGATACCACCGAGACCGCAGTGGTTTTGCTCGATGTTCTCAGCGATCCCGGTCAGGGCGTGGCGACAATCAGGCGGGCGCCCGGCGTAAGCTACATCAAACTGATCGGCGACCTTGTCGGCTCGATCGCAGCCCACGAAGCAGGGCACTTCTTCGGGAACTTCCACACCGATCCGTTCAATCTGTCGCCCCAGATCATGGACTCCGGAGCGGGCGGTTACGCGAACATTCTTGGCGCCGGCCCCGACCTGACCGTTGGCACGTTCGATGACATCGACGTTGGCTTTGGGTCGGACTTCCTGTTTACGCAGGAGTTCCTCACCGGCTTCCAGGAAACCGGCAATGTGATCTCGTGGGGACTGTCGACCGGCCTGATTCCGACCTCGGTACGCGGCGTCGTCTGGCAGGATTTCAACGGAAATGGCATTCGCGATAATCACGAACCAGGCATCCGGGGCTGGACCGTGTTCGCCGACGTCGATAAGAACGGCCTGTTTGAGGGCCGCGAACCTTCCGCGATCACCGACCTGAACGGCAATTACGTACTGTTTGCGCCACCCGGTCAGTACACGATTTCCGAGGTCATTCAAGGCACTTCGCAGCAGACGTTTCCGAAGACCAACTTGAATCTGGCCGGGGTATACACCCACAAGGTCGCATTGGCCCTCGGACAACGGGTCGAAAATATCGACTTCGGCAACTTCACTCGACCGAATGTCATCACCGGCTACAAGTATCAGGACGTCAACAACAACGGCGTCGACGACAACGAGCCGCGGCTGCCAGGTTTCATATTCTACGTCGATCGCGACGGTGATGGCCGACTCGATACCGGTGAGCCGACCGATACCGCCGACAACAATGGCGTGTTCCGCATCGAGACCAGTGAGATTGGCCAGTATTTTGTCCGCGAAGCTTCATCGCCCGGATTCGTCCAAACGCAACCCGCGAACAACGCGGGTTACGATGTGCTCTTGGCGGGTGGTTCGATCATCACCGATCTCGTGTTCGGCAACGCCGGACCGCTGGTCGACTTCGGCGACGCGCCCGATCCGTATCCGACAAAACTGGTCGACGACGGCGCGCGGGCGGCGATTCTGCCTAACTTCCACCTCGGTCCCCCAACCACCGCACTGGTGAATCCTGGGGTTGGCGTCGATCTCGAAGCGGATGGTCAGTCGAGTATCGGAGGCACCGACGATGATGCCAACGGCGTTGATGACGAGGATGGCGTCAGTCTCTCCCCGTTGATCGTCGGTCAAACGGCGCGGGCCACGGTCGTCGTGACCGTCGGTACCGGGATCTCGCGCGGAGCCCTGCAGGGCTGGATCGATTTCAATTTTGATGGTGACTGGAATGATCCGGGTGAACAGATCATCCGCAACCATCCGTTGAGCAACGGTACGCACCAGGTGAATTTCTCGATTCCGACGAATGCCTTGCCCGTGCAGACCTATGCGCGTTTCCGTTATGGATACGAAACCGACCTCGGACCGACCGGCTTTTCCGCGGCGGGTGAAGTTGAGGACTACCTGGTTCAGGTACTCAACGATCAGCCGCGAGCGGTCGATGACCAATTCACCGGGGCCAGCGGCGTGCGACAGAATTCGTCCCAGAACGTGCTGAACGTGCTGGCCAATGACATCGCCAGTTCGGCCGGTGGGCTGACGATTTCCGCGTTGAGCGCGCCAACCAGTGGCGGCACGGTGAGTATCGACACGCGCGGTACGGCGACACCGATCGACGATGTGGTGCGGTACACGCCGGCGATCGGTTTCATCGGGATGGAGTCTTTCACGTACACGATTCGCGACGCATCGCAGCGTACCAGCACCGGCAACGTGACGGTCGAAGTTCTCAGCAATCTGACCGGTCCTGTTGCCGTGGACGATTCGTTCAATGTCTCCGCGGGTAGCATCGTCGACCTGAACGTCCTCGCCAACGACCTGGCCGGCCCCCGCGGGCCAATCTCCATTTTCGGTTTCAACGACCCTACCGGCCAGCTCTCCATCAGCATGGTCAACAACCAGTTACGAGTCACCGTGCCCGCGACCCTGGATGGCCAGGACCTGCAGTTCAGTTACACGGTGGTCGATTCCGGCAATCCTGTGCAGTTCAATACCGCCACGGTTACCCTGCATATCGGCAACAGTTCGCAGGATGATATCGTCGCATTGACCGTGCAGCCGACCGACTTGAACGGAAACCCAATCCTCTCGATCAACCCCGGACAGAATTTCCAGCTTCGCGTGTTCGTGCAGGATCTCCGCGCCAGCGACGGCAACACCAATCTGCTGGACGACCTGCGGGGCGTGTTCGCGGCGTACACCGACGCGCTGTATTCCTCATCGCTGGTGTCGATTGCGGGACAACTCGGTTACGTCGACCCGTTCGATTCGGGCAAGTCGGGCGATATCGCCACGCTGGGACTGGTCAACGAACTGGGCGCGTTCCGCAGCTTGAACGCCCCGCCGGGTGGCGGCCCGGGCGTCGCGCTGTTCGCGACGATCCCGATGCGGGCGAACAGCATTGGCGAGGCGAAATTCGCCTTGGATCCGGCGGATGACCTGCCTGCGCACAATACGCTGCTGTACGAACCGCCCGGACCGCTGCCGTTCAACAAGATTACCTACGGGACGGCCAGCCTGTTCATCGGCAAGCCAGAGGATGTTCTATTCCGGGCAGTCGACGACACGTTCGAGGTGCCGGGCAACGCAACCAGCCAATTGGATGTCAAAGCGAACGACCTGCTCGCCACGCAGCTGGGCAAAGTCGTCAGCATCTCCAGCTCATTCCAGTTGCTGACGAACCCGTTCAACGGCACCGTCGCGCTGTCCAATGACGGCAACTTTGTGCGTTATACGCCGAACGCCGGATTCGTCGGCGCCGACCAGTTCCGCTACACACTCGTCGATCAAAACAACATCACAACCGCGGCGATCGTGACCCTGTTCGTGGGTGCCGGCAACCATAACGACGACCTGGTGGAAATCCGCTATCAAGCCACGGACCTCAATGGAAATGCGATCTCGACGATCAACGTCGGCGAACAGTTCCTGCTGCGGGCATTCGTCCGCGACCTGCGAACCACCGATCCGATTCGGGCAACGCAGACCGACGAGCGGGGCGTGTTTGCCGTCTACTCGGATACACTGTTCAACTTCAGACTGGCGGCCCCCGTACCTCTGCCGATTACGACGAACGCCAAAGGATTCGACATTACCTATCCGGACGAGTACCAGTCGTTCACGGGCGGTTCCGCCGCGATCCCCGGCCTGATCGACGAAGCGGGCGCGTTGCAGAGCGGAACCAGTGGCGGCGCCGTCGTGAGTCCTCTGGGCCCAGGTTCGTTCCTGGTCTGGCAGACTCGAATGAACGCGCTGGCCGCGGGCGACGTGAACTTCCGTCCTGACCCGGCCGACGTGCGCGGGACCGGTTCGCATGAGATTCTGCTGCACGAACCGCCTGGAGTCGTTCCTGTCGACAAGGTCAACTTGATCCCGACCACGATTCGCATCATCGGTGCCTCGGGCGAAGGCGACCTGGGAAGGCATAATTCGCGCGACCCCAACGATGTGAATTTTGATGGTTTTGTGGCTCCCATCGACGCGCTGCTGGTGATCCGCGAACTGAACCAGAAGGGCAGTCACCATCTGACGCCGCGCGGTGCCGACGGCTACTACCTGGATGTCTACATGGATGGGCAGTGCACGCCGCTGGATGCCCTGGCCGTGATCAACCACCTGAACCATCAGGCAAGGCTAGGAGCTGCGGAAGGCGAAGCGGCCCCGGGCCTGCAAGGAGTAATTCCCGATTCGATTGCTCCGCGTATTCGCACAGGCGCCGTGCCGGTGTCGTCGGCAACCGCGATCGTGGCACCATCGCAACAGGCTGTCGATGCGTTGCTGGGCGCCAACGTGGTCGTTGGCGGCGCCACAAGCCGCGTGCAAGCCGGATCGCTTGCCGCTGCAAGCCCCACAGCGATCGCCGATGACCTGCTGTCCGACTTGGCGAGCGATATCCTGAAGACCCGCCGCCGTTAGAGTTCCCCACTTATATCGGCAGTCGAAGTCCATATTCATCTCCGTTGGCAACGGAGATGAATATGGACTTTGGCCAACGCACGCCTCAATTTGCGGGTCTTCCGCCTGATTCGAATCGCGAATCGTGCCGTGTCTAAGATGGACGATGGACGGGGTCGGGAGTCTTTGGCGCCAATCCGCGCACCATCAGAGAAGACGTCACCGCCAAAGACTCCCGACCCCGGAGTCAGTACGCTATCGGCGTCGATCCGCACACCACCGAGGTTTGTTACGCTTCCGCGATCAACCGGCGCAACACCGTCTGCAGGATTCCACCGTTGCGGTAGTAGTCCAGTTCGACCGGCGTATCGATCCGCACGCGGACCGGGAACGCGGAAACGGTCCCGTTGGCATGCGTGGCTCGCACGCGCAACGTTGATCGCGGCGCAAGTCCGGCGTCGATGCCGTCGACGACATACATTTCCTCGCCGGTAAGCCCCAGCGACTGCCAGGTTGTTCCGCTTTCGAATTCCAGCGGCAGCACTCCCATGCCTACCAGGTTGCTGCGATGGATGCGTTCGAAGCTGCTGGCAATCACCGCGCGTACTCCCAGCAGATAGGTCCCTTTCGCGGCCCAATCGCGACTGCTGCCCGTTCCGTACTCGGTGCCGGCGATCACGATCAGCGGCACCTTCTCCGCCTGGTATTGGATGGAGGCGTCGTAGATCGACATCAGTGCGCCATCGGGCAGGTGCCTTGTCACGCCGCCCTCGGTGCCCGGTGCCAGGTGGTTGCGAATGCGGATATTTGCGAACGTGCCGCGCACCATCACTCGATCATTGCCGCGCCGCGCGCCGTAGCTGTTGAATTCAGCCGGGCTTACGCCGCGGTCGATAAGAAATCGTCCGGCGGGGCTGTCTTTGGCAATCGATCCGGCCGGAGAGATATGGTCGGTCGTGACGGAATCGGCGAGCAGTGCCAGAACGCGCGCGCCGTGGATCGGCCGCATCGGCGGCAGTTCCGGCGTCAAATCCGACAGGAACGGCGGCTCCTGGATATAGGTACTTGCCTCCGACCAGGAATAGAGATCGCCGGCGGCGACCGGGATCTCGTTCCAGCGCTGATTCGCGTCAAACGCGTGCTGGTACTGGTTGAGGAACATCTCCGGCAACACCGATTCGGCGCTGACGGCCTCGATTTCCTCACGCGTCGGCCAGATGTCGCGCAGAAAAACCGGCTGGCCGTTGTTGTCGCGTCCCAGGCTTTCGCTGTGGAGATCGATGTCGGTGGTCCCGGCCAGTGCATAGGCGACGACCAGCGGCGGGCTGGCCAGGTAATTTGCTTTGACGAGCGGATTCACGCGGCCCTCGAAATTCCGGTTGCCGCTCAACACGGCCGCCGCGACCAGATCGCCCTCCTGAATCGCTTTGGCGACAGGATCCGGCAGTGGCCCGCTGTTGCCGATGCAGGTCGTGCACCCATAGCCGACGGTGTGAAATCCAAGGGTTTCGAGCGACCGTGTCAAACCGGCTCGGTCGAGATAATCGCTGACCACTCGCGAGCCCGGCGCCAGGCTGGTTTTGACATAAGGAGGGACACGCAAGCCCCGAGCTACCGCTTTGCGGGCCAACAGACCGGCGGCGATCATCACGGACGGATTACTGGTGTTGGTGCAGCTGGTGATCGCCGCAATCACGACCGCTCCATGCCCCATCTCGCGGGTCTCGCCGTCCCGGCGAAACGTTCCGCGCCGCGCCAAGGCCCCTTCATCCAGAGCAAACCCGCGCTGCGGCACCGGCGCTCGCAACGCCTGCTGGAATTCGGATTTCACTTTGCCCAGGGCCACGCGATCCTGGGGCCGCTTCGGACCCGCCAGCGATGGTTCCACCGTGCCCAGGTCGAGCCGGATCTGCTGCGTATACTGGATCGCCGAAGCCCCCGCACTGCGGAACAGACCTTGTTCTTTGCAGTAACGCTCCACCAGATCAACATCCGCCGGTTTGCGGCCGGTCCGCTTCAAGTAGGCAAGCGTTTCCTCATCGACCGGGAAATAACCCATCGTCGCTCCGTATTCCGGCGCCATATTGGCGATGGTCGCCCGATCGGCGAGTGACATTCGCGAAACGCCCTCCCCGAAAAATTCGACAAACTTGTTGACGACCCCCAGCTTGCGAAGGATCTGGGTGATCGTCAGCACCAGATCGGTGGCGGTGACGCCGGGCGGCAGGACGCCGTCGAGCTGACAACCGACGACTTCCGGCAACAGCATGTACATCGGTTGCCCGAGCATCGCCGCCTCCGCTTCGATGCCTCCCACGCCCCAGCCGAGCACTCCAAGCCCGTTGATCATCGTCGTGTGGCTATCGGTGCCGACCAGGGAATCGGGCAGCGCGACCGGCCCGACGCGGTCCTCACGTACGGAAACCACTTGAGCCAGATATTCCAGGTTGACCTGGTGCACAATCCCGACATTGGGCGGAACCACGCGAAACCGGGAGAAGGCCCGCTGCCCCCAGCGGAGGAATTCGTAGCGCTCGCCATTGCGCTCAAATTCGAGTTCCACATTGCGGGCCAACGCGTCGCTCGATCCAAACTGATCGACCTGCACGGAGTGATCGATTACCAGGTCGACCGGGATCAACGGATTGACTTTCTGGGGATTGCCGCCTAAACGGCGCATCGCGGACCGCATCGCCGCCAGATCGACGACGGCGGGTACACCCGTAAAGTCCTGCATCACCACGCGCGAACAATGAAATGGAATCTCTTCCGGCGCCGGTGCCGCCGGATTCCAGGAAGCCAGCTGCCGCACGTTTTCCTCGGTCACGACGTACCCGTCGCAATTGCGCAGGACCGCTTCCAGCAGAATGCGAATGGAGTACGGCAGGCGGTCGATATCGCCAACCCCCTGTTCCTTCAACCGGCTCAGTCGGTAAATCCCCATCGCACCGTTGGTGGTGGTAAACGTGTCACGCGCGCGGAACGGATCAAAAACAGTTGCGGAACTCATGCTAGGTCGCCTGATTGATAAAACGAGGCCGATCGCCCGCCAACGGTACGGGCCGCCCAAAATCGTACCGAACAACCGCCGGTTCGTCGAGTTGGGTGGGCTCTCGCTCCGACCTAGGCGAGACGTTTCAAACGCTGCGACGCAGCCTGGCCGACGCGAGAATCTACAGCTGGGCCAACGATTCGGCCTCTCGCCATTGGATCGCCAACTCGTCGACCAGAGGGTCCAAGTCCCGGGCGTCAAGCCCCAATTTGGCGAACAGCTGTTCGCCGGGACAAGGCGTGTTCATGACACCCAGCGAGCACGCATGGTAGCGGGCACAGAGGTAATCGGCGACGCGACAGCGCAGTCCGTAGAACGAAGAACTAACGCGACGTAACACGCGTGCCGCCAGCGCCGGATCGGACTCCACAATCTCACGCAACTGCTTGGCCTGAGCGTCCTCGTCGGCAGGAAGCTGCGTTAGTCGCAGCGCGGCGGACGGAATCGTCGAGATCTCGCCAATGCGCTGGAAGAGCCGGCTGAGAGCCGAGCGACGCGCCGGCGTGGGCGCGGAGAGGTCCAGCTCGAATACGGGGTTCGCAAGGCTGACCGATTGATCGTTTCTCGATTCGATCATATTTAAAACCGTACTTTTTTCCGCCGAAGCCAACGCGAACGCCTTCGCAATGGACGCCCTGTTCCACCGTTCGGTGGGCGACCGTACCGGTCGTAGTGTTTCGAACGGCCCTGTTTGACCGACCGACAACAGCAACCTAGTGTTCCCAGGTACCTGCCCAGCCGCATCGACGCGGGGTGGGGCGACTCACGCGCCGCGGCATGTTTCAGGCGGTCGCAGATTCCGCCAAGATGGAGGGTGAACATGGCATCGACTGCCGACGAGAACATTCTTGCTCGATTGATTCGCCCCGATGCCGGTCAGACGCAGGAAGCCTGGGCAGCGGTCGCCGCGACACGTCCCGCCCATGAACCGGAATCCGACGCTCACGCCGACGATGACAAACTCAACTCGCTGCTCGCGCGCATCAAAAATCTGACGACGACAGGACCAGAAAACGGTCCGGCACCAACTGCGGATGCCCACGCGCCAGCCCACGCCAAGGAATGGATGCCGCTCGAACCCGCGTCGTTCCGCGACGCCGGACTCACCGAAACCGAAGTCGAGTCGCTGATCCTCAAATTCCTGCTGACGCGGGGAGAGGCCACCGGACGTGACATTGCCGAACAGGTGAGATTGCCATTCGTGCTGATCGATCCGCTGCTGCGGCAAATGAAATTCGAACAGCTCGTCGCCTATCGCGGCACGGCGCCGATGAACGACTACGTCTACCAATTGGCCGACCTCGGCCGGGAACGGGGCCGTCGCTACGCCGAACACTGCACCTACTGTGGATCGGCGCCGGTGCGTCTGGGTGACTATATCGTCTCCGTCAAAGCCCAGTCGCTCGACGGCCAGCATCCGAGCCTGGAAAACCTCAAGCAGGCGTTCCACGACCTGCTGATCAATCCCCAGATGTTCGCCCGACTTGGCCCCGCGATCAACTCAGGGCGCGGGATGTTCCTCTACGGCTGCCCCGGTAACGGCAAGACCAGCATCGCCGAACGCGTCACCCGCGCGTTCGGACAATATATCTGGATTCCACGGTGCCTGGGATTCGACGGGGAGATCATGCGCGTCTTCGACCCGATGAATCATGTCGAGGCCCCGCTGGAGAAGTCCGAAGGATTGCTCGACAAGTCGAAAATCGACCGTCGCTGGGTGCGAATCGTGCGGCCCACCATCGTCGTCGGCGGCGAATTGACCATGGACAATTTGGAAGCGTCGTTCAATTCGGCCACCGGAATCTGCGAATCGCCGGTACAACTCAAAAGCAACTGCGGCACCCTGGTCATCGACGACTTCGGGCGGCAGAAAATACGTACCGACGAATTGCTGAACCGCTGGATCGTGCCGCTCGAAAAACGTTTTGACTTTCTTAACCTGCCCAGCGGCAAGAAGGTCCAGGTCCCGTTCGACCAGTTGGTGATCTTCTCCACCAACCTTCAACCGAAAGATCTGGTCGATGACGCCTTCCTCCGGCGTATTCCCTACAAAATCGAAGTCCCCAACCCTTCCGAAGACGAGTTCCGTCGACTCTTCAAGATCCTGGCGCCCAAAATGGGTTTTGAATATAATGAACCCGCGGTAACCTACCTAATCGAGGATCATTACAAAGCCGTCAAACGGCCATTTCGTTTCTGCCAACCGCGGGACCTGCTCCTGCAAGTGCGAAACTACTGCATGTTCCAGCAGTGTCCCCTCGAGCTATCCCGCGAGAAGATCGACTTTGCCGTCGCAAACTACTTTGCAGTGATGGATTGAAACGGCCGCTGGCCGCCTGCTACCCCTCGTTTTCGACCTGGATGCTGTCAATCACCTGCAGCAGCTTGGCCACGCAGAGCTGATTCAAGCTGGTACTGCGGTTCTTGGCCTCGTCCTTGAGTGCCTCGTGGAGGCTGCGAGGTAATCGCACGGTAATAACGCGCGTCGGCTTGTTGTCGTCGTCCACAGACGCAGTCAGCGACGGGGCTCCATTACCGCTTCCCGTTTCCGCGGACTTTCCTACAACTGTTTCCAGATCCCAAGTCGCTTGCGAAGTTTCTGCCATCGTCGGTTCCTTCCTAGCTTCCACTTGTGTCCAAAGCACGGCTTGGCCACTCTCCACGACAACGCGGATTCGACGTACGACATCGCCGCCGGCCTTGCTTTCCGGTCAATCTTTGCTGTCAGTCAAGGGCAAGTTCGTAAATCATTTATTTTCAATGACTTACAAACATAGGCCTGCAGTGCCCAATTTCGTGCATGACTGCACGCCAACGAGGCACGGCCCTTCATGCCTAAGAACTGAGCAAACCGGCGATTCACATTTGTCTAACTGTCCAGCTGGGACGCCCTGAAAGGAAAAAGCCAGTCAATCACCGCGCGATCGGCGCGCCCCAACCCGCCAATGCATCGCTCGTCGGTAGTACGTGTCGCGAACCAGCAGCCGGCGAGCGATGTCTTCCATTTCGGTTCTGTCTCGAATTTCCGTTCGTGGTTAAGATAAGAACCTGCGGGTAAGTCGGACCGGACAAAGTCGATTGGGCAACAAAGACGGGGAGCCAGCGGAGCAGTGCCGGAATCGGAAAGAAATCGCGGAATTGCCAGCGAGCGGGCGGTTGTTGTGCGGGTCGTCCTTGGGGACAGCGTCCTGGAGGACGATCCGTTCGACGAGATTCGCGGATTGGCAAAAACCGCAGGCGCCTCGGTGGTCGGGACCCTATCCCAGCGTCGGGAGCGCCCCGACGTCGCGACCTATCTCGGTTCCGGCAAAGTCGAGGAACTCAAGCGCCTGGCCCGGAGCGAGCATGCGGACGTGGTCCTTTTTGACTGCAACCTCAGTCCAGGCCAGGGCCGCAACCTGGAAAAGCAACTGGGGCTGAAGGTGCTCGACCGGACGGAACTGATCCTGGACATCTTTGCGTCCAACGCCCAGACGTACGAAGCCCGTCTGGCGGTGGAACTTGCCCAGATGGAATACTCACTGCCTCGGCTCAAACAGATGTGGTCGCACTTGTCGCGCATCAAGATGGGAATCGGCATGCGCGGGCCGGGTGAAAAGCAGTTGGAAACCGACCGTCGGCTGGTGGAGCGGCGGATCCACGAGTTGCGTTTGGAACTGCGGCAGGTCGAATTGCGCAAGGAACGGCAGGTCGCCTCGCGGCGCGAACAGATGACCGTGTCGCTCGTCGGTTACACCAACGCCGGCAAGAGCACCCTGATGAACGGGCTCACCGGTGCCGGAGTCCTTGCCGAAGACAAACTGTTTGCGACATTGGACACGCGAACGCGCCGCTGGCAGTTGCCGAACTGGGGACCGGTGCTGCTGAGCGATACGGTGGGCTTTATTCGCGACCTTCCCCACGGGCTGATCGCCAGTTTCAAGGCAACGCTGGAGGAGTCGCGGCAGGCCGATCTGCTGCTGCATGTCGCCGACGCCAGCAATCCCAACGTTGCCCGGCAGATCGAATCGGTATTTGGCGTATTGGGCGAGTTGGGAATCGAGGCCAAGCAGGCGCTGCTGGTATTGAACAAGATCGACCATCTCCGGGCGGCGCCGCTCGTCGAGGGCATGTTGCGGAAGTATCCCAACGCGATTCCGATCAGCGCCAGGTCGGGGGAAGGGTTCGACCGTTTGGCGCACGCGGCCAGCGACGCTCTCAGCCGGACGTTTGTCGACGTGGAAGTGGAAACGACCGCGGCGAACGGCAAATTGATCGCATTCCTGCAGGGCCACAGCGAGGTGCTGTCGATGCGCTATCTTGGGGATCGGGTGATCGTCCATTGTCGGATTCCGGAACGTTTTCTGGGGCGACTTTCGGGCGATGACACGACGCTGCGCCGCAAGTCATTCCGTCGCGGAGCGTCGCCAGGGGCGGAACCGTCGCCGATCGAAGAACCGAATGCCGCATTGCCGAAGTCGCCTTACTCTGCCCCGAGTGCTTCTTCTTCCAACATTTCGAGCACCGGCGGCGGCGGTTCTTCGTTGGCGGAGGCCCTGCCGCCCTCGGCGCTGCCGCGAGGCGCTTGAACCATGCCCGTTCGATCGCTTGCCGGGGCGCGTGTGGTTTTGACGGGCGCATCGAGCGGAATTGGGTCGGCACTGGCCGCCGAACTCTCGCGTGCCGGCGCGCGACTGCTGCTGACGGCGCGGCGCGAAGAGCGACTGCAGCGAATCGCCCGCGAGATCGATCGTCCGGCGGAACCGGTTGCGTATGTCAGCGGCGACATTCGTGAACCGCGGACGCGGCAACAGATCTACGACGATATCGAGCGCCGCTGGGGATCGTTCGACGTGCTGATCAATAACGCCGGCGTGGGCGCGGTCGGCCCTTTCGCGCGCGCATCCGCCGGGCGACTCCGCGAAATCATGGAGACCAATTTTTTCGCGCCGGTGGAATTGACCCGGCTGCTGCTGCCCGCGTTACGACAGGGCCAGACGCCACTGATCGTCAATGTCAGCTCGGTGCTGGGACATCGGGCCATGCCGAACAAGAGTGAATACTGCGCCAGCAAATTCGCGTTGCACGGTTTCAGCGACGCGCTGCGCGCGGAACTGGCGCGGGAAGCAATTCATGTGATGTTGGTCAGCCCGAGCACGACGGAATCGGACTTCTTCGAGCACCTGCTGGAGGCCGACTCGGCCACCCGCGTGCGCCGCGGCCGCCCGATGCCTGCGGCCACCGTCGCTCGCATCATCCGTCGCGGAATGCGCCGCAATGTCGATGAACTGATCCTCACCTGGAGCGGCACCGGACTGGTCTGGCTTGACCGGCTCTTTCCTCGACTCGCCAACCTCCTGGCAGCGCGATTTGGACAGTAATCGCCTTCCCCCCTGAAATTGGTCTATTCTGGATGAGAGAATCGCATCCGGGCGTAGCCCGGAAAGGATTCTTTCGAGATGAAGAAGACGAGACATACGACGGACCAGATCCTCGAGAAGCTGCGTCAAGCGGACGTGGCGTTGGGCAAGGAGCAGCAGGATGACGAGATCCTGGTATTCGCGAAATACTGGAAGGAACGCACTGCCAAGTTCCCCGAAGAGCTGATTTGCGATTTGAAACTCACCACTCACTCCAGCCTCAATCGTCTGAACAAACAGAATATCAACTTCATTACACTACGGCGAGGATCGATATCGGCGACCGGTCGATCACGGTGCACTTTCAGAAACGAGCTCACAATTCATTGTTGTTGGCGACTGGATTCGGTGAGACCGACATTCGTGTTCCCTGGTTGGGGGAACCGGTTGCATTTCGTCTTTGGCTAGCGCGACGGTGCTCTTCCCTATGGTGTAGACAAATCGACTAAACCTCGGCACCCTCGGTAGCCCAAAACTTTAGGTCAATGGGGTGTATGGGAATCCAGGCTAGGGACGCGATTCCACCAGTTACGCTGGCGCGTGGTCACGCTGCAAAAGAAATCCTGGACCGATCTGCGATCGTCCAGGATGTTACGAACCTCCAGTCCCGGTGCATCGGGTTGGGCGCCGATATAAACTTACGAGCATTTCTGCCTTTAGGTCGGAACGCGTCATGAAACGGAAAAGGTTACTCTCCGGGTTCACCCTGATAGAGCTGCTGGTCGTCGTCGGGATTATTGGAATTCTCGTAGCGATGTTGTTGCCGGCGGTTCAATCGGCTCGTGCCGCTGCTCGACGCGCTCAATGCAATAGCCAGCTCCACCAAATCGGATTGGCACTGCATAGTTATCACGACTCCATGAACGTCCTGCCTCCAGGATGGATTACTTGGAATTTTGGCTTCAACGTGAACGGACCGGACGAGGAGCCGGGATGGGCCTGGGGGGCGTTTCTGCTTCCGTATATTGAGCAACGAAACGTCCTGCCCAGTTCGATGGACCTTACCGTTCCGATTCGAAGCATGGCCAGTCGGCCTGCTCGCACCACACAAATGCCTGTCTACAAGTGCCCTTCCGATCCCGGTCCCCCGACCCTCGTCTTGGAGGCGGTTCGCGTTTTCACGTTTCCGATTCAAGCTCTGTCAAGTAAATTTCATCCCCCTCCGATTCACTGCCAGGTCGACTTGGCGCGTGCCAACTACCTTGGTGTTTACGGAAGCAGCGAGATTGGACCCTATCCCAATCTTGGGAATGGAGTCTTTTTTCAGAACAGCGACACGCGATTTGCCGATGTCCTTGACGGACTGAGTAACACATTATTTGTTGGCGAGCGATCCACGACGCTGTTGCCCGCGACTTGGACGGGGGTTGTATTTAGTGCCGAATTTGCCGAAGCGCGTGTCGTCGGTTCCGCAGCGCGACCCCCGAGTAGCAAACAACCCAATGCGGCTGATTTCCAAAGTTGGCATACCGGTGGGGCATTGTTCTTGATCGGTGACGGTTCTGTTCAGTGGACTAGCCAAACGATCGATCGAACCGTGTTTGCCGCGAGAGCGACAAGAGCCGGCGGGGAGTCGATTCCAACCACCTCTGAATAGATTAACAGTACTTAAGTCGCCCTGAATTCCCTTTGAGTTACATGCATTTGGGGTGGTCATGATCCCTCGACATAATCGGTACGGCAGCACGAACCCCAAACCGTAAAAACGCCGACGTCTCTGATTTCCAGAGTTGGCACCGTGGCGGGGCTCAGTTCGCCGATGGTGACGGATCGGTTTGCTGGGTGAATGACTTCATTGATGCGCAGGCCTTTGCGGCACTTGCGACTAGGGCCGGGAGCGACATTGCAATGGACAAAGACTGAGTTCGCTTCGGAGCAAATGGGTCAAAGCAGTGAAATCGGTGTTCGGAGCAGTCAAGAAAGCGTTGGAGTCCACCGCCACGGCCTGCCCATTGGGCACGATACCACCGCCAAACTGGGGTTTCTGCATTCTATTCCTGGGGCGGTTCCCGGCGTTGCCCCAGGCTACGGTGACGAAAAGATACAGGCGCACGATGCAACGCGCTTGAACGGCCCCTTGAGGGTCGGGACGTCTTATGCGGACTTGCAAACCAAGCCTTTGGCCTGGGCTGACAGAAACGACCTTTCCGGTCGGGCGAGTGTGACAGCAGAAATGTGCTGTTTCAGCAGAAAATGCGGGCGAGAGGACTTGAACCTCCACGACCTTGCGGCCACAAGAACCTGAATCTTGCGCGTCTGCCAGTTCCGCCACGCCCGCTTCGGTAACTGCCTCCAAGTTATAGGCGATCGACCGCCGGAACGACAAGGGGTTCAGCCGACATGGACCGCGATCATTCGCAGGGTTTCCAGACGTGGCACAATGAATGACAACACGCCGCCTTTGCCCCGGAGCGGCAGGTTCTCGCCCCCGGGAAGAAGGTTCACATTCCGGACGGTTTCGTCGCCCAGTCGTAAAGTCACTTCGATCCCGTCGATCGGAATATTCGGAAGGTCTTTTTGAAAATTGACCAGGCTCACTAGGTAGCGTTTGCGATCCGGCTGATGGAATACCGTCATTTCGACCGAGGGGTGCGCCTTGGCTTCCACGCGGAAATCCGGCTTCAACCGTTTCAGAATCGCGATGAAAGTAGGCGAAAGCACATCGACCGTTTCGACCACGGTTCCGCTGTAGATGACACGCCCTTTGCCGAACGGGTGTTCGACAATCAGCGGTGCATCGGACTTCACCCAAGGTGGATTGGAATGGATGGAAGCGAATTGTGTCGGTTGGGGTGCGGGCCAGGGCAGAGTCGTCGTCGCCAACGGAGTCGCGTCGGCCTCCGCCTTGACCTGGACCAGGGCTCCATTCACGTATGCGGGATAATCGGCGTCGAAATCGCTGAACAGCGACGCCCCCGCCGCCGTCGGCGCCACGTAATGTTCGCGCGCCTGAAAATCGATCTTCTCCAGGTGGACTCCGAACAGATCGGCCAGCATAAAATCGTTCTGCATCCGGCCCTGCTTGTCGACGAGCGACGTTACGCCGCTGGCATAGAGCCGTCCGCCCGATTTCACCCATTCCCGAATCGCGTGCGCCTCGTCGAGGTCGAGCATATTCACGTTGGAAAGAACCAGGATCTGATCCGGACGAAGCCGGCTCAACGACTGCCTGGTCGCCACACCGAACGGAAGGTGGTGGGAGATGATTCTGCGAGCGGCCTCCATGCACGATTTCGTATGGGAATCGGTCGTGTCGGGCTGGCTGACATGCTTGCCGTTGCCGGCGAAGTTGAATTTCGACTCCAGGCTGTAATAGACCATGACATCGGCGAGCCGCTCGCCGCCCAACTCCGCGTAATACGGCATCAGCCGGTCGAAGACCTTTCCCATCCGTTCGTGGACCGCGGGGTTGACCGTGCCGATCGGGTCGATCGCATCGATGAAGATGAAGGCGCCACTATCGGCGATCGCCGCCGAAGCTTTGGCCTCCAGCAGTTCGGTCGGTTTGCGGGCGGTATGGTCTTTCAACTCCACGGAGAAACTGGTCTCGAATCCAAAGGGGCGGTGCGGAGTGAGGTCTTCCAGCAGTTTGCGCACGAAAGAGCCTTGCAAGGCATCTCCGTAGAAGTCCCCTTGCAGGAAGTCATTCTGCCGGGCCAGCGGCGCGGTGACGCCGAACATCCAATTCAATGGAAAGGTTGACGACTGATGTTCAACCGAAGCGGCGGGCTTCAGTTCACGCACGGTGCTGGTAGCGATTTCGGCGAATTCAACGAGCCACCGTTCGCGACACCGCTGGAACGCCACCCATTTCTCGTCCAGCCAATTGACGATTTTGGGGATTTCGCCGCCGACCTCGGCGTCGAACCGGCGCTGGCAGTGCTGGCAGTAACAGAGCCAGGGCCAGAACGTCATGTCGAATCGGATCCCCTCGAACTCAAACGATTGGCAGATTTCGCGCACGAACGATCGCACGTACTCCCGATACGGGGAATTCACGCACAGCACGCAGTGCCGCCCGCCCTCGCCCTGGATCTTGTTTTCCCAAGTCCGCATCCGCCATTCCGGATGCTGATCGCCGGCCCAGCGATCGAAAATCAAGCTGGTGTACAGTGCCACTCCGATCTGCTTTTCGTGGCAGAGGTCGATCATCTCCTTCAGTACATTTCTGCCGCCGAGTCCGCGATGCTGCTGTCCGACCTTGGTCGGGTAATTGAACAGGCCGACATGCGACTGGCAGTAGCAGACGACCGATTGGGCGCGCGACTTTACGAGCATGTCAACATATTGCCGCGGATCGAATCGCGACAGAAATTTTTCGTCCCAGTCCGGGATATGCATATCGATCACGGCCCTGCGGTAGGCCGACTCGTACCAGGGCCGCGCCGCATTGGTAACGGAAGTCCGCAGCGGGCCCGCACCCTGTGTTGGCGCCACCGACGGGCCGGCGGCGATTGCTCCCGCTCCGCCGGCGGCGATCACGCCGGTCCCTGCCGCCGCGATCAGAAAGCCACGACGATCCCAGTGACCCGACGACAACATTCCGTCGACCGGTTCCCCCGAAACTCGTCCCGCATGATTCGATTGCTCTTGTCCCAGATTGTCCGTCATTGGTGCATTTCCCGCTATTGGAAAATCGTGTCAGACTTATTCCCTCATCGGTTATCAACGATCCATGCCGCCGAATCGAGTGGATCTCGGAGTACCTCGATCCACGGTCCGTTCAGGTCTATCCGCCGACAATCGCTACGGCACGCACCGGCGAACCATCCCGGCCGAGAATGCGGAGCGGAGTGGCGACGAGATCGAACAGTTCCGCGTGGATCTGATCCAGATTGGCGAGATTCTCGACGATCAACAATCCGCCGCCCAGCAGCGCCAGATGTGCGTCGTAGGGATCGCGGTCCACGGACGGCGTATCGACACCCAGCAGTCGTACACCCTGATCGACCAGAAACCGGGCCGCGTCGCCGCTGATGACCGGATGGGCTGTGAAATAATCGGGTTCGCCCCAGCGACGATGCCAGCCCGTATTCAAGATCACGCGATGGGCGACGCGCAGTTTGTTCTGCCAAGGCGCCAGTATGGGCACGTCGATCTCGTGGACGTCGGGCGGAATTGGAATCATCAGGGACGGGCCGATGCAATGGGTCAGATCGACACGGTCGATCGAGGCGCCGTCGTGGATGAAGTGAAACGGAGCATCCATATGCGTTCCGGTATGCAGGCTGGTGTTCAACCGGGAGCAGTTCATGTGCCGTTCCCCGGCGACCGACGCGCGGCTCGTCGCGTCCGTAACCAGAATTTCGACGGCAGCGTCGCCGGGAAAAACCGGTGTTTCCGCGGAAACGGTGTGGCTCAAGTCAATCATGCGACGGACCGTCATGGGGGGACCTCAACGGGTTGAAGTGAATGGTTGGATTGGACCGCCGCGGCGACGATCATCAGTCCGCGAACACCGTCGCGTCCGGTGACGGGAGCCGGTTCGCCGCGCGCGCGGCAGCGAATAAAGTCGTGCAGATGGCTGGTGATTGTGGCAAAAAATGCGTCTCCGGCCTGAAAGGGGTCGGGACGACCGATTTCGACCCGGTCACCGCTGACGTCGACGAGGCGCGCCTCGCGGGTCACATCGTCGATCTGGATTCGTCCGTCGCTGCCGATGATCTCCATCGCTTCCTGCGTACGGGGTTGGGCATCACGGTAGAGGGCCGTGATCGTGGCGGTCAAGTCGCCCGCCAGCCTCAATGAGAACAGAGCCCGGTCAATGAGACTGGTACCGGCCACACGGTCAAGCTTCGCTTGAACCTGCAGGACTTCGCCACCTAGCCACCGGATCAGGTCGAAATGGTGCGTCAGCAGGGAACTGAGCATGAAGTTCGCATCCCGATCCGCGGGGCGATCCGGACGGCGGTCGGTAACGGTCAGCCCGAGATGCAAGGGACTGCCGATCCGACCCGATTGCAGCCAGCGTTGAGCTTGCTGGTAAGCGAAGCCGTAACGGCGGTTGTAGTTCACCGCGAGTTGCCGATCCTGTTCCGTGGCGACTTGGACCATGCGCTGGGCCGACTGAAGGTCGGTAGCGAGCGGCTTTTCGCAAAACACGTCGATCCCGGCCTGCAACGCGCGCAACGTGATTTCGACATGCTGATCGTCGGGCGTGGCCACCGTCAGTGCGTCGAGCGGCGTGGTGGCGAGCAGGGTGTCGAGACTGGGAAATGCTGCCACGGAATGGCGCGTTGCCAGGGCCAGGGCCCGCGGCAAATCGGTGTCGCAGACCGCTGCCAATTCCGCGTGCGGCGATTGGGCCACCGCCTGAGCGTGCAGCGCACCGATCGTTCCCGCCCCGGTGACGGCAATTCGAAGTCGTTGACGAGCCATCCACGCTCCCACCTTGCATGTCCCGCGCCATCGCTCCAATACTATGAACATTCGCCGAGGAAAACTCAACGGGCGGGAGCAACAAATGAATCGCAATTCCGGGACGTTCTTTTTCCGCGTACCTCGATTATTTCATCTCGGCGTTTTGGGGCTGCTGTTGTCGATCGGCTGTGCGGATTCCGCACCGCACAACGGCGCGTCGAGTTCGTCGTCGAACGGATCGACCGCGCGGCGGAAGCTGGTCGTCGCGATGGTGCCGAAGGCGACGACACACGAATTCTGGAAATCGGTGCGGGCCGGCGCGGTACGCGGAAGCAAGGCGGCGGACGTCGAATTGCTGTGGAAAGGACCCCTCTCCGAAAACGACCGCGAAGGGCAGATCAATGTCGTCCAGGACTTTATCACGCGGCGCGTCGACGGCATTTGTCTCGCGCCCCTCGATTCCCGCGCGCTGGTCTCGGTCGTCCAGGAAGCAAAAGGTGAAAAGATACCGACGCTGGTCTTCGATAGCGGACTGGACGATACGTCGGAGATCGTGAGCACCGTCGCCACCGATAATTTTCATGGTGGAGAAATCGCCGCACGCGAAATGGGCCGACTGCTTGAAGGGAAAGGCAACGTCCTCGTGCTGCGTTACACCCCGGGAAGCGAATCGACCAATCAGCGCGAGGACGGTTTCCTGCACGTGCTGCGCGGCGAGTTCCCGGAAATCGCGATCGTGTCGGAGGACGAGTACGCGGGTGCTACGGCCGAGTCGGCCCTCGACAAGTCCCAGCAACTGCTCGTGAAATACGGCGACAAGGTCCAGGGGATCTTCACCCCCTGTGAACATGTCACGCTCGGCATGTTACGCGCATTGCAGGAGCGGGAATTGGCTGGAAAAATCAAGTTCCTCGGGTTCGATTCCAGTCCGCGGCTGGTCGACGCGCTCCGCGCCGGGACCGTCCACGGCCTGGTACTGCAAGACCCGGTGCGGATGGCGGAACTCGCCGTGATCACGCTGGCGGCCCACTTGCGTGGTGAAAAAGTCGAGTCCCGCATTGCAACCGGCGAGTCGCTTGTGACGCGGGAGAATATGGATTCCCAGGCGATGCAACGGTTACTCAAGCCGGAAACGTATGAGGATTGATCGCATCGATGGCTGAATCGTCACGTTTTGCCGCCTGGCGGCCGTTACGGGGGCCTGTCAGCGGGCTGGCCGCCGTGCTGCTGTTCTTTTCGATTGCCGAGTTCTTCCATGAATATCACAAGTCGCAACAGCCATTCAGCCAGTTCGCCAGCAATTACTCAAGCCGCTTCCTGACCGCACGCAACGCTCGTACCGTCCTGATTCAAACGGCGACCGTGGCGGCGGCCGCACTGGGCATGACCTGGATCATCATCTCCGGCGGCATCGACCTTTCTGCCGGTTCGGCGCTGGCTCTGGCTGCAACCGTGCTGGCCTGGATGCTGCACGCAAACTACTCCGGCTGGGCAGCGGTTGCGGCTTGCCTCTGCGTCGGGACCGCGGCAGGATTTTTCAACGGTTGGTTAGTCAGTACGCTGCGCCTGGTTCCATTTATCGTCACCCTCGGCTCCATGACCATTTACCTTGGCCTGGCCAAGTGGATCGCCGGAGAAACGACAATCAGCCCCGCCTCCGAAAAAATCCCCGCCTGGTTGACGCTGCTGGTGGCGAACCCACCGCGCCCCAGCTGGCTGATCGTTGCGCCCGCGGTCTGGCTGGTGCTGTTGCTGGCAATCGGGCTGAGCATTCTTTTGCGGCACACGCGACTGGGTCGACATACGATTGCGATCGGATCGAATGAACGGGCCGCCTGGTTGAGCGGCATCCGAATTCCCCGCGCGAAAATCGCGATCTATTCGCTGGCAGGTTGTCTTATCGGCGTCGCGGGCATGCTGCAGTTTACCCGACTCTCCAGCGGCAACCCCACCTCCGGCACCGGAATGGAATTGAAGATGATCGCTTCCGTGGTTGTCGGCGGCGCCAGCCTGCAAGGCGGACGCGGCTCGCTCGCGGGTACCCTGCTCGGATCGCTGATCATCGCCAGCATCTCCAGCGGCTGTACCCAATTGGAGCTCAAGAACCCGATCCAGGATATGCTGATCGGCGCAATCATCATCGGAGCGGTGCTGATCGACCGCTCGCGGCAGTAACTGCGGATCGGAATGGTCAACGACCGAGCGTGGTGTTAACCGTTGGCGACGAGTGTGGAGCGGCGGGAACGGCGTTCCGCGCGCAAGCGAGATCGACGCTTGATTTCGCTGGGCTTCTCGTAATATTCGCGACGTCGCATTTCCTTCTTGATTCCGCTGCGCTCCACAAGTTTGCGGAATCGACGAACGGCCTCCTGAATACTCTCCTTATCACGGACTACCAGCTTAACCATCTTCCCTCCAAAGTACTTTCCACAAAAACGACAAATTCCACAAATATTCACTTCATCGTCCGAACGGGGCAGCTAGTTTACCGCTTTTTGCTATCCGCTGTCTAGCCTCTTCGTTCCCGTCCAGAAACAAAACCGTGATTTGTAGCACGGGAAATCTTGTTTGTCCGAGACGGACCAGATGTCCGTCCTACGGTCCTCAGCGGCCAATCGGGTGAAATGGCCATGCCGCCGGTGTATAATGCGACCGTTAAAGTTCTCCCAACTCCCATAAGCCAATCTCGACGCATTATGGTCCAGACTCGATCACGGCCTAACCGATTTCGGAGAGGTTCCACTGCAAAACCGCCCGCCATCAAATCGTTGAGCCCGGTCATGGATGAACCACAGGCACGTCGAGAATTGCTACACGAAATCGATCAACGGCAAGATTCTCTGCTGAATCAACTCGACCAACTCAACCACCGCCTGGAATCGCTGATCAAGGCCGCTCTTTCGGAACGATCCGAAGGGCCGTCGACCGTGGAAGGCTGAAATCTGGGTTACGGGTTACGGGGAACGGTCCTTGCTTGACATCGTCTTCCAACTTTTCCAAGATCGGTCGCATTATAGAATATAGCGATCGGAAAGCGATGGAATTGGGGACGGGAAAAGATGCGGTTCGGTGGGGTGCTCGGATTGGTCGGTTGGGTTTCCAGTCTGGCGTGTGCGCTGCTGGCGGGGGACGCGCTGTGGGCGGCGGACAGTGCTGCACAATTGGCCCCGGCAACTCGGCCCAATATCGTTTTGATCCTTTCCGATGATCAAGCATGGACCGATTACGGGTTCATGCATCATCCGCATATCCGAACGCCGAATCTGGATCGGCTTGCGGTGAGCAGCGCCGTTTTTCCGCGGGGCCATGTGCCGACCGCGCTTTGCCGGCCGTCCCTGGCCACACTGGTTACAGGTCGGTACGCTCATCAGCACCTGATTACCGGCAACGACCCTTCACCAATGCTGGCCGATCCTGGTTCCGCTCGCTATGCCGAACTTCGGCACCGACTGATCGAAAAGCTGGATCGGTGGGACACGTTACCCAAAGTTCTGACGCGCTTGGGATACCGCAGTTTTCAATCCGGCAAATGGTGGGAGGGTTCTTACCAGCGCGGCGGCTTCAGCCACGGCATGACGCGGGGGTTTCCCGAGCCGAACGGCCGCCACGGTGACGCGGGTTTGGTGATCGGCCGCGAGGGAATCTCGCCGATATTGCAGTTCATCGATCAGGCGATTGACGATCAGAAGCCGTTCTTTGTCTGGTACGCGCCGTTTCTACCGCACACGCCGCACAACCCACCCGAAGATCTGTTACGACGGTATCGATCGGAGGTTCCGTCAACGCACGTGGCGAAGTACTTCGCGATGTGCGAGTGGTTTGACACGACGTGCGGCGCGTTGTTGGACGGACTGCAGCAGCGCGGGGTCGCCGACCAAACGATCGTGGTCTACCTCGCCGACAACGGTTGGATTCAAGATCCCGATTCGGCCAAATTCGGGCCTCGTTCGAAACAATCGCCGTACGAGGGTGGTGTGCGGCAGCCAATCATGATTCGCTGGCCGAACGTGATTCGTCCTGGCAGCCACGAGCCGTTGATCAGCAGCATCGATATTTTTCCGACGTTGTTGAGTGCCTTGGGAGCCGACGCGCCCGGCGATCTGCCGGGCCTCGATCTCCTGCCGATGCTGCGCGACGGATTGCCGTTGAAACGCGACGCGATTTTCGGGGAAGCGTTCGCTCACGATGTCGCCGACCTCGACCGACCCGAGGAATCGCTGCTCTTCCGTTGGGTGATCGAAGGGAATTGGAAGCTGATACTGACCTACGACGGGCAACTCGGCCGGTACGCCGAAGTGCACGACCGCAGCGATCCACGTCCGCAGTTGTACGACTTGCAGAGCGATCCACACGAACGAACCAACCTGGCGAGGAGTCAGCCGCAGGTTGTCGCCAAGCTGGCGAAAAAAATCGCCGGCTGGTGGGATGTGGGCGAGCGGCGGACCGTGGAGGAGTAGGGGAACGGGGAACGGGGAACGGGGAACGGGGAACGGTAGAGTGGCTGGGGCTTCCAGCCCCAGCAGGCAAACTCACAATTAACGGAATCGGCGTGGGCAAGATGCCCCAGCCAGTGCGTCTGTGAAGGCGCTTGATCCAGCAGGGTGAAAGGCCAAGCAACCATTGACCGGAGAGCCGAATGCGGGAGAACCGCTCGTACGGTTCGGAGGGAGTGCCCGAACTCAATCGGGTCTCCTACCCCTATCTGTACCGTTCCCCGTAACCCGTCTACTCTTTTTGCGCGATTCCGTAGCGGGCGATTTTTCGATCGAGCGTGGAGCGTTCGATGCCGAGGATGACGGCGCTGCGGCTTTTGTTCCAGCCGGTGGCGTTGAGAGTTTGTCGAATATGACGGCGTTCGACTTCGTCGAGCGACAGGGGTTCGTAGCCGAGTCTTGGTGGCGTGACTTCCCCGGATTCGCTGGCGGTTGCCAGGCTGGTCAGCATCAGGTCCTCGATGCCGATGACGTCGCTGCGTGACAGCACGACGGCTCGTTCCACGACGTTTTTCAGTTCGCGGATGTTGCCTGGCCAGCGGTAGCGCTTCATATGTTCGACGGCTTCGGTGCTGAAGCCGCGGATCTTGCGGCCGGTTTCCTGATTGAAGCGGTCCAGAAAATGCAACGCCAGTTCCAGCACATCGTCGCCCCGTTTGCGCAATGCGGGCGCATTCAATTCCACGACTCGCAATCGGAAGAACAGGTCCCGGCGGAAGGCGCCTTCGTTGACGGCCTTTTCGAGGTTGCGGTTGGTGGCAGCGATCACCCGCACGTCGACCTTGATTGCCTGGTTGCCCCCGACCCGCTCGAACGGATGGCCTTCCAGGACGCGCAAGAATTTGGCCTGGATCGCGGGGCTCATTTCGCCGATTTCGTCGAGCATCAGCGTGCCTTCGTGGGCGGCTTCGAATTTTCCGAGCTTGCGTTCGGTGGCGCCGGTGAAGGCGCCTTTTTCGTGTCCAAACAGCTCACTTTCGAGCAGTGTTTCGCTGAGCGCGGCGCAGTTCAAGCAGACGAACGGGCCTTTCTTGCGCGGGCTGGCGAAGTGAATGGCGCGGGCTACAAGCTCTTTTCCGACGCCGCTTTCACCTCGAATCAGCACGGTTGCCCGGCTCGGTGCGGCACGCTCGATCTCCTGCTGCAGCTGCAGTACGGCGGGGCTTGATCCGACGATCTCGCTTTCGGCCCCCAGCCGCTTACGCAGCTGCTGCACCTCTCCCAGCGTGACGGAAAGATTCTCCACGAGTTCCTGTTGCTTGGAGAGATTCTTCAGCGCCAATGCGACGTTTTCGGCGACGGCCAATGTAAATTCCAGGTCGACGGGATCGGGGATGCGTTCGGATACCGTCGAGTACAGGTGGATCAGCCCGATCACTTGCCCATCCTGCCGGATCGGAGCGCAGATGACGCCGGTCGAGTAGATTTCGCCTTTGCTGTCCCGACTGCCGAAGGTCGTATCATCCTCCACGTTGCGCGCCAGGACCGCCTCGCCTTCGCGTAACACCGTTTCGGCCAGGAATCTCGAAATGCGATGGTAGGTCGGTTTGTAGTCGCTGCGGGACGCGAGAATCCGCAGGCTTGCGACGTCGGGGCGAGGTTTGCCCGCCGGTGGATCATGGAGGGTCGCGTTCCCGGAATTGGCGACGTCGGCCTGAGCGGCGGCGTCCGCAGCAATCAACAGAACAGCGCCGGCGTCAACACTGGTGCTTTCAAGCAAACCATCGAGCGCCGATTTGGCGACGGCCCGCTGATCGGGTTGCTTGGCAAGAATGAATGCCAGTCGGCAGAGTCGGGCGGCAGCCTTGCCGACCATCGCGCCTCCATCCTCCTCGCGACCCCGTTCGAGAAAGCGCGTTTGCTGCCGGCGGTGCGTTATCAATGCCGGCCCTTCATCCTCGCCTGGATCTGTGACGTCGCCTCGAACCGCTCCCGCCGCTGCCGGCAGCGGCAAGGAAATCCCACTGCCGGTTCCAGGGCCGCTAGAGTCGCCGGCATCGTGGATCGACGCGGAATCGACATCAGGATTTTCGAAATCGGACGGGTCGTCGAGTGCTGCCTCGCCGCCCGCGTCCTGGGGAGAGTTGCCCGCCGCTTCCCCCGTTCCGTCCGCAGGCAAACGACAGATCGTGCCGGAATCGGCGAATGCCAGGGCGACGTCATGCACAAAGGCCATCTGGCAGTGCGCGATGCGTACGATATCTCCCGGGGTCAAGCGATAGTCGCCACGTACTTTCTCACCACCGACTTGCGTCCCATTGCGACTGTCGAGATCCCTTAGGATCCATTCCCCTTGGGTCTGGAAGATCTCCGCGTGAAAGCGGCTGCAACGTTCGTCCTTGACCACAATCTGATTGGTGTTGGCTCGGCCAATCGTCACGGTTCGGCCGGGCACCAGCCGAAATACGTCGGTCCATTTCGTGCCTTCGCGGATCACGAGATAGGCTTGCAGACCACGGTCATTCATGGGCTAAGCACCCTCGAGTTGGGCGGCCGCCGGTCGGCGGGGCAGAGGGGGATGGCCGCCCGCAGGCAGCAGGGACTGCAGGGGAGGGGCCGCGGGCCGGATTTCGGGCTTGCAAAACGGATGGCAAATTCGGAATTTCTCACCCCCTGACGCTTTTCTTGCAAATTCATCGGAAGGTAACTATTCTAGTTACTGTAACCACGTCTGTAGAGATGCTCGGTGTGGCACCAGAGTATGCCGGGCGAAATCAGCGGTTCATGGGCCCGGTGAGCGGCCTGCACCAATCAACCTGCCCCATTCAAGGAGTACTTACGATGACGATCAGCCCTCGAATCCTACGCCTTGCGACCGCCGCATTCCTGGCGGTATTGCTGGTGGCAAGTCCGCTTGCGGTCCGGGCTGGTCATTTCGGTTTCCGGGGTGGGGCGGTCGGCGGAATCTCCGTCGACGGCGAGGGCGTGGTGCGGGAAGCCCAGGTCGCCTCGCAGAACCAGCTTCGCGAAGCCATGGAACGGGAATTGAAAAAAGCCACCGGCGACATGAAGAATCCGGTCGGTTTCCGATGGATTTCCCTGAAAAATCTGCACGCGGCGATCGTCGATTCGCGGGCGAACAATCACAAGGAAATCCCTGACGAGATCCGCTACCTGGCGGGACTGACGCGAATTCAGTTCGTCGTGGCGATGCCGGAGGAAGGCGATATCCTGCTGGGCGGCCCGGCGGAAGGCTGGCGAATCGATCGCAAGGCTAACGTCGTCGGCATCACGTCCGGTCGTCCCATCCTTCAACTTGATGATCTGCTGGTGGCGCTGCGAAGTGCCCATCGCGCACGCACCGAGGGGATCAGTTGCTCGATCGATCCAACGCCGGAAGGCCTGCAGCAGTTTGCGAAAGTCCAGAAGGCGATCGGCGGGCAATTCTCCAATGAGGCGGTTCAGGCGCTGCAGGATGCCATGGGTCAATACAAGATCAGTTTGCAAGGTGTGCCGGGTGACAGCCATTTCGCCCGAACTCTGGTGGCCGCCGATGTCCATATGAAGCGATTGGCGATGAAGATCGATCCATCGCCGATTCCGCAACTGCCGAGCTACCTCGATCTGGTGAAGAACAGTACGAAAATCAGCAGTTCGCCGCGTTGGTGGTTGGCCTGCAATTACGATGCGGTGCTCAAGAGCGAAGACGGTCTGACCTGGCAGCTGCAAGGTCAAGGCGTCAAGTGCCTGACCGAAGACGACATCGCGAATGCTGACGGAACCGTTACGCGCACGGGCAAGAGCAGCCCCAAAGCCCAGGAGTGGGCGAACCTGATGACTAAGCATTTCGATGCGTTGTCGCTGAAGAATACGGCTTTCGCCGACCTGCGCAATGTGATGGACTTGTGTGTCATCGCGGCGATCATTGAGAAAGAGGGGCTGGCCGACAAGGTCGGGCTGAGCATTCCTTTGATCACGAGTTCCGACAGCGAGTTGAAGACGCAGATCTGGGCGATCCCGACGAAGACCGCGGCGCAGTGCACCGCGCTGCAATCGGCAGGCCGGATCGTGCTCACGACCTCCGGCGGCGTCCAGGTCGATTCCTGGCAGGTCGCGGCCAACGTCGAGACGTCGGCGAAGGTGGCCGAGATTCGCGAAAAAGCGGGTGAATACCAGCCGAAGTCGTGGTGGTGGCAGCCCGCGAATTGATCGTTTCCAATCCGCTCGGAAAAAACGCCGGGGTGGGTTCGATTACGAACCGGCGGGAGTACGTTTCGCCAGCGCGTCGCGCAATTCCCGTAGTTCGCGCTGAAATCCTCCGCTGAGGATCGGGAAGCGACACCAGGTCTTCGGATCGAGATTTTCGTCGTCGAGGTGAAACGAGGGGGCGTATCTTTCGCGTTTCCATTGGTTCCGTGACCAAAGTCGGAAGAACCGCTCGATCCAGACCCCCAACTGCTGGGGCGTGTAATCGGGAAACCGGGATTCCATCAGCAACTGGATCTCCAGCGGCGCGAGTTTGTCGCGAATCGCCGCGCGCTCGACCGCATCCAGCAGCTCGTAGGGCATCAGGTCGGCTTCGTCGGTCTGATGCTGGTCGGCGGGCCGCAATTCCGCGGTCGGTTCCAGTTGATTGACGGCGCGGAGGAACGGAAAGGGCCCGACGCCGTGGGGGCCACAGTTCTCCATCCACCGCAACCAATGACGCAGGTAATGCTTATCGATCCCCGC
>Ga0194132_10000867_pt1 | contig 61961 bp, 58 predicted proteins | sample TA2KigOf80mmetaG_FD_148612 | JGI IMG/M metagenome (GOLD analysis project Ga0194132, IMG submission 148612) | Freshwater microbial communities from Lake Tanganyika, Tanzania - TA2015054 Kigoma Offshore 80m | ecosystem: Environmental > Aquatic > Freshwater > Lake | place: Tanzania: Lake... | reverse complement strand
GAGTTCGAGGACTGCTGGATCCAGGGATTCACCTGCAGCGCGAACCTCTCGACCGGGGACCGGACCTTCCACCGGCGCGGCAGCGTCGCGGATGCCTGCCTGGCGACGATGGCGATCCCAGCCCTCGGTCCACCCTATGTGACCGCGGATGGGAGCCTTCACGTCGATGGCGCGGTTGTCGACAACCTGCCGGTGGCGGGACTCACCGCCAGCGTGACCATCGCCGCGAGTGTCTCCGCACTGGTCTGGCGGTCCTCGGGCTACCCGCGTACTCCCTCGCCCTGGCGCGTCCTCCGCGATCGCTGGCGGTCGCGGCAGGCGCTGGCGCCCTACTTCCCCTCTCTCGTGGAGACCGTGCTCGCGTCGATCCTCCTCGCGGGGAAACACCGCGACAGCGACGCACGACAGCTGAGCGACCTCCATCTCGACATCCCGGCCGGCGAGGTCGCCCTCTTCGCCTTCGATCGGCTCGAGACGGCGATGGACGTCGGGTATCGATACGCCCACGAGCGTCTCGGCCCGTGGTGGGCCAAGCGGGATCCCTCTTTTCCCAGGTGACGGCGATGCGACTCAGTCTCGGCAAGAAGCTCCTCATCGGGGCCTTCAGCGTCCTCAATCGCGTGGCGCTGTGGCACCGGATGCCCCGATGGATCGGGCTTCTCAATCTCGTCGCGATCCGCGATCAGCTCCGTGTTCATAACCTCGTCGACACCTATCCGTCGCTCGAGGCGTACGGCGATGCGGCCCGATGTCCGATGGACCACTCGAAGTATCTCGCCGTCCGGCACTCGGACGGGAAGTTCAATGACCTCAAGCGCCCGTCGACGGGGTGTGCCGGGATGCGGTTCGGGCGCAATGTGCCGCGGCATCTTACCAAAGCCCCGACGCCGGAGGAGCTGCTCACCCCGAACCCGCGCCTGATCAGCGAGCGGCTGTTGCGCCGCCGCGAGTTCAAGGCGGCGGGATCGCTCAACCTGCTGGCGGCGGCGTGGATCCAGTTCATGGTGCATGACTGGTTCGGACACTATGATGATGATGACCATCACGTCGACGTCCCGCTCCCTGACGGTGACGACTGGTCGGACGGACGGATGCACGTCCACCGCACGCGGGTGGACGCCCCGCTGGCCGAGATCGACCACACGCTCCCGGCATACCAGAACAAGAGCACGTCGTGGTGGGACGGGTCGCAGATCTACGGATCCACCGAGGCCGAGACGGCCAGGCTCCGCGTGCGGGCCAAGGATGGGAAGCTCTTTGTGGAGGATGGGCACGCCGATCACTTCCTGCCGCGGGACCATCGCGGGATCCCGATCACGGGCTTCAGCGACAACTGGTGGACGGGGCTCGAGCTCCTGCACACGCTCTTCGCGCTCGAGCACAATGCCATCTGCGATGAGCTCAAGCGGCATTATCCCGACTGGACCAGTGACCAGCTCTTCGACACCGCGCGGCTCGTGAACTGCGCCCTCACGGCGAAGATCCATACGCTCGAATGGACGCCGGGGATCCTCGCCCATCCCGCGGTGCAGCTCGGGATGAAGGCGAACTGGTGGGGCGTTGCCGGCGAGACCCTCCGCCGATACTGGGGTCGTGTCTCCGCCAACGAGGCGGTGGCGGGGATCCCGGGCTCGCCGACCGAGATGCACGGCGTCCCATACTCCCTCACCGAGGAATTCGTCGCGGTGTACCGGCTGCATTCCCTGCTGCCGGACACCGTGCGGTTCCACTCCCTCGCCACCGGGACGCTCGCGGTCACGCTCCCGATGAACGACATCGTCTTCGACCGGGCCCGCCGTCCGATGGAGCACGGGCTGACGTTCCAGGATCTCTTCTATTCCTTCGGGATCGCGAATCCGGGCGCCATCACCATCCACAACTATCCAGACTTCCTCCGGAACATCGTCCTGCCGGACGGCAAGCATCTGGATATGGCGACGGTCGACATCCTGCGGGACCGTGAGCGTGGCATCCCGCGCTACAACGCGTTCCGCCGCGCCTTCCATATGCGGCCGGTGAGGACGTTCCTCGAGCTGACTGGCGGCGATGCGGCGCTTGCGGCGGAGCTCGCCGAGGTGTACGGGGATGTCGAGCAGGTCGACCTGCTCGTCGGGAACCTCTGCGAGCCGCTGCCGGAGGGCTTCGGTTTCAGCGACACGGCGTTCCGGGTCTTCGTCCTGATGGCCTCGCGCCGTCTGAACGCCGACCGGTTCCTCTCGGAGGACTTCTCGCGCGAAATCTACACGCAGCCCGGGCTCGATTGGGTGCAGAACAACACGATGGTGGATGTGCTGATCCGTCACTTCCCGGACCTCCGCGCCACGCTGCGCGGCGTGCCGAATGCCTTCGCCCCGTGGGGAGTGGTGGGTGAGGCCCGGGTCGCGGCGGCGCGCGCCGCCGGAGGGACGGCCTGATGGGCGACCTCCACCATCTCCACCACGCCCCGCGGCCGCTCCGCCTGCGGACCTTTGCCGAGGTCTTGCGCGAACTCGAGCATCTCGACGCGGCACGCGACACCTTCGTTACCCCTGGGTGGGACGTGCCTCACACGCTCGATCACTGCGCCCGCAGCATCACGCACTCCCTCCACGGCTTCCCGGTACTGAAGCCGGCGATGTTCCGCGCGACGATCGGGCCCGTCGTCTTCCGGATCTACGATGCAATGGGCCGGATGCGGCACGACCTGTCGCAGGAGATCCCGGGCGATCCGATCGCCCCAGCGGCCCAGACGTGGGAGCAGGCGGTCACGGCGATGCGCGAGCGGATTCACGCGTTCGATCGGTGGACCGGGCCCCTGCAGCCGCACTTCGCCTATGGGCGGCTCACCAAGGCGCAGTATGAGCGGGCCCATAGCATGCACGTCGCCAACCACCTGGCGATGTGGCACTACGCCACCTAGTCATGCGTCATGCCTCCCGGTCCGTCCCGCACGTCCTCTGCCTCGGTGGCGGGTACGTCGCCATTTACCTCGCCCGGGCCCTGCGAAGGCGCATCCGCGCCGGCAAGGTGCGGCTCACGGTGGTGAGCAACGAGAACTTCCAGTGCTTCCACGGGCTCGTCCCGGAGATGCTTACGGGGACGCTGCAGCCCACCGACATGCTGAGCCCGGCACGGCGCCTCTTCGCGCCCGGGGACTTCGTCAACGCCGAGGTGGAGTCCATCGCCCTCGAGGCGAAACGGGTGACCGTCGCGCGGCAGCTCGACGGTCGGCCGCTCGACCTCGCGTACGATCACCTCGTGCTCGCGCTCGGGATGACCGAGCACCTCGGGCGTTTCCCTGGACTCGCCGAGCATGCCTTGCGCCTCAAGTCGTATGCCGCGTGCTTCGCGGCGCGGAATCAGTTCGTCGAGATGCTCGAGCTCGCCGATATGGAGCCCGATCCCGAGGAGCGGCGCCGGCTGCTGACGTTCGTGGTGGTCGGCGGGAGCTTCGCCGGCTGCGAGGTCGCGGGCGAGCTGAGTGAATTCCTCCCCCTGGTCGCGCGGAAGCACTTCCCGAACATCGACGTCGGCGAGATCCGCATCGTGCTCGTAGCGGCGACGCCGACCCTCCTTCCCGAGCTCGGGAGCCGGGAGCCGTGGACCTCGGCGTACATCGAACGCGTCTTCTCCGAGGATCCGCTTATCGATGTGCGCCTGAACACCATGCTCGCCTCGGCGTCCTCCGAGGAAGCGATCCTCTCCGATGGGACGCGGATCCCGACGCGGACGGTCGTGGCGTGCGCTGGGATGTCCACCGTGCCGGTCGTCGCCGGGCTTGAGGTCGAGCGGAACGCGCAGCAGCGGATCGTGACCGACCGCTTCGCGCGGGTGCTCGGCCGCGAGGAGGTTTGGGCCGGAGGGGACTGTGCGGCGGTGCCGCTCCCCGATGGGGGCACCGCCCCTGGCCTCGCCATCTGGGCGATGACCGTCGGTCGGCTCATCGGCCGGAACATCGGGCGCACCCTCGACCGTACCGCCCTCGAACCGTACCGATTCACCGGGCTCGGGGATGCCTGCGCGGTCGGCCATCGGCGGGCGATCGCGAAGCTCAACGGCGTGCCGATCCACCTCACCGGGACGGCGGCCTGGCTCGTCTGGCGCGCCTTCATGCTCCTGTACCTCCCGCTCTGGCAGAAGAAGGTGCGGGTGCTCTTCAGCTGGCTGATGACCGCCGTCGTCGGTCGCGACTTCCTGAACCTGCGTGGTGACGCGCCGATGAACGTCGCCCGCGCACTGTTCGACGAGGGACAGGACATCGTCCGAGAGGGGGACGTCGGGACGAGCCTCTTCCTCATTCAGGAGGGGACCGTGGAGGTGCTGAAACGCGGCGCGGATGGCATCCAAGTACGCATCGCGACCCTCGGGCCAGGGCAGCAGTTCGGTGAGGTCGCCGTGTTCAAGCGCGTGCGACGGACCGCGACCGTGCGCGCGACCTCGCGGGTCCGACTCATCCAGATCCGTCGGGATGCTGCGGCGATGTTGGCCGGCGCCAGTGTCGCGCTCGAACGGCAGTTGGGAGGATCGGCACCCGGAGCCGTCACTGCACGAACGGCCGGAAGCCCGTCATGGGGTTCCGGCCGTTCGTGAGTCACGTCATTCAGTCGGGGCGAGAGGATTTGAACCTCCGACCTCCTGCTCCCGAAGCAGGCGCTCAACCGGGCTACGCTACGCCCCGATGTTCGGTAAAGTGTTCTGTCTCACACCTACAACCTGACAGCTACCCTCACGCGCTTGGAGAGACTCAAACTCCCAACCTGTTGATCCGTAGGCAGAGGCGCTATCCAATTGAGCGACGAGCGCCCAGGCACACATGAGCCTCGGCGACCTGACGCCCGCCGAGCGTGAAGCGCCGCCGCAGATCAAGAGCGGCTGTTTCACGGCGGCCGGTATTACGCGCAAGAACAGTCTGACCGGCAACCCCGCCAAGCTCTACAGCTTTATATAAACGTTGTTCTTCTCCAGCGACCGCATCATCGCCCACACAATCGCGAAGAACACCGCGAACATCGCCGCCCCCCAGTACAGCGGCGAATCTTTCGGCGCAAACGGCTTCACCGCCCCTTCAACCAGCATGTGCAAAACATAGCCTGTCAACGCGTTCACTCCCAACGTGCGAAACACGCCCACGCGCCATCCGCGCTGGTCGCACAGCCACAGGAATACCGAGTAGGCGGCCAAAGAAAATCCCGCCGCGAAGAGCAGGTACGAAACGCTCCCCGCTTGCTGGCTCATTGTCCACATGTCGCGTTCATGCCACGGTGCGACGAAAGGCGGCGCCGCAAGAACGCCTCCGTTTGTTAAGCACGATAAAGCGTAGCCCCCAAGCATCGCCGCCACCGACACCCAGGCAAATCGCGCATACGCCGCCGCCCGCCCATTCGACAGCAAGTACGCACAAGCCAGCGACCCGAACAAAGTCGGAATCGTCCATGTCAGGAATCCCAGCGCCCCGCCGTCGATCACGCGGTTCTCCCGCAACCACGCATGCCACCACGTTGCTGAAAGAACCACATGCAACGCCGCCGATCCAACCATCCATAGCACCTGCGCGCGCGCCGCCAACGCGATCACCGGCAGCACCCACAACGTCGTCACGCCGATGTGCACCAATGCCTGAAACAACGATCGCCGCCACGCCGTCGAGAAAAACTCGCTCCACGAAAGCTCATCAAACGTTGCGTATTTGCCGTCCAGGTGATATACGACCGCGCCGACAAGAATCAATCCCAGCGCCCTCTTCACCGCTTTCCAACGCGGTGGATTCACCAACCGCAACGCAAAGCCGACCGCGAAGAAGAACTGCGGCATGATCGTATCGGCGTAGCTGCAATAGGTGTTGTGATGCTTCAGCAGCGGATGCACCGCCGCGAAACTGCCGAGAAAATTGACGAGGAACATCCCCGCCACCGTGTAGCCGCGAAATTGATCGAGCGAATGGAGCCGCTCCGCCATCCAGTCAGGTTACACGATAACCGCGCCGAGCAGCCGTTTCCCCTGCACCTGCCCGAGCGCCCGTTCCATTCCATCGAACCGGCCCATCTCGCGTTCCACAATCACTACCGTTCCATCGGCGAACATCGTCATCGCCATTGGACGATACGCCGTCTGAGCGGCCTCTGGTGCACCGAACGCCGGTTCGCAGACCCAACGTCCACCAAGCCCGCTGCGCAAGGCCGACCACACGGCAGCACATTCGGGGCGGGGTGAGGCCGGTGCGTCAGCGCGAGGACGCAGACTCCCGCCGCATCACTATCCTGGTATCGCACCGCTTCTCGACGGTGCGGATGGCAGAGCTGATTGTCGTGCTGGACGGGGCACCTTCGGCCGAGACCAGCACGCACGAGGAGCTGATGGCGAAGCGCGGGCAGGACGCCGAGCTCTATGCCATCCAGGCGCGGGCGTATCAAAAGTAAGAAGTGAGAAGGCGGCAGGCCGAAGGAAGCACGGCGCGCCGGGTGTATGATCGCGGGCGCGCGGCCCAGATGCAGATCGACGCCAGGACACTCGAGCAGGGCACCACCATCGAGGCCGACGTGTGCATCGCCGGCGCTGGTGCCGCCGGGATGACCATCGCGCTGGACCTGCTGGGCTCCGGGCTGTCGGTGGTGCTGCTCGAGAGCGGTGGCCCCGCGCGCGACGACCAGAACGACGCGCTGTCAGAAGGCCGCATGACCGGCATCGACACATGGGACCTGCGCCGAATGCGGATCCGGGCCCTCGGTGGCACCACGGGACACTGGAACGGCTGGTGCCGGCCGCTGATGCGCCAGGACTTCGAGCAGCACGACCACGTCCCGTACAGCGGCTGGCCGCTGAAGTACGCCGACGTCGTGCCGTGGTTTCGCAAGGCCTGTCGAACGCTGGAGATCGGCGAGTTCCAGTGGGACGCCGACGAGCGTGCCAGGGCCACGGGCAAGCGCCTGTTGCCGGTGTCGGACATCATCGAGCAGCGCTACTACCAGTTCAGCCCGCCCACACGCTTCGCGTCGAAGTACGGTCCGGTGCTGGCACAGGCCAGCGACGTGCGCGTGCTGACCTTCGCGAACGTGGTCGATGTGCGGCTGGACGACTCGCGGCGCCGTGTCGACGGTTTCCTGTGCCGGACCCTCACCGGCACGACGTTCCGCGTGCACGCGGGCCGCTATGTGCTGGCGCTGGGCGGCGTGGAGAACGCGCGGGTGCTGCTGGCATCACGGTCGCAGCAGCGAGAAGGCGTGGCCAACGGCCACGACGTCGTCGGCCGGTACTTCATGGAGCACCCCCACTACTACCGGGCCATCGGCGGTGTCCATCCGTCGGCCCTCGATCTCGGGTTCTACCGGCGCGGCGAGTCCGACTGGAGACGGCCGGACGGGTCCGCGGTCCAGATGCTCGGGGCGCTCGGGCTCGCGGCGGAGGTGTCGAGGCGAGAGCGGCTGTTGAACTTCTCGGCGACGTTCCAGGCGCCAGGCACCGCGCCGTCGACGCCGGCTCCGGTGGTGAAGGACCGCCTGCCGCCCGCCGCCGCGCAGGCTCTCGTCACGCGCGGCCGCGGCGGCTACGAGACCACGCTGTTGACGGTGCGCGCCGAGCAGTCGCCGATGCCGGACAGCCGCATCACCCTGACCGCGGAGGTCGACGCCCTGGGCATGCCGCGCGTGGCGCTCGACTGGCGGATTGCGCCCGAAGATGACGTGCAGATGCGCCGCGCGATGGTCCTGCTGGCGCGGGAGCTCGGCGCGAAGGGGCTGGTGCGGCTGCGCGTGCCAGGCGACGCCACGCGGTTCGTGTGGCGTCAGGATCCCGGCGGTCACCACATGGGCGCGACGCGCATGGGTCGCGACCCGAAGGTGAGCGTCGTCGACGTCAATTGCCGGACGCACGAAGTGCAGAACCTGTACATCTCCGGCGCCTCCGTGTTCACGACCGGCGGCGACTCCAACCCGACGCTCACCGTGGTGGCCTTCGCACACCGGCTGGCGAACACGCTCCGCTCCGAGCGCCGACAGGAGCGGTCGACCGGATGACGTCGTTGCTCCGGCGCGAGTTCTTGCTGCGGGCCCTCGCCGCCTGCGGGACGGTGGCATATGCCTCGGCCGGCCCGCGTGGCGCGGAGGCCGCGGGCGCTGTGCCCGGGGCCGCGCGATCGATCAGCGCCGGCTACTTCGGCGACCAGGTGGATGCCGTCCGCGTCATCGGCGAGGCGCATCTGCGACAGCTTGGCGTCGAGGCTGGAGACGCGTCGATTCGGTCGGCCGCGCGCACCACGCTCGCGATGATCGAGCGCGCCCGCGATCAGCCACGCGCCATTCGCGCCCTCGAGCAGGCGGTGCGGCAAGACTTCGAGCGAGGCCGCACGGTCCAGGTCGAGGGGTGGATCCTCTCGAAAACTGAGGCGGACCTGTGCGCGCTCAGCCTGCTGGAGGACGACCTGTCGCGCTGAATTGTGGCTGTCGTCGGCAAGGTCCACGAGCGCGGGTCCGAAAAAGAGGCTCGGCGTCAGGTCGAACCGACCTGCGCGGCCAGGGCGCCCACGGCTCACTCACACGGTTGGCGCCGGCCGAAGCCCTGCGCGTGCAGGTCGTCGTGGTGGTCCACGGGCGTGGAGTGCGTCACGAGTCTGTTCCGGGTTTCGGGGGCGTCACCGGACCGGATGATACCAATCCTGTGCTGGGATTGAGGTCACGCGTCCGTCTCTCTCCACCCGCGCCATTCCGGGCGGCCGCGATTGGGCGCCCTCATCGCTGCTGGTAGATCCGCACGTAGTCCACCAGGTATCGGTGAGGGAAGCGCGAGTCGTCGATGCCCCTCTGCCCGCCCCACGAGCCGCCGATGGCCAGGTTGATTAGCAGGTACTGCGGCTGGTCGAACGGCCACGTCCGCGTCCCCGTGCCCTCGTTGAGGAAGGTGAAGTACTTCTGCCCGTCCACGAAGATTTCGATCCGGTCCGGATACCACTCCATGGCGTAGACGTGAAAGGCGTCCCACGGATTTGCCACGTTGATGCTCGCGGTCTTGTGGGTCCCGCGACTGTAGGCGGCGGTGTGGATGCTGCCATGCACGCGGAGCGGATCGAAGCCCACATACTCCATGATGTCGATCTCGCCGCACGTCGGCCAGCCCACCTGGGTGCGGTTGGTGCCGAGCATCCAGATGGCCGGCCAGGCACCGTTGCCGGTGGGCAGCTTCGCCCGGACCTCGACCCGCCCGTACAGGAACTCGAACCGCCCGAGCGTGTTGATGCTGGCCGAGGTGTAGCCGTAGCCCTGGTACGCCTCCTTCAGGCTCTCGATGACGAGCACGCCCGCTTCGGCGCGGACGTTGGCCGGTCGCGACGTGTAGTACTGCGCCTCGTTGTTGCGGACGTAGCCCAGCTCGTATCCCCATTTCGAGGAATCGAGGGCGCCGGGCGCGTCGAACTCGTCCGAGAAGACGAGCATCCAGTTGCCAGAACCTGGAATGGCCGACGGGGCAGTTGGGGCCGCCGGCGGGCGATCCCCGCCGCAGGCCACCACCTGGGTGAGCACAAGGAGAAGACGGGCGGTCTGGAGCCGCACGCGAGCGAACATAGCACTGTCCGGGACGAGTGCGTCGAGCTTCGTGGTCTGCGCTACATGGGGAGCGCACGAAGCACGACGTGCAGCCGCGGCGTGGCCTCGATGCCGATAAGCCGTATGGGCGGCCTCTGCTGCACCGAACGCCGGTTCTCAGACCCAACGCTCGAGCACCCCTGATAGACTGCCGGCACCGTGAGGCTGCACGCGGCCAACGTCACGTTCGCCTTCCACCGAACACTCGTGCTCGACGATGTGTCCCTCACCGTCGAAGGCGGTAACTGCGTGGCGCTGGTCGGCGAAAGCGGTGCCGGCAAGACGACCCTGCTTCGGTGCTTCAATCGGATGGTGGCTCCACTGTCGGGCGAAGTGTCCGTGGGTGGCACCGATGTGGCGCTTCAACCGGTGGCCGAGCTCAGGCGGCGCCTCGGCTACGTGCCCCAGCACGGCGGGCTGCTGCCGCACTGGACGGTCCTGCGCAACATCGCGCTCGTGCCCGACCTGCTGCGCCAACCCGATGCGTCGACCACGGCGCTGGCCGCTCTCGAGCGCGTCGGCCTGGCGCCGGAAATCGCACATCGGTATCCCAATCAGTTGTCAGGCGGCCAGCGGCAACGCGTGGCGCTGGCACGCGCCATGGCCGCGCGCCCGCAGGCGATGCTGATGGATGAGCCCTTCGGGGCCCTGGACGCCATCAGCCGGTCCGAACTGCAGACGCTCTGTTCGGCGATCCGTCGCGAGTTGCGGATCACCACGCTGCTGGTGACGCACGACCTCCTTGAAGCGGAGCTGCTCGCCGACGAGATCGCGGTGATGCGCCAGGGCCGAATCGAACAGCAGGGCACACTTGAGGCGCTGCTGGCAGCGCCGGCAACCGACTATGTAGCGTCGCTGCTGGAGCGCGCGCTGCCGAAGCGAGAGGCACGCGCGTGACGCGTCGAGCCATCGCGCTGGTTGTGGTGCTGGCCTGCACCGGCCTTGCGGGCGGACGGGCGCAGGCGCAGACGGAGGGCGCACGCGGCAGGCCGATCGTGGTGGCGTCGAAACCGTTCGCCGAATCGTACCTGCTGGCCGAAATGTTCGCCCAACTGCTGGAACACCACGGCGTCTCGGTCACACGTGTGCAGGGACTCGGCAGCACGGAAGTGGTGTTCGCGGCGGTGCGTTCCGGGAGCGTTGACGTGTACCCCGAGTACACCGGCACCGGGTTGACCGCAGTCCTGAACGACCAACTGGCGCCGGAGCAACGGGCCGATCCGCGCGCGGTGTTTACGCACGTCTCCAACGCGTTCGCCTCGCGATTCGGGGTGCGGTGGCTGCCGCCGCTCGGATTCGAGAACACGTTTGCGATGGCGGTCCGGCCCGACACGGCGCAGCAGTACGGGCTGCGCTCGCTGAGCGATCTCTCTCGCGCGCGCGCGAATCTCAGGGCCGGTTTCACCGCCGATTTCATCGATCGCCCCGACGGCCTCAGGGGGCTGCGGACCAGCTACTCGATCGATCCAGCCAGCGTTCAGCCGCTGTCACCAGCGCTCAAGTACCAGGCACTGGCCAGCGGCAGCGTGGACATCATCGACGGCTTCTCCACCGATGGCCTGGTGGCACGCTACCAGTTGGTGGTGCTGCTGGACGATCGCCGCTTTTTTCCTCCCTACGAAGCCGCCGCCGTGCTCAGTGCGAGGGCCGCGGGCCAGGCGGAGGTGGTGTCGGCCCTGACCTTGCTCAGCGGCAAGGTCAGCGAGTCGACGATGCGCGAGTTGAATCGGCGCGTGGAAGTGGACCGCGAGGACATCGCCGTCGTCGCAGCCAGCGCGCTGCGAGGCCTCGCTCTCGTGTCAGCGGGGGATGCCGCCGGTCCGACTGGGATCGCCGGCGCGTCTGGTTTGCCCGGCTATCTGTGGCAGCGCCGGTGGGCCCTGCTGACGCACACCATGCGGCACTTGTGGCTGGTTGCGCTCGCGCTCACCCTGGGGGCCCTGGTCGCCGTACCACTGGGGTTGATGCTGGAGCGCTTCCGGCGGCTCGCCGCCTCCGTGCTGAGTGCGCTTGGCATTCTTCAGACGATCCCCAGCATCGCTTTGCTGGCGTTCATGGTGCCGCTGTTGGGGATCGGCATGGTGCCGGCGTTGGTGGCCCTCTGGTTGTACGCGTTGCTGCCAATGGTGCGTGCCACCTACGGCGGCGTGCGTGACGCCGATCCCGATGCCGTCGAGGCGGCGGAGGCGCTCGGCATGACCGCCGTTCAGTTGCTGATTAACGTCCGGCTGCCGCTGGCGGCACCGGTGATCATGGCCGGCGTCCGCACGGCGGCGGTGATCACGGTTGGCGCCGCGACGCTCGCGGCGTTCATCGGTGCGGGGGGGCTGGGTGAGCCGATTGTCACTGGACTCGCGTTGGCCGATTCCCGGATGGTGCTCTCAGGAGCGTTGCCGGCGGCCGCACTCGCCGTGGTCGTCGATGGGGTGCTGGCGCTGGTCGAACAGCGGCTGAGGCCGGCTCACCTTCGCGTGTCATCGCCGGTCGATCGTCCCTGACCAACACCGCTGGCTCACCCCAGCCGATTGAGCGTGTAGCGCATGATCGAGGCGTGGACGCCACCCTTGGCGCGTTCGAGGGCGTAGACCTCACCGACGGGCCCAGAAGACCTGCCATGGATCGCCGCGATCGCCGCGCCGTCTGCCGCCGTCAACCTCAACGACACCGCATCGGCAATCGACTGCAGATGCCCGGCGTGCCGCGCGCCGACGATGATGCCTGACACGCCAGGTTGATCCAGCACCCATCGCATCGCGACCGCACCAATGCCGACGTCGTGACGCCGTCCGATGGCATGCATGACCGCGAGCAGCTCCTGGAACAGCTCCCATCCGCCGAACTCGTCGATGATCAGTCGATACTTCACGAGCGATCGATTCTCCAGCTCGCCCGCGGGCGCGGCAGCGCCAAGCCATCGCCCGGACAGGAACCCGCCCGCGAGCGCGCCGTAGCACAGCAATCCGATCGAGCTCGACGCGCATGCAGCGGCCATGGCGTTGGCGGGCCGTCGATCGAGCACGGAGTACTGCACCTGGTGTGAGAGAACCGGGACGCCGGCGCCGGTCATCTCCGCAAGCTTCAGCCGATCGAAGTTGGTCAGCCCGAGGTGCCGGATCTTGCCGGCCCGCCGCAGTTCGGTCAGCCACAGCGCGGCCTCGACGTAGCCCGGCGTGTCGTAGTCCCACCAGTGCAACTGCACGACATCGAGCGCGTCCATGCCCAGGCGCCGCAGCGATCGGTCGATGCCGCGCACCACATCGGCGCGCGCGTGTGCGGCCAGCCGATCGAGATCGGGAACGTACTTGGTGTGGACCTGCACGGCGCCGGCGCGCTCCGGCCGGGTCCGCCGCCACTGCCCAATCAGCTCTTCGACGCCGGTGTAAATGTCTGCGCAGTCGAACGTCGTCACGCCCGCATCGACGAAGCGATCCATGTCCGCGAGCGCCGCTGCAGGATCGATCGCGCCGTGGCCACCGGCCAGTTGCCAGCCGCCCTTCAGGACCCGGGAAATGTCGTAGCCCGGCGCCAGCGTGACTCTCGTCATTGCCCGCCGCGTGGCAAGGGGACGACGGTGACCTCCGAGTGCCGGAAGGTGCGGCGCGCGGTGCGCGTGACGCGAAAGCGGCCCCCGCAGTTCGGATCGGGGCACGCGATGTCGGCGTCGGTGGTCATCCAGTCGTGCGGATGCGTGTCGCGCTGCTTGGCCGGCAACACCGGCAACAGCGCGGCGAGCGCGTACATCGAGACGCTCGCGGGTCCCAAGAACACCAGGTTTTCACCCTGGACGTCGAAGGCGTGACCCATGCGATGGCTGCACACCATCGGCCGCTCTCCGGCCACCACCTCCACGCGCAAGTCGTACAGCTCGAACGAATCGTCCGGTGCTCTATCGGTCGGCGCCATACCGCGTACTATATGTCGTCGTGCCCATCGTCCAGCTCCTGCTCGGAGCGCTGCTCGTCTGCGGTGTTCTGCTGACAGCGGCGTGGATACGTTCCCTCCGCCGCGACCCCACGCCAGGGCGCGCCACCGTCCTCGACATCGTGGTCGGCTTCGTCGTGAACTTCTTCGACACGCTCGGGATCGGCTCGTTTGCCACCACGACCACCGCCTTCCGGCTGTTGGGAAGGATCCCGGACGAACTGATTCCCGGCACGCTGCTGGTCGGGCTCGCGCTGCCGGTGGTCGTGCAGGCCTTCATCTTCGTCACCATCGTCGAGGTGAACCCCGCGCAGATGGCGATTCTGATCGGGTGCTGCGTGGCAAGCGGCTGGCTTGGCGCCGGCGTGGTGGCGTCGATCTCGCGGCGCGCGATCCAGCTGGCGATGGGCGGGTCGCTGCTGGCGGCTGCGGCGCTGATGTTGCTTAAGATGATGGAGCTGATTCCCGCCGGGGGCACGGCGACTACCCTTCCGCCGTCGGCCTTTGCGATCGCGATCGTGACCTCAGTGGTGCTGGGCGCGCTGTTGACGGTCGGGGTCGGCAACTACGCGCCGAGCCTGATCGTGTTCAGCCTGCTCGGCATGGATCCACGGGCGGCGTTCCCGATCATGATGGGATCCGGCGCGTTTGTGGCGACCGTCGCGGGCGTGCGCTTCGTCACTCGCGGGAAGTTCGACCGGCATGCCGCCCTCGGGCTGGCGGCCGGCGGCATCCCGGGTGTGCTGGTCGCGGCCTGGTTCGTGCGATCGCTGCCGCTCGATGCGCTGAGATGGGTGGTGCTGATGGCGGTGGTGTATTCGGCGATTTCGCTGCTGCGCGGGGGCTCGCGATATCATCGTCCTACCGGACATGACGCTTCGCGAGATCATCGGTCAGCGGCGGCTGACGGCGCTGCTGGCACGCGCGATTGAGCGCGACTCGCTGCCGCCGACGCTGCTGTTTGCCGGTCCGTCGGGTGTCGGCAAGTGGGCCGTGGCCCGCGCCACTGCCCAAGCCGTCAACTGCCAGGCACGGGCCGCCACCAGCGATCTCGCCGTTGACGCGTGCGGCACCTGCCGCGCCTGCGATCGCATCGCGCGCGGGGTGCACGTGGACGTCATCATGCTCGAACCGGACGAACGGGCCTCGATCAAGATCGATGTCGTCCGCGACGTGCTGTCGCGCACCTCGTTCCGCCCGTTCGAAGGACGCAAGCGCGTGGTCCTGATCCGCGAGGCCGACACGCTCGAAACCGCGTCGCAGAACGCGCTGCTGAAATCGCTCGAAGAACCGCCGCCGGGCACGATGTTCATCCTGACGACGGCGGTGCCGGGGGCGCTGTTACCGACGGTGCGATCGCGCTGCATGCGCTTGCGGTTCGGACGGCTCACCTCGGCGGAAGTCGCGGCGGCATTGATGCGCGACCACGGCTACAGCGAGGCCGAAGCCCGCGAGGCCGCGCCGGTGGCCGACGGCAGCCTGGGCCAGGCCCTGGCGCTGATCGACAACGATGTGTCGATGTTCCGCGACCTGGCGATGGCGCTGCTGCGGCACACCGCCGGCCGGGCCGATTCCCAGTCGCGCGTGCAAGGCGCGTCGGCGCTGCACACCGGAGGTGCCAAGAAGGAGCGAAGCCGCGAGGACGTGGCCCTGGTTCTCCGGCTGATGGCGTCGATGCTGCGGGACCTCGAGGCCATCAATGCCGGCGCCGATCGCGCGGTGATCGCCAACCCGGCACTGCTGGAGGAACTCGAGGCGCTGGCGCGTGCCTACTCGGGCGACCGCGCCCGGGCCGCATTCGGCGCGGTCGATCGCGCCCTGACTGCGCTGGAGCGCAACGCCGGGACGAAAGTCGTGACTGAGTGGCTTGCGGTGCAGATGTGATGCGCCACGGAGACACGGAGGCACGGAAGTCTCATATGGACGTAGGCCTAGAAGAATCAGCTTCGCGCCGCCGTGTCTGCGTGGCCCGACCGTGTTGAGACGCCCGAGGATTGCGTTGACCGTCGGCGATCCTGCCGGTATTGGTCCCGAGATCGCTGCGAAAGCTGCGGCGGATCCCTCGGTGACCGCCGTGTGTGAGCCGATCGTGTTTGCTGCGCCGCACTCCGATGCGATCCGGCCCGGCGTGGTATCGGCGGCGGCGGGGCGCGCCGCGTACGACACGATCGTCCGGGCCGTCGAGGCCGCGCACCGGCGCGAGGTGGACGGCATTGCGACGGCGCCGGTCAACAAGCTGGCGTTTGCCCAGGCCGGACTCCCCTGGAAGGGCCACACGGATCTGCTCGCCCACCTCTGCGGCACGCCGGATGTGGCGATGATGTTTCATTCGCCGCAGCTGAAGGTGGTGCTGCTGACGGTGCATGTGCCGTTGCGCGATGTGGTTGCGGCGCTGACCGCGCCCCTCGTCGAGCGGACCATCGGGCTGACCGTCGAGGCCATGCGCCGCTTCGGCGTCGCGAAACCGCGGCTGGCGCTGGCCGGACTGAACCCGCATGCGGGCGAGGGTGGGGTGATCGGCGATGAAGACGGCGGTGTGCTGGCGCCATGCGTCGAGCGCGCCCAGGCGATCGGCATCGACATCCGGGGTCCCATCCCTGGCGATACGGTGTTCGTGCGCGCCTCGCGCGGGGAGTTTGACTGCGTGATCGCGTGCTATCACGATCAGGGGTTGATTCCGGTGAAACTGCTGGCCTTCGGGCAGGCCGTCAACGTGACCATTGGGCTGCCGATCATTCGCACGTCGGTCGATCATGGCACGGCGTTCGACATCGCCGGCCAAGGCGTGGCCGATCCCCGCAGCATGATCGCCGCGGTGAAGCTCGCCGCCGAGTTGGCGGCGTCACGATGAGCGCCCGCAAGAGCTCCGCCGCGGGCAAGGCCACCGACGACAAGGCATCGACGCAGCCGATTGCCGACAACCGCAAGGCCTTCCACGACTATCACATCCTCGAGACCTTCGAAGCCGGCATTGCGCTGCTCGGCACCGAGGTGAAGGGCATTCGCGAAGGGCAGGCCAACCTGCGCGACAGTTTCGCGCGTGTGGAAAAAAGTGAAGTGTGGCTGTTCAACGTGCACATCAATCCGTATAGTCATCGCGGCTACGTGGATCACGATCCGAAACGAAAGCGGCGGCTGCTGCTGCACAAGCACGAGATCCGGAAGTTGATCGGCAAGACGGTGGAGAAGGGGCTCACGCTGGTGCCGACCCGGTTGTATTTCAAGAACGGCAAGGTCAAGGTCGCCCTGGCGCTGGCGCGCGGCAAGCAGGCCCACGACAAGCGCGAGACGCTGCGGCGCCGCGAGGTGGATCGCGAGACGCGCGCGGCCGTGAAGGAGCGGGTCCGCCGGTGAAGGTGCTGGTCACCGGCGCGGCCGGCCAGTTGGGGCAGGAACTGGTGGTACGCTTGCAGCCGTTGCACGACGTGGTGGCGTGGAGCCGCGCCGAGATGGACTTGACGCGGCACCGGGACGTGCGCGAGGCGGTGCTGGCGATTGGGCCGGACGCCATCTTCAATTGCGCGAGCTTCAACCAGGTCGATCTGGCCGAGGACCAGCAACTGACGGCGCTCGAGGTCAATGCGATGGCGGTCGGGACGCTGGCGCGCGCCGCCGCGGTGCTGGGCGCGGTGCTGGTGCAGTACAGCACCGACTTCGTCTTCGCCGGTACCGCAACCGCCCCGTACTCGGAAGACGACCTGCCGGAACCCCGCAGCGTTTATGCGCAGTCCAAGTTGATCGGCGAGTGGCTGGCCGCCGACGCCGGCCGGTACTACGTGCTGCGCGTTGAGAGCCTGTTCGGCGGTCCGCACCGACGGAGCAGTGTCGACCGGATTGTTGAAGCGATTCGCGCCGGGACGCCGGCCACGGTGTTCGTCGATCGCGTGGTGTCGCCCAGCTTCGTGGCCGACGTGGTGTCGGCGTCGATGTTCGTAGTCGACTCACGCCCGGCGTTCGGCCTGTATCACTGCGTGAACAGCGGGCACGCGACGTGGTTCGAGGTTGGTCGAGAGATTGCCAGGCAGCTGAATGCACCGGACACGGCGCTGTCGCCGGTCTCGGTGCACGACGTCAAGCTGCGCGCCTCGCGTCCGCAGTTTGCGGCGCTGAACAACCACAAGCTGGCCCGGGCCGGCTTTGCCATGCCGTCATGGCAGGATGCCCTCGGCCGATACCTGACGACATGACCCGCATCGCCGTCGCCGCGCGATCGTTTGCCAGGAACCAGGCGCTCCGGGCCGAGCTGAGCGCGCTTTACCCCCACGTGACTTTCAGTGAATCCGCCGCGCTGCTGCAAGGCGACGAGCTGGTCGGCCTGCTGCGCGGCCACGAGCGCGCGGTGATTGGGCTGGAACGAATCGATGAGGCGATCCTGTCGCAGCTGCCGGAACTGAAGATCATCAGCAAATACGGCGTGGGGCTGGACGGGCTCGATATCGACGCCATCGCCCGTCGCGGCATCAGGCTGGGTTGGACGGGCGGCGTCAATCGCCGCTCGGTGGCGGAATTGACGCTGTCATTCGCGATTGCCCTGGTGCATCGCGTGCCGGAGACCGCCTTCGGCCTGCGCGACGGCCGCTGGAACAAGTTGGTGGGCCGTCAGCTTACCGGCCGGACGATCGGCATCATCGGGTGCGGGTTTGTCGGCCAGGACCTGGTGAAGCTGCTCGCGCCGTTCGGCGCTCGTGTGCTGGCGCACGATATTCGTGATTACTCCGAGTTCTACCGCGCGCACGGAGTGACGGCGGTCGGCCTCCACGAGTTGCTGGCCGAGTCGGACATCGTCACGCTGCACGTGCCGCTCGACCAGTCGACCCGCGGGATGATTGGCGCCGCTGAGCTGGCGCGCATGCGGCCGGGCAGCTATTTCATCAACGCCGCGCGTGGCGGCCTGGTTGATGAAGACGCGCTGGCCGACGCGCTCGAGCAGAAACGCCTGGCCGGAGCCGCATGCGACGTTTATGTCATGGAACCGGAAGCCCACCCGCGGCTGCTGTCGCTGCCGACGTTCCTCGGCACGGCCCACATCGGCGGCAGCACCGAAGAAGCGCAGCTGGCCATGGGGCGCGCGGCCATCGAGGGCCTGGAGCACAATCGCGTGCCCGGCGGCGGCTGGCCAGCTTGACGGGCTGGCAGGCTAGCAGGCTAGCGGGCTAGCGGGCTAGCGGGCCAGCGGGCTGGGCCAGCAGGTAGAATACGAAGATGCGAATTCTGATCACCGGCGGCGCAGGCTTCATCGGCTCGCACCTCGCCGAGGCGCTGCTCGACGGCGGCCACACGGTCTACGCGCTGGACGACCTGTCCACGGGATCGATCGACAACATCACGCACCTCAAGGGCCATCCCAACTTCCACTACACCATCGACACCGTCTTCAACGATCCGCTGGTCGCTGAGATGGTGGATCGGGCGGACGTGGTGTTTCACCTCGCGGCGGCGGTGGGCGTGAAGCTGATCGTCGAAAGACCGGTGCACACCATCGAAACCAACGTGCATGGCACCGAGGTCGTCCTCCGCCACGCGGCGAAGAAGAAGAAGCTGGTGTTCATCGCCTCGACGTCCGAGGTCTACGGCAAGAGCGCCAAGGTCCCGTTCAACGAGGACGCCGACCTGGTGATGGGCGCGACCACCAGGCACCGGTGGGCGTATGCGTGCAGCAAGGCGCTCGACGAATTCCTGGCGCTCGCCTACTGGAAGGAATCGCGCCAGCCGGTGATCGTGATGCGCTTCTTCAACACCGTGGGGCCGCGCCAGACCGGCCAGTACGGCATGGTGGTGCCGACGTTCGTGCGGCAGGCGCTGGCCAACGAGCCGATCACCGTATTCGGCGACGGCACGCAGTCGCGCAGCTTCACGTATGTCGGCGACGTGGTTGGCGCGCTCGTCAAGCTGATGGTAACGCCGTCGGCAATCGGCCAGGTCTACAACGTCGGCAATACCGAGGAAGTGTCGATTCGCGGGCTGGCGGAGCGGATCAAGGCGCGTACCGGCAGCTCCTCGGAGATTGTCACGATCCCCTATGAGCAGGCCTACGAGGCGGGCTTCGAGGACATGCCGCGCCGGGTGCCCGACCTGGGCAAGATCCACCAGGCTATTGGCTACACGCCGAAGGTCAAGCTCGACGAGATCATCGATCGCGTCGTCGAGGAGAAGCGCGCCTACGCCGGCGCCGGCCGCGCGGTCACCTAGAGGAGCGAGGCGGCGCCTCGCCTTGGCAGCCTGGCTGGCCCAGCCGCCGGCCGGGCCTTGTTCATAGTGTGAACACGGTTCGAGACTTTTCGTTCATTTCGTGAACCAAGCGTGTATAATGCACGTTCAGATTCTGAACATGGTGCGCGTCAGCCTGTGACTCACCAAGCCGGAGGCATGTTTGCGTGACCGGTCGTTTCCTGTAAACAGTTGAAAAACAAAGAGATGCGGCATACGTCGCCGGCGGCGATGTTCAGCCTCCAGGGCGAGGTGGCGCTGGTGACGGGCGCGTTGGGACGGCTGGGCCGTGAGTACGTGCGCACGCTGGCGCGGGCTGGTGCGGCGGTCGGGGCCATCGACGTGGCCGGCGAGGCCGGCCTGTTTGCCGACCTGATGGCCGAGGGTGCGCGCGTGCAGGTCGAACTGGCGGACCTGTCCGACAAGGCGTCCGCGGATCGCGCGATCGGTGCGATCGCCGCCGCCTTCGGAGGGCCGACAATCCTGGTCAACAACGCTGGGATGGGCTCGTCGCCGGCGGCGGCCGGGCTCGAGAACGGTCGGTTCGAAGACTACCCGGAAGTGGCCTGGGACACGATGATCGACTCGCACTTGAAGACGGCGTTTTTCGCGGCCCAGGCGTTCGTGCGGCACTACCGCGCGGCCGGCCGGCGCGCCGGCAGCATCATCAATGTGTCGTCGACCTACGGCCTGGTATCGCCGGATCAATCGGTCTACGACTACAAGCGGGCCGGCGGCGTGACCTACTTCAAGCCGGTCGGCTACAGCGTGGCGAAGTCGGGCGTGCTGAACTTCACGCGATGGCTGGCGGAGTACGGCGCCCCGCTCGGCATCCGCGCCAACACGCTGGTGCCCGGCGGCGTGCGCGAGGCCGATCATGCGCCGGAGTTCGTCGCCGAATATGAGAAGCGGACGCCGCTTGGCCGCATGGCGACCGACCAGGACTACAACGGCGCAGTACTGTTTCTCGCGTCGAATGCCTCTTCCTACATGACCGGCGCCACGATCGTGGTCGATGGCGGCTGGACGGCGAGATAGCCATGGGTGAGAAAGACTTTTCGGATCGCGCGTTGGTCGGAGACGATTCGCTCTCATTCGTGCCGCTGGCGGCCTTCCAGGCGATTCGTGGCGGCATTACCGATCCGATTGCGCGGGCTGAGGTGCTGGCGGACCTGTGCCGCATCAACACCCTGTTCATGATCATGCAGGCCGGCTCGGGCCACATCGGTTCCAGCTTCAGCTCGACCGACATCATCACGTGGCTCTGGACCGAGGTGCTGAACGATCCCAACGGCGACAGCGCCGACGCCGACGTCTATTTCTCGTCGAAGGGGCACGATGCGCCGGCGTTGTATTCGTTGCTGCTCGCGCTCGAGAAGCTGGACTTCGGCCTGCTGCCGAAGCTGCGGCAGCTGAACGGCCTGCCGGGACACCCCGACGTGAGCACGCCGTTCATCGCCACCAATACCGGCTCGCTCGGCATGGGCATTTCGAAGGCCTACGGCATGGCGCGCGCCAACCGCTACACCGGCCGGGGTGGACGCATTGTGGTGATGACCGGTGACGGCGAGTTGCAGGAAGGGCAGATCTGGGAGTCGCTCCAGCCGGTCGCCAACGAGCAACTGTCCGAAATCACCGTGATCGTCGATCACAACAAGTTCCAGTCCGACACCGCGGTCGCGGCGGTCAGCGATCTGGGCGATCTCGAAGCCAAGTTCCGGATCTTCGGCTGGGAAGTGCGCCGCGGCGACGGCCACGACTTCCAAGTGCTGCGCGATGCGCTGTCGCACTTCGACACCGTGCACGACAAGCCCAAGGTGTTGATTGCCGACACCATCAAGGGCAAGGGCGTGTCGTTCATGCACGGCATTGCGTGCGGCGATCAGACCTACCACTTCCACGCCGGGGCGCCGTCGCTCGACAATTACCTCAAGGCCACCCGTGAGTTAATCGCCCGGGTCAATGATCGCCTCGAATCGCTCGGCCGGCCAGGGGTTGCGCTGGAGTCCGCACCGCTGCCGACGCGCCTGGCGCCAAAGAATCCCGAGAAGATTGTGCTGGCCTACGGCGACGAGCTGCTGGCCATGGCGCGCGATCGCAAGGAGATCGTCGTCATGGACGCGGACCTGCTGTCGGACTGCGGTATTGAGGCGTTCAAGGCGGAGCTCCCCGAGCGGTTCATCGAGTGCGGCATTGCCGAGCAGCACATGGTGTCGGCGGCCGGCGGCATGGCGCTCGGCGGCATGCTGCCGGTGGTGCACTCGTTTGCGTGCTTCCTGTCCACGCGCGCCAACGAGCACATCTACAACAACGCCACCGAGAAGCGCCGCATCATCTACACCGCCACGCTCGCCGGCCTCGTGCCGGCCGGTCCCGGTCACTCGCATCAGTCGGTGCGTGATATCTCGGCCATCGGCGCCGTGCCCGGACTGGTTGCGTTCGAACCGTGCAGCGAGCGGGAAGCGCGTCTGGCGATTCGGTGGGCCGTCGAAGAGAACCCGGAGAGCACCTATCTCCGGTTCGTCAACGTGCCCCTCGATCTTCCCTACACCATGCCGGCCGACTATCGCCTGCAGGTCGGGCGCGGCGTGACGCTGCGGCAGGGGTCGGATGTCGCGATTATCGGCTACGGCACGATGCTGCTGACCAACGCCTGCAAGGCGGCCGACGAGCTTGCCGCGCAGGGCATTTCCGCGGCCGTCATCGATCTCCCCTGGCTCAATCGCATAGACGATCAGTGGGTGAAGACGCTGGGCGGCTACAAGCAGATCGTCACGCTCGACAACCACTATCTCGAATACGGCCAGGGCGTGATGATTGCCGCCGCGCTGGCGCGCACCGGTATCCGCGCCGAGGTGTCGCCGATCGGTCTCGCCGAGATCCCGGCCTGCGGCGCGAACGCCGACGTGCTGGCGTATCACGGTCTCGACGCCGCCGGCATTGCCCGCGCCGTGACGGCCCGCGCTGTCGTCCGTAGATGAGCTATCCCGCACTCGTTCCGCACTGGATTGCCGGCGTCGAAGTGACGCCCACCACTGCGCCTGGCGCGACGCCGGGCCAACCGTCAGACTCCACCACATTCGAGAAGCGCAACCCGGCGAACGATCAGGTGATCGCGCAGGTGGCACGGGGCGGCGCTGCCGAAGTAGCGCACGCACTGTCATCGGCGGCCGGCGCGGCTGCCGAATGGGCGCGCACGCCGGTGCCGAAGCGCGGCGCCATCCTTGGCCGGGCCGCGCAGCTGTTGCGGGAACGCGAAGCGCAATTCGGAAACATCGTCCAGGCCGAAACCGGCAAGCCGTGGAAGAACGCGGTCGCCGAAGTCGCCTCGTCCGCCGACCTCGCCATCTTCATGGAAGGCGAGGGCAGCCGGCTCTACGGCAAGACCCTGCCGAGTCCGATCCCCAACCGCTCGGTGCAGACGCTGCGTTCGCCGATTGGCATCTGCGCGGCGATCATGCCGTTCAACAGCCCGCTGGCCGGCGTGGCGTGGAAGGTGTTTCCGGCGCTGTTGTGCGGCAACGCGGTGGTCGTGAAGTCGCACGAGCTGACGCCGTACACGGCGGTGGCCGTCGGACAGCTGTTGAAGGACGCCGGTGTGCCCCTTGGCGTCTACAACGCGGTCCAGGGTTTTGGCCCCGATGCCGGCGCACCGCTCGTCCAGGACGATCGCGTCGGTGTCGTGAGCTTCACCGGTTCCTCCGCCACCGGGAAGTTGATCCAGAAAATGGTCAGCGAGCGCGGCGTGCTCGCCAAGGTCTGCCTCGAACTCGGCGGCAAGAATCCGTTCGTGGTCTGCGACGATGCCGACATTGAGCTGGCGGCGGACCTGGCGGTGGCGTCGGCGTTCATTGATGCGGGACAGCGGTGCGCGTCGGGCAGCCGCATTGTCGTGTTCGATCGCGTCTACGACGCGTTCCGCTCGGCTTTCCTCGCCAGGGTGGCCAAGGTGAAGGTGGGATCGGGCGCCGACGACGAGTGCGGCCCAGTGATCTCGCGCGCCAGTCTCGATCGGCTGATCGGGCAGGTGGAGGGGGCCGTGACGCGGGGCGCGACACTGGTGGCCGGTGGCCGGCAGGCGCCGGGCCTGGCACCCGGCTATTACATGCAGCCAACGGTGCTGGAGCAGGTGTCGCCGACAGACGACGTCTCTCAACACGAGCTGTTCGGCCCGGTGACGTGCCTGTATCGGGTGAAAGGGTTCGACGACGCGGTGACGCTGGCCAACGGCACGCACTACGGACTGACCGGCGCCATTCACACTACCAGCCTGCATCGCGCGCAGGAGTTCATCACGCGTTACCAGGGCGGCCTGGTGTCGATCAACGGCGCGACATTCGGATCGGGTCCGCACATGCCGTTCGGCGGCGTGAAGAATTCCGGCAACGGCTTTCGCGAGCCGGGCACCGAAGCCCTCGATGTCTACACCGAGTTGAAGACGGTCGTCATCAACCACGTTCCGGGAAAGGCGTGATGGCGAAGCGCAAGGTCTGTTTCCCGATCACCAGCCGCGCCTACTACGGGCGCAGCCAGTTGCTGATCCGGAAACTGCACTCGCATCCGGACATCGACCTCACGCTGATGCTGGGCGGCTCGATCCTGCTCGACAAGTACAGCCGCCATATCGCGGACGACATTGCGGCGGGCGGCTTCGACATCGAGGCGTCGCTGTTCAACGTGATCGAGGGCGGCAACCACGTGGCGATGGCCAAGACCGCCTGCCTGACGGCACTCGAGTTCACCAACAACCTGTACACCAGCGAGCCCGACATCGTGCTGATCTGCGGCGATCGCTTCGAACAGCTGGCGATCGCCATGGCGGCGGCGTACCTGAACATTACGGTGGCGCACATCGAGGGCGGCGACGTGACCGGCAGCATCGACGAGAGCGTGCGTCACGCGATTACCAAGCTGGCGCACCTTCATTTCGTCACCAACGAGGGCGCGCACCGCCGGGTTCTGGCGATGGGCGAGGATCCGCGCTACGTGTTCAACACCGGGTCGCTGGATGTCGAGCTGGCGGCGCACGTCAGTACCACCATCACCAACGAGCAGATCAATGCGCTGGGGGTCGGCCATGACGTGGACATCGAGCGGCCGTTCCTGATGGTGGTGCAGCACCCGGTGACGACCGACACCGACAACCGCGCGCACCTGGAGACCACGCTCAGGGTGGTGTCGTCGTTCGATCTGCCGACGATCTGGTTCTGGCCGAATCCAGACGCCGGCACCGGCGAGATGGCCGACAGCCTGCGCCACATGCGCGAGAAGCACCCCGAGTTGACCGCTCACATGCGGTTCATCACCAACGTGCCGGCCAATGATTTCGTCGCGCTGCTGGCGCACACCGCCTGCCTGGTCGGCAACTCATCGGCCGGCATCAAGGAGTGCTCCTACCTTGGCACACCGGTGGTCAACATCGGCGCGCGCCAGCAAGGCCGCCTGGCGGCGGAGCACGTGACGCAGGTCGGTTACGACGCCGCCGACATCGGCGCGGCGATAGCGACGCAGCTGGCGCACGGCCGCTACGCGCCGTCGCACATCTATTTCAAGGACAACGCCAGCGACAAGATTGCCAACCTGCTGGCCACGACACCGTTGTACACGCAGAAGCGGTTCTTCGAAGTGAGAACTGAGCAGTGAGAAGAGAGCAGTGAGAAGTCGCACACTGCCATCGTCGGCTCCTGACTCCGCACTTCTGACTTCTCACTTCTGGCCTCTCACCCCTCACTTTTCATGAAGGTTCTTGGCGTCATCACGGCTCGCGGCGGCTCGAAGGGTGTGCCTGGCAAGAACCTCAGGCTGCTTGGCGGCAGGCCCTTGCTGGCCTACACCGTGGAGGCCGCGCTCGACACCGCCGTCGATCGGCTGATCCTGTCGACCGACGATCCGAAGATCGCCGAGGTTGGCCGATCGCTCGGCTGCGAGGTGCCGTTCATGCGCCCTGCCGAGCTTGCTCGTGACGAGACGCCGCACCTGCCCGTAATCCAGCACGCCGTGCAATGGCTGCGCGATCACGGCAATTACCACGCCGACGTGGTCGTGATCCTGCAGCCGACCTCGCCGCTGCGCTCGGCGATCGACATCAGCGGGGCGCTGCGCATGCTCGAATTATCGGGCGCCGACTCGGTGGTCAGCGTCACGGCAGTCTCCGCGCACGCGCATCCCCTGCGGATGCTGCGCCTCGACGAACGCGGCGAGGCGACGCTGTTCGTCACCGGCGCGCCGGTCCGCCAGCGCGTCAATCGCCGGCAGGACCTTCCCGACGCCTGGGTGATGAACGGCGCCGTCTACGCCTGCCGCACCAGCCGGTTGTTCGACGCCGAGTCGAGCCTGTACGGCTCACGCGTTGTCGCCTACCCGATGCCGGCCGACCGATCGATCAGCATTGACAGTGTCGATGACTGGGCCGAAGCCGAAGCGGCCCTCGCACGACAGCCGCACGACCACCATCACCACCACTAGCGAGGCAGCGCCGGACCGGTCACACATTCCGGTCCGCCTCGCTCGAGCAGCGTACCTGGCCCGCCTCCGGCGGGCGATTCGAACGTGACCGACCACCCGAAAGCGAACGTGAAAGCCATGGACGTTGAAACACATCGCGACCTGCGACTCCTCGAGGCCGTGCACGAAGACTCGCGCGTGACACAGCGCGGTCTGGCCAGCAAGCTGGGCATTGCCCTGGGGCTCGCCAACGTCTACCTGAAGCGGATGATTCACAAGGGCTACATCAAGTGTGTCAACGTCCAGTCAAACCGTATCTCGTACCTGATTACGCCGCGCGGCATTTCCGAGAAGGCGCGGCTGACCTACGAGTTCATCGACTATTCGCTCAACCTGTATGGCGAGGTCCGGCATCACCTTCGCGAGGCGATGCAGGACTGCGCCGCCGCCGGCAAGCGGGTGGCGATCTTCGGCAGCGGCGAGGCCGCCGAGCTGGCCTACCTGTCGCTCAAGGAATCGGGCATGGAGCCGGTGGCGATTTTCGACCACCAGGGCGGCCGGGTGTTCCTGGGCATGCCGGTCCGGCCGATCCAGGATCACGTCAACGTGGACTACGACCTGATGATCCTTGCCACGCTCGATCGGTCGCGCGAGGTGTCGGCCGAGTTGTCCCGGGCCGGCGTTCCGAAAGACAAGCAGTTCCCGCTGCGCAAGGACCCGGAACCGGCTCCGAAGCGCGCGCGGTCCGCTCCGGTTCGTTCACGTTCGACCAACGGCAAGCATTTCTGAGGCGTTCAGATTCATGGCTCTGACCAACAAGCGCATTTTCATCACCGGCGGCGCAGGCTTCATCGGTTCGCACCTCGTGTCTCGGCTGGTCGACCACAACGAAGTGGTGGTGTTCGACAACTTGCACCGCGACGCGCTGCGGTTCGCGCACCTCGAAGGCCACCAGAACCTGACCTTCGTCAAGGGTGACGTGCTCGACTTCGCCGGCGTCCGCAAGGCCATCGAGGGCAGCCAGATCGTGATCCACTGCGCCGCCATCGCCGGCGTCTACACGGTGGACCGCAGCGCGGTGCGGACCATGGAAGTCAACATGCTGGGGACGCACCAGGTGGTGAAGGCCGCGCTCGAGGTCGGCGTGGAGCGCTTCGTCGAGTTCTCGACCAGCGAGGTGTACGGCTCCTTCATCCACAAGGGCAAGGAGGATGACTTCACCCCGATCGGGCCGATCGGCGAGAGCCGGTGGGTGTATGCGGCCAGCAAGCTGGCCTCCGAGCACCTGTCGTACGCGCACTACCGCGAAGACAAACTGCCGCTGGCGATCGTGCGGCCGTTCAACGTCTACGGTCCCCGCCAGGTCGGCGACGGCGCGATCCGCGGCATGGCGCTGCAGGCGCTGCGCCATCTGCCGATCACGCTCTACAACGACGGCACGCAGATTCGCTCGTGGTGCTTCGTGTCCGACTTCTGTGATGGCGTGCTGCGCTGCTGTGAGAACCCGGCGGCCGTCGGCCACGCGTTCAACATCGGCAATCCGCAGGGCACCGCCACCAACTTCGAGCTGGCCAACCTGATCATCCGATTGACCAACTCGAAGTCCGAGATCGTGTTCAAGCCGCACCCGGGTCCGGAAGTGGAATTGCGCGTGCCGGCGATCGACAAGGCGATGACGCTGCTCGGATACCGTCCGACCGTGTCGCTCGAGTCAGGCGTGTCGCAGGCCGCGGCCTGGTATCGCGATAACTACGATGCGGTGGCGGGGAAGAGATAGGCGGATAGGCGAACAGGCGAATAGGCCAATAGGCGAATGGGCCAACAGGAAATGAAAGTCGTCGTTACAGGGGCGTCGGGGTTCATTGGGCACAACGTGCTGCTGCGGGCGCCGCGGGAGTGGGCCATCTACGCGGTGTATCACTCCACGCCCGGCCTCGAGGCGTTTGTCAGGCAGCACGGACTGACCCACGTCAAGCCCGTGAAGTGCGACCTGATGTCCGCCGCAGACGTCTCGGCCATGGCGCGCTCGATCGGCGGCCGGCCCGACGCGATGTTGTATCTCGCGGCCAACGGGGATCCGGCGGCGTCGGCCAGGCGGCCCAGGTGGGATCTCGAATCGAACACGGTGGCGTTCGTGAACACGCTCGAGCAGTGCCCAGCCGAGCACGTGGTGTACGTGTCATCCGGCGCGGTGTACGACGGGCTGCGCGGCGACGTGACGCCGCAGACGCCGGTGTCGCCGCGGCTGCCGTACGCGATTGCCAAGCTCGCCTCCGAGCAGTACCTGCGGTTCTTCGCCGAGCATCGCGGGGCCGTGGGCAGCTACGTCAACGTGCGCTTCTTCGGTGCCTACGGCCCGTACGAAGCGCCTCGGAAGATCACCACCCGGTGGTTCGAGGGCATGGCAGCCGGTCAGCGCGAGTTTGTCGTGCGCGGTGATGGCAACAACCTGATCGATTTCATGTACGTCGACGACGCGGTGGATGGCTTCCTGGCGCTGATGAAGGCCAGGGGTGAGCGCCGCACCGTGGACTTCGCGTCGGGCTCGCCGATCAGCGTGAACCACGTAGTGCACGCCATGGCGAAGGCGATCGGCGCCGAGGTGACGATCCGGCACGAGGGCCACGTGCCCGAATACATCGAGTTTCGTTCGGTCGATACCGCGATGCGCGACCGGTTCGGCGTGACGCCCGGGATCGCTCTCGCCGCTGGCTTGGAGCGACTGCGGATGCACCTTGCAGGGATCAGGAAACAGGAATTAGGAATTAGGAATTAGGGATTAGGTCTCGAGGATGAGCGGCAAGCAGAAGGTCGTGGTTCTTGGCGCCGGCCCGGCCGGCATTTCGGCAGCGTGGCGGCTGACCAGGCTGGGATATCCGGTGACGGTGCTCGAAAAGGACGAGGCGGTGGGCGGCATGGGCCGGACCATCTCGCTCGGTGACTACAAGGTCGATTTCGGGCCGCACACCTTCCACATTCGCGAAACGGCGGAGAGCAAGCAGATCCTCAGGACCATCACGCCGTTCTTCGGGGAGAATCCGCTGACGCTGGTGCGCGGCACCCGTGTGCTGCTTCGCGGCAAGGAGTACGTCTACCCGCTCGAAATGCTGCAGGTGCTGTTCGGCGTCAATCCATTGCTCTCGGCGCTGATCATCTGGGACTACGGTCTCGCCACCATCAAGTCGATGTTCGCGCCGGCGAAGACTGAGGATTCTTTCGAAGAATGGGGTGTCCGGAACCTTGGCCGCACCTTGTACGACTTGTGTTTCGGGATCTACTCGGCCCGGGTGTGGGGACTGCCGACGACGCAGATTTCGTCGAAGCAGGCGCAGCGTGTCGCGAAACTGAACCTGAAGAACATCATTCTTCGGACCCTCGGCATCAAGGCGGACCCGACCACCTATTTCACCAAGTACTTCTACCCGCGTGCCGGGATCAGCCAGCTGTACGAGGGGATGGCCGCCGAGATCCGGGCAGCCGGCAACCAGATCCTGCTGGGTTCGCCGGCGATCCGGGTCGAGCGCGAAGGCGAGCGCGTCAGCCAGGTGGTGTATGCGACGTCCGGCGGTGACAAGACGATTGCGTGCGACGTGCTGTTGTCGACGCTGCCCCTGCCGGCGCTGGTCGGCATGGTATCGCCGCCGCTTCCCGAGTCTGTGAGCCGGCACGCCGACCGGCTTCGCTATCGCAGTCTCAAGTTGATCTACATCGCGCTCAAGCGCCCACGGCTGACGGACTACCACTGGATCTACCTGCTCGACGAGCACTTCCGCGTCAACCGCATGTCGGAGCAGAAGAACGTCAGTCCCGACATGGTGCCGAAGGACCGCACCATCCTCTGCATCGAGCTGTCGCTGTGGAAGGACGAACCGCTGTGGAAGGCGAGCGATGAGGAAATCTACCGGCTGGCGCTGCGCGACCTGATGAAAATGGGATACGGCGTGACGGAGTCAGAAGTGGACGCCTACTACATTGCCGAGATCCCGACCGCGTACCCGGTCTACGAGCTGAATTTCGAGGATCACCTGATCCCCGTGCTCGACGGCGTGCACCAGATGCGCAACCTGATGACGTTGGGCCGTCACGGGCTGTTTCTCAACAACAGTATGGACGACAACGTCGGCCTGGGCTTCCAGGTGGCGGATCACATCGAGCAGCAGGGCGCCGACGGACGTGTCTGGGTGGCCGAGATGCTCGAGTTCATGAAACTTCGGTTCGCCGGAAAGTAACGGCGATTCCAGCGAGCGCCAGCACGACAGGTTTCACGGGCAGCGATTGGCGAGCTTCGCACAACAACGGCACGTGCACAGCGGTCACGTAGACAATCGGCAGCGACAGCATCACGGCCTCCAGCCAGCGGCCGTTGAGGGCGAGGCGCAGCGCGCCGACGGCGGCAATGGCGAGCAACAATACCTGCACTGCCCACATGGCGCGAATCGCGACGGGTGGCAGGCGGTTGATGTCGCCGTATCGTACCGGGACTTCCGCAGCCCACAGCACGAACAGCCCACGCGTCAGTCGCCTGATCGCGTGACCCATCGGATCCTGGCGTATGTTGGCAACCGCCTGGGCGAGATACTCCCGATCGGCGTCGACCCTGGCGCCGGCGCGCTCGATTGGATCGGTCGGTGTGTCCCAGATCGCGCGGATGTCGCGCCACTGGTTGACGTAGTCCAGCATGGGCGCGGCCGGCAGGCCGTACTCACCAGCTTTGGCGACGACACGGCGATTGAGTTCGGCCCGATCGGCGGTCGCCTCGGCAAGGTTCGTCAGCTCCGCTTGCACGCGTCCGCTCCAGCGGCCCTGCCAGCTGCCTTCCCACAGGCCGCGGCCAATGCCCCCGGCCGGAGAAAGCGTGATCTGTTTGAGGTTCACGTAGTTGTAGGCGAGCCACGGCACCAGCGCGAGTGCGGCGGTGACGGCCAGCGCCGCCCAGTTCTTCAATCCGGCGCGCGACCGCTGGGAGCGGACCAGGAGCGGCACGGCGATGGCGAAGAAGAACGGCATCAACACGAAGGCCGGCCGGACCATCGTGGTGGCGGTGAACAGCGCACCCGCAAGGATGTAGTCCCGGCGGGCACCTCCCTGGACGGCGCGCAGGCACACCAGGATGGCGGCGGTCGCCATGCACGCGGTCCACAGTTCCGTGACGATCAGCGATCCGAAATAGGGCAGCGGCGAGTACAGCGCGGTCATGCCGGCAGCCACCAGGGCGCTGCGATCGCCCAATGCGCGGCGGGCGATCAGGAACACCATCAGGCAGATCGACACGAACACCAACGCCTGCGCGGCGGCCACCGCGAGATCGTTGTCGACACCAAACAGTTTGTAGACGACCGCGACGAAGGCGGGATAGCCCGGCGTGCGGATCACCTCCGGCACGAATGCCTCGGCATCGGCATAGCGCGTGAATTCGCCGGTCGTCGCGAGACTGGCGCCGAGGCGCTGGTAGCCGGTCTGATCGGTCCACGCCGTCCGGGAGCGCCACTCGCCCTGCTGGTAGACGATGTACAGCGCGGCGTGGGCGAGCGCGACCAGGCCCACGATCAGGGCGGCGCGGCGAATCATGACGGCCTCATCCTATTCGGCCAGCAGCTCGCGATACACGGTGACGATGTCGGTCACCAGGCGGCTGATGTCGTAGAGGGCGAGCACGCGTGCCCTGGCCAGGCGTCCCATGTCGACGCGGTCGGCCGGCGCGGCGAGCAACTCGTTGATGGCGCGCGCCAGCCCATCGGCATCGCCGAACGGCGCGGTGCGGCCGGTGTCCGGACCACCGATGACGTCGGGCACACCGCCGACGGCGGTGCTCACGCCCGGCACGCCGGAGGCCATCGCCTCGATCAGCGCCACCGGAGTGCCTTCGTTCCGCGACGTCAGCAGGAACACGTCGGTGGCCGCGTAGATGACCGGCAAGTCGCGACGCCAACCCAGCATGCGGACACGATCGGCAATGCCGAGCGTTGCCGCGTAGGCCGTGAGGTCCGCGGCCAATTCGCCACCGCCCGCGATCATCGCAATGGTCCCGGGGTGGACTGCGATCACGCGCTTGACGGTATCGAGAAACAGCCGATGGTGCTTGATCGCGGTGAGGCGGCCGACCGTGGAGACGACGTGCGCGCCGGTGGGCAGGTCAAGGGCGAGACGCGCCTCGCGGCGCGCCCGTTCGTCCACCGCAGCGAACGGCGCCAGGTCGAAACCGAGCGGAACGATGCGGTACTTGGCCGCGGTGCCGATGCGATACGTCTCAAGCAGGTCCTGGCGGATGGCGGGCGAGATGGCAATGATGCGGTCGCTGATCGCCGCCAGCGCGCGCTCGATGCTGATGAACATCGCCGTCGCGAGCGGGCTGAAATAACCGTCGAGCACGTGGCCGTGGTAGGTGTGCAGCACCCTGGCTCTCGGCGCCGAGCCGCGCGTCGCGTTGTAGGCCATCGCCGCCACTCGGCCCAGCATGCCGGCCTTCGCCATGTGCGTGTGCACGATGACCGGCTTGATGGCCCTGAACTCACGGTAGAGGCGCCGCAGCGCGCGCAGGTCGTCGAGCGGCGACAGCGGCCGGCACAGCGACTCGAGGTAGCGGGCGTCGGCACCTGGCGGAATGAGGTAACTCATGTCGCCTTCACCGCCGCCCAGCCGTCCATACAGCAGCGTGCTGCGGAAACCGTGCGCGTCGAGCGCGCTGGTGAGCCGCGTCGCCTGGATCGACGGTCCACCGATATTCAAGCGCGTGATGACGCGCGCCACGGGCGATACCTCTGCCACCGGCCGCTATCGTTCCTTAAATCCGGCCCGATCGGCAACCACGTTGTGCTCGCCCCATGAAGCCGGTCGTGATCGTCGTGGCGGCGGGTGCGGCGCTGGCCGCCGGCGCCGCGGCGAGCGCGTTCTGGGTGCCGCAGCGATGGGAGTGGGTGCTGTACACGCAGTCGTCGGGTGCCAACGAGATCCGGATTCCGATTGGCTACTGGTTGGTCGTGACCGCGTGGCTCCTGGCGCTGTCACGCGCCACTCGTTCGCCGCTACGAGCCATCGCGCCGCGGGCGATCGTCATCGCGATCGTCACACACATGCTGGTCCTGCTCGCGGCGTTCAGTGCGATCCTGGACGATGGTGGTGCGTTTACTACCGGAGCCTACCAGTCATACGCGCGGATATTCTCCGTGACGGTGCTCGCGGTGTGCAGCGCGGCCGCGGTGCATGTCGTTCAGAACATTCGCCAAACGTCGGTGGCAATGGCGTCGCCAATCGTCGCGGCCGCGGGTCTGCTGGCGGTGATGCTGCTTTGTGCCGAGCCGGTGCTCGCATCGGCGGCGATCGTCACCGGTAGGATGGCGTGGACCGCCGCCGGCCGTCGGCACTTGAGGGCCGGAGCCTCGTGGGTGCGCGCCTGGCTGGCCGGCGAGCGCGCGTTCATGGCCACGCTGTTCCTGGCCGCGCTGGCATTGCGGCTGCTGTACTTGCAACGCGTCATGAGCAATCCGGGTTATGTCGAGACCGGCGCCGACGGCCCGGTGTACGACGAACTGGCATGGTCGATCGCACAGGGCAAGGGCATTCGTGAATCGTTCACGGAGCGGTTCCCGATGCTGCTGCTTGGCTATGTCTGGTTCGTGAGCGGGATCTACAAGATCGCGGGTCACAATTACTTTGCCGTTGGCGCGGTGCAGGCGGTGATCGGGTCGGCGGCCTGCGTGGTGTTCTACCGCGTCGCCCGCGAGATCTGCGGTTCCGCGATCGCGCGGACCGCGGCCTGGTTTGCGGTGATCAGCTTCCCGCTGCTGTTCGCGGCGGCCGCCATCGGCCACCAGGCGATTGACGTGTTCCTGACGGTGCTCATCGTGTGGATGCTGGTGAAGAGCACGCCCGCGTGGCCATGGTGGCGCTGGGTCGCGGTCGGGGTGGTGTTCGGCCTGGCGATTGCGGTGCGCGAGACCGTCACGTTCTTCTTGGTGTTCGCACTGGTGTGGATCCCGTTCCGGTTCGCGCGGCCCTGGTCGTGGCGCGCGGCGAGCGCCGCCGCCATCGTGTTGGCGGCGGTGCTCCTCACGCTCGCACCGATCACCGCGCCCAAGGTGGCGACCGGCGCACAGCGTGACAAACTGCGCCATCACTTTGACCTGCTGTATCGCGGTGATATGGATCCCGTTCGGATGCGCGACGATATCGTGGCGCCGATGAGCGATCCGTCGGCGGCGCTCGCCCAGCTGCGAGAATCCCCGTCAATGGTGCTCGGCACGCTGGGCCGCGCGTGGATGAGCAACTTTGCGGTGCAGTTCTTCGCGCAACCGTACGGCGGTTTCGATTTGATCTTTCTGAGAAAGGGCACCGCGTACTACCATGGCCTGTGGTTCTACGCCTACGCGTTGGCGATTGCCGGCGTAACTCTGCTGCTGTCGCGGGTGCGGAATGACGCGCACGGCGGCGCCATTGTCCTGGTGCTCGGCCTGATTGGATCGCGCACGCTCCCGCACGTGATTCTCGAGTCGAACTACCGTCACCGCGTGCCCATTGAACCGTTTCTGATCCTGCTCGCCGCGACCACTGCCGTGACCGTCGCCGGCCTGGCGCGTCGCAGCCCAACGGAGGCCATCCGGTGAAACTCAGTCGAAAGAAGAAGCTCCTCTTCGCGCTGCTGACGATGGCGATCGTCATGACGGGCGGGCTGGTGTTGATGCTGGCGGCCGACCTGGTGCTGCATCATCGCGCCGAGCGCTCGGCCGGGTTGAACCGCTGGGGCTACCGGGGCCCGGTGATTGGGCGCAGGGCGCCAGGCGAGACCCGCATTGCCATGCTCGGCGGCAGCACGGCGTTCGGCTACGGTGTGAAGTGGGATGAATCGATCGTGGCGCTGATGGAGCAGCGGCTCATGCAGTCGCATCCCGAGCGCAAGTGGAGCGCCGTCAACCTCGGCTACAACACCGAGGGGGCCTACGCGTTCGTCGACAACCTGCGGGACTTCGCGTTCCTCGACTACGACGTGGTGATCTTGTACGAGGGCTACAACGATTTGCCGGGTGATGCCGATCCCAACTATGTGACGATGCGCCAGCAGTCGCCGGTGTTCCGGACGACCGGCTATTTCCCGATCCTGCCGCTGTGGCTGAAAGAGAAGGCCATGGCGCTCCGTAGCGGCGATGTCAACAACGCCTACGAAGCCAACCTCGATCCCTCGAAGAAGACCGTGTTTCGACCGTCGATGGCGGCGCGTGCGTCGGCCTCGGCCCTCGATGTCGCCGAGGCGATGACGAGTGCGCTCGAGCGGCAGTTGGAGGGCATAGCCGCGCGTGATCACGTCGTGATTGGCAGCCGCCCGGCAACCGCCGGATGCCCGGCGCCGTGGTCGGACTACTGCGAGTCACAGCGGCGGGCGATCCAGTTCGCGCTCGACACCGGCAAGAGGGTGCTGGTGGTGTCGCAGCCGCATCCGTCGGCCGAGCGTTCGAAGGAGCGTCACACCGACCAGCAGCAGGCGCTGACGGACATGCTGGCACGACTCTTCGGCCAATCACCGCGGGTTGGCTACTTCGCGGTGGGCACACGCGTCAGCCTGACCGATCCGGATCTGTGCTTCGATGGCATGCACCTCAGCGTCGACGGCAACCGTATTGTGGCCGACGCGTTGATTGAACCGCTGATACAACTCGTCTCGAAGTCGTAGCCGCGTGATTCTTGCCGATCGTTTCGCGGCGAGTGCGTGGCCGCATTTCGCAGGCATGCTGGTAGTGTTGACGCTGGTAGCGGCCCTGTCCCCAATGCCGTATCCGACCGATCAGGCGATGATGGAGCGGGTCGGGCAGGGGGTGATCGTGCCCGGTTGTGCCGACTTGAACTGTTTCCGAATCCTCGTGCCGGCTACCGTGGAGGCGCTACCCGGGTCCTCGACGGTGCGGTGGCGCGGCTTCGCGGTGGTGGCCAATGCCGGCACGGCCATTGCGGCGGCGTATCTTGCGCTGGCCCTCGGTTTGTCGGCCGCCGGCGCCACCTGGACCGCGTGGCTGGCGGCGACGGGTGCCGGCTCGTTCGCGACGGTCCATCATCCGTACAACGCGGATCCGTTCGTGCTGCTGCTGGCGCCGATCGTGACGTCGTTGTTACTGCGCGACCGGATGATGCCGGCAGGAATCCTGGCGACGATCGGGATTGTCGCGAAAGAATTCGGCGCGGCGGCGCTCTACATCTCCGCGACGGCTGCGGCGCTCGGGCGGCGCTGGCGCCAATCGGCGAGGCAGTTTCTGCTGGCATTCGCCGTGACCGGCCTGTGGCTCGCGTTGCAGCTCTGGTTGATGGCGGCGTTCGACTACAGCTACAACGACAATCCCTCTTCGAAACTGCTCTCGGGCGGCTATCTTCGCCTGTGGGTGGCGCACGTCACCCCGGTGTCGGCTGCGGCGGCCGTGTTCGGCGCGTTTGGCGCCGTGTATCTGCTGCTGCCCTCGGGCTGGTCCCTGGCGCCGGCCCGTCTGCGGCAACTCACGCTCGGCGCGATTCCAGCGATGGCGGTGCTGGTCTATGTGGCCACGCCGGAGCGTGCGTTGTGGAACTTCTTCTTCCTGGTGTTGCCCCTCGCGGCGCTGGTGCTCGAGCGTGCCTCTACGGCGGTCGCGGTCGCCTTCATCGCATCGCTGGCGATCGCCAACCTGCGGATCGGCGGCCAGCTCATGGCGCTACCAAGCTCTCGCTACGCCGTGGCTACGTCCATCGTGATTGCGCTGATCGCCATCTGGCAGGCGCGGTCCAACCGCCCAGGACACACTGCATATGAAGCATAAAGGCCCGGCGAATCCGGAAAAGGCGTTCGGCGTTTCGGTCGGCATTGTCCTGTTGCTCATCACCGCCGCACTGATGTGGAGCGAGCGAATCACCGCGGCGCAGATCCTTGGACCAGTTGGCGCCGTGCTGCTGGTGTTGGGACTCGCCAAGCCGATGTGGCTCTACTATCCGAGCCAAGCCTGGTGGAGGATGGCGATGGTGCTCGGCTTCATCAACGCCCGCATCATCCTGAGCATTCTGTTCTTCTTCGTGCTGACGCCGCTGGCGTTCATTTGGCGGCTGATCGGCAAGGACCCGTTGACGCGCCGCCGGAGTGCCTGGACCGGCTGGTCGCCGTACCCGGAACGCTATCGCGACCGCCATCATCTCACCCGCATGTACTGAGGACCACCATGGCAAAACGTCGAGTGCTCGTTGAGTTCTGGCAGTTCCTGAAGGAGGAAAAGAAATACTGGCTCATGCCAATCGTGATCGTGTTCCTGCTGTTCGGCCTGCTGATCGTGTTCTCGCAGTCGAGCGCGGTCGCGCCGTTCATCTACACGTTGTTCTAAGAGTTGCCGACCTGCATCCTCGGAATCTCCGCGTACTACCACGACTCGGCTGCCTGCCTGGTCGTGGATGGACGCGTCGTCGCGGCGGCGCAAGAGGAACGATTCACGCGCAAGAAGCACGATGCGTCGTTCCCGTCGCAGGCGGTGGCGTACTGCCTGCGCGAAGCCGGCATCACCGCGTCACAACTGACGGCGGTGGCGTTCTACGAGAAGCCGCTGGTCAAGTTCTCGCGGCTGCTCGAGACCTACATTGCCTCGGCGCCGCGCGGCCTGCGCTCGTACATCATGGCGATGCCGTTGTGGCTGAGCGAGAAGCTGTGGATGTCGGACGACATCCTCGAGCATCTCGATGGCTACGAAGGAGACGTGCTGTTTGGCGAGCACCACGAATCGCATGCTGCGTCGGCGTTCTATCCGTCGCCGTTCGAGCAGGCGGCGGTGGTCACGATGGACGGGGTCGGCGAATGGGCCACCTCGTCGATTGGCGTCGGCCGCGGCCAGGAGCTGACCATCCTGCACGAGCTGCGGTTTCCGCACTCGCTCGGCCTGCTGTACTCGGCCTTCACCTACTTCGCCGGGTTCAAGGTGAACTCCGGTGAATACAAGGTGATGGGCCTGGCGCCGTACGGCGAGCCGACGTTCGTGAAGGCGATCAAGGACCACGCGATCGAGATTGGTGACGATGGCAGCCTGTGGATGAACCAGGAGTACTTCGAGTATGCGCATGGTTTGACCATGACCGGCTCGAAGATGGAGCAGCTGCTCGGCGGACCCGCCCGCAAGCCCGAGTCGCTGCTGACGCAGCGCGAAATGGACCTGGCGCGGTCCATCCAGGACATCACCGAAGAGGTGATGTTGAAGATGACGGCCTTCGCGCACCAGGAAACCGGCATGCGCGACCTGTGCCTGGCCGGCGGCGTGGCGCTCAACTGCGTGGGCAACGGCCGCATTCTTCGTGAGGGTCCGTTCGAGCAGATCTGGATTCAGCCCGCGGCCGGCGATGCCGGCGGCGCGCTCGGCGTGGCCCTCAGTGCCTGGTACCGCCACTTCGACAAGCCGCGCACCAGTCCCGAAAGCGCCGGCACCTGGCAGCGGCCCTCATCCGTGCCGGCACCGGCCATTCCGAAATACGCAGACGGAATGAGCGGCTCGTACCTGGGACCGCGCTACTCCGATGCCGAGATTCAAGCCGCCATCACGAGCGGCGGCTGGGTGGCGACGCGATTCGACGCCGCGGTGCTGGCGGACACGGTGGCCGAACACCTGGCAAGCGAACGGGTCGTCGGCCTGCTGCAGGGGCGCATGGAGTTCGGGCCGCGCGCGCTGGGCGGCCGCTCGATCATCGGCGATGCGCGCTCACCGAAGATGCAGTCGGTGATGAACCTCAAGATCAAGTACCGCGAGTCGTTCCGGCCGTTCGCACCGGCGGTGTTGCGGGAACACGTCGCGGAGTGGTTCGAGCTCGATGGCGACAGCCCGTACATGCTGCTGGTGGCGGACGTCCAGCAGAGCCGGCGGCTGCCGGAAGCCGAAGGGAGCGCCGGCTTGTGGGGTATCGAGCAGCTCAATGTGCCCCGGTCCACCGTGCCGGCGATCACGCACGTCGACTACTCGGCGCGCATCCAGACCGTTCGACGCGAGACCAGCCCGCTCTACTACGACATCATCGCGGCCTTCAATCGCCGCACCGGCTGCCCGGTGATCATCAACACGTCGTTCAACGTCCGCGGTGAGCCGATCGTCTGTACGCCGGAGGACGCGTATCGCTGCTTCATGCGCAGCGACATGGACGTGCTGGTGCTCGAGAACTTCATCCTGGAAAAGGCGGCGCAGCCGAAGCGCGCCGAGGATGAATCGTGGAAGTCGGAGTTCGTGCTTGATTAATTGTCCGGCTGAAGCTGGACGCCACCGATGAGAACACTCAGCGATCAGCCGGAGCGCATGTCGCTGTCGGCCTACTTCGAGCTGCTGATGAACCTGACGCGGCGCGAGGTGAAGAGCCGCTACAGCCAGTCGCTGTTCGGCGCAGGCTGGGCGATTGCGCAGCCGCTGGCGATGATGGCGGTGTTCACGCTGGTGTTCTCGCGGCTCGGCCAGATGCCGTCCGGCGGCGCGCCGTATCCGCTGTTCGCCTTTGCCGCGCTGGTGCCGTGGTTCTTCTTCTCCAATTCGGTCAACTCGGGAACGATGAGCCTGATCACGTATCGCAACATCGTGACCAAGACGTATTTCCCGAGGGAGATCGTGCCGATTGCGCAGGTCGGATCGCGGCTGGTCGACCTGACGGCGTCCTCGGCGCTGTTCGTGGGGCTGCTGATCTACTACAACGTCACGATCGGCGGCTGGATTGCGTTCGTGCCGGTGCTGGTGGCGATGCTGATCCTGTTCACGCTGGGCACGACCCTGGCGACGTCGGCGATCAACGTGTTTTATCGCGATGTCAGCCCGGTCGTGCAGATCGGCCTGCAGCTCTGGCTGTACCTGACGCCGGTGGCCTACCCGCTGTCCGCCGTGCCGGATGAATACCGCACGTTCTTCCTTCTCAATCCGCTGACCGGGGTCGTCGAGGGACTGCGGGCCGTGCTGGTGTTCGGCCGGGCACCTGACTGGGACGTGGTCGGTATTTCGGCGTCGCTCGTCACCGGCATCTTTCTCGGCGCGCTGCTGTTGTTCAAGCGCACCGACAAGTACTTCGCGGACGTTATATAGCAGGCTAGCGGGCTAGCAGGCTAGCGGGCTAGCAGGCTAGCGGGCTAGCGGGCTAGCGGGCTAGCAGGCTAGCGGGCTAGCGGGCTAGCGGGCTAGCAGGCTAGCGGGCTAGCGGGCTAGCGGGGATAAGTTGTCGATCGCCATTCAGCTGCAGAACGTGACCAAGCGGTACAAGACCGGCCGCTCGCGCACGATTGTCGATTTGGTGGCAGGTTCCGCCGACGCGTGGCGCGGGCGCGAGCGCGAGGTCTACAGCGCCAGCCGCGGCGCCATCAGCTCGACGATCCACGCACTGTGCGATGTGTCGTTCGAAGTGCCCGAGGGCGCCGGCCTTGGCATCATCGGCCGCAACGGCGCCGGCAAGACGACGCTGCTGAAGCTGATTTCGCGAGTGACCTGGCCGACCAGCGGCAAGGTGCGGGTGGCCGGACATGTCGTGTCGCTGATCGAGCTCGGCGCCGGCTTTCACCCCGAGCTCACCGGCCGCGAAAACGTCTACCTCGGCGCCGGCTTGTTCGGGTTGACACGGAAGGCGATTGACCGCCAGTTCGATGCGATCGTGCAGTTTGCGGATGTCGAGCGGCTGATCGACACGCCGATGAAGCGCTACTCGTCGGGTCTCTACGCGCGGCTGGGTTTCAGCGTGGCGATTCACAGCAACCCCGACATTGTCCTGGTTGACGAAGTGCTGTCGGTCGGCGATGCGTCGTTCCGGCGCCGCGCGCTCGAAGCGCTGCGGGGACTGATTGCGTCGGGCAAGACCGTGCTGTTCATTTCGCACGACATGTGGAACGTGCGACGGTTGTGCAGCCAGATCCTGTGGATGGAAGACGGGGGGGTGCGGGCCTACGGCGATGCCGGCGAAATCGCCGAGCGCTACATGAACGAGGTCAACCTGCAGGCGCTGGCCAATCAGGGTACGGCGCTGCAGAGTCACCGCGGCGGCACCGGAGAGGTGCGCTACGAGGTGGTGGAGACGCTCGATGGCAACGGACAAAGCTCAGCGTCGTTCATGCAAGACGACGTGATGGTGGTGCGCGCGACCTACACCTCCACCAGGCGCATCGAGCAGCCGGTCTTTCAAATCGCCATCGTCGACGTGGATACCGGCGTGGTCGTCACGACGGCGAGCTCCGCGGGCAGCAATGGCGCCGGCGCGGTCGACGGCCGCGGCGAGATCGACGTGCGGTTCAATCACTTGCCGTTGCGACCGCGCCAGTACGTGCTGAGACTGGCGATTACGGATCGCGATCAGCTCGCGTCGTACGACATGGTCACCGCCGGGCCGCGCTTCGCGATCAGCGGCCAGGGTGGCGGAGTGGACAGCCTGGTAGACGAGCAGGACGGCCTGGTCACCGTGCCGTTCGAGATCAGCCACCGGCCGTCGGCGGAATGAGCGCAGATTCTTGAACGCCGTGTTCATTTCGGTTCCGCACGGCACCAGCGCCGGCAACATGCTGCGGTCCGGCGGGCTGCTCGATCACCTGCTCGAGGCCGATCGGTCGATGACGGTCGTGCTGCTGTCGCCGATGTCGCGTGACGCCGCGTTCGTCCGCGAGTTCACGCGCGAGCGCGTGCAGTTCGTCGATCAGCCGGCGCACGTGCCCCAGGGGCTCGAGGCCCGGCTGTTCTCCATCATCCAGGCCAGTTATCTGAGCCGAGGGCAGACCGAGTCGGTTCGCATCCGGCTGGCCGAGGCGCGCGCCAATGGCAGCATCCGCGCGCTCGGGCTGAAAGCGGCGCTCGGACGGCTGGTCGTGGAGCCGTTCACGCACCGCGGGTCCCGTTATGCGATCTCCGATTGGATGGTCTCGCATCCGGATATGGAGCGGCTGTTCGATCAGCACCGGCCGCGGCTGGTGGTGGCGGCCAATCCCGGCCTGGTGTTCTCCGAGGTGCCGCTGCTGCGCACCGCGCGCCGGCGCGGCGTCTTCAGCATGGCGATCGATCCGAGCTGGGACAATTTCACCAACAAGCTGGTGCCGGTGCGGCAGGTGGATCGCCTGGTGGTGTGGAACGACATCATGAAAGCTCAGGCGATGGCACTGCACGGCTATCGTGCCGAGGCGGTTCGGGTGGCCGGCGCGCCGCAGTTCGATCCGCACTTTCGGCCCCACGCGCGGACCCCGCGTGCCGAGTTCTTCCGGCGCATCGGCGCCGACCCGGCCCGCAAACTGATCGCCCTCACCACCACGCCCCGCTCGCTCTACAGCCACCACGATCACGTGCTGCGTGCCCTGGTTCCGGCGATTCACGGCGGCCTCCTGGACGGCGCCCAAATCCTGGTCCGGCTGCACCCGCGAGACGACGTCAACGCCTACCGCGAGTTCATGAACGTACCCGACGTGATCATCGAAAAGCCGTTTCGCGACACCGTGCCGGTCGCCGACGGCCTGGCAATCGACGTCATGCCCGAACACCAGCGCCACCTCGGCGACACCCTGTGCCACGCCGACGCCGTCGTGAATGTTGCCTCGACGATCACGATCGAAGCGTGCATCTTCGATACGCCGGTGGTCAACATCAGCTTCGATGGTCCCGGGGAGACGCCGTTCGTGCGGTCGGCGGTGCGCTACTACTCGTTTACGCATTACGTCAACATCACCTCGACCGGCGCGGTGAAGGTCGCAACCTCACCTGCCGAGATGGTGGCGATGGTCGCGCGCTACCTTGCGAACCCGGCGCTGGACTCGGCCGGCCGGCGCCAGGTGGTGATCGATCAATGCCAGTTCACCGACGGCCGCTCGGCCGAGCGGGCGATTCAATGCGTGCTCGACGAGCTGGGGGCGACCGGCTCACGCGCCGCAGCGTGACCCGTGAAGATCTGCCATGTGGCCCCCGAGTTGCTGCCGGTGCCGCCGACCAGGGGCGGCGCGATCGAGCGGTGGATCCGCGATGCGGCCGGCCGGCTGGTCCGCCGCGGCCACGACGTCCACGTCATTTCGCGGGATCACGGCAACGGCGAGACCAGCCTCAGCGAGAACGGTGTCCAGTACCACTTCGTGCACATCCCGCCGACGCTCGATACCGGCCTGCCGGCGGCGGTGGCGCGCGGCCTGTGGTACTACGCGCGGGTGCGCGCGTTGCTGGCCGGCATCCGTCCGGATGTGGCGCACCACCACAGCCGGCCCGCAGGATTGTGGATGTGCGGTGGCGTCTCGAAATCGGTGATCTCGCTGCACAGCATGGACTACGGCTGGGGCTTCGGCTATTGCGGGTGGGACCGTCCGCTGTTCGCCCGCGGACTGCGGCAGGCGTCCCGGGTGCTGTGCGTCTCCGAGTTCATTCGCCGCCACGCGGTGGAGCGGTATCCCTCAATCGCCTCGAAGGCCGTGTCGCTGTACAACGGCGTCGACGGTGAAACATTCACGCCCGGCACCGGTGACGGACGGCTGACCGTGCTGTATGTGGGCCGGGTCGAAGAGCGCAAGGGCGTCCACGTCATCCTCGATGCGTTCGAACGAGTGATCAGTCCGCGGGTGCCTGCCGCAACGCTGAAGATCGTCGGGCCATCGTCGTACTGGACGCGCGGTGACAACGGCTACTACGACACGCTGTCGAAGCGGTGCGCGGCCAATCCTCGCATTGAGCTTCGCGGGCCGACCTACGACGATCGCGAGCTGGCGCAGATTTATCGAGAGGCGTCGGTCGCGGTGATTCCATCGACGTTCCCAGAAGCGCTCGGGCTGACGTCGCTCGAAGCCCAGGCCTCGGGTGTCCCGGTCGTTGTCGCGGATGCCGGCGGCCTGCCTGAAACGGTGTCGCCGGGACGCAGCGGCTTCGTGTTTGCCAATCGGAACGCGGAACAGCTCGGCGAACTGGTGGTCGATCTCCTGGTCAATGCCGAGCGGCGTCGTTCGGTGGGCGCCGCCGCACGTGACTGGGCGATGCAGACGTTCTCGTGGGACGTGATCGCTGCGCGCCTGGAAGCAGAGTATCAACGGTGAAAGTCGCGCTTCGAGACGACGACACGTCGTATTTCACCGACCCGGAACGCCTGCACACGGTGTATCACGACGTGTGGGATCGAGTGCCGGTGTGCCTGGCCGTAGTGCCGCACGCGATGGGATTTGCCGACCAGGCGATTCCCGAGCGCTACTGGCAAGCGCATCGCGCGTTTCCGCTCGAGGAGAACCCTGCCATCGTTGCCGCTTTGAAGGAGTTGGTGAGCGCGGGCCGGGTGACGATTGCCCAGCACGGTTTCACGCACGAAGACTTTCCGGATGGCCACGAATTCCAGGCGGCGTCGGATTTGGAGTCGCGGCTGGCGAGGGGGCAGGCCTACCTCGAGCAGGTGATTGGCACCAGGGTTCGCGTGTTCGTGCCGCCGCACAACGCGTTGTCGAAGCGCGGGCTGGAAGCGGTCAGCACGGCGGGACTGAACCTGCTCGGCTCGTTCCTGTCGTTTCGTCCGTCGATGCGGCCGTGGGAATCACGCACGCTCGCCAACTGGTGGCGCGTGCGGAACTACCGCTCGGCCACGCAGCGCGCAAAGGGCGATCGCCTGATCTACCCGCATGTGCTTCGCTACCGTCATCACGCCGAGTTCGGCTGCCACACGTTGATTCCTGGCACGACGCTGGAGTCGCTGGTGCAGGGCTTCGAAGAAGCCAGGCAGGCCGGCGGTCACTTTTGCCTCGCCACTCACTACTGGGAAGTCGACGTCACGATGAAGGACGTGCTGCTCCGCTTCCTCGATCACGCCGGCCGCGCCCCCGGCGTCGAGTTCGTCGCCGCCGAGCGGTTGTTCGATGCCCACTGACATGGCGGCCGATTCGCCGAACGGGCGCTGGGCCGATCGAGCGGCGTCGCTGTACGACGCCGACTACGCGCGCCGGTATCGCTCGCGGGACGATGAACTGCAGGCGGTCCAGTCGCATCGCGACCTGCTCGAGTGGCTCGGGAAGGTGTGCGATCGATTCGATCGTCCGATCGCTGCGCTCGATCTCGGTTGCGGTACCGGCCGGTACTTCTGGGGCCTGCGCCACCTCGGCGCGCTGACCGGCCTGGACGCCTCGCCGGCGATGCTCGACGAAGCCCGGCAGCCGATTCACGCGGAGCGGCTGGCCGCGGTGCCGATCACGCTCGTCCAGGGCGACCTGATGCGTCACGCGTTTCCACCCGAGAGCTTCGATCTCGTGTACTCAATCGGTGTGCTGGCCGAGCACGTTCCGCTCGATGCCGCTCTGGCAGGGCGCGTACATGCATGGCTCCGGCCCGGCGGCCGGTTCGCCTTCACGACCGTGCATCCGAGGTCACCGTCGGTGCCGGTCACGCTCGCGCGACGGGTCGCGACTGCGGCCGTCGACAGGCTGCCGCCCGTGCTGACACCGGCGTTGCATCGCCGGCTGGTGGTGGGCGGCCTGTATGCCGATGAACGCTGGATTCGTACGCTGCTCGCCGGGCGCCTGGCGATTGAATCGCTTGAGCGCTTTCGCTCGGATGTGCACTTGCACGGCCGTTGTGTCGCGGTGAAGGCGTCATGAGCCGCCTTGCCAACACACCGGTGTGTGTCATCGGCGGGCTGGGCTTCATTGGCGTCAACCTGGTGGATCGGCTGCTCCGCGACGGCGCGGCGGTTACTGTGCTCACGCCGCTGCGGGAACGTCACGCCGATCAGGCCGATGCCTTCGCGCAGCGCGGCGTCCGCATCATCGAGGGCGACCTGCGCGATCGCGAGCTGATGCCGCCGGTCATCGACGGGCAGCAGGTGGTGTTCAACCTGTCAGGTCAGTCGGGCGCGGTCCGGAGCATGGAAGATCCGTGGGCCGATCTCGACGTCAACCTGCGAGGCAACCTCGTGCTGCTGGAGTCGATCCGCGCGTCGCGGTCCCGCCCCAAGCTGGTGTTTGCGGGCTCGCGGCTGCAGTACGGCCGGCCGGCGACGCTGCCGGTGCGCGAGGACGACGGCGGCGAGCCGCTGTGCGTACATGCCCTCCACAAGCGGACGGTCGAGGAATACCTGAAACTGTATCAGCGCCTGTACGGCGTCGAGTACGCGGTCGCGCGCATCACCAACCCGTACGGTCCCGGCCAGCCGAAGGGCCGGACGGCGTACGGCATCATCAACCGGCTGATCCACCTCGCGCTCGCCGACGAGGTGTTGACGATCTACGGCGACGGCCAGCAGCGCCGCGACTACGTGCACGTGGCCGATGTCGCCGACGCGCTGGTGGCGATGGCGCTGTCGTCGAAGGCCGGCGGACGTGCCTACAACATCGCCAGCGGCGCCGGCACGCGCATGATCGACGTCGCCAACGGCATCGTCAGGCTCGCCGGCCGCGGCCGCGTGGCGCACGTTGCCTGGCCGCCGCTGGCCGGGCAGATCGAGACCGGTGACTTCGTCGCGGACATCTCGCGCGCGCAGCACGAGCTGGGCTGGACGCCGCGCTACGAGCTCGAGGCCGGCCTCCAGGAGACGATTGCGCACTACCGCGCGGCGGTGTCATGAGCGGGGTGCGCGCCCGGGTCATCTACCTGGCGCATTCCTTTGCCGTCGGCGGGGCCGAGGACATGGTCCTCAATCTGGTGCGCCATTTGCCGCCGGAGTTCGAGCGCGGCGTCGTGTGCATCGATCAGCCGGGTCCGATTGGTGAGGAGATCAGGAAGACGGGCGTCGTGTTTCGCGCGTTGGGCCTCCGTCCGGGACTGCGCCGGCCGGCCGACCTGCTGCGCCTGCAGCAGGCGCTGCACGAACTCCAGCCGACGATCGTGCACACATTCCTGCTCACCGCGAGTCTCTACGGGCGATTCGCTGCGCTGCTGGCGCGGGTGCCGATTGTGATTGGCAGCGAAGTCAACATCTACGAGCGCAAGCAGCCGCTGCACCGGCTGGCCGAGCGCTGGCTGATGCGCCACACCGATGCGGTGGTCGCCTCAGCTGGATCGGTGCGCGACTTCTACATCGATCAGATCAGCGCGGATCCCGCAAAGGTGCCGGTGATCTACAACGCGGTTGACTGGGCGCAGCTCGACACGAGCAAGGGGCGGCAGGAAATGCGCGCCGAGCTCGGTGTGCCGCTGGATGCGCCGGCCGCCGGGATCATCGCCAGGCTGACCGAGCAGAAGGCACACAAGGTGCTGTTCGAGGCCATGGCATCGGTGCCGGAGCTCAGCACCCTTCATCTGATCGCGGTTGGCGACGGCGACCTGCGTGACGACCTCAGGAGCCGAGTCCAGCGCCTCGGCCTGGCCGGACGCGTCCACTTTGCCGGTGCGCGCCGCGACCTCGGCAACATTCTCGGCGCCGTTGACATGTTCGTGATGCCGTCGCTCTGGGAGGGACTGCCGCTGTCGCTGGTGCTGGCGATGGGCGCGGGCCTGCCGGTGATCGCCTCGCGCGTGGCCGGCATCCCGGAAGTGGTCACGGACGGAGAGACCGGACTGCTGGTCACTCCGGGCGACGTGAGTCAGCTCGCGTCAGCGCTGGTGAGACTCGCGACGGACCAGGCCCTGCGGCGGCGGCTGTCGCAGGCCGCGCGTGCCGCGGTTCTGCCGAAGTTTGGCGTTGACGGCTACGTCGCATCGACCACGGCGCTGTATGACCGTCTGCTCTCGGACAAGCAGATCGCATGACGCTGGGCATCCTGTATCACATGCCGTTCTGGCAGGCGGCAGACGGTAGCCTATGGGAATCCGAAGGATCGTTTGCCCGCTACGTGGATTCGCTGGCGCCGTACTTCGATCAGATCGTGTTGTCGGTGCCGGTGTTCGACCGCCCACAGTCGTCGGGATCGCGCCTGCGCGCCGCCAATGTCACACTGGCGCCGCTGCCGTACTTTCCGGGGCCCCGGCAGTTTTACCCCATGCTGCCGCGGCTCTACAGCCGCCTGACGGCATGGGCCGAACGCTGCGATGTGATTCATTTCCGCGTCCCGACGCCGGCGGCGATCTTCGCGTTTCGCGCCGCGGCGGCGAAACGCAAGCCGGTGTTCCTGCTGGTGGTTGGCGACTACGAAGCGCTGCTGCCCCACCTGCCGTACCGCGGTCTCAAGAAGACGGCGTTTCGTGCCTACGTGGCCTTCGAAGAGTGGGCACTGCGACACATGACGTCTCGTGCGCTGACGTTCACCAACGGCGCCGCGCTGCGCCGCAAGTACGAACATGATGGGACGCGCGTGATTGAGACCAAGACGACGACGCTGAGCCGTGACGACATCGGCACGCGCGCGGACGTGACGGCGGCGGGTCGCATTCGGGCCTTGACCGTCTCGCGCATCGATCCCCGTAAGGGATTGCGCACGCTTCCCGGCGCCGTGGCGCAGCTGGCCGCCGACGGCATCGACCTCTCGCTCGACATCGTCGGACCGACGATCGGCTTGATCGGCGACAACGAGCGCGACGCCATCCGGCGCGAAGCGGATGCCCGAGGTGTCGGCGATCGCGTCCAGCTCGTTGGACCGGTGCCGCTCGATCGGCTGATGGGGATGTACCGCGACTACGACTTCTTCGTCCTGCCGACGCAGCCGGGCGAGGGGATTCCGCGCGTGCTGCTCGAAGCCATGGCCAACGGGCTGCCGATCGTGACGACCGACGTGTCCGGCATCGCCAGTCTGATCGCCGATGGCGACAATGGCCTGTTGATCGCCGGTGGTTCGTCCGGATTGATAGCCGGCGCCATTGGGAGACTGGTTCGCGACGGGGAGCTGCGCCGCCACGTCATCCAGGGAGGCTACGCGACGGCGCGAAAGCACACGCTGGAGCAGCAGGCCGCCGACATGATGCAGGTGGTCGAACGTGAATTGCACCTGTCGCTGCCGGTTCAGCAGCCCGACCCTGTCGGAGGACGGGCGTGAAGGTGTGCTTCGTGATCCCGACGTTGACCGGCGGGGGAGCGGAGCGCGTTGCGGTGACGGTGTTGAGCGCGCTCGACGGCCGCTTCGATCGGACCCTCTACCTGTTCAGCGACGCGGACGCGGTCTACCTGGATCGGGTGGCGCCGGGCGTTCGGGTCGTGGTGGCGCGCCAGCGGGGCTGGCTGGCCCGCATGCTGGAGCTCTCGAACTTTCTGAACGCGACGCGGCCGGACATCGTGATGCCGTTTCTCAGTTACTTCATTACGGCAATCGCGGCTTCACTGTCGGGCGGGCACGGGCGGGTGATCTTCAACCAGCAGACGCCGACCAGCGGCTTCCTCGACGATCCGGACTTTGCGTGGCACGGTCGCGGGCTCCGGGCGGCATTCGCGCTGGCGACACGGCTGTTCTACCGGCGCGCAGACGCCGTGGTGGTGACGTCGCGCGGCGTGGCCGACGATCTGGCGGAGCGATACGGCGTTCCGAGGGCTGGGATGGTCGTGTTGCACAACCCGATTGACCTCGAGGCCATCACCGCCGCGGCCAGGCAGCCGGTGGAGGATAGTGAGGCCGGTCCGCTGGTGGTCGCGGCCGGGCGGCTGGCCGGCGTGAAGAACTACCCGCTGCTGCTGGACGCTCTTGCGCGGCTGGCCGGGGTGCGCGCGTGGATTCTCGGCGACGGCCCCGAGCGGGACCAGCTGCAGCAACTGGTCGTGTCGAAGGGGCTCCAGGCGCGGGTGCGGTTTCTTGGGTTCCAGCCGCAGCCCTGGCGTTTCATCGCGCACGGCGATGCGTTCGTGCTGACGTCGCACTACGAGGGGTTTGGCAACGTGCTGATCGAGGCGATGGCGTGCGGCACGCCGGTGGTTGCCACGCGCTCGGCCGGCACGGTCGAGATCGTCCAGGATGATCACAATGGACTGTTGGTGGATGCCGATGCCGCGTCGGTGGCGGCGGCCATTACACGGGTGATCGAGGATGGCGCGCTGCGCACACGTCTGGCCGGCGCCGCCTCCATCAGCGTGGGCCACTATGCCGCGCCCGCGGTGGCGGCACGCTACGCACAGCTGTTTCAGCAACTGGTGTCCGAGTGAGTCGCCGGCAGCTGACCGTGATCGCCATCGGCGCGGGAACCGCGGTGGGGATCGCCTATGCCCTGTCGCCGTTGACCATCATCTGCCTGCCGGCGGTGATTGCGATGAGCCTGTGGGCCGGCGCCGGCCTCGACAGCCGAGAGCGGCGATGGTTCATCGCGCTGATCGCGCTGGCGGCCATCGCCCGGCTGGCGGCGGTGTCGGCGCTGTTTCTGTCCTGGGACGGCCGCATGCCGTTCGAATCGCTGTTTGGCGACGAACTGTTCTTCAAGAACCGTTCGTTGTGGATTCGCAATCACGGGGCGGGATTGCCGATGTCTCCGGCGGATGTGATTTATGCCTTCGAGGACGTCGGCATTTCGAGCTATCTCTACGGCCTGTCGTTGCTGCAGGCCATTGTCGGCAAGGCGCCGTACGGCATTCATGTGCTGAACAGCGCCTGCTACCTGACGGCGGTGTTGATGCTGTTCCGCCTGGTGCGGCCGGTGTTCGGAGGCGTCGCCGCGCTGACCGGCATGGGCGTGTTGCTGTTCACGCCAAGTCTCTTCATGTGGTCGATCTCGGCGCTGAAAGAACCGAGCTACACGCTGGCCGCCGCCGTGGAGTTATGGTGTGCCGTCCACCTGGCGCGCTCGGCGACGTGGCGCGAGCGAGCGCGGTGGCTGATTGGGGTGGCGGTGGCGACCGTTGCGCTCGAAACCCTTCGGCGTGGAGGCAGCATGGTGGCCCTGGCCGGTGCCGCCGGCGGCCTGTTCCTGGGGTTCGTCCTGCCGCGACCGAAGCTCACTCTGCTCACCGCCGCGTTCGTGCCGGTGGCGGTGGTCGGCCTGTTGATGGTGCCGCCAGTCCAGCAACGCGCCCTCGATGCGGTCCGCGGCTGGGCGGTCTACCACGCCGGCCACGTGGGCTCGGCGGGCTACTCGTACCACATTCTCGAGGGCCGCTATTACTTCGACGCCCGGCGCATCTACGACATGCCGGGCGACGACGCGATCGTGTTCGTGCTGAACTCGTTCAAGAGCTACGTTACCGAACCGGCGCCATGGCGGATCGAATCAAAGCCCATGCTGGCCTATCTGCCCGAGCAGATGTTCTGGTACGTGCTGCTGGCGCTGGCGCCGTTCGGCGTGGTTGCGGCGGTCAGACGCGATCCCATGTTGGCGGCGTTGCTGGTCACACACGCGTTTGCCGCGGCCACGGTGGTGGCGATGACGAGCGGCAACATCGGCACGCTGATTCGGCATCGCGGACTGGTGATGCCGTACCTGGCGTGGCTGGCTGGTCTCGGTCTCTACGAGTTGATGCGGTCGGCGGTCACTGGCGCACCGGTCCGCGCGAATGAAGGAATCCCCGCTCATGGCCATAGTTGACGAACGCGGCCGGTTGTTCGGCCGCCTGAACCTGTTCGATGCCATTGTCGCCGTCCTGGTGCTGTGGATGATCCCGCTCGCCTATGGCGGGTTCCTGCTGTTTCGCGCCAAGCCGCCACAGCTGACGGCCATCGAGCCAACGACCCTCGTGTACGGCCGCAACATGCGGATTCGGGTGCGCGGCACCAATCTGGCGCCGTATCTGCGGGTGTCGGTCGGCAACTACCAGGGCATGACGTTCAAGTTCAACGACACGACCGACGCCGACGTGGATCTGCCCGACGTGCCGCCCGGCGTCTACGACGTGGTGCTGTACGACAACGTCCAGGAGCGGCATCGGATGCCGACCGCCTTGACCATCGCGCCCTCAGCGCTGCCGGACACGAAGATGGTCCTGGTGGGCACATTCGGCAATCTCACCGTCGAGCAGGCGGCGCAGATCAAGCCAGGTCTGTCGATTGAAGGCCTCGGCCAGGTCGAGCAGGTGGGCCAGCCGCGGCCCCAGCGCCAGCGCGTGTTCGTGCGGCCGGTGATGGTGGAGACGCCAATCGCCGACGTCCAGATGGTGGCGGCCACGCTGCGCATCTCATGCTTCGTCCGCTCCAATCAGGGACAGCCGGAATGCGTCGGCGGCGGATCTTCCGTGCAGCCCACCACGCTGCTGTTCCTGAGTCTGCCGTTCGGCACCACGCCGTTTCAGATCGACCAGGTTCGCAGCGTGCAACCGCTGGAGGCCGTCATGGTGACGGTGCGTTTCAGCGGGGATCCGCGCGTGCTCGCCCAGCTGAGGGTTGGTGACGCCGACTTTGGCGATGTCAGGAACGAGTTGTCGTCGACCGCCCGCATTGAAAGCCTCGGGCCGGCCGGTGCCGGCTGGCGCGAAGCCCGCCTGACCCTCCAGGCTCAGCGGGGCGCCGACGGTTGGCTCTATGCCAACCTGCCGCTGCGGCTTGGCAGCACGTTCACCGTCCGCAACGCGCGCTACGAAGCCACCGGCACGGTCGTGACCGCCGACGGGATTACCGGCACGCCATGATGGAGCCGCCGGCCACAGACGACCGGCGCGTCGTCGATGCGTTGTCCGCCGCCGTCCTGGTGCGCGCCGCCGCTTCGGTGCACCGATCGGTCTGGGGCGCCGCCCGTCACTCCCGCGTCGCCGACGGCGCGACGGCGGCCTGGCGTGGATGGTGCAACCTGTCTTTGAGTGATCGCCGCTTCGCCGCCGGAGGGGCGATGATCGCTGCCGGCGTGACCACGTTGATCCTTACGGCCAACTACGATTTCGCTCCTGGGTGGCTATGGATTGCGCCGCCGGCGATGATCGTTTCGGCGGGCTTGCTGGTGCTGTGGTCTTCAGCGCGGTCCGGAACCGCGCCGCCGCCGTGAGCAGTGCGACTCGGATCAAGGTGCTGGCGCTGTCGCCAATCCCGGAGGAGGGCGCAGGATGCCGATTCCGGGTTGCCCAGTACATGCCGCACCTTTGTTCGGCCGGCATCGACGTGACCATCAGGCCGTTCTACACGCCGGAGTTCTTCAACATCGTCTATACGCCGCGCAATTACCTTCGCAAGGCGGTGGGGTTCGTTCTGCTGGCGCTGCGCCGGCTGCGGCAGTTGAGCGAGATCCGCGACTACGACGTGGTGTGGCTGTACCGCGAAGCGATTCCGCTGGGGCCGCCGTTGGTCGAGCGGGCCATCGCCGGCCGGGGCATTCCAATCGTGCTCGATTTCGACGATGCGATCTTCATGGGCGACGTGAGCGAGGCCAACCGCGCCATCGGATTCCTGAAGAATCCAGGTCGGGTAGCGGAGGTGATTGCCAAGAGTACGACCACCGTGGTCGGCAATGAATTTCTCGCCGGCTATGCCAGGCGGTTCAGCCGCCACGTCGCTGTCATCCCCACCGTTGTGGACACCGACCGGTTCGTGCCGCGGGCCGATCACGGCCGCGTCGGACCGGGTGGGCCGGTGGTGGGCTGGATCGGCAGCCCGACGACCTACCACTACGTGGAGGAAATTGCCGGGTTGTTGCGCGCGGCCGCATCGCGGCACGCATTCACGCTTATCATCAGCGGCGCCGGCAAGCCGGTTCAGCTTGACGGTGTGCCGGCCCGGGTGGCGCCGTGGTCGCTCGCGCAGGAGGTTGAGCTGTTCAACAGCTGCGATATCGGGATCTACCCGCTGAGTGACGACGACTGGTCGCGAGGCAAGTGCGGCTTCAAGGCGATCCAGTTCATGGCGTGCGGGGTGCCGGTGGTGGCCTCGGCGGTCGGCGTGAACCTGGAGATTATCAGGGACGGCGAGAATGGGTTTCTCGCGTCGACGCCGGCCGAGTGGGCGGAGAAGCTCGAACGCCTGCTCACCGATCCTGCGCTTCGGGCCCGTTTCGCCAAGGCCGGCCGTACGACCATCGAGACGCGCTATTCCCTGAAGGTGACCGCACCGCTCGTCGAACGTATTCTGCGCGACGCTGCAGCATCGAGACCATGACTCACCACAACTTTGCCATCACCGGGGTGGCCGGCTACATCGCGCCGCGCCATCTCAAGGCGATCCAGGAAACCGGCAACCAGCTGATTGCCGCCACCGACCCGCATGACGCCGTCGGTGTGCTCGATCGCTACACGTTCGATTGCCGGTTCTTCACGGAGTTCGAGCGGTTCGATCGGCATCTCGAAAAACTGCGGCGCGGCCCCGAGGAGTCGCGCGTCCACTACGTGAGCATCTGCTCGCCGAACTACCTGCACGACGCGCATATTCGGCTGGCGCTGCGGGTGGGCGCGTCCGCGATCTGCGAAAAGCCGCTGGTCATCAATCCCTGGAACCTCGACGCGCTCGAGGAACTGGAAAGCGAGACCGGCTGCCGCGTCTGGACGATTCTCCAGTTGCGCGTGCATCCGCAGCTGATGGCGCTGCGCCAGCGGCTGCAGGCCGCCGGCGGCACGCGGGCGCAGGTGACGCTGACCTACATCACCGCGCGAGGCGGCTGGTATCACGTGTCGTGGAAGGGTAACGAGGAGCGATCGGGAGGCGTGGTGACCAACATCGGCATTCACTTTTTCGATCTGCTCCACTGGCTGTTTGGTCCGGTGGCGAAGTCGGTGGTGCACGTGCGAGAGCCTGAGCGCGCCGCCGGCGTGCTGACGCTGGCGCGCGCCGACGTGCAGTGGTTCTTGTCCACCAACACGAACGACCTGCCGTTTGCCCCCGAGCCGGGGGTGAAGACGACGTTCCGGTCGATCGCCGTCGATGGGGAAGAGGTGGAATTCAGCGACGGTTTCACCGATCTCCATACCAGGGTCTACACCGAAGTGCTGGCCGGCCGTGGATTCGGCATCGCCGAGGCGCGTCCATCGGTGGAGCTGACGGCGCAGATCCGCAGCGCCCCGATCCAGTCGCCAACCGCCGACGCCCATCCGCAGGTGCCGCGATGAGCGCATCACGCGTGATGGCGCGGCACCGCTCCAGGACGACCGCCCATGCCTGACTACTTCGTGCACGAATCGTCGTACGTCGATGACGGCTGCGAGATTGGCGCCGGGACCAAGATCTGGCACTTCTCGCACGTCATGAGCGGCGCGCGGATCGGCGGCCGCTGCAACATCGGCCAGAACGTGGTGATCTCGCCGCAGGTGGTGATCGGCGACCACGTCAAGATTCAGAACAACGTGTCGATCTACACCGGTGTGATTCTCGAAGACGATGTGTTCTGCGGCCCGTCGATGGTGTTCACCAACGTGGTGAACCCGCGCAGCCAGGTGTCCCGCAAGGACGAATACCGGCAGACGCTGGTGAAGCACGGCGCGAGTCTCGGCGCCAACTGCACGGTGGTCTGCGGGCATACCATCGGCGCGTTCGCGTTCATCGGCGCCGGTGCGGTCGTGACAAAGGACGTGCCCGACCATGCGCTGGTGGTCGGCAACCCGGCGCGCGTCACCGGCTGGATGTGCGAGTGCGGCGTGAAGCTCGCGTCGGGCTCGACGGTTCCCAGGGCGGCGTCGTGCGGCGCCTGCGGCCGCCGCTACGTGTCTCGTGACGGACAGCTGGGCCGGAGTGAATAGCCGCCGGCCGGCACCGGCACGGCGCGATCTGTTGCTGGCGATGGCGGTGTTTGCCGCGATCAACTTCAGCCTGGTGGCGCTGAACGGCGTGCGCTACGGCGGCGATACGCCGCTGTATCTGGAGGGCGCCGGCCGGCTGATCGACGGCCGCCCGCTGGTGGATCGACAGCCTTCCTACACCGGTTATGTGGTCGTTGTTGCGGCCGCACAGGCGATGGGCATCGGGACGTTGGGTGTGGTGGCGATCCAGGTATTGGTGGGCGCCGCGGTTGCGGCGCTGGTTTTCAAGATCGGCGCCGGCCTCGCGGGTCGCCCGGCCGGCGCAGTCGCGGCGGCCCTCTACAGCGTTGATGTCGATACCAACCGGTGGCATCAGTTCATCCTGGCCGACTCGATCTACGTGTCGGCGTTCGTGGCGGCGGTGTGGCTGACGCATCGCGCGACCATCACGCGTGGCATCGAACCGCCGCTGTCCGCCCTGTCCGTCACCCTGGCCGCGGCGCTGGTGCGGCCGGAGGGATGGTTCCTGTTGCCGGCAGTGATCGGCTATCTGATCGTGATGCGGCCCTGGTCAATGCCACAGCAGCTGGCGTCGGCCGGTGCCACCGCCGTCGTCGTGTCGGTGCTGCTCTGGGCGCTGTCGTCCAACTACCACGGCAACATGCAGGCGGTCGGTCCGGCGAGCATGCTGCAGCGCGGCCAGACGATCTGGGACTATGACGGCTGGCGCGTCACAATGCCGGCGAGTGAAGCGACTCACGGCGATCAGGCCGGCGGCGCGATCGGCTATGCGCTGCGGCATCCTGTCAGCACCATCGAGCTGATGGTCGCGCGCGTCGCCGTCCATTTCGCGCACGTCCGGCCGTTTTACTCGACGCCGCACAACGTGGTGATCGTGCTGTGGCTGGTGCCACTGTATGCCGCGGCACTGTGGGCGCTCTGGCGATTGGGCCTGACGCCGCTGGCGGTGTGGATCGCCGCCGCCATCGCCACACAGACGGCGGTGGTTGCCCTTACCCATGCGGAATGGGATGGCCGCTATCTGGCGCATGTCCTGCCGCTGATCGACCCGCTCGCCGGCGCCGGGGTGGTCATGGCCTTCGGCAGCTTCGCCGCGCTTCGAGGTGCCGCCCCCCGTGGCTGACGTCCGCCCGCGGGTACTGGCGATACTGCCGGCGCTGTTCCCCTCGACGATCATTGGCGTTGCAAAGCCGCTGCTGCGGCTGCATCACGACCGGCGGATCGTGCTCGATCTGACGCTGCAGTACCTGACGTCGCGGCGGGCGGTGGCGCGCGCCGACGTGGTGGTGCTGTGCCACACCATCGATCCGCAGTACGGCGTGATCCTCGACTGGGCGCGCGAGCTGGGCCGCCCCATCATCTATGAGATCGACGACGATCTGCTGGCCGTGCCCGACGACATTCCAGGCCTCGCCTACCTCGCCGAACCGGCCCGCCAGGCGCAGCTGGTCGCCTGCCTTCGCCAGGCCGACATCGTTCGGGTCTACTCACCGGCGTTGCGCGAGAAGCTGTCCGCGTACAGCGCCAATGTGTCGGTGGTCAGCGGCCCGTTGGACTGGAGTTTGATGCGCACACCAGCGCCGAAGCGAGACGGCCTGGTGACGATCGTCTACGCCACCGGTCGCACGCAGGATCGGGTCGGGGCCATGCTGGTCGCGCCGCTCGGTCGCGTGCTCGATCGGCATCCCGGCGTGCGGCTGACGGTCTGGGGCGCCCGGCACGACGCGCTGATGAGCCATCCGCAGGTGCGATCACTGCCGCTGGTTCGAGACTACGACACGTTTTTCGAACGTTTCTCGCGAGAGGGATTCGACATCGGCCTGGCGCCGCTGCGCGACGACGAGTTCCATCGCGGGAAGAGCAACAACAAGTTTCGTGAATACGCATCCTGCGGAATTGCCGGCGTCTATTCGGACGTGTGCGTCTACAACACGTCTGTGGAACATGAGCGGACGGGCCTGCTGGTGCCCAATGACGATCGGTCCTGGGAGTCGGCGATCAGCCGCGTGATCGCCGATCCCGAATTACGGCGCGGGATCGCCGAACGCGGCCGTGCCTACGCCCGAGAGCATTTCAACGAGGCGGTCACCGACGCGGCCTGGATGCACGCCATCGAGTCCGTGGATCGGCCGGCGCGGCCGGGTCGAGCTCCGAGCTCGCATTCCGGGTCTTCCCCCGGCGAGCTGGACAAGGCGCTGGGGCTGGCGCGCTTTCTCGGAAAGCTGGCCGGCCAGGTCACCCCGGTGCTGCGTGAGCACGGCGTCCGAGTGGTGGTCCAGCGGACGTGGCAACACGTGCAGGGGCTGGGCCAGTTTGCGGCCTGGCTGTTGAAACGCCGGCAATTGGAGCGACGGATCAACGCCCGCCGTAGCGGCGGCAGCGGTCCCGTCGCCGAGCCAGGCGTTTCTCATCGAACGTCCCATTGAGAGTGTGATGAAACCGATACACCTGTTCGTGCCGACATTTCGCGTCGAGGAATGCCTCGACGAGGTGCGCGAGTGCCTGGAGAAAGGCTGGCCTGGCCTGGGCTTCAAGACGGCGGCGTTCGAGGAGGCGTGGAAGGCGCACACCGGTCTGCCGTATGCGCATTTCCTCAGCTCAGCGACGGCCGGCCTCCACCTGGCGATCCGCATGCTGAAAGAGCGCTACCGGTGGCAGGACGGCGACGAGATCATCAGCACACCGCTGACGTTCGTGTCGGGCAATCACGCCATCCTCTACGAGCGGCTGCGGCCGGTGTTCGCCGATGTCGACGAATACCTGTGCCTCGATCCCTCTTCAGTGGCCGAGCGAATCACGCCGCGCACCCGCGCCATCAATTTCGTGGGGCTGGGCGGCAACACCGGGCGGCTGGCCGACATCACGCGGCTGTGCCGCGAACGCGGGCTCAAACTGATTCTGGATGCGGCACATATGACGGGCACCAGGATGCAGGGACGGCACGTGGGCGGGGAGGGCGACGTCAGCGTATTCAGCTTCCACGCCGTGAAGAACCTGCCGACCGCCGACGCCGGCATGATCTGCTTCCCGGATGCCGATGCCGACGCCGCCGCGCGCCGCTGGACGTGGCTCGGCATCGACAAAGACACCTTTGCACGGACCAACAGCGACAGCAGCTACAAGTGGTACTACGACGTGCAGCACGTCGGCTTCAAATACCACGGCAATTCGATCATGGCCGGCATCGGCCTGGTGTCGCTCAAGTACCTCGAGCAGGACAATGCCTATCGCCGCCAGATCGCCGACTGGTACGACGAGGGCCTGGCCGGGGCGGCCGGCATCGAGGCGGTGCCGATGTCGTTGGACTGTGAGCCGGCGAGACACCTCTACCAGGTGCAGGTCGATCGGCGTGATGACGTGATGGTCGCGCTCAACCAGGCGCAGATCTTCCCGGGTGTCCACTATCGTGACAACACGCTGTACGGCATGTATGCCGATCAGCCGCCATGCCCCCGCGCCCGGCGGGCCAGCGAACGGATCATTTCCCTGCCGCTCCATGTGCGGTTGGACCGTGGCGACGTGGCCCGCGTGTGCGATACGCTTCGGTCGGTGGTGCGGGGGTGACGACGTCGCCGATGCGGTCCAGCTTTGACGACATCGCCCGATCGGCGGCGTTGTGGCCCATCTGGGCGAGGCTGGGGCTCCAGGATGTGCGGCTGAAGTTCCGCCGCTCGGCGATTGGCCCGGCCTGGATCTTCATCAACCTGGCCATTCTGGTGGTCTCGATCGGCTTCATCTACGCCAATCTGCTCGGACAGGAGCCGCGCCAGTTCATTCCCTATCTGACGATCGGCATGATCCTCTGGGCCTACCTGACCAATTCGATCATCGATGGCGGCAATGCCTTCGTGCATTCGGAAGGGTATATCAAGCAGATCAGCCTGCCGATCTACGTGTATCTCTTCCGGTTCTTCATCAGCATCACGGCGACGATGCTGATCACGATGTGCGCCTTCGTGATCGTGGCCGTGCTCTATCGCCTGCCGGTGGGCCTGGGCACGCTGCTCGCCGTGCCCGGCCTGCTGATGCTGATGGCGACGTCGCTGCTGCTGATCGCCATCTTCGCGCATCTCAATGCCAGGTTTCGCGACGTCGCCCACCTGGCGTCGGTCGCCATGCAGGTGCTGTTCTATGTCACCCCGGTGATCTTCCCTGCGCACCTGCTGCAGAATCGCGGCCGTCTCGCGTGGATTGTCGAACTGAATCCGATGTTTCATCTGCTCGAGGTCGTGCGGCGGCCGCTGCTCTCGAACAGCGCGGCCGAGTGGCACAGTTACCTGGTCGCCGTCGGCATCATCGCCGTGCTGGGCACGGTCTCGATGGTGCTCGTACGGGTCTACGGCCGCCGGATCGTCTTCGCCCTGTAACCGTGGCGCATCTCCACATCAGTCACGTCGATCTCGAATTCACTGTCGGCGCCGAGCGCCAGGACACGCTGCATTCAATGCTGCGCCGCGGGCTGATGCGCCACACCGAGCAGCGTACGGTCAAGGCGCTCCAGGACGTGTCGATCACCATCGCGGCGGGCGAGCGGGTTGGGTTGATCGGCCATAACGGCGCCGGCAAGAGCACGCTCTTGAAGGTCATGGCGGGAATCTACCCGCCAAAGCGTGGAGCGGTTGCCGTCGACGGGCACGTCTGCCCGTTGTTCGAGTTCGTCACCGGCTTCGAGATGGAAGCGACCGGCTGGGAGAACATCCGGACGCGCGCCCTGCTGCTGGGCATGTCGCCGCGTGAGATCGATCGCAAGATCGACAGCATCGCCGCGTTCTCCAACCTCGGAGAGTTCCTCGACATCCCGGTGCGGCACTACTCGTCCGGCATGTTCGTGCGACTGGCGTTTGCCACGTCGACGGCGGTCGATCCGCAAATCCTGCTGCTCGACGAGGTGATGGCGGCCGGCGACGCCGTGTTCATCAACAGCGCGCGGCAGCGCATGAACGACCTGATGCTGCGCGCCAGCGTGGTGGTGTTCGCCAGTCACAGCCTCGACGTGCTGCCGTCATTCTGTGACCGGACGATCCTGCTGCAGAAGGGCCGGGTGATCGCCGACGGTCCCACCGCAGAAGTGGTGCGCCTCTATCAGGCTCCAACGGCGGTCCCGGTCACGTGATCAGCGACGCGTCCGGCATTGGCGTGCGGCTTCGCGCAGGTCTGGCGCGGATCGCCGACGTCCTGGGCATGACGCTGTTGGCGCTGCTCGTCTGGGAGGTGCTGTTCGGGGGCAGCCAGGCGTTCGAGCGGCAGGCGCTGATCGTCGGCGCGATCGGGGTGATGGCCAGCTGGCTCACGCCCGGCAGCGCACGGTGGTTGCCCCGGGCGATGCTGGCGTATGTCGGCGTCGCCCTGTTGTCGTCCATGGTGCATCGCTGGGCCGCGGTGCGCGCCAGCCAGGAGCTGCACTGGTGGGCGCTGTTCACGCCCGCCTCCCACCTGCTGGTGATGGCGATCTTCGTGGCCGGCGCGGCGCACCTGCTGCGCAGCGCCTCGCGGCTGTCACCGTGGTGCGCCGGTCTGGCAGTTGGCGTGCTGCTGCTCTCGGGGCAGGTCCTCTATGACCGCGTGTCGACGAATTTCGTGTACGCCGAGGGCGGCAGCGAGTCGTTGCCGTCGGTGGCGCAGTGGGGAGGCATGCACCAAGTCGGGATGCTGATGGTCATTGGGTTGCCGCTGGTGATGGCGCTGGCGTTCTTCTCGCGGTCGTGGCCACGCATTGCGGCAGGCGCGCTGCTGGGCGCAGGTCTGATGCTCGTGGCGATATTCAATGGATCGCGAAGCGCGATCGTCGCCATGGCCCTCTCGGTGGCCATCATGGCGGCGGTCCGGCTCTACGCGCTCGGCCCGAGCCGCAGGATGCTGGTGGCCTGCGGTGCCGTGGCGGTAGCGGTGATCGTGGGCGTGTGGCTCGGGCTGGCGCAAGTCCAACGTGCGCGGCCACCGCTCTCGTCGGTCACGTCCGGCCGATTGCCGATCTGGACGGCCGCGTGGCACGTGATGCGCGATCATCCGCTGCTGGGCGTCGGCCCTGGCAACTACCGGCTGGCCATGCTCGACGGCGGGTATGGCGAGCGGCATCTGCCGCATTATCGTGCCCGCCCCCACGATCGGTCCGAGCCCGCAGCGTTCATCGGCACCGAGCAGGCGCACAACCTGTTGCTGCACGTCGGCGCCGAGACCGGGGTGGTGGGCGCACTCAGTCTGCTGGCGTGGTGGCTGTCGATGGTGTGGGGGTGCCTCCGAGCGCTGATCCACAGCCACCTGAAGCTGCTCTCCAGCGGCCTGGCGGTGGCGCTCAGCGCGTTTCTGCTGCGTTCGATGTACGACAATTTCCTCGATGCCCTGATCACCACCGATCGCACGCGGGTGCTGATTTGGACCCTCTGCGCGGCGGCGTTGGCGCTGCAGCGCCTGACACCGCGGAGCGCGATTCGCTGAACATGTCACGCCCCCCCCGCTGGTTCACCC